>Ga0209048_10000215_pt1 | contig 62514 bp, 103 predicted proteins | sample FrelakmetCRP12CR_FD_187146 | JGI IMG/M metagenome (GOLD analysis project Ga0209048, IMG submission 187146) | Freshwater lake sediment microbial communities from the University of Notre Dame, USA, for methane emissions studies - CRP12 CR (SPAdes)... | ecosystem: Environmental > Aquatic >...
AACGGTCATAGTATATGGAAAAGGAGACACCTCTAAGCTCGAAAAGATATTCGGATTGTTCGCACCGAGATGTCTAGGATGCAGAAAAAAAATGCATTCCTGTGAATGGTACTTCCCAATGTTACCCGACGGAGAAATAGGACCGTACTGTCGTGTATGTGGTATGAAAGTAATCGATGAAAAAGAAAGAGAAAAACATGAAGGAGAAAAAACAAATCTATATCTTTGATAACGCTAAGACCAGCTCAGGGTTCTCTTCGATATCCTTATAAACCGCTCGGAGAAACCTTTTTTCTTCTCTTTTGTTCATCGAAATATAAATATCTCTTAATCCTATTAAACTTTTCTTCAGTGGTATGACCATCCCAACATGGTATTATCTGAGGAAGATTGAAGGTATCAAAATCAGGTGGAACATGAAATGTCAATTGCCCAGCTGGACTATTAATGACAAGAACCTTCCATTCATCATGCCAATACCATCCATCGGCATAAAGTAAAGCCAACATATTCCTTTCATAGAACGCCTCATCAGCAGCTTCCTTCTCACCCATAGTGCTCACTTATCCTACCTCGAATCGTCCCATTCAAAAGGTTCATTCGTCAATATCAAATGACATTGAGCTGTATGCCCTGGAGTGGGCATATTATGACCCGTCCAATCATGTAATCCTATACTAGGACTTATTGAGACCCTTTTATTCACTTCATCAATATCGAGATGCCAAATATTAAATGGATGAGTTACTCGTTTCCCATCTTCAATATCTGTGACCTCAACGCTGAACCACTCTCCCTTCGTCCCATAAAGAAAAGTCTGCCTACCACAAACAGGGCATTCAAAAGTAAAAAGATGAACTGGCCTGCGCTGAGGGTCTATATCCAATGTTGTTTCGTGAAGATATATTATTACTAAGGTCGTGATTTCCCTCCCTCATCACCCACTTCTGTAATTTCTTCTATATAACCCTGTTTATCAAATGTACAAACAAACCCGACCCCTGCCTTTTGCAGTGCTTCAAGCATCTTCTTATCGGGTCTACATTTAACCAAACACTTCACATGCTGAGATAAAGTATATGGAGGGTCACCATCGAAAGAACCGTATAATCGCATATATTTTTCACCTTTGCTTATCATCTGCCGACAGTTATCACATATGCGGTCACGCTTAGCTTTCACTACCTTTGCCGATATAGTGCTCACTTCATCACATCCCATTCTAATATAAACCAATAATTTAGTTTTCCCAGCAAGATTGAGTTCTTCAATTTTAGGGCCTTCAAGGAATTTTAATGCTTCAGGAGGCGCTCTGCATGGCCCGAGCTCACAATCACTGCATTCCCATTTTCCCTCGCCTACCTTCTCCCATTCTGGAAAGCACATTGCAACTACCTCCTCTGTTTGAACATTCACTTCTTTTTCTTCTTAGGTCTTTGTTTTCCAGTCCTGTCATGAAGTCTTATCGCCCCACATGCTTCACAAATATCAAATCCGAGATGGAATGTTTTAGATTCATGAGTAGCCGGGTCTGGAAATTGCGCTATGACAAGATATGATTCGGCCTCATTACCGTTTTTGTCAATTCCTTTTGGGGTGTACCAATTATGTCTGCACATATCTATTATCCCTCCATTATTTTTTCGGTATGATATCTATCTCAATATTCTTGCATTTGGGACATTGATTCCATACCATATTGAATAAAGCCCCCTTGCTTTCCATCTCGACCTTGCCTTTACATTTTGGGCATATCATATTTTCATCTCCATATCCTCATTACAAATGTTTATCTATTTTCTTGACTATATCGAGAACAAGTTTATTCATATAGTAATCATCAAAACATTGACTCTCTTGCCAAATAGGATTTTCTCGAATCAATTCCCTTAACCATTTATATTTTTCGAGAATATCGAGTTCTTTTTTTGATAATTTATCCCAGGCATACCTTTTTGATATACGAATTTTTTCCTTCATATAATTAATGGTCATATCTATTATCCCTCCTAATAAGGCGTTAATCCCGCCTTTTTTCGTCGGTCGAAACAATCTGGACAGATATTTCCATGCCATCCCCTCCCCCTTTCAGGTGGAAGTTCTTGTCCGCAATAATAGCAAACTTTACAGATGCAAAAATTCCTTCCGCACTTGGGACATCTATCTTGGTCACTCATATCATCACCCAATCCTCTCTATCGTCACCCGGACCTTCTCTGTAAATCTTACATCAGAACTGAAGACCTGTATCTCTGGGATGACATAATATTCATCATCGGCAGCCCACATCCTCCGCTCAATGGTCACATCTATTTGTTTAATGAACTTTTTATTGACCCCGCTCACAGCTGGAATCAACTTGACCTTGATGCACCGGACCTTCCCTTTCCGTCGTTCTTTTCTGAACGATATTTTCATTTCCTCTTCCCAGAGATGAATTGAACGGGCTCTCGTATATGCCAAAGTATCATATCTATCAGCCCAGCCACCCTTTATTGGATATTGCACCATCCAATAATCCATGCTTACATCCTCCCTAATTCCCTCATCACATTGCCCCAGCTCAGCTCAAAAAAATCGATGGGTAACCCCACCTCTATTTTCTCGCCCTCTGGTGTTACCCATGTAGTCATTCTTATGTCCCAGCCCTTTCCTTCATCATTGCTTTCAGACCAGCAATAGCCCACATTTTCTTCTTTATCTTCGCTTCCAACCTCTCAATCCTATGGCGTATATTACGCATGTTCTTTCCCATTCCCTATCCCTCCTTCTCCTTGACCCTAATATGTGGACATGGTTGATGATATCTTGTTGCCTTTCGACATCTCCGTCTATATTTTTTCTCACTGACCCACTCTTTATGTAAGTTACACCACCACCCCATCATCTCTTAGAACCCTCCATTTAGGAATTTTATTTTATGAGACTTCTATAATTCCACCAAAGGTAAAGCCTAAGCAGTATGGATTTCTTGTAGTTGCCATTCAATATGTTTCTATCCGCTATCAATTTGTGAGAACTGCTCGGGTCTATCTTGATTGCAGTCACAGGTTGCTCATCGCTAAGGGACACCATCAACACATCCTTGATGTGTATGCCATCTTGCCTTACATCAATCATTGTTTTCATCTTTCCATCTCCAATGTTTACTGAATTGCATCCAATTGATGTTGAACATTAGGGTCTTCAGGTTTCTTCTTCTTTTTCTTTATTTCTCTGAGCTGCTTCTTTATCTGTTGCTCGAACTTGCTCCCCATTATTACCACCTTCAATAGGGCTTTACTCCTATCAAGGTCGCTCGATAGACCATGTAGAACGCCTTTCCACAGACCTCACAGCGAGCCTTGAGATAACATTCAGTTTTTCTTAAATCACTAGTAAGGTCAGGGTCAAGAATACCATCATCGTAAAAATTCATCTTTGTTCGTTCTTTATTACCACAATCAGGACATTGCGGTTCATCGACAGCTTTGACCATTCCTTGCATCCTGGTCTCTATCTGCTTACCCATGTTCACACCGCCTTCTTATAATTCTTACAATATCCTTCTCCATAATCATTGGCAAATCTCACCCTACTGAGAACTGATTCTCCTTTGATGTATTCAAGCTTTGGACAATTGCTCCCATTATCCTTGAACTCTGCACAAGTCCCGCATCGACCTGGTACTTGACCCCTTCTTTGTTCCATGATATCTATTCTCCATGAACAACACATCGTCTTTTCGAAGTGGTTTCTTTGCCATCCTCATTGCCTTCATAACATGTACATTGTGGATGGCTCTCTACTGCTTTGTATATGCGCTCCTTCATTTCAATAGTGAAACAAATACGGCATGGGCAATCATCGGGATGACCTTCCGGCACATCGCCTGGACCTATCCCATAGATACCCATTTTATCCGCTATCCATTCGACTAATTCATCAACGCTTTCAATATAAGGCATGATTAACCCTCTTTTATGACGATTATTCCCATGATGACATATCCTTCCTGAAGTCCTGGGAAATTCTTAGTGATGTAAGTAACCCTAGCACGTATCCACCGCCCAGAATATCTTCCGGTATCTGAATAATAATCACGCAAATACAACATATCACCGACAACAAACCCTCTATCATCCTTTCTAAGCTCAAAACTCTTACTGCCGTCTGCTATTGCATCGAATTGCTTAGGCCATGTCTTAAGCTCATGCTCAGTCATAATGCTCACCTTCCGCTCATGAATAGAACACCACATCCACTGTCCTTACTCCTCTCGGAAAAATAGCGACCCGAACACCCCAATCCATGAGCTTCTTTATACGAGGCATCGTTAAATCATAAGATAAGAAAACACTACGCATGACAACCATAGCAGTGCTCTCTTCATATCCTGCATCCTTAGCCGATGCCCATGAACCGTTATCCCTTAAATCGAAGAATCCTGGTGATATTAATTCGAGCTTCTTCTTCAACTCTTCTGGTAAATTATACCAGGTCCCGAATATTTTCTTGCTCATGTTCCTCACTTCCCAAATTCAATGACCATTATGTAGGTCACTGTCAGTATCAGTCGGATGGGTAAATACAACCCGTTTGCCCTTTGACCGAGCATAATCGATATCCCTCTGAGTGTGTTCTCCCACAGTATAATCGGGATTCCAGACAATCACGACATCGGCCTCATCGATTGCAGGATAGAATTTCTCACAGGCATGCTCATAGGCCTTCTCATGGTCCTTGGCATATAGTTCTGGGTCTAATTTGTTCGGCATTATCAGAACCTTGTACGGTTCATGTCGGCACGACCCCAACATTACTATCTTAGGCATTCTTCCCACCTCTTTCTTTAATTATAAACGGCCAATCCTGAGGCTGTCTATATGCTGGCATCGACATTGGAATTAACCAACGCAGATTAGGAATTACTGCCTCGGGCAAATGGTCCACATCGAAGAATTCTACGTACTCATCTGTCATAGTCTTCGGCATATCCTCTTTCGGGTCACGATTAGCTTCGTAGAAATGAACCTCCCAATCCTCCCCTTCAACAATAGCGAAGTTATGCCACCGAGATTCAGGCAAATCCAATCCTGTCTCCTCTCTAAATTCCCGACGCATAGCCTCAATAGGTTTCTCCCCATTCTCAATGTGACCACCTACGCCATTATATTTTCCACACTGCCACTCAGGTCTCTTTTTCTGGATTAGCAAGAGCCTTCTAGCATCCCAATTGTAATAAAACCCCACGACATATCGCTTGATTTTAATAGCCATTTTCTCATCCCCAACTAGGAAACCTATCTCCAGGCCTCCGCTTCCTCCTCGCCCTTTCCTCTTCCTTCTTCTTTTTCTTGAAAAATTCTGTTTCGACATCCGGTGGCAATATCATTATTCCCATGTCCTCTCACCCCATCCCATCCTTATCCCAAGGCTGTCTTTCATGAGTTTTTTCTCTGCATTCCTCACATAAAAGGTAAGGATATTCGATGATTTTTCCACAACCACCGCATTTTCTTGAAAGAGGCGTAGAAACGGTCAAGGATGGAGTCGAACCATCCGAGGCGTCCCTCTCCGTACCGACGGCCTGACCATTATTCTTCTTTTTTTGCTCTGCCTCCCACTCCTTAAGTAATATGCATGAGCTTCTAAAAACACATTGTTCATTGGAACAAATCTTACTATCATAGCAGCTGCAAGTGTGTATCTCGGATATTATATCTATATGAATATCCTTAACCTTCAAATGTAATTCGAGGTCTCTGATTTTCTTCTCGAATTCCCGTCGTTCATTATGCATTTTATGAACTTCATCTTTATATTGACAATGTTTTTCAAATTCATATTTAATATCCCTATCCTTCTCAGCCATTTGTTTTTCCATCTTTACCGGATTGAAAAACCATCGGCTATGGAAATCGCTCCACACATAGATATTTTCATCTTTATCCAGTATATATCGACTATTCTCTCCTTGCTCATCTCTCTCCTTTAGATTGCTTATATCTACTACATCGTGTAACTCAAAATGCCATTCCTCTTCGTCGATAAAATGAAATTCCATCGTAGCTTCATATATCCCAGGTCGCTCTGGAACATTCTTACATGGCATATCATCTGTATTATTATCTATGAACTCGAAATCGCTGAACACCTGAGCAAGACGGCCTATCACTGTCTCATCGTCCACCTTAGATACGACCATCCTCACCTTGAACACCTTAACTTTCTTCATTTCTCCACCTTCTCATCTTTAGGTTTAATGATATCCTTCACGGTATTATAGAGAACATCAGCATAAATTGTTCCGAGCGCCTTAGCCATTATATTTAATTCATTTTCCTTTTTCTTCAATTCGGTATTAGCAAGGTCAAAAGCAACAAGCCTATCAGCACTTAATTTTCGCTCTGCTTCTAAATCAGACTTAAGGCGGTCACGCTCACCATATAAGCGATACATCTCCTCGGTAGAACCCAAAATCTGTTCACACTTTGGGCATTTATTTCTATCGTTCACTTCTCCACCTTCTTAAACCGCCATCTACTTTCCCCTTTCTTCCAATTCATCCTCGATGGCGTTCTTCATGGCTTCGAGGTCTTCATCGTCTAGCTCCAAAACTTGTATTAATAAATCTGCGTATCTATCCATTGTCTTCATGCCTCCATTTATTTCTTCACCTTCTTATCCGTCCTATTGCAAGCTCCACAACTGATATCAGGAGTCGGACATTTCTTCCATCCAGGACATTTTTTATCGACAGCCTTCACCTTCTTGAGCCACCGCACGTCCCATGCATGCCATCCATTGTCTATATCGAGTAATGCGGTCCTTCCTCTATCCATGACCTTCATGACCATCGCTTTCTTTCCCAGACTAAGCTTCATGCTCTCGGTCAGGCCAGGACCATCCTTGTAATCCTTGGCATCCTTCGAAATCACGACCTTATCCATTTCCCTGACCAGCATCTTGACCATCTGCATCACCTCGTGGCTCACTTTTTTTATTCTTTTCTTCCTCTATTAACCAGCATCTATGGCACATGAAGGTTCCATCGGTGTAAGTATGACTTCGAGTATCTGTTCCACATTTCTTGCAGACAGTATCCCTTTTGACTACCTGGTCCTTATATTCTATTTTGCCGTTTACGGTATTTATCATTGTGACTTTTTCAGATATTTTGAATCCCATTGTAATCACCTCATCTTGGAATATGCCTCTGCTCTCTTCCTCGCTTCTTCGGCATCATGAATTATCGTATCATCGTGAGCTTCTAACCACAGACCACAATGAGGGCATATCTCGTCTGTACCTCTCAGTGCTGTACCACAATCAGCACAGAAATCCGGCTTGGTGTTCAGATTATCCATCAATAACTTATCGCCCTCATCCATAGCCTATTCCTCCTTAAACTTTCGACCCGACCCATATTACCTTCTTCTTTAGCATCTCTATGTGAAACTCAGGGACTAGGCCTGGACCAAAATGAGTCCCAGGTCCAGTCTTCAAATAAATATCATAGCAATCTGTACATGCCAATTTCGCAGTCCTCGGTGTGCTCCCATATCTATCATCCATCGCTTCATATAAACCGTTATATTGCCGAGGATTAACCTGTTCTACTCGACCACAGAATTCACACACTATGAATGGCGGAGCTATAGACCTGAGCGCCAACATAAGACAATATATCTTGAAGCACTCTGGACACAGGTCTATGGTCTTTCCCCCTGTATCCATACCATAGTACTTCGCATCCTTGCAAGCAATCTCAAAATATACAGTGCTTACTAAGCTATCGCACTTTCTGACCTTGGTATCGACTATCATATTCATCCCTCCTCAATAGAGAGGCTTCGATTCGCCTAGAAAGTCATTCACTTTCTTGGTCATATCATCTATCTCTTCCTTCTGCCTCGGGGTCAGGTTCTCGTAGACCTTCGTTCCCTTGAACTGCCCGATTATCTGGTTCAACCACATTACCGATATCCCATCCATCTTCATCCCTCCTTCAGAACAGACTACCTCTATCATCGGTTTAGTCCTTCAAAACCTTGAGTTCCTCTTTCAATTTCTTATTCTCTTTTTTAAGTTTCTTATTCTCATTCTTTAATCGGTCTATTTCTTCTTCTACTTCTTCCTCACGAACCGTATTATCGTGCTGCATTTCCCTAATTTGTTTATCCCTGGCATACATTCCAGAACGAAAATAACTCATCCTCATTCCTCCATTCCCCGTCGAGCATAATATCTCAGCCCATCAGACATGCTGCTCCACTTACCTGCCTTAACCTCAGCTACAAGTTTCTTATGCATATCGACAGGCAACTGCACCATAATCCGTTTCATCATTGCAACACCCGTTGTTACACATATGCAACTAAGGTGTAATAAGTATTTTGGTGTGCACTAACCGAAAAAGAGATAAGACTAAAAGACAATTATCAATCCTCATTCCCCCCTTAGGGAGGGGTGCAACCCCACGCACCCCTTCTATTTTCTATTACTATTCCATTTCCAGGGGAATTTCTATACCTCTCGACCTATAGCTTTGCCGAACATATTCTTTATCACTTTCAGAAAGCTTATTAAAAAAAGCCAATGCATTCTGAGGAGGATTTCCGTTGATATATCCTATCAACCACCTTGATGGCATAGGATGATATTCATCCTCAACATCGATTGCTTTCAATATTGCTTCCCTCTTTCTCGGAAACATCACTAAAAGTTCTCTTACAAGCTCGTTAATATCTTCTCTCATCTCTCTACTCATCTCGGCTTCATTTTTTATTGCCATACCATCACCGAGATGGAGGTAACTTCTCTATAAATATAAATGTGGCGTTACACAACTATGTTTTGTAACAAAAAATCCCTAATCGAACAATTCAGCGAGGGCCTCTTCAATAAGAGCATTGTGGACCACCAAGGCCATCCTCGAATTCTGATGCCTAATCTCCCTCTTCATATCGGTGAGCCTATCAAGTATAGGGATGTTCAATATACTGCATTCCTTGAGCTCCTCAGCCTGCCTGAGCAATATCTCGTTCCTCTTCTCCGCCTCGACCCAGTTCTCCATCTTTATGTAATCGGCCAGCATCATCATATTGCCCGAAAAACTGAAACCCAGGATGGCACACCGCTTTTCTGAGGCCATAGTCATCAGCTGCTCAGTAATTGAGAATACACATGGTCCTTGAACTCATCAAAGGCATCTATGGCATCTGCATGGTCCTTTGTTTCGACCATTCTCTGCATGAACTTTGCATCTTCTATCATCCCATCTGTCAATATGCCACATTCCCTGAGCTCACCGATACGCTCTATCATCTTCTCGGTCTGCTTCTCTGCATCCATCCATCTCTGGTTCTTTATATAATGTTGTATCAAGTCCATATCGCTGAAGAACTTGAACCCCGTAATGGCGCAATCCGAGTTCTCTGGCATGTCCTTCCCTCTGCTCATTAATGACCTTCACTGTTTATTACCCTTTCTACCTCCTCAGCAGGTCCATCTTGAACTTCAAGCTCACCAGCAGGTCATACAAGCTCATCCCCCTCCCCCTTGCGAACTCCACCACCTCCGCCCTCACACCCCCCTCCTCCACAAAGTACTCGTCCATCGTCTTGTCTTTCTTCGAGCTATTACACGACTTGCACAATGGCATTAGATTCCCTTGCACGGTCCCTGGATTATCCACGTCCTCCCTGCTCACTGGAATCACATGCTCTATCGTCAACGGCCCCTCTACCCCGCAGTAAGCACACCTGTTATCAAAGGCCATGAACGCCTGCACTATATCGTCCTTTGTGCAATTGAACGGCAATGCCCTCTTTTTCATATCCCTGCGATGAACCCTCAACCTATTCATCTCAGGGTTCTTTTTGGTCCATTTATTTCTAGCCTCATACATTTTTTCTCTCTGAACCGGGTCCCTGCGCCTTAGACGAGCATACTCCCGACTATACATCCTAACCTTATCTCTATTTTTATCATTATATTCCTGCTGATAATTAGGATACTTCTTATGCCATCGTTTATCAGCTTCGGCCATACGTCCATCCTTCTGCCATTGCTGTGCCTTCCGACGGTCGTTCTCTTTCTTTTTTTCTGGATTATTTTTCTCCCATACCTCTGTCCTATTCTTTGTACACTCCTTACACTCCCAAGTTAAACCATCTCCCCTCTTAGGAGCTTTATAAAAATCAGATGCGGGTTTATCGACCTCGCAAGTCACACAGACCTTATGCTCTACCGTTGGCTCCCTTTCCTTTAAATTGACCCGCATTTCCTTATTTCTCTTCTGCATACACTCTTTACAATAATGATGAAGACCATCAGAAGAACGCCTACAATTATGAAATTCCGTCCTCGGCTTGATGACATTACAATCCAGACATAATTTCTCAGCCACGAAGACCTTTGGCTTATCCTTTGCCTTCTGCCCTCGCTCTCTGGCTAACCTGCGGTCGCACTCTCGACAATACGACCTTAGACCATCTTTTTTCATCTTATCCGAGCCAAAATCCTCGACGGGCTTCTCGACTTTACAAGCTGAACATACCTTAGTTGATGTCATCGCTAATAGGTATAACTGTAGTAATATTTAAAATTATGGTGATGTAATAAGCAATAAAAATAAAAGAAGAAAAGTGATGTTCCCCTTCGAGAACACCACTCTGAGCTCCTTTATTAGGTTTCCCTAATAAAGTTGTCTAATCATGTACGACCGTTTGGCGATGATTTCACCAAGGTATCCGAAGCCCTCGTCGAGGTCGCCGGAGATGACGCTCGACCGGACCCAGTTGTGGAAGTTCGACTTCGGAGACAGCACAGCGGGAACCTCAGAGTATCCCTTCACGAGGTCTTGGCCGTTGTTGTATATCTCCTCAATCTGCCATACTGGGAGCTTGACACCGGAGAGTTCGAGCTGCTGTTCCCGGATGGTCGGGACGGTGGCGGTGGAGAAGACACCCTCGATGATGATGAACAGGTCCTCATCAACGATGAAGTCCAGCCACTCAGCCCAGCCCGTCGCATCTGTCGCAATGGGCAGAGGAACGGTCGTGTTGTCGCTTGGGGTTGTCGGTATGACGGTGCGCCACTGGCCCCCCGCACCCTGCGGGAAGACGATGGTTCCATTGGCTGCAACATCAGGCCGGAATGTGCTCCGACCAATCTGGTTGCCAGATGGGTAGAGACCGTTGCTGCTGTCGGCGTAGTCGAGGCCCCAGATGTCCTTGGCCCTCGAAACGGTGTCATCCCTCGCCTGAGAGATAGCGTCGTCGGGGCGGGCGTTTATCAGACTCATATACCACATGGTTTTTTCACCTTCCGCACCATTTAGATGCGATATTATCTCTAACGCTATTTAAGTATATCTTCTTTTAATTGGTAGTAAATACTAATACCTTTATCACCAATACTTTTTTATATACCCAATCTGATATATGGAACGATGAAATCTCAAAAACTCTATAACGAAGACCGCTGCACTATCACTATCGAAGTAAGTAAAAATGTTATTGAAAATTTTCGTGTAGCAGTCTCAAAAAAACACCGAGGAAGAACTAAAGGTATGACCTATATCGAATATAACAATGCACTCTCTGAATGGACAACAATAATGAACAATGAATTTATTGCATCTACAAAGAAAGCTCCGCTCTTCGGCGGTAAATCTAAAGAAGAGGAATCTGAATGACACCGACGCTGACCATTAAAAAAAGACCAGATAGTCTGTGCGGACGTTCGATAAAGACCCAGTGTGGTTGTGGCAAGATGTACGTCACAATCAACGAGCTCGATGGTAAACCCTTCGAGGTATTCATCACTGTCGGCAAATCTGGGTCATGCATAGCGACCACGATAGGAGCCCTTGCAATTTCAATATCTCATGGTCTCCGTGCTGGGATTTCGCTCGAAGAGTACAAGAAAGCCCTCATAGGTGCTCAATGCCTCAGCCCTTTGAACCGTGCCCAGAACCAGGGCAAAATGTCTCAATCCTGCATTGATTCCCTAGCTAGGGTCTTTAAGGAATATATAGAGCTCAAAGAATTCATGGCAGCAAAAAAAGAATATGCTCCTGACCAACAACCTATCGTTATTGCCGGTCCTGTAACTCACCATGAAGACAAACCTATTCCTACTACTATTACTACTACTATCACTACCGTCCCAGATACCCCTAAACCAATTGAAACAACACCACCCTCAAAAGAGATGACCGGAAAGGTCTGCAAGGAATGCGGTGGTCCTGTCTATATGTCAGAAGGTTGCGACCATTGCGCCCTATGTGGGCATTCAGAACACTGTGTGTAGGTGAACACTATGACAAAAGATAAGAAACCTAAAACCTTGATTTTCGGGATAGATGTCAAAGAAAGCACTGGTAAAGACCGTCCTAAACAGAGCGTAGCTATTGAAGAGCCAGAAAAGAAGAAGAAGACCCCACCTAAAAAGAAAGATAAAGATAATAAAACTCCGTTCTTCGGGAATTGAAGGAAAAATTATGATAATAGTTCAATGTCCTAGATGTAAACATGAACAACCAGATAAAGGCGATAATCAGCACTGCGAAAAATGTAGATTTTCACCTATGCCTTTCGTCGATATGCTGGGAATAATGCATAATTCAATAAAAACTATTTATTAAAGAAAGAAAAATAGACCGAGCTTAGAAGAAGTCGGTCCTTATTCTCATTCCTGGAGGAGGAGGAGCCTGTTGTTGCTCTTGCTGTTGCGGTTGCTGCTCAAGTGGGAACTGCACCATCTGCTGAGGAGAATTTGTGAACCCGCCCTTCCTGAAATCTACCTGCCCCTCGGTCAACGGATAGTACGGGACCTGGTGCTGGGTCTTCTGCTGAACGGCCTGAGGCGATTGCTGGTCGTTGAAGAAACCTGACGGGGTTATGCCCTCTCCGCCCTGCATGAACGCTTGGACCGGTATCATCGGTGGTCGAGCAGCCTGAGCCACTGGGCCTAGAAGAACCGTGTTGATGCTGTTCAGGAAGTTCACCTGCGACTGCTGAATGAACTTCGAGAAGGTCTGGACCGATTGAGCTTGCTGGTTTACAAGAGCCTGGGCTCCCATCTGTCCCTGGCTGAGCATCAGAGCAAAACCCTGAACCAACGACGCTGGGAACAGTGCCGGGCTAGGAGGAGCTGGCATTTGTTCTTGGGGAGACATGTTCATCAGCTCCTTCAGAATATGGTCGTTCTTGTGTTCCTGCCACCGGTCTGGGTCGCCCTTTCCTCACCGACTATCTCGTTTCCCTTCCCTAGGATAGCGAAAGGTGATGTCTTGGCGAGCAGAGCAGAGGTCTGTTGGAGCAGAGCCTGGGGCGTAGGCACTGCACCACCCTTGACCATTGCAGTCCCACCCTCAATGAGGGCGCTTCCGACGGTCAGAGGGACCGTGAAAGGGACCTTTAGAACATCGGTCATCTTGACGGCATTCGACTGTATCATTTGTGTCAGCTCAGCAAGCGGGTCGGGCATTTCATACACCTTCCACTCATAGTTATAGGTAACGTGATATTTAAATGTTATCACTTCTTACATGTACATTGTTCTTCAAGGATGCGAGCCAAGACTTTCATGCCCTGTTCATCGACGGTCATTATATCATGACATTCTCTTCTCAACCGTTCACTATTTTGTGCGGTCTCAATAAACTCAAAATCACAAGACCTCGCTTCATTCTCGACTATAAATTTGAATTCTTGTAAGACTGATTTCATATCGCATGCCTTAGCAAAATCTAAAACATCCTTCCATTGTAATCTCAAATTCTTCATAAAAAAATCCATTGCACACACCTTCTATCCGAAGATTTGTGCTCTGCCCTTCACATTCATTTGTCTCGATGGAAGCTGTCCACCGAGCGTCAATGACTTGCTCGTCGGCGGTGGAGGAACAAATGATGGTGCGGTCATCTGAGTGGAATATACTACTGGATATGTCACCGCATTTGTTATCTTTTTTGCTTGGTCATAGACACCAAGCTGAACAAATGGGTCTATCTTGCTTATTCCAAAAACCTGGTCTAAAACCTGATAAAGTGGAGTTGGATGAAAAAATGCTTCTTCAGTAAGGCGAATCGCTACATCCCAAATATGAAAGCTAAAATCGGGCATTACTCATCCCTCCTAAAGACGGAGGAATGAGAGGTTGAAAAGGTCTTCTGGTGGTTTGGGTGCAAGAGCCATCAGAGCCTCAACGGGTGAAGCCATCTTTCCAGTTGCAGCCGTTACGCCCTTCTCCATGAGCGCAACCCGTTCCTTGTGTTGATGTTCTTCAATGTCCATAGGGGTGGGTAGACCCAGTTTTTTAACCAAATCAGCAGGGCTCGGAACGGCATCGAGCGTCTTTCGAATATCCAATGCAAAGTCTGCTGGTGACTTGATATCTGTCATTCTACTCACCCCTTCGTATATGGGACGATGCTCACGAAGATTGGCTCTACTTCGAGAAGCCCGGCGGAGCTGGGATGAGCTCGTGCGGTGGCTTCAGTCCCGGAGGGAATGGGAGCGGAGGCAACCCTGGCGGAGCGCTCATCTTGAACTCCTTGGCGGAGAAGGCATGGGGCTTGAGGATTATCTCCTGCGGAGACTTCGGCTCTGGCAAGTCGATGTTGCCTTTCCCGAAAATGTTCTGCGGGGTCAAGCTCCTGGCGAAATCGTAGATGTCCTCTCCAATGTCGCCCACGGCTTTCGGGGCATTCAGCGGAATGAACTTCTCGATGACACCTGGAATGCTGTCCTTCTTCGGCTCACTGGCCATGAGCTCCGCAGGAGACTTTATCTCGGGCGGAACAATCATGGGCACGAAGTCGGAGGGACTCCTGTCGCCCAGAGCCTTCGTGAGTATCTGGCCTATGAAATCTTTCGGTGCTTCAGCGGGCATTGTGACACCTCTTTCAGATTACATAATAACTTAGGACATATTTAAGTTTAGCGTTTCTGAGATTTGCCTTCAACGACCTTCAACCAATCGTCGGGCCTTATAGGTCGAACCGGCGGAACGAAGAACCCTCTAATTGCAACATAAGTATTGTCGATAGCGCCAGTAAGATTTTCCTGCAATCGTTGCTCAAGTGGTTTCTTCACCGGTATACTCTCTTGCTCCATCTTCCATTGTTTCTCAGGAGCTCTTTCAACGACCTGGGGTTTCTCCTCTGTCTTCTGTTGGGCCTTAGCCATCATCTTCTCGAAGACACCGCCCTGGCCCTTCTCTTCCATCATCTTTTTGAGCTTGGCAAGGACCATTCTCTTTTTCCTTTCACAGTTCGGACACCAAGAGACCTTCTCGAATAAGATATCCACCTTATTCATGATTTCTTCAGTAGTAGTTCCAGGCGGATAATAAGCTTTGAGAGGAGCAAGATTGCCTCCAATCTTTCCGAGGTCGAGCTTAATATCTGGATTGCTTTCAGTGGGTTCTTTCTCGATAATAGGAACTACAAGCATATCTGGGAAGAAATCGACAACGACACCTTCTGGTGTGTTCGTGATACGAAGCTCCCGATATTTCGGGACCTTAGTAGTGCTCACTTATTCTCCGCCTCTTTCTGTTCCTCAGGTGGCTTCTTTGCTTCACAGCTCACCATCGACATCTCACCGACGAGCCGGGCCTTATCAACAGGTCCTACGACCTTACTCGAACCACACCTAGTCTCTATGGTCAACTCAGGTTCTCCTTCGGTTCCTTCCTCGACTTCTACGAAATCGATAGGCATTTCATTGCCCAGCTCTCGTATAGCTTCCTGCATCTCCTTTGGAAGCCTCTTACCCACAAGCCTAAAACGCTCTGGCTTCTCGCCACTCGGTTCCTCTGACATATGCTTTACCTTCTTTGGAATTTCTATCACATCATAATATAATACCCATCTATATATAGGTTTATATGGAACTTTATCCTCAAAACTTTGCATCTCTTTTTCGACATGAGTTGTTATTTTGTATCCCATCTCAACAGAAGTTTTCTCTAAATTAGGAATATCTGCATTAGCCTTCTCTTCGGTATCATATTCACCATATCTAACCCCTGGTCCCTCTTCTTTTTTCATAATGCTCACTACCATTTACCCTGGAGTACGAGCACCTTCTTTCTATCGACTAAGAAATCTTGGAATTGTTGACCCTGTTGAGGTGTATCTGCCCCCTCGAAGACGAGCTTAGACATTTTAGAGAGTATCTTCGCATGGTCAGGCATATTTCTCCATTCCATAATTTCAGTGAATGCATTCATTATCCTGATAAGCTCTTCAGGTGTCCAATCACTATCCTCTCGTTCAGCCAGTCGTTTCCGAAACCGACCGCTCTGCTGAGACATCCACTGATAACCGCCTTCACTACTGAACATATCATAGAACGGATTACCATACCATCCAGTATCTCCTCGACAGGGTGCACTCTCATAAGCAATGTTCCAATGCCATTTATCATAATAAATTAAATTCTGACCTTGACCTAATAAAACTGATAAATCTTCCATCGCATTGCATCCATATATTTCACACAATAAATCGAGGTCTAAGCATGGATGATACCCTTTCTGTATTGCCTCTTTCATTGGTATAGGGTCGGTCATCGTATTCACCTCTGCGGTTGCTGACCCATCCCAAGAAGTGTATTGAATATGACCATCGGGTCCTCAGCTCGCTCGACCAAGAACATAGCCAATGCACTAGGGAAATTTTCAGGTTTACCTTCAGCAGCAATGAATGCAGCGAAAAGGCTCTCTATAGCACTTAAATGAAGCTGAACTAAATTCCTAACAGGATTGCCCATTATCTTCTGCATCTTATTCATATTCGCTGGTGCGAATAGAATATTCGACACCTGGAGCAAAGTGTTCTGGGGCAGAGATGTAGGCATCGGTTATAGTTATTGCGATTGCACTATATTACAATTACCATTCGCCCTGAGCTATCTTTTTGTATGCCACATACACACTTGGACTGAACCTGCTTCCTTCTGTAAATGTTGCTGGAGCTCCTCGACCCCACACCCTTCTAATCTCAACCTCTCCAGGACTAATTGAATACGGCCTAATTTCATAGACCTCTATTATATCCGACACCGGTATTGCCCCTCTTACTCCGATTTCCTGAGGAGCCATCTTTAAGTCGAGTTTATCCGTCGGTGGTCGTTTTATTTTTATGACATATGCTGGTCGGTCAAAGGTTGGTACAAGATGATATGGCTGGAAAGTCCCACCATAATGAGCAGCAGTCTCTGGGTCCTCAGAAAAATATGTAAGTCCCAACTGAGATTCACCAATATTATAACTCCCTTTCGACTGTATAATGCCGTTCTTTTTAATAAACTGAAATTCTTCCCAAGACACACCACGATATAAATCTCCGTTCCTATCGGCCACAAACTTTTCAGAATACCCACTATCCGGCTTCAATTCAGGACTGCAATAATCTTCCTTGCATTTTATCTCGGAAATTTCAGTATCGTAGAACTCTTCCTTTCCCCTTTTAGTGATGAATTTTTTTACCTTCGGTATGACCTTTGGAGCCATCCTTATAAGAAAAGCATCACATGGTTCTTCATGACACCAAGACGGCCTCTCGACACTTAAATCCCAGCGTTCCATCTGTATTAATTCTCGTATTGTAGGGTCGATAATTTCGATATCTTCATCGATACCTTTGAGCTTCACACTATCTCAATCTACTTTTGCCTATATTAAATTGGCGGGGGAGCGCCCCCGTCGGGACTACTCTCATCCACAGGGATTAACCCTGACCAAAGGACTTCGAGTTAACACACTCCCCTCTCGCCCTTTACCATCATTCTTCTTCAATTTCCCCCGCTTCTTTTCTCTGTTGCTTTCTCTCTGCAATCTTCATCTTGAAGACAGCATTTTTTCTACATCCAGAATTGTTGCACGTCGTATGTCTTGTAGAGAACCATATTCCATAGAATACCAAGACCATGACCAGTGCAACCACGCTGTATTCCCATTTATGAGCATAGTAACCGGCAGTCGCAAAAATCAATGCCAATAGAGGCCACTGGGTCTGGTGATGAATGAATCGCAAGTTCCTTCGAGCATACCAGATGTGATGCTTTGGGCACATCTCCCTCTGATAATCATCTGTCCGGTATAGAACTTGCCCAATTTTGTAGAAACCGTAGAGGAAGAAAAACAATGCACAGATAGGCATGTTCCATATCAAAAAGTTTTGCCAGTCAAGAGTATAATTTAAGTCCGCCTGTGTAAGGTATCCACCTATAGATGCTGCTGCAAAGGCAAAGGCCGAATACCATTCTATGTTAGTCTTTGCATACTGATAAATGCAGAAGAGACCAACCAAAAAAATGGGTATAATTAAATAATGCTTTATGAGTAAAACTCCGACGATGACTACGACCGTTGCGGAGACTGATGCGTACTTGTAAATCTTCATGAGTTCCTTCTTAGAAAAGGCCTTACTTGCGAACTTTCTAAAGGCACTATCCTCGACCGGCGCTTGGTCCATTACCGTATCGAGAGAATGCTGTGATAAACCTTGCATCAGAACAAGCACCAAGAATCCTATTAGGAGATTAATCCAATTGAACGCTACCCCGATGACAAGAACGGCCACGGCTGCACCCAAGGCCATAGCGAACCCGCTCGTTCTCAAAATCACATCGATATAGGTCAGTTTCCAGACATTCTTTGCCTTCTCGGTCTTCAAAAAATCCACTCTCCCTTATAAGGTATATATTTCTCCCTATAAAAAGTTTTATATCTATAAAACACTATTACTATTCTAGATGACAATCTACAGAAAGGTAATGGGCAACTACTTGCAACAGGTCCCTTCTGTCAAATTAATATCTAGCGCTGATAGTCCCAGTGCCAATTCAAATTTCTATACTGAAATTCCCAGCTCGGGCACTCAACTAACATTGAGCACCTTCACACCTATCGACCCTGAAAGAGAATTCATTAGACGAGCTATTCCTGGAACCATCGAAGACTATGATGAGCTTGTTGAAAGAATGAAAACCGTCCAGGGAGCCAGTTATTCTCTCTCCATATGGACCAGAGCACTAGATGAATGGGGTTTCCGCAAATTCAAAAACACCATGCGTACTCTCGTTCATCAAGCCAACAAACGAGACTATATTCATGAGAACACTATTCGACAGAAATACTATCAAAATAATAAATATCTCACCGGTAGAAAAAATAAGGTTTTCTACCAATGTATTGCCTATTCTCCTAAGCGGTCATGGATGAACGGCACACCCCGAAAGTGATAACTCAATATCACTCTCTACTTCATCTCCCCAACACGACCATCCCTTTCTCTTACTTCTAGCAAAAAGTTCCAGATATGGACCATCAACAAGTCTCTCAATCCTGTCGTATATCTCATCTGGCTTCTGAGAATGCTTTAAACGACGTGTTAATATCACCTGGGATACGCTCTTGCTCTTCCTCTTAGGTTTGCCCTTCGTTCCCAACAAGCACATCTCAACATTCTGCCTGGTCCAATAACCTAGTCCACTGAAAATAGAATCATTTTTATTCTTCTTAACATAGATAAAAGGTATAGTTTTGAATTTGAAGCCCCAGGCATCGATAACCGCAAGTCCTTGAGGAAGCATCGAATTTATGACCCATAGGAAAAGGCAGCAGTTATCCTCGGCAAAATCCTGTACCGGCATTCTTTTGATGTCATCTAATTTGAGCACTGAATAATGTGCATCCGGTGAACGATTCATTCCCTTCTTGGACCACACCTTAAAGCTCCAAGGAGGGTCTGCGGTTATAACAGGAAACTTCATCATTTTAACCTCTTTTGCAATATTGCAATATTGCATCAATCCATCTTTTTCTCTTCACAGGTCGGGCATATACATCCAATCCCGCCTGGATGACATCTCTCGACGCATCCTATAGCTCCACATTGAGGACATTGAATAATCTGCTCTGTTTTCTTACCGCACATAGGACAATCATCCATTTCCTCTTCCCCCGGCATAGGACGCTCCTCAATAATATCCCTAAGAGTATCATGCATTATCTCATATAAAGTATCATTGACCTCGAATACATCCTCATCTTTTGCTCTCCCTTCTTTTTTTCTGAATATTATAAAGAATCGCATTCATGCTCCTCCTCCTTTCCATACTCCTCTTTATCCATTTTATGACAATAACAAGTACAATTATCAGGGTCACTGCATTCATCATGTCGAGCCTGGCGACACTCCTTTGTTGGTAGAGGCATGATTCTATCATTGTTTCCCATCCGACCCCCTCCTTACCTCATCCATCTTCTCATAAACTTCATTTGCAATGAAATTGCCATCGGTGGTCATCAGGAATGGTACTATCTCGCCCTTTGTCTGTATGCCCTTCGCATTCATATCTAGACGATATTTCTCCTGTTCATCATCCCAATCAACGAGGACCTTCTCAAGCATTTCCTTAATAATATTCCAATCCCCCTTCCTCATCAATTGAAGCATTTTCTCGTCAATAATGAACGGCTGTTTCTCTTTAATTACCAACCATTCATCTGACAATACCGCTCCGCATATAGCACATCCAGAACCAACAACCAACACATGCATTTCCATCCTAATCCCCCCTCAGAAATCCAATAATCCTTTCTTCTCTTCCGTCGTTATTTCAGATTTCTTTTTATTCCTATTGGCGAACTTCTTGAAAGCGGTCTTTTCATCTAGTATATGATTTAAGACCTTTAATCTAACGCATAGCACAGGTGTATTGACACTTGATACGGACACGTTGATATGTTTTAAGTGATTCAACACAGCATTTCTAGATGCTCCCACTATCTCTCCAATTTCCGTTGGAGAATATCCCCTATTGTACAAGAACTTTATATGTTCATCATTCAAATCCACCCTTCTGAGAACCCTCTTTTTCTTACTATAAACCTTAAGAACTTTAAGCCTTTGACGCACCATATAATCAGTTTGTTTTATTCTTTTTCCTATCTCTAAAGCGGACAAATTATCGACGGTGTGAAGCCGAATCAACTCTTTATCAGGGACCCCAAGACCATCTTTAATTAGGTATGGAATCTCCTTTCTTTTGGGAGAAATTTTTATCTTTTTTCGCTCCCATTCGGCGTCTTTTTCCGAAATGTAGTTTTTGCCCGGCATCCATGTCACTTCTATGGTCTGTTTTTTACTATATATCGTTACCGGTTAATAAACCCTTCTCATCCTACCCCGTAATTTGGCGGGTTCGGTCCTATATTATACTAAGAGTTATATTATCTAGAAAGAAATGGAACCCGCCAAATTAGAGGGTAGCATGCGACCCCCTTTTCGAAGGTGGGGGGGTATATATACTCTAAGGGCCGTAATCTTTAAATACTAAATTTTTGGAAGGCTTCCAGACAACCCGGAAAGGGTATATAAACTAAGTGAGCACTTATAAAGAGGTTATATAATATTTGTAAAATCTTTATATAGTGCTCACTACATAGTGCTCACTTAGTGCTCACTATGTAGTGCTCACTATAATTTGGTTATCGACGATGTGAGAATACGACAAAAGATTAAGAAAAAGGTTAGGCCTGGCTGGTTGTATCTTTATGGTTTAGGATATCTCCCCAATATTTTATCGAGAGTTCTTCTTGTTTTTTTCTATCCCGCTCTTTAATTATAATATATATTATCTTACAAATGTTGCAGGGGGGATGGTTGTTGCATGGGCATTTGGTCATGAGTGTATGGAGCTCTTCATCATTTAGTTCTCGCAGTCGTTTGTGTATAGTATCTTCTGTGAGTGGTTCTTCTGGTATTTTCTCGGGTTCTTTCACCGGGGTCTCTTTGGGGATTTCTGGTTCTTTGCTGAGATTGGGGTCGTTTTTATACGGTGGTGTTTTTCTGATTAGTATTGAACAATCTCTACAGGCCGGTGCTCCTTTGGTTTTTTGTTTTCCACAGAGAGGACATTTGTCGTAGTTGCAGTGTAGGGCGCAGCATTTTTTATTGCAGTAGATTTGGTTGGTAGTGGTTGGTATGAATGAGTTTTCACAGTGTGCACAGAGGCGAGGTGGATGGTTGGTTTTGATATGACAGTTCTTGCATTTGAAGGTCTTCAGGCTTCTCGGTCCACCACAGAGGGGGCACTTGTCGTAATGGGTTCCCATATAGTAGCAGTGGTCTGAACAATATTTATGGTGTCTTCGTTCAGGAGGAATTTCGTTATGACAAAATGGGCATAGTTTCTTTTTACCGAAGGCCGGGCCTTTTTCTTTGACGAAGCAGTTCCAACACACTTTTGCAGGATGTGTCTTTCGTCCTCCGCATTTCGGGCAGATGGTTGTGGCCTTGTTCTCGGGGTAGGTTTCATTATAGCACTGCGTACATAGAATCGAATTGTTAGATTTTATTCCACCGCATTTAGGGCAGAAATGGTTACAATTATCGCATACTTTTTGGTTTGCTATAGTCGGTACAAATTCTTTTTTACATACAAGGCAGGTCACAGGAGATGGCTCACTATTATTGCTCGGCATTGAGGAACCGGATATGCTGTTGTCACACATTCTTCTCATCCTCCTTCTTGGGCTCGGTTTTTGTTGTCGGTTCTTTTTTAGATTTAAAACCGATTGTATAGGCCATTTTATTTTTTCCTATAGCATCACATTGTGGACAGAGATTACAATTTGATATTTCGATTTTATAACCTTGTTCTTTTAATTTTTCTATTATCTTACGATAATCTGATGTATATAATTCTCTCAGTGATTGTATTTGTTCGGCCATATCTGGGTCTGTTTCTTTTATAAAATCTATAGTGGCTGTCATTCCTTCCTCGTCAGTAAACATTATTTTGTAAACTTCGTCGGTAACACTTTCATATTCTTTTTCAAAGTTTTCGGAAGTTTGTTTTTTGAACAACATACCTGCGGGGTTGACATCGGTCTTCATGTAATATCCGATGCTCAAAGTACGAAACATCAGAAGGGATTTTACTACACTATCAAGTGAAGTATGTCCTTCAATTTCTCGTATTTGTTCAAGTTGTTTCTTTGTCCACTCTGAAAGTTTAACGGGTGCTGGGTCACTCATACAATTTCACCAATAACCCAATAGGTGATTGCTGGTATATAATGTTTTTGAATTACTGAAAGGTAATAGGAAAAGAATAAATAAAAAGAGAGGTTCCTGAGATGAATTATTTGTCTTTGAGTAGTTCATCTATCAGAGCGACGGAGTAGAACTTCTCAGGGGGCATCTTGCCACCGGATAGGAAGTAGGACATTGTGAGATAGGCAGCGATGCGTTGGTTCTGGTGGTCGTCTTCTTTGGTCGAACTGTCAACAGGTTCTGCTGGGCCTGATAATTTGTCATAGAATTTGTCCCATACATCGAGAACATGCTCTATGAGCTCGGTGTCGATGCGGGGTGGTTTATCGGCGAGAATTTTGTTTTGTTTCGCTTGCTTCACTCGGTAGTCGTCTAGGTCGCTCGGTTTGGTCACTTTCAATGTCTCGGTCTTCTTCTTAGCCATAGTATCACCAAACCTACATTGTTATGCGGGCTTATAATATTTGTGGTCGGTTTAAATAGTCCAGATATAAGGATATCCGCATTGGCAAAGGTATATAAGTAAAGATGAATATTGGTGTTCTGGGTGAGTTCAGATGGCAGCAAAGGCAGAGATGGAAGAGGTCGTAATTCCGAAGGATTTACAGGAGTTCTTGAGGGATGTGGTCGAGGGAAAGGCGGGGTTCGAGCTTGGCGAGCCGTGGAAGTATTCGGATAAGGCATTGGCGGTCGTAGTGCCCATAATCAGGAAGGATGCTCAGAGAAGGGCCTATATTACGATGTATGAGGTCCTTAAGGACATGGGGATGAAGGACACCGGTTGTATCGACAGCGTGGAGCTCCAGAATAAGACCGGCAAGGCTGTTTTCGTGAGGGTGGGCACGATATTCACCGGCGAGACACAGAACAGGGCAGCGCAACATTCCGGGGTCTACCAGGGCGATAAATCAAAGGTCCCGGTGCGGTGCGTTCAACAGACGCATGGAATCCATGTCGGAGCGAAGATGGAGTTTGGGGATATAGCTCCGCTGTCGGTGACAATGAACTTGATGGCCGATGGCGACCAGACCGATATATGGGAGAGCGTGAGGCGATACACCGGAGGGGATAGGTCGGAGCACGTCCTTCATGGTGCGGGTCATCACGCAGGACCTATGTCATTTGGTGCTCCGTTCTATGGATATAGTGCTATCCATTCTGAGTCGAAGGCGGATTTAACGATGGGTCCTATGCAGTATCGTCTAAAGGCTCAGGAAGGAACAGCTGATGACCGTAAGCACTGGATGGAGAATAATTCAAATGTCTTCAATGAATGCTTCCCCAGGAACTATCAGAATGGTAATGTAGGGACAGGAACCGATGACTTGCTGGGGCACATGAAGGGCTTGGAGGTCGGAAAGAAGATGCTGGATGACATGATGCAGAAGGTCCCATTGGTCCCGGACCAGGTGGGGGCTATAATCTTCAATCCGATGGGGGTCGCTGTGGTAGAGACCTTCGACCATCCTCTTTCATGGGAGGCCATAAAGAAGGAAATCATCGAGAAGCATGGAGATAAAATAAGCCAGGAGCAGGAGGACCATCTCTTCGAGCTCAAAAAGGAAATGATACTTCCTGCTTTTAAGAAGTTCGTGGATGGTCTCAAGGTCTTCAAGGAGCAGACCATCAGGAAGGATAATATGAGCGAAACCAGGGCACTTGTAGGCAAGGCAATAGTCGGTGAATATACTTTGGTCAAGGGCCGGGTCATCCACACCATACTGGCGAAGGAGAACAACTAAGTGCTCACTACATAGTGAGCACTATTTTTCTTTATTTAGGTGATATTATGGCACGAATTAAGAGGTCGAGCGGACCAAAGACCAGTATTGAAATAGTGAAGAAAGATGTGGTCGATGAGCTTTGCGTCATGAGGAAAAAGACTTTAAAGGATTACATTAATGACTTAATTAAAGAGGATATGATGCGCCAGGGGGAATACTTCAGCAATCGGTATTTCAAGGCGCATAAATCGAGGTGATGTTATGGTTGAACCGTGCAAGATTTTATTCTGGTCTAAGGTAACAAATCCTGAGTATCGTTTCCTTTCGAACTTTGCTGAGAGCCCTATGACTATCGACGGCAGACTTTACAAGACGGTTGAAAATTATTATCAGGCTATGAAGTTTGAGGACGAATGGAAACAGGAGCAGGTGAGGACTGCGACACCGGCTCGGGCTAAACAGTTCGGTCATATGTGGCCTCTTAGTGGGGATTGGGAAAAGAGGAAGGAAGAGGTCATGCTCAAGGCTCTGCGGGAAAAGTTTAAGCAGAACGAGGTATTGAAGGAGAAGCTTTTAAAGACGGACCAGTGTGAGCTACATGAGGATTCTCCTCATGATATGTACTGGGGTATAAAAGGAAAGGACCGGCTGGGGAAGTTGCTGATGCAGGTCAGGGATGAATTAAAGACCTCTAAGTAAAAATAATGCGCCTTCTTCGTCGAGGTCGCTTAGGACTACAGCTCCTTCAGGAATATCGAATTCTATAGGGTCTTCATTTTCTTCACAATATCTTTCTTTTACATCTTCTTTGGTCCCAAGCCATATAACACCTGCATCGGGGCCGAATTGTTTCTCTATGGTTTCTATAAGAACATCGAGGGTACATTTCTTCTTTTTTATATTGAGGGCTTCACAAGATTCTTCTAAAACTCCTAAATTGCCTAGGTCTTCCACTTCAAAAATAATTACTTTTTTTGCTTTCCATTCGCCGGAGCCACCATAGCTTTCACAACGATATCCTTTTTTCTCATCGAGCATTTTGAGGGTTCCGAGCGATATTTTCTTATCGGTCATAGTGTTCACTTAATATTTGTCTTTTAGAATCATATCGAAGCGTTTGCTTCTTTTGAGTATGTCACTTTTGTCCGTCAATATTTTATAGATTTCTTCTCGTATATAGGCCCAGGCCTTTTCTTTTTCTTCTTGTGTGGGTTTAGGGTCATCGACAATAGTAGTCCACCAGGACTCTATGAATTTACGGTTATCGGGGTTGTCATTATTGACTTTGTAGCATTGGAATGCTCCTTTCTTTGAACGATAGGAAGGTAGGCTTCCAAGGCACATGAAATCGGTGGATGAGGCCAGCGCAGATTGTATATCTTGAGGCGATAGGATAAGTCCGGCTCCTGGAACATGAGTATGCACTTGAAGGAAAGTATTGGGCCAGGGACACTCTTTAATTCCCACTTCGCATTCAGTCCCTTTGCATATGGAACCAGCTTCGAGCTTGCCGTCTTTTTTGCATATATTGAAGCCGTGTTCGAGGCCGGTTTTCTTTGTAGATGATAGAATTTCATACATCATTTGTTCGAACTGGTCGAGGTCCTCTTCGGTTGGCATAGTGCTCACTTGTTTTCACATTTAGGTAGTTCACTTACGAATTCTTCACTTCCACCTACCTGCTGAAGAGCTTCAGTGCCTCGAACAAATGCTGCTTTGAGGTTGGGGGCTTTGACGGTGACAGTGGTCTTTAAGAAGGGGGTGCTCTTTTCTTTGCTGGGTGGGAAGCCGAGCCCTAATATGGAGGTGTAATCACGGACATCGTATTCATTATCCATGATTCTTTCGGCTTCTGTAGCTGCTTCCCCTTCGAGAAGCCAGAGGCCGTAGTTTTCTTCGTTGACCCGGCAATCGGGTTCTCTAATATTATTCCATTTTTTTCGTTCTACGAGTGCTGATTCTAATAGTAAAACTTTTTCTTTTTGTTTTTCTTCGTCGCCTAAGAAATTGATGATGCTGTCAAGGATGCATTTTTCATCGTCTTTGCAATCTTTTATTTCGTCGATGAACTTATCTATATCTTCGGGTTCTGGCATTTAAGTTCCTCCTTATTTAGGAGTGAAATTTGACATGCGGAGGTCCATGATGAGGTCTTCAGCGATGCTGGCAGCTTCTTTGTATTCATATCGGTCGAATGTTTTTTCTAGTTTATTAAGAAGTTCTCGCTGTTCTTTCATAGATTTTGTAATATGACCAGCAGAGCCGGAAGAAACATTGCATTCATTTTCTAGTTCTACGAGGTCTTGTTCTGCCATTTCGATATCGCTTCCCCACATCTGATATTTGTCCTCAGGGCGGAGATTTCCTACGATTTGTTCGAAATGTTCTAGTTCTTGAGCGGTATTAAATAAATCAGCGAGATGAAGCATTATCTCTCCTAAGTCGCAAGCACATCCTTGTTTTACTGCCATAGTGTTCACCTTCCTTTTGAAAGATACCCGGCGTGAGGACCAGATTTGAGAGGGGAAAGGGTATTTTCCTTCTCGTCACGCCGGGCCGTCAGCTTTATTGTTCTGCCATTGCTTGGAGTATCCAGGTCGCATCGATTAGGCCCCATCCGGTCTCTGTGTTCTTCTGATGACCGTACTTGGCGAAGATAGCTTTGACATCTCGGGCAGTCAGTTCTGGGACCAGTTGCTTCCATAGGGCCATTATAGCAGCTACGGCTGGCGTTGCCATAGATGTTCCCTTGAGTGGGCAGAAACCATCCACTACTTTGTCGAGCGGGTCGAGTTGAGAACCGAATGCAGAGCCAGAGAAGATATCGCCTTGGCCGTACTTGTATCCGCTGGCTATGGACCGTCCACCGCCATCGGCCATGATGTCGGGCTTGATGCGACCGGCTTGTAGGGTAGGTCCGGTTGAAGAATAGTATGAACGGGCATGGTCAAGTATGGACCATGCACCTACGGCGATACATTCTTCAGCATTGGCGGGAATGCCGGTGGTTTTTCCTGCTGTCTCTCCTGCTGCACCGGAGTTACCGGCAGCGATAACGAATATAGTTCTTGGGTTAGTCTGAGCAGCCTTGTTGATGAATTTGACCATGAGGTCGTCCTCTTCGCCTTGGGCATCTCCTTCTCCACCGAGAGACATGCTGATTATGTCAGCATTGGCATCGAGGGCCATCTGCATTCCCTTGAGGATATCGGAGGTGTTCCCAAAGCCGAGGTCTGTGAGAACCTTACAGGTGTTCATTTCGCATTCTGGAGCTCCTCCGAGGAGGTCGAAGCCCCAGATGGGGTGAGTGTATAGTTGGCCGACTATCCTTGAGGCGCACCAAGAACCATGACCTTGAGCGTCATTAGGGGCTCCGGCTGTGCTGGAATGAGCACCAGCTATTACGCCTTGAAGCTGTGGGTTGGTGATATCTACACCAGTGTCTAGGGTCCAGACCTTAACTCCTTGGCCCATGATACCTTTTGCATGGAGGTCATATATTCTTGTCAGCTTGTTGGCCTCTGAGGTTGGTATCCATCCAGTGTTTTTGCTTATCAGTATATCGGGGCTGGATACGAAAGAGCCGACCTTTTTAGCCATTTCATCAGGGCTGTGTTTGAAGAGTCCGAGGGGGTCCGGGGGTGGAGGGATGGGCGGTGAGAAGGCATACATGGGTCGGTCAAAATGGACCGCCATTACGTCTTTAAAACCGGATAGCTCTCCAAGCATTGTGGTGGGTATGACCATGCTGAAGGAGTTCACGAATGGTATCGTCTGTCCAATATCGACCCTGAGCACTTGTGATATCTGGGGAGCTATGTTATTTACATTGACATTGGGGTTCAGCTCGACGATAACAGGGACGGTCTGGAAGTTCTTTGGCTTCTGTATTTCACTAAGCAAATTTTTAGTGAACACCATTCAGGTCACCAACGACTTTATCAGTATCGTAAGATATAAATGTTTGGACCACCATCATCGTTATGGAAGGTGTGGTCATGAATCAAGATATGACTGGAGTTGTGACGCCGAAGCTTTCGGGGGTCAAGTTGGCATTCCCGCCACCGGGTATTCTTATCGGTGATACGGTGTATATTCCTTTATTGCCAGCTCTGCCCATACTTCCAGCGTTCTTCTTGCCTTCCCCATAAGGAGGGAAATGCAATGAACCAGGACATGTACGGTGTTGTAAAGCCGATGATGAAAGGGAGTCATGCAGTTTTTGCTGGCCCGTTGGCAGCGGTTCCTGCTCCGCTTCCACCGATGATGCTACCAATACCTGTTCTTCTTCCTTCTCCGCCTTTTCTCCCGGTCCCGGTCCCAATCCCGCTGAGCTCGAAGCAGATGGCTCCGATGATGAGCGGAAGTTATGGGCCGACGCCAATCTGGTAGGTGAGCACTATGGATGAGAAGTGTTCATGCAAGTGTGGTCATGTCGTTGCAGAAATTATGATGATGTCAGAGGATTTGTTATACGATTTAATAGGACCGGGAACTACGCCTTCTTTTTTACCTAAGTTAAGGGAAGATAAGGCAAAGGAGCTCGGTGAACTTCTAGATAAGGCTGCTTCTGTTTGTGGAACATCTATTCCTATTGCTTCGTTAGATAGGCTCAATATGAAAATAAAAGAACAAAAATATGAGGATGCAGCAGCGTCTGTCCGATATATTGGACATATGTTAGAACAGGATTTAAAACAGTGTGTACAAAGAAAATAAAAAATTATTATTCATTCTCGGGTTGTTCCTCTTCTTCTGCTTCGATGTTCTTTAATAGTTTCCGATAGGTCTGGGTTTTTTCTTGTTCATTCATAGGCCTTCGTAGAGCTCGTTGATTGTTTATTTGAGATTTCATTATTTCGGCCTGGGCGTTGGCGAAGGGCTGAAGAAGAGTTTGGGTATTGTCGATGAGCTTGTCGGCCTTGTCTATTGCTGCTTTGGCAATCTTTCCGCTTTCTTCCATAGCCTTGCTCTCGGCATCTTTGTTTGCTGAGCTGACTATACCGAGTTGTTCGAGGCGTTCTTTCTGTTTCTGTAGGGTCTCCAGGTCGTCCCTATAGGCATAACGCTTCAGGTCGTCCATTTCTTTGTTCATGTAGTCGAGCTGTTGCTTCCACATCATATCCCTGGTCCTGGATTGCTCTTCTCTGGAAGCTCGTATCTCTTCACGCAAAGCGATTTGTCCAGGGTCATCACCTTTGTTCTTGAATAGTTCCATATTTTTACTTTGCATATCCATCATGAATTTCATGTTCTCATTTTGAACTTTAAGGATGGTTTCTTCAGACGATGACCCCTTATTGTTATTGTTGGCAAGCATCGAGGTGAGGAGCTTGGTATTATTGTCCATGATGACGGCCAGTAGTTGGTTTTGGTCATTGCCACCCATCTTCCCCGAGAGCAATAGTGTCATGAGAAGGTTGTTAGAATTTTGACCTTGCTCTACTGGAACATAGGCGGTCTCCATAATAGGATTACCTTTGTCGTCTTTTTTTATCTGGCCGGTTTTGTCGTCTATTATGGGTCTCACTACAGGAACTAAGTTTCCATTTCCAGAATTACCGCTGGACCTCATAGCTTCAAGGGCTTGCTTTCGGCGGACCTCTTCTTCGGCGAGCATCCTGTCATACCTTGCCACTTCGAGTTCTTCTTTCTTTTGACCGAGATGTGAGCTCATGCTGTCTGAACTTTCATTTCCATCTTTATCCAATACTGGCATTTTCTTGCCAGTTTGGATGGCAGCGTCCACATTAGGGCGTATTTCGCTTTCAAGAAGTTCTTCCATTTCATTGAGGTCTTCGGTCGGAATACTTGTGATGGTAAGTCGTTTGTTTAGCATTATTAGACCTTCTCGTTCGGCTACTAGTTCTTCTCTTTTGGATGGGGTAAGTTTCGCTATGCTGGTGAGATATTGTTTGGTCCTTCCTCTGAGCTTGGCTATTCGAGATAGGGTGCTCATATTGGAACTCAGTGTTTGTGGCGGAGTGGATGTATCGCCGGTTGTCACTTTATCTACGGCTGGTTTTCCTATGACCTTTTGAACAGCAGGTAGGAGGGAATCATCGTATCGGCTTTGGATTTCGCTCATTTCTTTCTCTGATACATTGGCTTTGGCTAGGGTCTTGATATAGTCCATAAGTACTTCACGCTCCGGCATAAGGGCATCACGTTTATCATTATCTGCGGAGGCGATGGCTTTGAGCAGTTGGCGTAGTTTGCCTTTCAGTTCTGATTTTCGTCCCAGGTCGGCTCCGGTATTTTCATCATCATCTTCATTAGGCATTTTCTTAGCCTCCTTTATTTGTGCCCAATCACCCTTCTCTCGTTTAATTTTTCCGGGTTTGGGTTTACGCCCTCTTTTAATTACTAATGGTTCCTTCATTATCATTTGACCATTGGCGGATAGGAATTCCCCATGAGCTTCATGACGGAATTGAATGTGACCTTTCATGGCGTTTATTTTTTCAGTTTTGAACTTACAACCGGTTGCAGTTTTATATGGACATAGATGGAATACTTTGCCATCTTTCTTCACTGTTTCTATCACAGGTTTAGGTTTCTTTTCGGGAGAGGTTTCTTCTTCATCTTCCTCTTCTTCATCACTATCATCTTCGGCGTCTTCCAAATCTTCTTTTTCATCATCTATCATTTTGACGCCTCTTTTATTATGTCAGATGGATGCTCTTTTTTTATGATAACAGCTATGCTATCGGATTAGGTATAAGGTTATGATTCATTATCAGCGATTTCTTCTTTTATTGCCATAAGCAGGAAGTTGAGAGAGAATTTGGCAAGGTAACTTGGATGTGCAAATGGTATATACTTGCGCTCGGGGTCGGCAAGATAGGCACACATGAAGGCGATATAATCAACATCCTTTTTGGTGAGATTGTCTATTACTAGAGCATAGCGGGGTTTGCCGTCTTTTCCCAAGGGGGAGTTGGTTATGTAACCGGCTACTTGGGTATTCTGTCCTATGCCGGTCTTCTTGGTCTGTTTATGGGACTGCGGGGGAGGGGAGGTTCCTTTCGAAGGCCCGGAAGGTGGTGGGGGCCTCTGAATGGGTGGCTCTTCTTCAGCCACTTCCTCTTGTACTTCAGGCTCTGTTTTTGCCTCAGATGGTTTGGCGCTGTCTGGTCCTTTGGTCTTAGGAGTCTCTTTAATACTTTTAGATGCACTTTGTTTTGCCCGCTCTTTAATTTTTTGTGCATCTGGGAAAAACAGTCCCTCTCCTTCCTTCTTTTCAGGAGGTGAGGTCGTGCTACTTTCTCCTATGCCCGCTGTTGGAGTAGTAGCTTTGGACTCTTTCTCGACCGCTTCAGCGACAGCTGCTATTCCCGTCTTCGGTTTGGGTGTGCCTTCAGTATCCCCCGCAGTCTTTTTATTGTTATTCTTTTCTACGGGTTGCTCCTCTTTGACAACTTCTTCGATTAATTCTTCTTCGGTATCGTCGGATTTCTGTTCATCCTTGTTGTCTGGCATGGAGCATCCCATAGGATACATGGCATTTAACATATATAAAATTTTTCAGAAAAAGGTATATAAAGGGTTTAACAGGTATTAAATTTAAGATTCGGGCTTGGTTTCATCTGTTTTTGGTTCCATTCCTTCAAGCCCTTCATGACCCTTCACTTCGTTTATTAGAACACGATGGAGGAAGCTCGGCATTGCCAGAAGGAAGTTTCGGCTTTTACATTCTGGCATTTGTCGGCATAGGTTATAGCATGCCTTGTTGTGCTCTTCAATCTTTTGTAAGGTATATTCGATTGAGCCAAGGTCCTCTAGACCATGATAAAGGATATTGAATTTTTCCATAGGAAGGGGTGCGTTCTTTAAGAATTCATCAAGAAGGGTGTTCACTATGCTATCTTTGGAGTTATGGAATGCATGTATGAAGGCCAGGGTCGGTGTTCCATTTTTCATGTGACCTACGGCTTTGCCTTCGTCATAGGTCTTGAGGATATCAACAAGGTCATCGGTTAATTGATAGACCATTCCTATGTTCCAGCCATAGAGTCTGGCTATCTCATAATCGTTTCTCATTACATCTCCCATAACTGCTCCGATTTTGCAAGGGGCTTCAAACAGCGAAGCTGTTTTTAGGCTGATGACCCGGAGGTATCTGAGCTCATCATATTCATGAAGGAGCTGTTCTTCTGTACTTCCTAGGGCCAAACAGGTGGCTGCATCCACGAGGCTTTTAAGGATTGGGAATCCTCTTCTGCCTCCAAGTTTGAGAGCCATCAAAGCCAATAAGTTCCCGCCCATCATAGAGGTTCCTGCTCCGTATAGAGTGTGGGCACTAGGTTTTCCCCTTCTTAGGGCATCGTTATCTAGAACATCATCGAATACAAGGCTGGCATTATGGAGTAGCTCGGCTGTTGTAGCCATATCGATGGTTTGTTCATAGTCACCATTATAGGTTTGAGAAATCAGAACCGCTAGGGTTGGTCGAAGTCTTTTTCCACCTGTGCTTTGTTGATAATTGATGAGCTCATAGACAGCAGCCAGTTCTTCATCTTCGAGCTGCTTTTTGATAGATACATTAACATCTTCAGCGACTCGCTGGATTAATGCGAGAATGTCTTCATCACTTATTTTTTCATTTTTTCCATTCGGAGCAGTCATGTATATACCTCTTCAATTTTTTATTTTATCTAGTATTTTGCCATACTTAGTAAATGTTCGTTCAAAAATTCTATAATCCCTTAGATAGTTCTCGCCTTCCATTTCAAGGTCGCCATTGAAGAAGGCTTCAGCAAATGTAAGTCGCTTTGTAGATATTAAGATGAAAGTATCTTCATCCATTGTAAGAATGACGGTGGGTTTATCGTAAATCTTTGCGATAATGCGTACTTCTCCGTTCTCAAATACAAACCCTGTATCTAGGTCTTCGAGACCTATGATATTGAGTTGAAGAGTTCGGTCCTCATCGGGGAAGTATGTTTCTTTAAATTCATCGATGTTCATTTCTTTATTAATGAGAGGGACCATTTTTTCGAATATGGTCTTGATGAGCTTCCGCTTTTCAGCTTCCAGTGGGTTCATAGTGCTCACTTATCCAGGGTTTGAGATATGTTTTTGAGGGCCTTGAGCTTTTCTTCATCTGAGAGAGGTGTTCGTTTCTGTGGGGGTCTATCTTCAAAGAAGAAATCTACAGTATCTTTTACAAGTTCTGGGGAGCGTTTCATTTCTTCGAAGGAGTTTCTAATGCCTTGTGTTATTATTCTATTTCGAGATATTTCAAGGCGTTGAAGTGTAGGTAGGAAGGAAGGATAGTTATCGATTTTCCTTATTCTGAGAAGGACTTGAGCTGCTTCTAGTCCACTCTGCATGGCATATCGGATACCTTCGCCGGTAGCAGGATTAACAAATCCTCCTGCATCTCCACATAGGAGAACTCTAGGTCCGGTGAAGAATTGTGTAGTGCTCATTTCAAAGGGTAAGTGCCATCCTTTATGTTCGTAAAGTTCTAGACCTCGTTCTGTTAGGAATTTATTGAATATTGTTTTGATTTTTTCAAGAGGGGCATTTCCACCTATCCCCACATCGAGAAATGTGCCTTTAGGGAATATCCAGGCATATCCATTGAAATCGTCGAAGAACGCTATTTCAGCAGAGTCGGATTTATTGAGTTCTTCTCCGTCGGATTTGCCCACGATAAGAGGTACAGTTTTGACTTTGAAGCCGAGTTCTCTTTTAACGGGACAGCTCACGCCTCCGGCTCCTATAAGGTAATCGTAGGTTATTTTTAATTGATTATCGAGGGTCACTGTTCGAGCTTTCATATCTATTAATCGAACAGTGCGACCAAATAGTACTTTGGTTTTGCATTTTATAGCACGGTCGATAAGGTAACGGTCGAACCGGTCACGGTTGACCATTACAATAGGAACATTATGTTCCAGACTATCATTACATAGAGTTAAAAGAAGTTTAGAGGTTTTGTGAATACTTTGGGATATAGTATATGGAAAAAGTTTCACAGTGATGGGTCCAAGACCTCCTCCACAGGGTTTTTTTCTATATGAATGATATTGGGATTTCTCTATCAGTAAGACCTTTTTCTTGGCTCTAGATAGAGATTCAGCTGCTGTAGCTCCTGCGGGACCTCCTCCTATTATTACATATGGAAAGTGTGCAGACATAGTTATCACGCTTTGTCCCATCCTTCTGGTGGTGTGAGTTCTTTTCCAATGAGCCCTCTAAAGTTGGGACATTTTATTTTGATAGCGAAGAATGTTTTGTATAGTGAGCACTTACGACATTCTGAAGGTACTATAGCTTTGACGAATATTTTTTCTTGTGTTGCTTTAACAGTTACCCAGTGTCCATTCTTCTGATTGACTTCGAAAGAGCAGTATGCTTTTTTCAGATTTTCAGAATATTCTATTCTGCATTTTTTACATCTGTATATGTCGTTGCCATCGACATTTCTTTTTCCTGTTAGTTCTCCTCTGACACCGCATCGTGGACATTCGAGTTTTTTCTTAGCTTTTGGTTTGAAAGGTAAAAATCCAAAGCTTTCGAAGTCTTTCGTAGGAACTGCTGGTTTTTCATATGCTCTTTTTTCGGTCATTATTTATCACCTTTTTCGAGTTTCTTTAGGCCTCTTTTGATACTGAAGGCGAGCATGAGCTTATCGACAGTCCCAATTTTACCTCTGGTGGGTTTGAAGGAAATACTCTTTGATGAAACTATATTATCAGCTATTGACTTGAAGTGCTTACCTACAAGGAGGCTTTTTTTCATGTCTTCTCCTATTGGAATGCTACCTAGGAATGGAATTCCGTATTCACATGCGATGTCCTCTACGCTTTTACCACCGTCGTAGAAGAGTTGATGATGATTACCGCAATTTGGACATATAGCACTTCCCATATTGGAGAGAAGACCCTTTATGGGATAGCCCTTTTCTTTCAGATAGCGAATGCTTTTAATGACGCTATTATTTGATATTGATGAGGGCTGAGTAACAAAGACTATGTTCAATCTTTCACGTTCGAATAGGTCGAGGATTGTGATGAGTTCTTCGCTGGTGGTAGGTGGAGTATCGAGTATGAGATAGTCTATATTACCGAAGTCTACGGTTTTCAAAAATTGCTGAATGACGCTGGCTTTTCTTACGCCTTTGAAGATTATGGGTTGGTCGCTTGATGGAAGGAAGAAATCGATAGAGAGCACTTTAAGGTTGTTCGAGTATTTTATGGGTATAATGGCATCTTTTGTTACTTCAATTTCTTTACCAGAGATGCCTAGAATTTTAGGGATGGAGGGTGAAGTGATATCTAGGTCCCATATAGCTGTTGAAAGACCGAGGATTTCTGATATAAAATAAGCGAGTGAGGCAGCAATTGTGCTTTTTCCGACGCCACCTTTTAGTGACAGTATCATGATGACAATGGTTTTCTTACTGAGCATGAGTACACCTTATTTGTCTTTGGGTTTCTTTCCGTGTTTGCTTCGGTATTTAGTTAGTTCTCCATCGGTGGGTTCTCTGTGTTGGAGTATGACATCAACATATTCTCCTTCCTTGAAACCGAGGTGTTCAAGGACCTTGGTTGGAACTATAACACCGCAACTCGACCCTATTTTTGTAATGCGACTTTTGACAGGGATTACGAACTTATTACCGACGACACTGAGGTCTTTCTCGCTCATTGATATTCCTTCATCAGAAGGATTGTTATCGGGCTTTTCGTCATCGGGCATGGTGATACCTGCTATTAAATAAATTTTATATGTATATTACATTTGTCAAATATAAAGTTTGCTCAGAAAGATTTATCTGTTCGGGTGTCATTATAGTATTTATATGGCTCGGGTAATGTTATTCACGATGAACGATTGCGAGACTTGCGAAGAGATGAGGCAACGCTTGTCAGGAAGGTCCGATGTAGATATTATCAATCTCGATAAGGACCCCGATAGGGCGAAAGAGGTTCTTTTGGATATAAAAAGCCAAGGAGATGTTCATTTTGAAGACGTACCGCAATGCGTTCTAAAGGATGGTAGAGGCAAGTATCATCTTTGTGATACTCAAAATATTGAGGAAGTTCTCGATACGGTCAAGGATGAATGATGTGTGGTGGTGGTCATGCTCGATACCTATGATATCATGATACTCATATATCTCGATGAGAATAAACCGGCTACTACTACTACAATGGCACGAGCTATTTTTGAACCAAAAGAAGAGCGACGAGAATTGATAAAATGCGACAATAGAATTCGGGCGAGACTGAACCGGTTGGTAAAGCTCGGGCTTGTTGATAAGAAGGATAATGGCAATTCAATTTATTCTCTTAATAAGAAAAGTGTTTTTTTCGGTTCGGGTAAACTTTATCTCCCGATGACGAAGAAGAGAGGTAAGGTTTATCTCGATATTGGAGATTTCATAGCGGTGAAGACCGTCGGTGGGGATTTCTATCTCCGTCAATTGAATGCAGTCGATAAATCGATTGTCAAAAAATAGTTTTTGACAAAGGTATATATTGTCAAATACTGGAATATGACAAAAATATAATATATACCCCACCCTTCGTAGTTACAGCAGAGCTTAAAATTGACGGAGGTGAAACGAATGGTTTATCAGCTCAAGGGGAAGAAAGGCGTCTGGACCAAGCCCGGCAGCGGTGGCTCCTACAGGGGCTACATGTACCTCAGGGCAGCTCCCAAGTCCTACCCAACAACTTCTCAACAGTCCAAGGTCGGCGATGCTGGCCGGAAGGTTGGCGAGAATTGCAAGGGCAAGGTGGGAACCGAGTTCAGGAAGTGCCGACATGAGGCCTTGTCCGGCCTCTAAGCTCTTCATAGAAGAGCGGTGCTTCTTAGCGGTGGCGGGGTAACCCCCGCCACCCAGTTCATCCATTTCGATAGATTTTTATAGAGATTAAGCCATTTCTATTCCAATGACTAAAAAGCAGGGTATGTGGGTTAAACCACGAGAGATACCGAGATATACGCCTGAAGGGAAAGAGGCGGTTCGTCCTCAGCATACAAAGGTGGCTCAGGCTGGCACATTAATCAAAGAGCGTTGCAGTGGAAAGAAAGGGGATGAATTCAAGCGTTGCCGTTCAGAAGTTTTGAAAGAGATATTTGGTCAGAAACCTAATGTCACTGAAGAAAATAAGTGAGCACTATTTATTATTTTTATGGAAATTTAAGTCTAGAACCTTTTAGATTGGGAGCTTCCCACATACCGCCTTCTTTTTCAACATATCCTTTCTCTTTAAAGTAGACCCTATAGCTAGCTCCTATTCGCTTAAATACTTCAGCAACTAATATATCGTAAGCTATACATATTTCTTGTCTGCGCTCATTGCATTGTTGTTTTTCAAAATTCATTAATTCTGCTAATTCTTTTATATCGAGTTTTTCTATAGATTGACTAATATGAGTTGCAGAGTAATCCGTCATTGGTTTGAAGTCTATAGGGTCCACTGTAGGGTCTCTTGCCATGATTATTATCTCCTACTATTCCATTCTTTAACACATTGATTGAAGTCGAGACCACGCCCTCCTTTTTCAGGAGATTTACGACACTGACCAATGAATTTATTGTAAGCACTGGGTTCTCGGGGTCCTCGTTTCTTACCACCTTTGGCTGGTGTTGATGTTGTTGCTTCATTAGAACATGATGCTATTACAGCTCGAATATCGGCGACAGAATGTTCTTCGCCATCTATTTCAATAACATCGGTTTCTTCACCGAGGGCATCGAGTATTTCTATAAGTGCGAATTGGGTATTTTTATCGAGAACACAAGGTGGGTCGGTCTTAGCGGGCATTGATAACTATAGTGTGATGCGAACATTTATATTTTACGATATGTATTAAGTACAAGGTTCGAACCGGGGCCAGTGAGGACTACCGCCCGTTGTTTTCACTGGCCTCATGACTATATGGAGGGTCTATAATGCCTACCGAGGAGTTCCAGAAATTTTTAATGGAGCTCGAAGAGAAGAGGAAGAAGTCATATGAAGATATTGTAGAGAAGCACAAGTTGGAGTGCCCTATATATAGACCCGGAGATATAGTTAGTGTTGGCGGGGTTTTAATTGGTAGTACTGCAATGCCAATAATAACAGTGGTCATCAAAGAGGTTCGTCCTCCAATGGTTAGTGAAATTCATGGTATCGCTTCATATTGTTATAGTGTAAAGCCATTCAGAGATGGGAGACCTTCGTCCGGTTCGTTGGCTGTGTGTGACGGTGATATACGAGAAGGTAAATGCCGACCAGAGGATATACCGAGATGGGAAGGTTCTTTGACCGGGGTATATGAATCTACATTTGTGCCTCCAAAAATATTGACGGTTGCTCCATTGCCTACGAAGGTAGAGGTATCTAAGCCTACATCGGAAAGAGATGATTTTGTCATATTCCGAGAAATCGTCGATGGTCTTCTCGGTTCTCTTCCTCAGAAAAAGATTGAGGAGTTCGTAGAGACACCAGAATATAAAACATATTCAGAGGTCATGGAAGATGGTAAATCTGAGAAGGTCCAGAAGCAGTTCGTCGATATAGTGGATGGGTTGCTTGGAGATTTGCCTCAAAAGACCGTCGAGGAGTTCGTTGCGACACCGGATTTCAAGGTATATGAACGGGTCATAAATAAGTACAAGAAGGAGTAACCCGAATGCCTGCTGCCTATAAGCGAATGATGGAAGCTGTAGCTGCTAAGATGAAGGCAGAAGATGTTAAAGAACGGAAGGCATCTAAAAAGGCCAAAAAAGAAGTAACTGCTCCTGCCCTTACTTCTTCTCCTGAAGAGACAAAGAAGGAGACAAAGAAAGCTGTAATTCCTGAGGGAACTCTTAAAAAGATTGGAAAAAAAGCGAGGGAAGAAGCACCACCTCCTCCACCGCCTTCGAAGAAGACTGATAAACCCAGAGATGAAAGACATTTATCAGAGGTATCTCCAAAGGAAATTGAAGTAATAGAAGGTCATCTTTCAAAAATAACTGACAAGGATATTAAAGATTTTCTTGAAACAAAAGACCAAATTCCGTGGCATACTGAGATGGCGAGTGCTGAGCTTTTAAGGAGAGAGATGGAAGCGACAAGAAAACGCTTTGAAGGGAAGACCGTTGAAGAAGCTCTATTAGAGATTGGAGAAATTCCACATTATCTCGTCCAGCGTAAGGTAGAATGGGTCGAGATGCCCAAGGAACAGATAGAGGCAGAAATTAAAATTATCAATTCCAATTTACTATTAAAATTGTCCGAATATTATAATAATCTCAATGCGAGTGGGGATTTGAGAGAGAATGAGAAGTTCGCAGCGGAGGCCATGAAGAAGAGGATATGGGATGAGGCCATCGGCGATGTTTCTATCGATAACTTACCTTTACTACCAGAGGAAATAGAGCAAATAAGTGATACTAAAATAGAGGTTCGGGATAGAGCCACCAATGTAGTATCGGAAATGACGCCGTTGGAGGCAACCAATAGTCAATTGGCCGAGTGGCTTTACGTTCAAGAGGATGGACCTACAAGTCAGAAGGCATTGAAAGGCAGTCCATTTGATACTTCAGCTCCGGTTAAAAATGAGTTCATATACGAGCTTAAGCCTAAGTTTGATGACCAGGGTTTCCTGGATAAAGTTGAGACATCTTTGAGTAAACAAGCATTACTAAAGAGGATGTTTATTAGGCATGCCAGAGTTCCAATATCTATGGTCAAGGAACGGGCCGGAGTAGTTGAGGCAGCAATGGCGGAAGCTGCTGCGTATATGCCCCCCGAATTTGAGCAATTGAAGGGGTATTATAAGCCCGAATTCAAGACTATGGAATTGGGTGAGTCTCAACAGTTACTCATCAGACTTCCACCGCTTGACCTTCTTAGAACTTATCAGCTCTATTATCTACTCAGAAGGAAGGGAAAACTCGATAAGAAAGAAGAGTATCTCGAAGAGGAGATGCGTCGTGTTCTTAATAAATTAAAGACGGTAGGAATACTTGAGTCCATACCGGTTCCAAGGACGAAGCCTCCGATTGAGGTATCGAAGGATGATTTCAAGAATTATCTTTCCTGGGTAGATAAGGTGTTCGATAAACTTTCGGATGAAGATGTTAAGGCGTTGGCAGGTAGGCCGGACCAGGAAATGCTTTACAAGGTAATAACAACGGGCGATGGTTCAGAGGAAGAGAAAATTATTTTCACAAGTGCGATAGACGAATTATTTGATAAAGTAATGAGCGGAGATGAGTTCGATAAATTCGTAGAGTCGCCCGAAGGTGCTTTATACAATAAAATATATAACAGATATCATAGGAAGGTGGTGTAATGGGCTTGTTCGAGAGGTTAGAGAAGGTAAGGAAAAAAATTACGCCTTCGATTTCACCTGAGAAGCTTGTTGTTACTCCTATACCAGTTCTGATAGTGCCTTCAGTCCCAGTGGTTACTCCGGTTGCACCTCCTTCGGGAAAGAAGGGTCTCTTTGCTCGGGCTCAACAATTAAAGGCAGAGAAGGAGAGGATAGTTGGAGCACCAATAGTTCCGCCAATAGTTCAACCTGTGGCTCCACCAGTAGCTCCGCCAGCTGTTCTTGTTAAAAGGAAGGTCGATAATAGGGGTCTGAAGAATGTTCCTGAGAAAGAGCGTGAGGCGGTAAGGGCATCAATTACAGGAGTAGATATTCTTACATTAAAAAAGATAATTGAGCAGCCAGATATTATTCCTTGGCAAAAGATTTTGATTGAAGGAATAATATCAGATAGGGAAAAAGAGGCCGAAAAAAGGAAGATAGCAAAGGTTGAGGCCGAGAAGATAGCAGTAGTAGTTCCTCCGATAACTCCAGAGATGGAGGCAGTAGTTAAGTACACACCTGAAGAGTTCGTATTCAATCTTTCACAGTTTGCAAGGCAAAATTCCCAGGTTCAGAAGGCACTTGCTTTGGAAGCTCTTACGAGAGGAATAACGGCTGATAACATAGACCATTTCTATCGGCATGGTACGATGGGACTTGATGATGTTCGTGAGTTCATTAAGGCAATTGCCGAGGTAGAAATACCCACTGAAATACCACAGTATAGATATATGGGTGTTGTCAGGACAGAAACATTGACAAAACTTCAAAGTCTTTATGAGGCTGGAGAATCTAAGCAGAGGCTGGAGAAGGAATTCAAAGAAATAGATGAGAAAAGGATACAGCAAGAAGCTGAAAGGCCGAAGACACCTGAAGAGATGGAGGCTAAGAGAAAGGAATTCTCCAGTATGAATGATAAACAAATCAAGGACCTTTATATGGAGAGCCAAAAGGTCAATATGCCTCCTTGGGAGAGGACCATAATAATTCAGGAGGCATTTGATAGAGGTATCCTCGCTGCCATTCCTGAGATAGCGTCTATGCCAGAGGAAGAGGCCATGAAGCTTGGCATAGGCCGGGTAAAGCCCCCAGTCGATTATGCGAGTTTTGTAAATAAGATTGGAAGGCTGGATAGGAAGATATTCGATAGTTTCATGTCGGAATGGGGTATTGACCAATCAAAAAGTATCATGAGACCTATGATTGATGAGAAGGGCCAACCCAAAGTAGACGAGAAAGGCGAACCCATTATGGGACCTGTCTATGTGCATAAAGAGCTGGCCGATTGGATATGGAAATTCGTGTCAGAAAAAAAGGCACTTCCAAAATGGGAAGAGTTGCCAGAAGAAACTCGGCGTTTCATCAATAGGTCTTACAGAGGAAATCTGGTAGTGAAATATAAGGACCAGATTAATAACCTTTTATCAAAGAACCTTATCAAGAGCCGTGAGGCATTTGCTGGTGAGATGTGGACTAAATATGGTAGACAGTGGATTTATGTTCCGCCATATGAGTTGGGTATGGTGAAGGTAGCATATCCGGGTGGTCTTTCTGATAAGGCATGGAGAGAGAAGTTCATTGGTGCAGTGATGAAATCTCCTTACAAAGTCGGCATGGCTAGGGCTCAAGAACTTTACAATAAATATGGGCGTTTTGGTAAAATGCCTCCTATGGATGAGTTCGCATTTCCTTCAGATATTGCGGAAGCTGTCAAAAAGGGAACAGACCCTTCGGATGCTGAGGCAGTGCTGAAACTTTATGAACAAGTAGCAAGGCCGATAACATATGAGGATATGCTTGTTCTATTCAATAACAATGAGGGACGGGCTAAGAGGTCCTATGAGTCGATGATTGAATATACTGATACTGCTTTCCGTCCTAAGATTGATGAAATATTCACTGAAATATCAAAGCAGTCTGATGGTAGAGATAGGCTCGAATATATGGCTCTTACTGATAATCGGGCGTTATTGGCTAAACTCATTTCAGAAAAATTACCACGCTTTAAGTCTGATGAAGAAGGCTATAAGGATTTCGCTTATGATGAGCTATTGCATTTCTTACCCAGGACACAGACGGCATTGGAACACCTCGATTTCGTTGAGGGAGAAATGAAAGCGAATAAGGACCAAATGCGTGTCCAGCTTCAGCTCGAAATGGAAAAGATAAAACCGACATGGAATAATATTCAGGTCGTCAGTGTGAACAAGGATTTCATAAAGAAATGGGTGGATTTAAAGAAGGAATTTCCGAATAAGGAAATAACTTCTTTAGACTTCTTTATGCGATATCCAGAAATCAGCAAAGAGATGGCGAGGAACATAGAAGAGGCTGTGAGGTTCTCGGATATCATCCAGATTTATGGAAAAGACGGTTCGATGAGCAAACAAATGATAGAGAAAATGGTAGCCGAGGTAAAGCCGAAGATAGAAGCCTTTAAAGCTGGAGATGATAAAACTAAGTTATCTAAAGATATCGGCCTTTTGGAGAGGTTGAATGACTTATATAAACTCGCTACAGGGACAGATATAGTCAATAAAGTCAGTGTAGGCAATCTCCTTAAGGATGTTGATTTCGCTAATGCTAGAGCATTCTCAGGGGGTTTATTCAGGATAGAGTGGTTGTATCCTGGAGATTACGATGTCATTAAGAAGTTTATCGAGACTAATCTCAAAATACCGACCCAGGCTGAGCTGTTTGAGATGTTCGGTGACCCTGTAAAGGCTCGTTTCGTGGAAGGTATGTTTAGAGAGAAAGTATTGCCTCTAGGCATAGAGCTCGATGACACTACTCTCATAAGAATGGCTGAATCTAAGGGTCTTGGTCCTGAGGAACAAAAAGAATCTCTTCTGGCATACCGTTCTGGTCGTGCTTTGCCTTTGAGTGCTATCGAGAAAGAAAAGAAGAGGAGAGAAGATGAATTTAGGTCTGAGATGCGGTTGTTCCGTGAGATAATGGAACGGCCATTGCCACCAGAAGCGGTCGAGAGAATAGGGCAGATAAAGACTCTTGATGCTACACAAGCGGAGCAAGTTCAGGCATTCGGTGAATATCTTACAGAGCTTGAAATAAATATCAAGGGATTAGAGGCTAAGATAGATGTTCTTGACCGTGAGAAGAAGATTTTAGAGGCAGGCAGAAGTCCTGGAAAGCGTGAGAGGCTGGATGAGATAGCTAAAGAATTGATTGCGTTTCAGGATAAGCGGAAGGACCTTTATGCTACTGTACGAGAGGTTACGACTGACCGGTTCAATTTCTTAAGGACATTGCCGAAAATTGATTATACTGAAGGTCAGGCTCGTATCAAATATCCAGATTATGTTACTCGTCATGTTGAAGTATTCAAGTATGGTAAGCCTGAGGAAAAAGATGTTGTATCTCTTACCTTAGAGGATATTTACAAATATTGGGTGGGGCCGATTGAAAACCAAAGAGAGGTATTCAAAGAAAAGAACGAGCGCAGGCCATCAACTATGGATGTTCTTGAAATGGAACCTTCAGTAGCTACTATACTCGAAGAGGAAAAGAAGACCGGGAAGGCTATAACAGACCGCTCGAAGAAGATAGCGGTGATTACTTTCATGAATTATGCCAAGGAGCAGGGTGCATATCCTTTTGAATATCAGATGGCTGAAGTAGCACGAGCTCTCGATATAAAGGATGTTCCTCTATTCGCTCTTCCTGCGGAGACCCCTGAGGCTAGGATGAATCAATTCAAAGAGTGGCTCAGGTTTGGGTTGACGAGGCATGAGATAGAGGGTTGGTCTAATCAGGCTAAATATGAGTTCATAGGGGATGATTGGGACCAGTGTGAATGGTCTGGTGAACCAAAGAGCCGTGAGGATGTTAAGACTCAAAAAGAACATCTATCTGAGTGTGCACTTCAGAAAGCGAAGTCCATTCAAAGTATAGCTATTCAGTTCGTAGAACCGCAGGTATTACAGCCTATAATCGAAGAGGTGGCTGAAGAGAAGCCGATTGGTCCAGAATTAGCACAAGCAATCACTATAGCTGAACAGTTGAGTGCTAAGCTTCAACAGGAAATTGAAAAATCTCTTAAGGCTACGAATCTTTCTGTGGAAGCTGTCAACGCTGTTAAGATATTAGCATCACAGAAGGCAGATTGTGAGGCTAAGCTCGCTGTTCTGTCTTCAGAATTGGAAATACCTCAGGAAATGATTACTGCTATGAGCGTATCGACCCCTAAGACCCGTAAGATGGTCATAAAGAGAAAGAAGACTGAGGCGGAAAAGAAGGTCAAAGAAGTTGAGCTTGAGCGTCTTAGAGGTGAACTAGAGGCTGCTATATCTAAGGCTAAGCCTGGAGAAGGAAAGAAGGTCCTTGAGAAGCTCCAGGGCGAGATTGCTGATACTGAGAAGCAGCTTAAGTCTGCAATCGGTAAGGTAGAAAAACAGCGTATTTCCAGCAGAGATATATGTTTCCTCAAAGATGAATGGAATACCATCAAGCTCGCTATAAGTGAGCACATGGCCTCAAACATGACGAGGGCAAAGGAGAACCAAGACCGGTTGATGGCTGCCAGGTCAGCGGGTCTATCGACCGAAACATCTATTTACCAGAAATACGATAAAACATTGCGGGAAGAAGCTGGGGCATTGGCTGAACTTCGGGACTATATAAATGAAGTGGAAAGCCAAGACACTGAGCGTTTCCTGTGCACGGAGTCAGAGATGAAAAATGTCCGCTCTATGACACCAGCACAGGTCCTGCGTGAAGAGGAAGAGCGAAAATAAAAGGAAGGTGAAAGCCTATGACTATGAGATACCACACGAGGAGAGACCAGGGAGCCATAATTGGGCCGATGGAACACGAGACCTACACTGAAGCGCAGAGGAATAAGCTTCATCCGACTTTCGACGATGCAGGACAGCGCATCATAGTCAACAATGGGAGACCTGCTCCGAGGGTTGAGATTTGGAACGGCACGAACTGGGTCATCGAGTTCGTTCCGCCGGTAACTTAGGTCTGACCTTCTTTGGAGGAGCAGAAATGGGTCGCATTACAGACCCCGCCAGAGCGCAGGATAGACAGGTTCCCTGTCACGGTTTCGTGATACCGCCTAGCACTGTTGATAGTGTTATAGCGGAATATAAGAGAACGGGTCAAATTCCTGCGCCTGAGGTTTTTCTATTCAAAGAGGGTGTCATAGGGGCTTTAGATAATGAACAGGATATCGTTCTTTGTGCTCCTAATAAGACCCATATAGAACCGGCTTCTCCTAAGCTCCAGCATCGATGGAAGGTCATTAAGGGCTTGGATGAAGGCGGAGTATGTCTCGACGAGGTAGAGAAGGTTGCGATGATACTTTATCTTAATAGAGTAATTGAGCAGAGCCTTGATGAAGAGGAGCGTTCATTTATTACCAATTCTATTAAGTCGATACAGACCATACCAAAGTGTGGAGAACCATGATGGGAGATAAGGATGATATCTTCCTCAGGGCAAGGAAGAAGGTGGACCCAGGCGATTGCGGTGCTCCTTGTGATGAGGAGCGTGGGGGTCCAAGGCGTCCTCTCACAGATGTTGAGATAGAGGCAAAGAAAAGGAAATTCCGAAAAGGACCGTGGTAGACATGCCCAATGGCAAGAAGCAGAGCTGCGAAAAAGCTATGCAAGACTTAAGGGATATTACTACTAGCTGGGCTAAGATGGCTCAGCAGGAACGAGATTTGAAGGACCACCTTGCTACTTTCACTTCTCTCGATACTCAGGCTATCATTAACCAGATGCTTGAGAACGAGAAACAGCGAGCTCAAGATATAGGAAAACTTGTCAATTTCATCTCGGTGGAGTGTTATTTGGAGGATTAGGATGTCTGATGGCGAGGCTCGTCGCATTCATTCTGGAAGACCTCTCACTGAAAGAGAAGAAGATGAGCTCAGAACAGAAATTTTAGTTAATAATGTAAATCTTTGGCTCAGCGATATTGATAAGTTTGATATGGCTCGGGTCGATGATAAGAGTCCACTTATATTTTATTCAAATGAACAACCGACAGAAAATAAGTCGGTTCATGCTGGGCAAATTACGGCGAAAAATGAAGAAGGAAAGGAAGTCGGACATATAACTTATACTCGACATCCATGTGTTATGCATCTCGATATGATATATGTGGACCCAAAGTATCGAGGTGAAGGTTACACTGTTTATATGATGAGAGAATTCATAAATATGCAGGACCATTTTTGTACCCCTGCAACATTAGAACCGATTCCACATGGAATAGTTGCCAAGGAAGAGATTGGCAATAAGGAATGGAAACGAAAGCTCAAAATATTGAATGACCTTTATTATTCATTTGGATTTAATTCTTCGGGTAAAACCGGTTTCATGGTACGCAATCCTGTATGTAGAACTGATAAGGAAGAGGAAAAACTTAAGAAGGCATGCGAGAATATAGATTTAGAAGATTTATCAGAATTCATCGAGGGGATAACATGGTGACCGTGCGTGAGAGGCTGACGGCTTGTGAGGAGCTTAATAAAATGATTGTGGCTCAAATAGAAGATGAGGTCAAGGCTCAGAAGGAATATGCTGAGCTGGCTTCTAAGGCACGGCTTGTTCTAGGGGCAATAGCCGATAGTGAAGTCATGTCTATTACAGCCGACGAAGGGAAGCATGAAAAGATGCTTAGGCAGTTATTGGAAGAAGCGCAGAAATCATGTGCAGATGTGGCCGGTATCGGGTCGCTTTTCGGATAGGTGTTCACTATGTCTATTCCACAGCCATTGGTTCCTATTTTTCAATTAGGTGATATTCTCAATGCTATGGCTCCACATAATATATTGGCATCTATAATGACCGGAGGGCAATATAGGGCTCCGATATTCAGTGAGGAAACGGTGGCTCAAACTTATAATCCAACGCAGCTCAGTAATCAAATCCCTGGAGTGAGTTTTGGGTATCTTAAAACTGAGCCATATACTCAGCATGGGTATATAGAGCCAGAAAGCGATGTGAAATTGTGGGTCTATAATAATTCTAAGGATACAAAAAATCTTCATATTGATGTGAACCAGTTGATGTGCATGAAGGTATCGACCGGTGGCAATTTCCCATGTCAGTATGAGGCCGGGTCTTATCCTCTTGTCTATTCGACCGATTTAGTGCTTGCCCCTGGTGGAGCGAGAGAAATAAAGTTCAAGATGTTTACTCCGCCGGTATCATCTAAGCCTGGTTTTCCACAACAGGTTGGAGATGTAGAACGGGTTAGGGTCGAGGTCAATGTGACTGATGACCAAGGGCATAAGGCCAAATTGACTGCTATGGCCGTTCCAAAATAGTGCTCACTTAGATTTTTCAACCATCTCTGCAATCTCTTTTTTATTATTATCTATGAGCTTCTTCAGCCATGCGATGTCTATCAGGCTTGCCGATACTTTTACTTTACCACAGAGCATGGCTTTCATAGGGTCTAGTTGGCCGGTCAGGACATTAATGAGGTTATTTTTATCTGTTATTATTTTGATATTTGCACTGAGTGGTTTCCCTTTTTGAATGGCAGGAACTTGTCCATTGACCACACTCATGAAGTAGTCAGTATCGTCGGTTAGGCTGAAAGAGATTATTCTGTCAAAACCTACGAGACTCTTTCGAAATACAGGGTCGTTCTGAGAGCGTTTATTGAAGCTCTCCCGGATACATTCCAATAGTCGAGGTATGTCCATGTTGTTCCCATCCTATATATTTTTTTTACTTTTTATACTTATTCTACAAGGTTACGGAGCCATTGGCGATATTCTGGTCGGTCGATGACTTTTTCAAAGAGGTCCTGTTTGAGTTCGAGCGTAGCTTGAATACGCTCTTCAATGGAATTAGGGGTAATAAAGCCATATATAAAGACCGGTTTTGTCTGTCCAAGGCGATGAGCACGGTCTTCTCGTTGTTTAATCCTTGCCGGGTTCCAGCAGGGCTCCATTTCAAAGACATAGGAGGCGCATTGGAGGTTATGGCCAGCTTCACCGGTCTTGGTAGCCACCAGGACCTGGTTAGGCCCCCAGAACGCTTCCTTTTGGCCTTGCGGGTCCTTCTCTTGGCCATGAAGGTAGGAAATGCCCAGTCCCTTCTCTTTTAGTATTCCAACGATTATATCGCACATGCGCTTGAATTCTGAAAATATAATGACTTTATTACCACTTTCTACTACATCGAGGACCCTTGGGATGAGTTCATCCAGTTTGGGGGATTGCGGGTTTGGGGCCTTTACAAGGGCAGTAGAATTGCAAATCTCACGCAGATAGGTCATTTGGGCCAAGACATTGAGTATAGGTACGGTTCGGTCCTCTACTTTTAGTATGAAATCATCCCTGGCAGCCAAGTAGAGCTCTAATTGTTGGCCTATCATAGGAGTTTCGATAGTAAGATGTGTTTTTTCAGGAAGTTCTATATCGACATCATCTTTGCGTCTTCTGAGCATATATTTATTGAGGGCAGCATGGATAGTTTTGGGATTTGCTTTAGATAGAGCTTTTCTGAAACGATGTTGTTCATTGCCCCATGCAGTATTGATGTATCCTGAGTATCCACCACGTTTACTAAGGAGGGTTTTTTCGATATCGGCATAGACACCGTTTCCAATGAATTCAATTAGGCTATAGAGTTCTTCTATTCGGTTTTCTATGGGCGTAGCAGTTAGTATATATCTGTGGTCTGGGGCTCGAATATTCTTAACTGTTTTGGCAGTTAGAGTCTTACAGTTCTTTATTCGTTGAGCTTCATCAAGAACAACACAATCATAAGGTATTTTATTGATAAGTTCAAAGTCTTGTATAGCAATTTCGTAGTTCAATATATGGAAGTCTGATTTTCGAAGATATAACCATCGTCTTTGTTCTGGAGTACCTTCGATTATTGTAACTTTCATCATTGTCCATTTTTCTATTTCATTTTTCCATTCATCTCGAACAGAGCGAGGACAAATAACGAGCGTTTTTAGGCCCAGTTCTTGGCAGGCTTGAATCATCTGTCTGGTCTTGCCCAAACCAGGGTCGTCACAGAGCATAGCTTGGTTTCTAGTCACAAGAAAATTTACTCCTTGTTTTTGATAATCTCGTAGAGGAGTTTCTTCCATTTCGTCACCTTCTTTATTGATACATTTGAGGTTCGTGGGTAGAGGGTACTTCAGCAGGCATAGTTATTCTCGATTCAGCAAGGATAATGACAACCTTCCGACTATTATCATCGAAATCTACGATATAGTATGTCAAGAAAGGTTGTAATGGCTGTTCTTTATTTTCGAAGTCATGGAGCCAGAGCTCGGGAAGTCCACTATTCCGTATTTTTTCAGATGTTTTTTCATCTATGATTATTTCTTGGAATTTTTTAATACCGATTATCTCAGTGATGTCTATCATCTTCTCGGTTATTTTCTTCTCTTCGTTCGGGTCGATATTTTTGGGTCTAACGAATGTCAGGCGAATTGCCTTTCTCTTTTTTATATCTTTTACCATGTTTCCACCTTCCTATTTGTTATTTTCTCGGTCTTGATGTAATTTTAGGGCTCTTTTGAACAGGTCCCAATCATCTGCGATAGGAACGAGTTCGTAGCCAACCTCTTCATTAATGATAATGATATAGAGCTCTTTGGCAGGATAATCGGTTCCTCGTTTATAGGCAGCGAGTTGAGCTCCATATGAGTGGTCATCATAGATTCTTTTGAAAGTTTTGAAGTCACCAATGGCTCTTATTCCATTGATGAGACCTATGTAGTCTGTTGTTCCAGCATATCCGTATTCGTGATTGACAATTTGTTTTTCTAAATATAAAGGACGCAATTCTATATTTTTCTCTGCATCGAGGAAGTAAGACCATATTACATCTATTATTTCTTTCATTTCATCTGTAACTATGGTGCAATCGAGGCTGAGGGGCTGAGGTGGTAGGCCGTGCTTTTTAGCAAGGAAACGGTTGATGCGCCAGTGAATTATAGTGCCTATAGTAGCACGATTTCTTGTATGTTGTCCAGCGTCAGGGGTTTCATCCATCCATTTTATGAGGCCTGGGGAGGTAGGAAGTGATTTCAAAATAGTTGTTACTGAAGGATATTTGGCTTTAGTTCCATCAGGTCGTGTTATTTCGTAAGTTCGGTATCCCATAGTGCTCACTTCCCATCAAACATATCGAGTGGTTTTGTCTGATAAATAGTAACAGTGCTTTTGGATTTGTCCTTTGATTTAATAGTGATTGGTATTTCGGTTGTTGAGTCTAATGTATCTTGTTCTTTACCAGTAGATAGGAAGTCTGCTCCCCATCCAAAGGCTTCTGTGGCCCGTCCAATGGTAGTTGCCATGCGTTCAGCATAATATTCCCAATCAGGGGTGTATTTGAAGGGAACGCCATCGAGATATGGTTCGACCTCTGCGGGGCTAACATGGCCGTCTGTGACTATCCATGTCACTTTGCTACCTGGGTTGAAAGGATATCCCATTGCCATGAGTTTTTGAGCGCATTGAACACTGGACATGGATTGTGGTTTTTTGTAGACACTGAAGTCTTTGCAGGTCTTGGATATGGCCAGTTTAGTTATCTCTACATTTCCTTTCTTAATCTCGCTGATGATGCCTCGTGCATAGTTCATGGCTTCTCGGGGTTTTTCATCGAGGATAAGGTTGAACACTTCACTCAGGGTATCGCTCTGAAGGTCGAAGGCGTCGGTCCTTCTCGTTTCGTATCCTCGAACGAATATTTCCTGCTCGGGCCATACCATCTTTCCTACATATCTCTTCTTGGCTCCATGAGAGAAGAAAGATTCGAAGACCTTTTCGAATTCGAGGGTGTAACCGCTGAAGGTGAACCGTTTGGATAGGTCTTTTCCGAACTGGATTGTTTCTTCAAGATTGTTATAGGGCGATTGGACCATAATGCTGTCCGTGTCGCCGTAGGCCACTTCAAACCCTTCTGCAACAAGCTGTTCTATGATACTTGTTATGAGCTTTCGGGCAAAGGCAGTAATGCTGGCTCCGATATCTGGGTTGGTGAACCTATAGAAATCGGAAGTGAACACTCCATAGTGAGCATTGGATAATATCTTTACAGCGTTCTGGAGACCGTCGTAGAACTCTTTATTCTCAGGGTATGCTCTCATGAGTTTTTTGATTTGGTCCCTTTTCATCTGTAGGGTTCTCATGATGCGGGGAAGTATGCCGAGCCTGACAGATGGGTCGAGGAAATGTGCTCCAGTAGGCGTTATTATGGTTCCATCCTTGGAGTATGTGCTGAAGCAAAGATTGTTCGTGATTATGATGCTCGGATACATGGATTTGAAGTCGAGGACAACGAGCCATTTTCTAATTCCGGGTTTTATCTCGTGAACATAACCTCCTTTGATATGTTCTTCCGCTTCATCGTCATCAGAACTTACAGTGCAGGGCACGGCATAGTTTTCTCGTTCAGCCTCTCGGATTAAGAGACTGTCTATGAGCTGAGATGTTTTATTCTCAAGGACTATGCCCAGCGGGAGCTTGGATATGGCTCCCATGTTGAACCCTTTCTCTATGGCCTGGACATTAAGTAGTATTTCTAGGGCAAGTCGAGCATCGTATAGGCAGTACTTTATGACTTTTTCTTTTTCGGTGGCCCAATGATGGTCTATGTTTTTGGCCTGGATTTCGAGCTTCTTTTTGCCCAGGAGTTGTTGAGCAACCGCATTCAAGGTTTCCTTCTTGGGATGTTTTATCAGCTTGGTGTGCCACCATCCATCAGCTACGACCCTGCCTGTGGTTTTCCAGAAGCGACTGTGTTGTCTTAGGCGGTGTTGGTTCCTCGATAGCATGGGCCATTCGATTTGGTTCTTATCAGCCCGTTTAATGAGATATGGTATATCGAAATTATCGATGTTCCAGCCAGTGATTATGTCGGGGTCTGTATCTTTGACGAAGCGTTCGAATTCTCGTATGATGTATGCTTCATCGCCAATGAACATGCGTTCTGTCCATTGGTCGCCTTTCTTTACTACGGCTCCGAGGGTTAGAATGTTTTCTTTCTCTATGCTGGTTTCAATATCGAAGCTCAGGTAGGTAAGAGGGACAGCAAATGCTTCTTCGATTGGTTCTAATTTGTCTGCTATGATTACGAGGTCTGTATAGTAATTGCTGTCATTTATCTCTGTGCCGGTCACTTTAATGCAAAGGCCGAGGTCAAGGTCATAGCATAGTCTAATAGGATAGTTAATATCGGCGCTGGCTAGGGTGATGCGTTTTCCATAACGCTTTCTTATTTTGGTTATTAAGGTGGGGGTTTTAATAGTTATTTTGTAGAAGTCTTTATTTTCATTATGTAATATGCGTTTGACCGTTTCTACAGAGACCAGTTCATCCTTTATGTCTTGTTTCAATATCTGTAGCATCTTTTCATGCTTATCCATGTAGAAGTAGGGACGGAACTTTTCATACCTTACCGAGACCGATTTACCTTCCCTGGTCCTACCGAAGAATTCTACGACCGCTCTGGTATCTTCGAGGTCGTTTTCGATGGAATATGAGGCGTCTATGATTTGCATCTCGATAGTGCTCACTTAGGTCCCTCCTTTTCGCATTTGCTACACTCAGTCGTTGTGAAATCTATAGTGATTATACACGCATGACATTTCCTGCATTTTTCAGGAAGTTTATTTATTTTTTCTTCTGGGGTTGGCATTCTATACCATCCGTGTTTACTGTTAATCGTTCTTTCTTTTCTTTCATCTCTTGTAGGAGTTCACCGAATGCTCCGAGCCATACAGAGGTATTGGCTGCGAAACCTTCTTTTTTAGCCAATCTTCTGGCATGATAGAGAGTTCCTGTTTGTCGTATAAATTCCTTGCATTTATCTCTTCTTTCTCGGCGCTCTGCGTTTAATGTCATTTTTAGACCTCCGCTTTTTCGCATGATGTTTTCCGTGTTGAGAGTGAGAGTATAATCTATAGTTTTTTATGCGGTCATCCATTTTGTTCCCATTGATGTGATGAATGGTTTTGCCTTCTGGAATGGGACCTACTTTCTGTTCATATAGCCATCGAGAGTATTGGGTTTGGACCAGTTTTTCATTCTCCCAATATAGTACTTTTCTTCTTGGTCCATTATATCTGCGGTCTAGGAAAATATATGGGTTCTCCTTCGTCCATCTCTTTGCTAAGTTGTTTGCACCCATGTATTCACCTGAAGTTGACTATGACGATTAATCTGACTGTTTTGAGGTCTTTAGGTAGCTCCAGAGGCAGTCCTAATCCCTGCATGGTCTTGAAGAAGTTGACCCCACCACCTTCGGCATTGAACCATTGGATGCCTTGAGGGTACTTAGATGCAATGTATTCTCGTAGTCTCTTCTTTAATGACTTCTGCCAGTAGAGAAGGTTCCTAAGTAGGTCCTCTGAGGCATTAGGAAATTTTTTGCGCCTTTCATTTGCATAGGTCACGATATCCCATTCAGTCCACACAAGGACGGTCCTGGCATAGGTCTTCTGGATGTCTTTAGCATTTTGAATATAGTAATCGCAATGACCTGTGTTCGGGCATCCTTTATTGTGCCTTGGATATTTTAGTGCACACCATTTCTTGATGGTCTCTATATCCTCCCATACGAGGTCCTCGAATTTTATTTCTCTTTCTTTGAAGCTGGGTTCAGGATATAGCAAGTTTATCACCTATAATTTTTGCCAGATGAATGTCATTCTAACCCTGTGATTGGTCGAGCGAATGAGTCCGATGGTTCCTATCAGTTTGAGTTCGGTGTTGCGATACATCGGATATACTTGGTCCAACCAGACTAGGAATGCTCCCGGTTCGAGGATTGTGATGCATTCCTTCACGACCTTGTTCCTATTAACTAGGGGTTGACCGTAATGCTCGGCATCTTCAGAGGAATAAGGAGGGTCGCTGACGATGAGTTTTTGGCTGATAGGAGGGAAGAACTCCGATAGTTTTTCAGCATTACCACACATGGTCGGTTTTAATTTAGGGTCGATATCGAAGGTAGTGCCTTCTATGCCTTGTTGACTTAGGGACCCAGAGAAGAGGTGAAGGACCTTTTTGGCTGGGATATCAGGGAAGAGCGCCATAGTTCTCTTGAGGAACGATGGAGGGTATCCGCCATAGAATTCTACTTTGTTCTTGTAGTTGTTCCCAATCATCCAGGTCCCGAGGATGAATCCTTTATCAGCAATGAGGCGGGGCCAATCGGGGAATGTTTTGCTGTAGTTCATAACTCGTTCAGCGATATCCAACATATGAATCATCTCTCTATTCCTTATCTTCCAGCATAAATTTGGACCTATTTGCTGAGAAGCGTTCATAGAAGGTTTTGCCATCTTTTCCTGTGGCATAGGGAAGGTAAATTTGGTCTACTGTGACCATCTTGGTTTCGATTATAGCCAGTTGAGCTTCGACCCAATTCTTGAGGATGCGCCAGCCTACTCGTTGAGCCTGTTCGAGCTCAGTAAATCCTTTTCTTAGGAGACCTTGTTTATTCTGGTTTTTGAGTATTTGTTGGACGGCCAGGACATTCATAGGTAATTTGAAAGCCATCATGCCTTCAGGTGTATTTATTGAAAAGGAAACGGCTATTATATTGCCTCCGCCATCATACGATTTCATAATAGCGGTAGCACCGGATTTAGCTAAGGCCATTTCTATCTCTCCGACGGTTTTTTCGACGGAGATTTCAGTGCTGAAGTTTAATAGTGCGTAGCTCTTCCTTGGCATTATAATAGCCTCCTTAGTGCTCACTTATTTTTCTTGGTTTTCTTCTTGCTCTTGTAGGTCTGTTCTCTCATCCGTTCAATGCCCAGGTCTATGCATTCCCGGATGTCCAGACCGAGGCTCTTCATGAATATCATGAGCTGAATGATGGCATCGGCTCCAAAGGTTTTCAGGGAATGTTTAACCGGGTTGTCTTCCAGATAATAGATATCGTAGACCCGGTACTTTACTAGGTCGGCGATGTTATATGTCATCACCTGCGAGCGATAGTCCGGCGATTGATGTTCCTCATTATCGAGGAATTTCTGGACAATACTGTCTATGTTTTCAGTATCCATTACACCACGACCATAGAATATTTCATCGACATCTTTTTTGACTTTTGGGTCTATTCTTTTTGCCATTATGTTCACCTCGGTCTCGCTATTACACGGTCTTTGACTTTCTGGGTTTGACCGCACCTATGACAACGCCAGATGATAGTGACCAGTACAGATTTTCCATGACGAGGAGCCCAGATTTCAGAACTTGAGAACTCGAATTCGTGCTTTTTACATTCATCAGTCATAGTGTTCACTTATCCTCTATGCAAATCCATTTTTCTCATCATAGTACGGAGTAGGTTCTGATTTATCGTCAGGTGTGTTTTTCTTCTTATCAGGGTCAGCAACGAGGACCTTTTCTTCGCATATTTCTACATAGGTAAGGTGGTCACCGGTCTGGGTTTTGAAGTAAGGAGAGGCCGGGTCTTCTTCGACCTCTTTTACTTGCATCATTATTGCTTGTTTTATCATGTTCATAGAGGCATCGAATTTCAAAGCTTCTTGGTCACGGAGAGGTCCTGGTGGGAGTGCATCGAGATATGCTTTTCTGTTTTCAGCGTTGCATATCTGTTTCATGAATTTGTCTAATACCTCTCTCATGTAAATGGGGGCTTCTTTCATTCTCCGTGATTGGATTACGGGGTCTTCGATTGTAAGTACTAATGCTCCTGGGTGTCTGCGTCTACAGTAGACGACATCTTCTGCTACGCAAATATGTCTGCAATTAGGTTCTTGATAGTGTTCGGGTTCTCCAGCATTGACGGCTTCGCAGGGGGTTGTGGTGCAGGGGATGGGAGGAGTTTCTGGGGGTTCATAGTAGGAGCATTCCTTCCAGGCCCAGCAGATGACGGAGCAGTGGAATATAGGGTTGCCACATTCTCTTAGGTGCTCGACTTGTTCAAGCATGAGCTCGATGTAGTGTTCTTTGCAGAGGAATACTCGGTCATGTTTATGCATGAGGTCGGTTATGCTGTCTTTCTTCATCTTGAAGGCTTTGGTCTTTATTTCGTAATTCTTGAGGTTTTTGTCTTCAAGTTCGCTGGCAGGTATAGCCTCGATGAAGTGTTCAGATTCTTTGTGACTTACAGTAGTGTGCACTTCCTTCTTATCGGGGATGTGGACCACGGCATATTTGATGTGTAATGCCTTCCAATTATTGAAGTTCATCTCCACATATTCGTCGTTCCTTTTATCGAGGTCCTTCCCACATTTACTGCACCAGTGATGGTCATCGAGGCCCATGTCTATTCCTCCTATTATTTAGAATTCTGCTCCACAATTTAGACAGGTGTATGAACCCATGCATTTCTCTATATCTTCACTACTACAAAGCGGACATTTTTTCTTTTCTGGCATGTCTATAGCTCCTTATTTACCAATATAGTTCTTGCCGTGGTCTTTCCAGCAAGCCAGGAGTTGTTCCAGGGTTGGGATTTTACCCTTCTTTTCTTTGCATTGCTTGTCTTTCTCAAAGCAGAAGCCGTTGACATGGCAGTTAGCACCGGCCTTATCGAATAAGTCGGGCCATTGCTCACGGCATAGTCTCCTTATCTCAGTAGCCATGTATCGGATTTCCCAGTGAGCTCGATGGCAGCATCGAAGCCCGAGGTCGTAGTAGAGGCTTCTGATGTTATTGTAGCCGATGCATATGGGAGAATGCGTTCCAATGGTGAGCATGTGACGAGTGACATCCTTGGGATATGTTTTTTCTAAGTTTTCTCTTGCCCTAGCGAGTAACTCAAGGGTGGTGATATAGAATTCCCGGTCCTCTGCATTGAGCTGGTAAGGGACGATGTAGTTACCCTTGCCCACGAACCTTGTGGACCTTTGAGCGTAGGATATGCCTATTCTTTGGCGGACCTGTTCATGGGTGAGCCCACGGCTGTTCCCAATGACCAGGAAATTGAATTGGCCTGAGAATTCCAGCATAGCTCCGTGCTTCAGGTCACGGATGTATTTGGTGAGGAACACTGCGAGTTCGTGGCCGTTCTTGAAGGTCTTATTCCACATCTCGACAGGTTCGGTGCTGTCTATCTTCTTCATGTCAGCCAGGGGGTCTTCGCTGTGGCAATTGAGGGTTGCCTTGGCGATGCCTTCGTATACTCGCTCTGGTGGCTTATCGAGCCACATCACTTCTAAATCTGGGTGGTTAGTCATGTTATATCACCTCTCAAGTTCTTTTTCGAGAAACTGCTCAGCCTCATTGATATGACGCAGAAAATCGTTGATGTGACCAAAGCGGAATATGCTTCCCGAATCACATTGATAGATTTTTTTGTTCCATATGTAATATTTTATTCCAAGGAATTTGAAGACTGTTAGTGTCTTGTCGAGTTCTTCTCCCAATTTAGGATAGTATTCTCGGAATCTCACTTCGATGTGGCCTTGACCTGCTCTGAGGCGTTGCATTATGTCCTCGAAGTGTTCCATCATATCCGTCATAGTTACACCTTATCTCGTTCTTCTTTCAGATATTCGAGCCATTGCTCGAAAGTTATAGGACCGTGACTTTCATAATTGAATATGTTGACCTTGTGTTTCTTAAAACAGATTTTCAGGGCCTTTTTCTGCGCTTCTGTAGGTCCTTTCTTCCATAGGGGATTATCATCTCCCCGGCTCGGACCAAACATTACGCTGTGATTGCCATCTCCTATGAGATAGACTCCGACTTTTATCCATCCCCTTTTTTCGAGTTCTTTTTCTCCATCGCTGCCCCAGCAATTTAATTCGGATATTCTTTGGGCGATGAAGTTGTGAGCCATGTAGTCGCCTGAGTACCAATCGCCTTCAGGGGAAAGCCAGCCGGTTGAGAGCTCGAAATGGTCGGGTTTGACGGGTCTGGTTACTTCGTCAGCTTGTTTTTCCATTCTTTCCATGACTTTTGCTAAATGGTCGTTATCTTGTGGAGTGAGGCGAGGGCTTCGATGAACAACATGCTCATCATCGCCTTCTTCGAGTTCTTCTTTGAGGTCAGCGACACGCTCTGTCATGTATGATTTATCTTGAGTACTTATGCCATGCATGGTTCTAATTGCACTATCAAGGACCTTCAACATATCTTCAGGGGTCATGAGATATGGCGATTTATTGACGACCTCCGATAGTTCTTTATGAAGTTCTTCTCCGTCTTCTCGTATGGTTTTGAACATCTTAAATAGGGATGGCAATTTGGCGTTATCATTTTCGAGATGCATAGGTATTTTGCCTTTACATTGGCAGCAGTCAGGGTTGTCACAAACTGTTTGTCCGACGAGCTTTTTCTTTCCACTCAATATTTGAATTGCTAAGGCTTCGTTCATGGGGTCCATACACATTAGCATTTCAAGGGCTATGTCGCATCTTTTATCAATCCAGAACATTCGAGATTGTTCGGTTATGAACTCTCCATCCATAATGAAATGAAGAGTCATTGTCTTGATGACTTTTTCTTTTGTTTTGGTCATTTATTCATCCTCCTTATCGGGCACATCTATGGCTTCTATTTTAGGGCTTAGAACAAAGGATGGTTCGCTTTGGTAGAAACGGACCCGTTCAATGAAGTGGTCGTATAGGAATTTGAAGGGGTCATTGCAGTCCCAGAACTCGACTTCTTTATGTTGTGATATTCTGAGCAACCTTCCGAAGACCTGTTGCACGAAGGTCCTGCTTAGGCCACCGCTCGCCAGGATTAATGCATACATTTCTGGAAGGTCCACACCTTCTCCAAGCAAAGTGCTCACTAATATTTTGAGGTCCTTGTTCCTGAAGGCATCGATGACCTTCTTTCTAGTTTCGGTCGTATCCTCACCATAGATGAATTCGGCTGGCTTTGCATCTGAAGGCAGGAGCTCATTGATTAGGAAGGTTAGCTGTTCTCCATGAGCTACTTGCCGGACATGGATGTAGACCTTGCCTTTGGCTGAGAGGTCTATGGCCTTGAGTGCTATCTTCGTATTGCGGTCTTCATTGAAGACTATCGCTATTCGATAGATATCTTGGTATTTGAGTTTCCTACTGAAAGCCATAGGTTCGATTTCTAAGAAGTCGATATATGGACGGGCCAGATATCCTCGCTCAATCATTTCTGATGTTGTGATATTGTAACATATAGGTCCGGTCCCTGCCCAGATGAGCATTTCTTTTCCATCTTCTCGACGAGGAGTTGCAGATAGGCCGATAACATATTCACTTTCTATGTGTTTGGCTATATCATAAACTGTATCAGCAGGTGTGTGATGGCACTCGTCGAAGATTACCAATCCATAGTCACTAAATAGTTGTTGAGGGAGGCGACTTGCGGTTTGGACCATAGCGATAGTTATAGGTTTGAGGTCTATCACACCATCTCCGACTTGACCAATGAGTTTCTTATCTCCAAATGCTTTTTCGTATGCTTCTTTGGTTTGATAGAGCAGTTCTTTTTTGTTGACGAAGAAGACAGTCGGGACTTTCAATTCAGCTGTAAGAGCTATACCGCAGAGGGTTTTTCCTGTCCCACAGGGTAAACATATTACTCCTCTTTTCGCTTCGATGGCCTTAATTATGGCTTCGACCTGATAATCTCTGAGGGTGGAAAAGTAGGCGATAGGGATGGGTTCAAAGTGACGGAATTTCCGTTCATCTATGGTTTCGAACTTGACTTCTTCGACGAGCAACATCATTTGAACATCCTGAAGGAGACCGATAGGGAAGGTTCCTTTTGCAGCGTCATAGAGATGTATCCAGCCATCCCATTCTCCGTCTATGAACTTCTCGGAATACTCGAAATCGTTTGGCCTGAACCGGGTTACTCGGTCGATGTAATTATCTATCTTGATGGTTCGGCTTTCGGCCTTGACCATATTCCGTTTCAGGCGGAGCTTAAGCATCATCGCCTCCACCTTGCTCTTCAGCATGCCTTCTTGAGGTTTTCCATGTTCAAGAAGCGCACACCATCTATAGTGGTATCGAAGTGAGTTACGATAGTTCCGTCTGGCATATCTCGGCTCTTGTAAGTCAAGATGCGACGGTTCTCGAACCCTCCTTCGGTTTTGCGGTCGCCTTTCACATAGAAGATGACTTTAGCCATGAAGTTTGCTTTATCGCCCATAGGTTCAACGGCTTTGCGGTCACCCATTATTGATATGGGCTGAGCGGTGATGATGGCTATTTTTCCATGCTTTTGACACCATTGCTTTATCTGATAATAGACCGCTTGGACGACCTGGAGCATTTCACCGTGAGCTCGCATGTCTGCTCTGGCCCATTTGCCAGTGATGAATAGTGTTGCGCTGTCAAGGATGATGACATCTTCAGGTTCATCTTTCCCTATCTTCAGCATGTATTTGTAGTCTGAGATAGGGACGTGAGCTATTCCTGCCTGTTGGAAGCGTTCAATGGCTGTCTGGCTGAGGTTGCCTTCGGTATCGTAGTAGCGGACGGTCTTTCCTTCTTTTTTGAGCTCAAAGGCGAGCTGGGAGCATATCTTAGTTTTGCCTATGCCACTATCTCCGAATAGTAGGATTATGTCGTATCCTACAAGTTTCCAGAGCCAGTAATAGAAAGAAAAAGAAGAGGGGGATTCGGGGCTCTCTGAGGATTTTTCCCCCTGTTCTATGACTTCCAGCATCTTCTTTTCATCTTCGGTGAGCCCGTCTGGTTCTGGCAAGGTGAACACCTGCCTTACTTCTTATCGCTCTTGAGCGATTTGAGGACTGCCTCGACCAGTGCGTCCTTGACATCTTTGAGAGAAGGTTTGAGCTCCCGGATATCCGCCAGGGTCGCATCATCGCCCAGGATGCCAAGGGCATCCTTGACTTCGGCCTTTATGAGGGCGACCTTGTTGACAGCTTGGGTATCTGGGACCTTGACCTCTTCTTTTGGAGATGCTGGCGGGGTAGCGACTTTCTGGGTCCCTGGTGGGGCCGGAGGTGCAGGGCTGGGTGCAGCAGGGGTTTGGCCTTTGATTATCTTTTTGTTCTTGCCCTTGGTATCGTCACTCTTTTCCCTTGGGAAGTCGCAGGGCGTGGTCTCTGGCTCTGTTATGCTGAAGAGCGCAGTTATGTTGATGGTGACGAAGCTGGGTTCTCCTATCTGATATCTCCGCACTGTCCCGATGGCTACGACCTCTCTGCTGACCAGGGAGTTGATAGCATCTTCAATTTTGTTCGGCTTCAGGATTTCCATGAAGTCAGGGAAGCAAATCATGGGTTCTGATAGTCGGCAGGGGTCGAGCTGGATGGAGACCTTGGTATCGCCTTTTGTTGTAAGTCCAAGACGAACACAGGGCTTGCCATTGACGATGAGAGGGTTCTCACCGGTTATCTGGCCTTCGTCGAAGATAGGTACTGGTTCGACATTAGATATCTCACCCTGGACGATGACGGTCTCATAGAGGTCGTCTTCATCTATTTCGCCGGGTGTCCTGGGATGAATTTC
>Ga0209048_10000216_pt1 | contig 62431 bp, 55 predicted proteins | sample FrelakmetCRP12CR_FD_187146 | JGI IMG/M metagenome (GOLD analysis project Ga0209048, IMG submission 187146) | Freshwater lake sediment microbial communities from the University of Notre Dame, USA, for methane emissions studies - CRP12 CR (SPAdes)... | ecosystem: Environmental > Aquatic >...
CGGGCTTTCCGTTCGGATCGGCCATGGGGCTGCGAATTTTACAGCAGGACCAACCCTCCGCCGGGCGGCGTCTATAGTTGACCCCGGCCGAGTGACGAACAAGTACCTGTCCTACGACGCGCAGCGCGCACCCCGGGTGCGGGAAATGTTCTCGCGCCTGGCGTGGCGCTACGACCTCGTCAACGACCTCATGAGCTTCGGGATGCACCGGCGGTGGAAGCGTCACGCTGTGCGCCTGGCGCTCGCAGGCCGGCCCCGGGGCAGCGCGCGCGTGCTCGACCTCTGCTGCGGCAGCGGCGACCTGTGTTTCCTGGCCGAGGAGCTCGGGGCCGGGTCCGTCACGGGGGCCGACTTCACGCTCCCGATGCTCGCCGTGGCACGGAGGCGGCGGATCGCGTCCGCAAGGAAGAGCCGATTCGTCCAGGCTGACGCGCTCCGGCTGCCCTTTCCGGACGGCGCCTTCGACGTCATCACGATCAGCTACGGCCTGCGCAACATCGCGGACATCCCCGCGGCGCTGCTGGAAATCCGGCGCGTTCTCGCCCCCGGGGCCCGGGTCGTGGTCCTCGATTTCGGGAAGCCCGACAACGCGGTCGCCGCTGCGCTCTACGGCGCCTACCTGCGCACGGTGATGCCGGCCATCGGCTGGATTGTCCACGGCGACGCCGACACCTATCTCTACATTCCGGAGTCGCTCGCCCGGTACCCCGGGCAGCGCGGCGTGGAGAAGCTGATGCGCGAAGCGGGGTTTGCGAGCCCGCGCTACGAGGAACGCCTCCTCGGCACGATGGGAATCAACGTCGCCGAAGCGCCTCCCCGACTCGTATAGACTCCCCCGTTCTTATGGCACACCAGTACATCTATTCCATGGTCAATCTGCGCAAGGTCGTCCCGCCGCAGCGGGAGATCCTGAAGGGGATCTACCTCTCGTTCCTGCCGGGCGCGAAGATCGGCGTCCTCGGATTGAACGGCGCGGGCAAGTCGACGCTCCTGAAGATCATGGCGGGGGTCGAAAAAGATTTTGCCGGCGAGGCCTTCGCGGCCGAGGGCACGCGGATCGGGTTTCTTCCGCAGGACCCGCGCCTCGACACGTCGAAGGACGTGCTCGGCAACGTCGAGGAGGGCGTCGCGAAGACGCGCGGCCTCTTGAAGCGCTTCGAGGAGCTCAACGAAAAGCTCGCCGAGGAGCTCTCCGAGGCCGAGAGCGACAAGGTCATGGCCGAGTACCAGCGCGTGCAGGACGCCATCGAAGCCTCCAACGCCTGGGAGCTCGACCGGCAGCTCGAGATCGCCATGGACGCCCTGCGCCTGCCGCCCCCCGACGCCGACGTGACGAAGATCTCGGGCGGCGAGAAGCGGCGTGTCGCGTTGTGCAAGATCCTTCTCGAGAAGCCGGACCTCCTTCTTCTCGACGAGCCCACCAACCACCTCGACGCGGAGTCGGTGGCCTGGCTCGAGCGTACCCTCGCGGAGTACCCCGGCACCGTCGTCGCCGTGACGCACGACCGCTACTTCCTCGACAACGTGGCCGGATGGATCCTCGAGCTCGACCGCGGCGCCGGCATCCCGTGGAAGGGCAACTACTCGAGCTGGCTCGAACAGAAGGAGCAGCGCCTCGAGCTCGAGGAGAAGGCCGAGACGGCCAAGCGCCGCACGCTCCAGCGCGAGCTCGAGTGGATCAAGATGTCGCCCCGGGCCCGGCACGCGAAGAGCCGCGCCCGCATCGACCGGTACGAGGCGATGGTGGCTGACGCGGGGCCCGTGGAGCGGGGCGAAACCCAGGAGCTCTTCATTCCCGCGGGGCCGCGCCTCGGCGACGTCGTCGTGCGCGCCGAGCACGTCCGCAAGGCCTATGGAGACCGGCTCCTCATGGAGGACCTCTCGTTCGACCTGCCGCGCGGCGGCATCGTCGGCATCATCGGCGCCAACGGCGCCGGCAAGACGACGCTCTTCAAGATGATCGTCGGCAAAGAGAAGCCCGACTCCGGCAAGCTCGTCGTGGGCGATACCGTTGTCCCCTCCTACGTGGACCAGGACCGCGACCGTCCGGACCCGGCCAAGACCGTCCATGACGAGATCTCGGGCGGCCTCGACAAGATGATCCTCGGCAAGCGGGAGATCCCCTCTCGCGCTTACGTCGCCCTGTACAACTTCAAGGGGCCCGACCAGCAGAAACGGATCGGCGACCTCTCGGGCGGCGAGATGAACCGCCTCCACCTCGCGCGCACGCTGAAGAAGTGCGGCAACGTCCTGCTGCTCGACGAACCGACCAACGACCTCGACGTGGACACGCTCCGCGCGCTCGAACAGGCGCTGCTCGACTTCGGCGGCTGCGCGGTCGTCATCAGCCACGACCGCTGGTTCCTCGACCGCATCGCGACGCACATCCTCGCGTTCGAGGGCGACAGCCAGACGGTGTGGTTCGAAGGCAACTACCAGGAGTACGAGGCGGACCGGAAACGGCGACTGGGGCTAGAGGCGGATCAGCCGCACCGCATAAAGTACAAACGGCTGGCCGTCGGGTAGGGAGTCTCGCCCCCCCTCGCCCTGACCGTCTCCCCCCTCCGGGGGGCGAGGGAAATCTGGTGGGAGAGCGTCCTCAAGAACTCCCTCTCCCGGCGGGAGGGGGACGGGGTGAGGGGCGCTCCCCGCTACTTGCGACCGACCAAAGCGACACCGACGCCCACGACCGCGAGAACCGCCAGCGCGTGGATGAGGCGGAAGCGGCGGCGGCGCGGACGGACGCGACCCATCCAGTCGTCGGCGAGCGAGGAGCCCTTCTCGGTCAGCGTCTCGAGCAGCTCCGCGCCGTGCTTGCGCAGATCGTCGTAAAGGTCGGAGCCGCGGTCGGAAAGCTCTTCCTTCAGATCGTCGAGCTCGGGGCGGCTCTTCTTGAACCCTTTTGCCAGACTTTCCCTGGCCTCGGCGTAGAAGCGGTCGGTGTCGAACTTGCCGCCGCGGCGCAGGCTCTCGATCGCGATCGGCAGGGCCACCTTCGTGACCAGCGGAACGACGAGCGGGCCGAGGGCCCGGGCGGTCGTGCGGGAAAGGCTCTTGCGGGACATGTTTTCCTCCGGGAGGACAGTCTACAGCACGCGACCGTCGCGATCGGGCCTTCGCGCCGCCGGAGTAAGATCCGTTTCCCATGGCCGCCCCGGACCCCGATCCCCCGCCCGTTCTCCCCTGGCGCGCAGCGACCGCGCGGCACAGAACGGGCTGGCCCGACGGGTACTGGCGGGTCGTGGTGTGGCGCGGCCTGCGGCTGCGGTGCCCGGTCTGCGGCAGGGGCAGGCTCTTCCAGACGTACTTCCGCATGCACGCGACCTGCGCCTGCTGCGGCGTCGGCTTCGCGCGCGAGCACGGGCAATGGGTCGGCTCGCTCGACATCAACACGTTCGTCGTGGCGTTTGGCCTGATGATCGCGTCGGCCTTTTCGCCGGACTGGCCCCTCCCGGTCACGCTCGCCGTCTGGGGTGCCGCCGCCATCGTCGTGCCTCTCGTGACGTTCCGATTCGCCCGCGGTCTGTGGACCGCGATCGTTCACCTTTCCGGCGGCGTCTCCTAGGGATTGACCCCGATGGAATTTGCAGACCCGCCCTCCGGGTTACGGACGGGTCGGGAAAAATCATGAAGAAAAGGAAGACCACCCGGATGAGCCACGAGAAGCCGACCCCGGAGCCCAAGGACCCCAAGCGCAGAGAGGACGGCGACCGGCGCGCCGACGACCGCCGGGCTCACGCCCGATTCTCCCCGGGCAGCGCCGCACGCAACGACCGGCGCCAGGGCGAGCGCCGCGGCTCGCGCGGCTAGGCGGTCAAGCGGGGCCGAGCGCCTCGTACGCCGCGGTCAGCCGCGCCGCGATGTCGGGCGCCGAGCGCCCCTCGATCTCCTGCCTCTGAAGAAGGAACGCCAGCTTCCCTCCCGACAGGATGGCGACCTGCGGCGAGGACGGCGGGTGACCGGCAAAGTAGCCGCGCGCTTTCGCGGTCGCTTCCATGTCCTGTCCGGCGAACACGGTGGCAAGACGGCGCGGCGCCTTCGGGTGCGAGAGCGACATGAGGATTCCCGGCCGCGCGATCCCGGCCGCGCAGCCGCAGATCGAGTTCACGACGAGAAGCAGGGGGTCGTTGCCCGCAGCGACTTCGACGTCCACGTCGGCGGCGGTCCGGAGCTCCTTGAAGCCGACCCGCGTCAGCTCTTCGCGCATGGGCGCGGTCATTCGGGGGTCATAGGGCATGGTGGCCTCCGGGCCGCACCTTACAGCAACTCGGGGAAACCCGATATCCTACGCGCTTGCCCGGACCATCGAAGACATGCCGCTGACACGACGCCGCTGGATGACCGCAACCGGGGCTGCCGCCGCCGGGGCAGCGCTCGCGTCCCGATCCGCCACCGCGGCGACCGCGGCGCCTCTCGCCCTGCCGCCCGCGCTGCCCCCTGACGCGTTCCGTGAGCGCCAGTCGCAACTGCGCGCGGCGGCGAAGACGGCTGGCCTCACCGCCCTCTTCGTCACCCCTTCCACCAACCTCGCGTACGCCGCAAACCTCGCCATCTGGCGCAGCGAACGGCTCACGGCGCTGCTCCTCTTCGCCGACGGGCCCGCCGTCCTCCTCACCCCTTTCTTCGAAGCCGACAACCACCGGCGCGATGCGATCGTGGACGAGGTCGTCACGTGGAAGGAGGAGGAGGACCCCATCGCGATCGCCGGCCGCCTGCTCGGCAAGAACGTCGTCGGCATCGAAGGCACGACCGCCTACGATACGGTGACGCGCCTGACCGCCGCCGGGCAACTCGAAGCGCGCGACGCGACCGCCACCTTCGACGGGCAGCGCGCGGTCAAGAGCCCCGAAGAGCAGGCCTTCATCCGCGAAGCCGCGCGACGCACGAACCTCGCGATCGACGCGACCCACCGCGGCCTTGCGGCCGGAAAGACCGAGGGCGAGATCTCGGCCCTCCTCCAGTCCGAGTTCCAGTCCCTCGGCGTGCGCGGCGAAGGGCTCGTCCAGTTCGGACCTTCTGCGGCCTTGCCGCACGGGGGCCCGAGCGAGCGACGCCTCTCCCGCGGCGACGTCGTCCTCATCGACGCCGGCTGCAAGGTGCGGGGCTACACCTCCGACGTCACGCGGACGGTGGCCTTCGGCGCCCCCTCGGACGACGTGCGCAAGGTGTACGCCGCCGTGGACCGGGCGCAATTGGCCGGCATCGAGGCCCTCCGCGCGGGCGCGGCGGGCGAAGAGGTGGACCGCGCCGCCCGCAAGACGATCGAGGACGCGGGCTATGGCGAAGCCTTCACGCACCGTCTCGGGCACGGCCTCGGCATGGACGGCCATGAGCCGCCGTATCTCGTCCGCGGAAATGCCGCGCCCCTTTCGGCCGGCAATACCGTCACGATCGAGCCCGGGATCTACCTGCCCGGGAAATTCGGCGTCCGCATCGAAGACGACTACGCAGTTCGCGCGGAGGCTGCCCCGGGAAGCCTCTCGGCGCGCCCCGCAGGGCTCGTCGTATTGAAAACATGATGAGAGGCAACTCATGCTCCATGCCGCGCTGACGACGCTCCTTCTGCTGCAAACGGCCTCCGGCTCGCCGGGCATTGCGCCGCCCGCCGGGAATCCCGGCGTCGTCAATCCGGCAGCCCCGGCGACGGCGGCTCCGCCGGCTGGAGAGCCGGACTCCTCGGAGGCGCAGGCCCCGACTCCGGCGCGGCCCGCCGCGACCCCGACACCCGCGCCGCGCCGCGCGCCGACGCCGAAAGCGTCGGCCGACAGCCTGCTCGTGGTCAACAAGACCGACGGCACCGTCTCCATTCTCGACGCCACGACCGGGAAGGCGCGAACGACGGTCGCCGTCGAGGCCGGGCCGCACGAGGTCGAGATGCTCGCCGACGGACAGGCCGCGGTCGCGAGCTACGGGAGCAAGGCGCAGCCCGGGCGCATGGTGACGCTCATCGATCTCGCTTCCGCGAAGATCGTCTCGCGCATCGACATCGGAGAAGGTTCGCGCCCCCACGCGCTCAAGGCGCTCGCGGATGGCCGCCTTCTCGTCACGGCCGAGGGCAAGCGCGAGCTCGCCGTCGTCGACCCGCGCGCGGCCAAAGTGGTCGCGCGCTTCTCGACGGGGCGCGACGTGTCGCACATGGTCGCCGCTTCCCCCGACGGCAGGCACGCCTACGTCACCTCTCTCGCGGGCGGCTCGGTGACGGTCATCGACCTCGCTTCGGGCAAGATCGTCAAGGACATCCCGACGGGAAAGGGAGCCGAGGGCCTCGACGTGACGCCCGACGGCCGCGAAGTCTGGGTCGCCAACCGCGACGCCAACACGATCACCGTGATCGACGTCAAGACGCTCATGCCGGTCTTCACGATCCAGGCTTCCGAGTTCCCGATCCGCGTCAAGATCACTCCTGACGGGCAGCGCGCGGTCGTGACCTTCACCGGCTCGGGCGACGTCCGGGTCTTCGACACGGCCACACGCGTGGAGAAGGCGCGCATCCCGATCGGGCGCGACGCCGTCGAGGGGACGGAGACGCGCGTGTTCCAGAAGCGATTCGGCACGAGCCCCGCGCCCGTCGGCCTGCTCATCGCGCCCGACGGCAAGCACGCGTTCGTTTCCGCGGCCCACGCCGACGTCGTGGCCGTGATCGACCTCGAGAAGCTGCGCGTCGACGACGCATGGACGGCGGGCCGCGAGCCGGACGGCCTCGCCGGGAGCTTCGGCGCGAAGGCGCCCGAGGTGACGCCGAAACCCGCGCCCCCGCGCCGCCCCACCATCCGCCGGCCGGGCTAGCCCGGCGCGGGCCGCACCGCCTCGAGCGCGACTTCGACGGTTTCGACGCGCCCCTTGCGCTGGACCTGGAGCCAGCCCTTGTAGGCGCCGGGCTTCGGAAGGCGCACCAGAAACGGAAGACGGCCGTCCCTGCCCGCGCCCCGCTCACGGTCGTCGGGATGCGCGTGCGCGAACGCGTTCGCGCCCTGGTCCACCAGAAGCAGGTGTCCGAGGGCTCCGAGCCACGGCTCGAGGTCGCGCACGGCCCGCCCCTTCGCGTCGGTCAGGACGGCCGTGACGGTCACCGTGCGGCCGGCCGGGACCCCTCCGGTCGGGAGCTCGAGGGCAACCCGCGTGTCCGAGGGGGGGCGCGGCGGGGCGGCGGAGGCCGCCGGGGCGGCGCCGCCGACCTCGAACGTGGCCGCGAGCACCTGCCCGCCCGCGCCGCGGGGCGCCACGTCCACGAAGATCCGATAGCGGCCCGGACGCGGGAACCGGCGCGTGATGCGAAAGACGCCCGGGCCCGCCGGCTCGGGATGCTCGTGCGCGAAGTCCGCGAGGTCCTCGCTGACGACGAAGAGGTGCATCGGCTTCTCGTGCTGGACGTCGAAGTCCACGACCTCGCGCTGCTCGAAACTGCCGGCCATGCGGACGCGGATCTCGAGCTCCACGGGCTCGCCCGCCACCGGATGCCGCGGCGTCGCCAGCAGGTCGAGGGCATACGGCTTCACCTTGGCCGCCTCGCGGGTCGGGCTCGCCGCGGCGTCGGCAACCGTCAGCGGGAATTCGACCGTCAAGGCTTCCGCCGGTCGCGGATCCCCGATCGGCTGGACCTCCGGCGGCAGGATCGTCAGACACAACCGGTAGTCGCCGCCGTGCGCGAAGGTTGGATGGACGCCGTAGACGCCGGGAACTCCTTCCCCGTGCGCCATCTCGTCGAAGCGCGCCATCGCCGGCATGCTCGGCATGTCCACCACGCCCTCGATGCGCGCCCAGGTCAGCGGCGCGGGGCCCCCGGCCGGGTCCGCCCTGTCCGTGCGCTCCACGCGGAACTCGATCTCCATTTCCTCGCCGGCGTAGAGACCAGCCGGCGGAAGGCGCAGGGTAAATTCGTACGGGCCGGCTCGCGCGCGCGGCGCCTCCGCGGCGTAGAGGTGACCCGCGAGCGTCGCGGCGGCGGCAAAGCAGGCGAAGGCGCGGCTCACGCCTGCCAGTTTAGCTTCACGGACCGCAGGCGGTAGAGTCTCCCCATTCCGAACGATCCTTCCACCCGGCTCGACTCCGTCGACGTCCTGCGCGGCGCCACGATCGCCGGCATGATCGTCGTCAACGACCCCGGTTCCTGGTCCGCGGTGTATCCGCAGCTTCTCCACGCGGAATGGGACGGCTGGACGTACACGGACACGATCTTTCCCTTCTTCCTCTTTCTCGCCGGCGTCTCGATGGCGCTGTCTTTCGGCCGCCGCCGCGCGCAGGGGGCGGCGCCGGGGGCGCTCTTCCGGCATCTCGTCCTGCGGGCCGCGGCGATCGTCGCTCTCGGGCTTGCGCTCAACGTCACGAGCTTCTTCGCTTTTCACAAGGAACACCTGCGCCTGCCCGGAGTCCTGCAGCGCATCGGGCTCTGCGTCCTCTGCGCGGGAGCGGTCTTTCTCTTCGGGGGCGCCCGGGGAGCTGCTGTCGGCGCGGCGGCGCTGCTCGCTGGCTACTGGGCGCTCATGAGCTCGGGACCGCTCGACCCGACCGGCAACGTCGCGGCGCGACTGGACCGCGCCGTTTTCGGCGCGCACACCTGGAAGCCGGGCTGGGACCCGGAAGGCCTCGCCTCGACGCTTCCCGCCATCGCGACGGTGCTTCTCGGCGCGCTCGCTGGCGAGCGCCTGCGCCGCGACGGGAGCTCGCCGCGCGCTCTGCGCGCTCTGCTGGCCGCGGGCCTCGCGGCGGCCGCCTCCGGCCTCCTCTGGGGATTCGTCTTTCCGATCAACAAGAGCCTGTGGACGTCGTCCTACGCGCTGCTCATGTCCGGCCTCGCGTGCGCGTGCCTCGCCTCCTGCGTGTGGATCGTCGACATTCGCGGCTGGAAACGCTGGGCCGCTCCCCTGCTCTGGCTCGGCCGCAATGCGATCGCCGCCTTCACGCTCTCGACGCTCGGCGCGATCGCGCTGATCGCGCTCAAGGTCGCCGGGCCGGACGGGAAGCCGCGATCGCTCTGGACGACGGTCTACCGGACGATCTTCGACCGGTTCGACGACCCTCGCCTCGGGTCGTTGCTCTTCGCCCTCGCTTATCTTGCGGTCTGGACGCTCGTCTTCGGGGTGCTGTACCGCCGGCGAATCTTCATCAAGATCTGAGCGCGGCCCGAGAGATGGTGTCGAGCCTTCGCGCGGCTCCTAAAGGGGTCCCTCGCCGCTTCGCTCATCGGGACGATGGGGTGCGGGCTTCGCCTCACCCCATCGGCTGAAACATCTGAAACACCGCTCCCTGGGGATCCTGGACCACGGCGAACCGCCCCACCTTCGGCAGTTCCATCGGCCCGACCAACAACCGGCCGCCGAGCGCTTTCGCCTTCGCGGCGGACGCATCGCAGTCGGCGACCATGAAATACGGCGACCAGTTCGGCGGCACGTGGGCCATCTCGGGCCCCATCGTGAGAATGCCTCCCATCGGCTGCCCGCCGCGCTCGATCTCCGTGTACGGCATCCCGGCGGGATCCGCCGGCTCCTTCAGGCCCCAGCCGAAGAGGCCGGCGTAGAACTTCTTCGCCTGGACGGGATCCCGGGTAGCCAGCTCGAGCCAGCAGAGCGCCCCCGGCTCGTTCACGCGCTGGGCCCCCGTGTGGGTGCCCGCCTGCCAGACCGCGAGCGTCGCCCCGGACGAGTCCTGCAGGATGGCCATGCGTCCGTAGTCCTGGACGTGGAACGGCTCGGCGATGACTCTCCCGCCGAGCGATCTGGCCTTCTTCGCCGATTCGTCCGCGCTCGCCACGGTCACGTAGCACAGCCAGAAGGGCGGCGCTCCCTGCGCCTCCTGCTCCTTCATCATCCGGTACAGGGCGCCCACGTCCCGGCCGCCGAGTTGCAGGCGCGTGTAAACGTCCTCGGGACCGGGGCCCATCGGGCCGTCCGTGAAAGTCCAGCCGAAAAGCGCCGTGTAGAAGGACTTGGCTGCCTTCGTATCGGTCGTCGCGAGCTCCGCCCAGGAGAAGGATCCGGGCTCGTGGCGGGTCACCTCGGTCATGAGCGCCTCCTTGCGGCCCGCCGGGAGCGGACCCTTCCACTGTATTCGAAAGGACGAGGCCGAGGTTTCGAAAAATCCGCGCGGGCGTCTCCGCTAAGATCCCGTGCATGAAAAAAGCGAAGATGATGACCAGGGCGGAGCGGCGCAGGAGCGACGACATCATCGCCCGGTACCGGGTCCGGCCCGGAAAGAAGTTCCGGCTCTCCAGAGTCGACCCGGCCGACACCGCCGGCGTGTCGCTCGAAAGCAAGGAGGCCAAGGACATGCTGCGCCGGGGCGTCGGCATGCTGGCGGACCTGCAGGGAAAACTCTATGCCCAGGACCACTGGGGCGTCCTCATCGTCCTGCAGGCCATGGACGCGGCCGGCAAGGACGGCACGATCAAGCACGTCATGTCCGGCATCAACCCGCAGGGCGTCCAGGTGAACTCGTTCAAGAGCCCGTCGGCCGAGGAGCTCGACCACGACTTTCTCTGGCGCTCGATGAAGTGCGTCCCCGAGCGCGGCCGCATCGGCATCTTCAACCGCTCGTACTACGAAGAGGTCCTCGTCGTGCGCGTGCACCCCGAGTTCCTCCTGTCCCAGAAGCTGCCGCCGCGCCTGGTGACGAGGCGGATCTGGGACGAGCGCTACGAGGACATCAACGCCTTCGAGCGGTACCTCTCGCGCAACGGGATCCTCGTCCTGAAATTCTTCCTGTGCGTGTCGAAGGGGGAGCAGAAGCGGCGTTTCCTCGAGCGGCTCGACATGCCCGACAAGAACTGGAAGTTCTCGATGGCCGATGCGAAGGAGCGCGGCTTCTGGGACGACTACATGACGGCCTACGAGGACGCGATCGAGGCGACGAGCACCGAGTGGGCGCCCTGGCACGTGGTTCCCGCGGACAACAAGTGGTTCACGCGCATCGTGGTGGCCCTGACCATCATCCGCGCACTCGAGGGCCTCGACCTCCACTACCCGAAGGTCGGCAAGGCAAAGCGCAAGGAGCTCGCCGCGGTCAAGAAGGCCCTCGTCTAGGATGCGGACGCCTCGAGGCGTCCGCCGGGTTCGATGCTAGGATGCGCCCCGTTCTCAAGGAGGTCACGGTGAAGAGAGTCCTCGGATCCCTTCTGTTGCTGTCTCTTGGCGCGGCCGGCGCCGCGCTCGCCCAGACCGCCGACTGCCCGTGCCCGGTCCCGGCCCCCCCGCCGCCGGTCTGGTTCGGCAAGGCCGAGCTGTCGTTCCTCTCGACCTCCGGCAACACCGACACGACTTCGATCGGCGGAAACCTCGAAGTGAACTACAACCCGAAGCCCTGGCTCTTCACCCTGAAGGGCGCGGCCCTGCACGCGGCTACCGACGGCGTGACGACCGCCGAGTCCTTTTCCGCCTCGCTGCGCGCCACGCGCGATCTGACGGAACACGTCGACGTCTTCGGCAACGCTGGCTGGCTCAAGAACACGTTCTCGGGCATCAACAACATCTACAACTTCGGCGTCGGCGCCGGCTACAAGCTGCTGGTCGGACCGGCGCATTTCCTGCGCGGCGAAGCGGGGATCGGGTACACGACCGAGCAGGACATCCAGCTCGGAGTCATCGCTCCCTATCGCAATTACGCCAGTGCCCGGGCCGGCCTCGGCTACACGTGGCAGTTCACGAAGACGGCGGCGTTCACCAACGACTTCAACTTCCTCGTAGATCTGTCCAACACCGCGAACTGGTTCATGACGGACAAGGCGGCGATCACGGCGTCGATCTCGAAGATCTTCGCCCTCCAGGCGTCGTGGACGCTGCTCTACCGGAATCAGCCCGTACCCGGTTTCGACAACACCGACACGGCGACCGCGGTCGGCCTGGTCGCGAAGTTCTGAGCTAGCCCGCCGTCCGCCGGCCGGGTCTCCGGGGGACCCGCTGGCGGTCATGGTGTCACCGAAGCGAGCCGTCAGACCTTCTTGTAGACCTCGGCCCCTTCCCGCAGAAACTCTTCGGACTTCTCGACGAGCCCCTTCTCCAGGGCTTTCTCCTCCGCCACGCCCAGCGTGGCTGCGTAGTCGCGCACGTCCTGCGTGATCTTCATGGAACAGAAGTGCGGGCCGCACATCGAGCAGAAGTGCGCGAGCTTGGCGCCTTCGGCCGGCAGCGTCTCGTCGTGGAACTCGCGGGCGGTCTCGGGATCGAGGGCGAGGTGGAACTGGTCCTCCCAGCGGAACTCGAAGCGCGCCTTCGACAGCGCGTCGTCCCAGGCCCTCGCGCCCGGGTGCCCCTTGGCGAGATCGGCGGCGTGGGCCGCGATCTTGTAAGCGATGACGCCGTCCTTGACGTCCTTCTTGTTGGGAAGGCCGAGGTGCTCCTTCGGCGTGACGTAGCAGAGCATGGCCGTGCCGAACCACCCGATCATGGCCGCGCCGATCGCGGAGGTGATGTGGTCGTAGCCGGGCGCGATGTCCGTCGTCAGCGGCCCGAGTGTGTAGAACGGGGCCTCGTGGCAGATCGCGAGCTGCTTCTCCATGTTCTCCTGGATCTGGTGCATGGGAACGTGGCCCGGTCCCTCGATCATGACCTGGCAGTCGTGGGCCCAGGCCTTCGTCGTGAGCTCCCCCAGGGTCTGGAGCTCGGCGAACTGGGCCTCGTCGTTGGCGTCGGCGGTCGAGCCCGGCCGCAGCCCGTCGCCGAGCGAGAAGGACACGTCGTACGCCTTCATGATTTCGCAGATCTCGTCGAAGCGCGTGTAGAGGAAGCTTTCGACGTGGTGCGCGAGGCACCACTTCGCCATGATCGACCCGCCGCGCGAGACGATCCCGGTGACGCGCTGCGCCGTCAGGGGCACGTACGCCAGGCGCACGCCCGCGTGGATCGTGAAGTAGTCGACGCCCTGCTCGGCCTGCTCGACGAGCGTGTCGCGGAAAATCTCCCACGTCAGCTCCTCGGCCTTGCCGTCCACCTTCTCGAGCGCCTGGTAGATCGGGACCGTGCCGATCGGGACCGGCGAGTTGCGCAGGATCCACTCGCGCGTCTCGTGGATGTTGCGCCCGGTCGAAAGGTCCATGACCGTGTCGCCGCCCCAGCGCGTGGCCCAGGTCATCTTCTCGACTTCTTCCTCGATCGAGGAGCCGACGGCGGAGTTGCCGATGTTCGCGTTGATCTTCACCAGGAACTTGCGGCCGATGATCATCGGCTCGGACTCGGGGTGGTTGATGTTGGCCGGGATGATCGCGCGGCCCCGGGCGACCTCGCTGCGCACGAGCTCGGCCGGCAGAGCCTCGCGGATCGCGATGTACTCCATCTCGGGAGTCACGACGCCCTTCTTTGCGTAGTGCATCTGCGTGACGTTGCCGCGTCCGCGCAGGACTTCCCGCGCCCGCGTCAGCGCGAGTCCGGGCGCGCTCGCGCGCCGCGGCGCCGAACGATCGTACGCTCCGCGCGAGAGGATCCACGGGCGGCGCAGCTCCGGCAGGCCGCGGTCGAGGTCGATGTCCGCGGCCGGGTCGGTGTAGGGGCCCGATGTGTCGTACACCCGGAAGGGCGGATGCATTTCCGCTTCCCCCCGGACGCCCCGCGTGGGCGTGAGCGCGATCTCGCGGAACGGGACGCGCATGCCGTGCGGCCCTTCGACGTAGACCTTGCGCGAGCCCGGCAGCGGCGCGCGGTTGGCGACGGTGTTGGTCGGAAGCGCTTCGCGGCGGATGCTCATCGGAACCTCCCTACGGCGGCATTACCCGCATCAGGTTCGCGGGGTCTCCGTTCGCGTTCATCGCGCCGGACTCTCAGCCGTTCGCGCCCGTCGCGCGAAGTGGGCTCCCCCGTGTGTGCCGGGAGGAGTCTACTCCTCTCCCGGACACCATCTGTCCGGCGCATGAGAAAGAATAGGCGGCGCCCATGGCAGTCCAACCCATGCTCCCGTTTGACGACGCGCCGGCGACGGAGCAGGCGCCGCCTGCGGGTTCGCGGCTGATCGCGGAGCTCGGCCGGATCTGCGGCGAACGACCGCTCGAGGAAAAAGTGCTGATCGCCGCCTCGCTGCCGATCGGCCACCAGATCCTCGAACGCCTCGCACGCGAAGGGCATCCGTGGATGAACCTGCGCGTCGAGACGGTGCGCACCCTCGCGCACGGCCTGATCGGCCCGGATCTGGCCCGCGAGGGGCTGCGGCTGCTCTCCCGCGCCCAGGCGCTCGCGCTCGTCGAGCAGGCCTGCGGCGAGGCGCTGACTCCCAAGTCGTACTTCGGCCCCCTGCGCGACCGGCCCGGATTCCACCGGGCAATCCACGACACGTTCGACGAGTTGCGGGCCGCGGAGATCTCTCCATCCGCACTTCCGGCGGGAGCCTTCGCCGATCCGCGCAAGCGCCGGGAGCTCGCGGCGATCCTGGCCCGCTACGACGAGGCCCTCGCGGAGGGACGATTCGTAGACACGGCGCAAGTCCTGCGGCGCGCCATCGACGCGGCCGCTTCCCGGGATCCCTTGGCCGGTCCCGCGGTGTACCTGCTTCCGGAGGGCCTCGAGCTCGGCGCGGTGGAGCGCCGGCTCGTCGATTCCATCGCCGGGCCGCGCCAGGTCATTCTGCCGACAGATCCGCCCGAAGCCTGGCCCCGCAACGCCCGCGGCGCGCGTCTGCTGCGCGCGATCGGCGAAGAGAACGAGATCCGCGAAGCGTTCCGGCGGATTCTCGCCGGCGGCCTGGCCTTCGACGAAGTCGAGATCCTCCACACGGATTCCGCGACCTACCCCGCTCTGGCGTGGGAGCTCGCGAGCGAGCACTCGGTCCCCTGCACGTTTGCTGCCGGCGTCGCGGCGCCCTTCACGCGGCCCGGCCAGGCCGCGCTCGCGTTCTTGAGCTGGATCGAGCAGGGCTTTTCGGCCGACGTGTTGCGTGAGGCCCTCGCCTCCGGAGCGCTCACGCTGCAGCGCCTTCCGGCCGCCGGCGCCGACGGGCCCGGCGCGCGAGCGGCGGCGCGCGCCTTCCGGGACGCCCGGATCGGTTGGGGCGCGCAGCGCCACGTGACCTGTCTCGACCGGCTCGCGGCCGAGCTCGAGAAAGACGCCGCTGCGGCTCCGGGCGACGACGATTCCGAAGAAGAGATCGCCGCCCGCTCCGAGCGCCGCGCCCGCCGTCTTTCCGCGGTCGTGCGGGCACGGGCCTTCGCCGCGCGCGCCGTCGCGCTCTCGGCCGAGGCGGCCCGCGAGACCTGCGACCTGCGCGCGCTCGCGAAGGGCTGCCGGATGTTCGTCGCGGAGTTTGCCCGCGCCTCCGACGAGCTGGACGGCATGGCGCTCGCCGCGGTGCAGCGGCTGCTCGAGGAGCTCGAGGTTCTCCCCGGCAGCCGCCTTGCGCCAAAGGAAGCCGCCGAGCGGCTGGCCGACGCGGTGCGCGCCCTGGCCGTCGGCGCCGACCGCCCCCGTCCCGGCCGCCTCCACGTCGCCGACTACCGCGCGGGCGGCCATTCGGGCCGGCCCCACACGTTCCTGCTCGGGCTCGACGAGGCCCGGCACCCGGGCACCGACCTCGAGGACCCGGTTCTGCTCGACGACGAGCGCCGCCACATCAACCGGATTCTCGCTCCCGCCGCCCTCGCGCTGCACCGCGACCGCCCGCGCGACGCCGCCCTGGCGCTGAAGGCGTGCGTCGCGCGCCTGGCCGCCGCGCCGACCGCCTCCTATTCGAGCTGGAAACTGCGCAGCCTCGATCAGCAGAGCGAGCTCTTCCCCTCGCCCTTCTTTCTCGATCTCTACCGCGAGAGCTCCGGGCGCAAGGACGCCGACTACAGCGCCCTGCTGGAGGCGCTTCCGCAGGCCGCGGGATTCGCACCCGGCGTCGACTCCGCGCTCGACGACACGGAGTGGTGGCTCTCGCGCCTGCGTGCCGCCGGCCCATCCGCGGCCGCCGGAGCGGCGGCAGCCGTGGTGCGCGCCTTTTCCCCGCACCTCGTGGAAGGGCACCGCGCCGAAATGGCGCGGGCGTCCGAGCAGTTCACGATCTGGGACGGCTGGGTGAAAGCCGGAACGCCGGAGCTCGATCCGCGGGTCTCCGGAAAGCCCCAGTCCGCCTCGCGCCTCGAGGCGCTCGCCCAATGCCCCTTTCGCTACTTCCTCAAGCACGTCCTGCGGGTCGAACCCCCGGAGCAAATCGAACGGGACGCGACGCGCTGGCTCGATCCGATGAAGGCGGGCTCGCTGCTCCACGAGGTCTTTCGACTCTTTTTCGAAAGGATCACTGGGGACGGCGAGAAACCGAGCGTCGCGCGACACGCCCCCCTCGTCGAGCGCCTGGCGGAAGGCCAGATCCGGGCGTGGCGCGAAACGATTCCGCCCGCGAGCGAGCTCGCCTTCGAAGAGCGCCGCCAGGAGATTCTCTTCGCGGCCCGGACGTTCCTGCGCCTCGAGGAGGAGCACTGCCGCGAGGTCAGCCCGCGCTTTTTCGAAGTCCCGTTCGGCCTGCCGAAGGCCGAGTCTCGCGCGCCGATCGCCAGCCCCGATCCCGTGCCGATCTCGATCGGGGGCGGCCAGACGCTGCTGCTGCGCGGATCGATCGACCGCGTGGACGAGGCGCCCGACGGCACGTTCCACGTCTGGGACTACAAGACCGGTAGCGCCTTCCGCTACCGCGCCGAGCGCGGCATCCACGGCGGCCGCCAGCTCCAGCACGCGCTCTACGCCTTCGCGCTCGAGGGCCTGCTCGCCCGCACCGGCACGCCCGCGGAGGTCTCGCTCTCGGGTTACTTCTTCCCCGGCCGCAAGGGCGAGGGCCAGCGGATCACGATCGCGCTCGACCCCAGCCGCACCCGCGACGTGACGCGCCGCCTGCTCGACCTGCTCAACGCCGGCGCCTTCCCGCACGCCACGAACAAGGAGGACTGCAAGTTCTGCGACTACGAAACCGTCTGCGGCGGAGCGAAGCTCGCCGCGGGGCGAGCCAAGTCGAAGCTCGCGACGGCGACCCTGCCCGTCCTGCGCGCCTTCCGGGAGATCCATGAAGGCGAGTGAGCCCCGGCCACCGCTGCCCGACCAGGCCGCGCGCGATGCGATCTCCGGCGACCTCGACACCACGATCCTCGTCGAGGCGGCTGCGGGAACGGGCAAGACCGAGAGCCTCGTCGCGCGCATGGTCGCCCTGGTGAGCAAAGGCCGAGCGACCGTCGAGCGCCTGTCCGCCGTCACATTCACGATCAAGGCGGCGGCCGAGCTCTCGCAGCGCTTCCAGACGCGCCTCGAGCAGGCCGCGCGGGAGGCCGGCCCGGAAGAGCGGCCGCGCCTGGAAGCCGCGCTCGACCGGCTCGATGCAGCTTTCGTCGGCACGATCCACGCGTTCTGCGCGCGCCTGCTGCGGGAGCGGCCCGTGGAAGCCGGCGTGGATCCCGGCTTCTCCGAAATGGACCAGCCCGAGGACGGGGTCTCTCGCGACGAGGCGTGGGACCGCTACACCGAGCGGCTCTTTTCCGAGGACAGCCCGCTTCTGCCCCGGCTCTCGGCGCTCGGCGTGAAGCTCGACGAGCTGCGCCAGACCTTCGACACCCTGTCGGAGAACGAGGATGTGCCGCCGGCCCTCGAGGATGAGCCGCCGCCGCCCGACTTTTCCGCGGCCCGGGACGCCGTGGCGAAGTTCCTCGAGCGCGCCGCGGCCGAACTGCCCGCCGAGGCCCCGGCGGATGGCTGGACCGACTACCAGGCCGCCGTGCGGCGGGCGCTGCGGCTCCACGCGCTGCTCGACGAATCCGTGCCGGCGACGTTCGTGCGTGTCGTCGAGGTTCTCGAGCGCGTCGACGACCACGCGAAGGACGCGGGGCGCCTGCGCGGCGAGTTCGAAGCGCTCGTCCGCGATCACCTCCAGCCGGCCGTCGTCGCGTGGCGAGAGTACGTGCACCCCATCCTCATGGCCGTCGTCGCTCCCGCCGTGAAGGACTACGCCGCCTGGCGGCGCCGCAACGGCCGCCTGAACTTTCAGGATCTGCTCCTGTACGCGCGCGACCTGCTTCGCGACCACCCCGCCGTGCGCCGCGCCTTTCAAGAGCGGTTCCTCCCGATCCTCGTGGACGAGTTTCAGGACACCGACCCGATCCAGGCCGAGATCCTCCTCTACCTGACGGGGGCCGACACGGCGCAGCGCGACTGGAGGACGCTCACGCCGCTGCCGGGATCGCTCTTCGTCGTCGGCGATCCGAAACAGTCCATCTACCGTTTCCGGAGGGCCGACGTCGAGACCTACGACTTCGTCCGAGGCCGCCTCGCGGCCAGCGGCCGGCTGCTGGCGCTGACGACCAACTTCCGCGCGACCGGGCGCCTTTGCGACTGGGTGAACGAGGTCTTCCGCGCCGAGTTTCCGGCGCAGAAGACCCCCGAGCAGGCGTCCTACGCCGCATTCGAGCCGTACCGCGGCCCCGGCGGGCCTCCGGTGTACCGGCTGGAGACCCGCACCTCGACCTCGTCGTCGGACCCCGTCATCGAACAGGACTCCCGGCGCATCGCCTCCGCCATCGACGCCGCGGTGCGCAGCGGTCAGAGGCGGCCGGCCGACTTTCTCGTCCTCTTCCGCACGCGCCGGCACATGGCCGCCTACGCGCGCGAGCTCGAGGCGCGCGGGCTCGCCTACGAGCTGGCCGGGGGCGGCGCCTTCCAGGACTCGGAGGAGCTCGAGGTCCTGCTCACGGCGCTCGCCGCAATTTCCGATCCCGACGACCCCGTGGCTTTCGTGGCGGCGCTGCGCGGCCCGCTCTTCGGCGTCGATGACGAAGCGCTGTATCGCCACCACGCCGCGGGCGGCCGCTTCGGGTTCCGCGCGGCGCTGCCCGCAAGCGCGGACCCGCGCATCGCTCGCGCCTGCGAAGTTCTCTCCGCGGGCCAGCAGCTGGCGGACCGGCTGCCGCCCGGCGCCGCGATCTCACGCATCTGCGAGAGCCTGGGATGGATTGCCGCGGGCGCCTCGCGCGAGCTCGGCGACAGCCGGGCGGGAAATCTCCTGAAGGCTCTGGCAGCGGCGCGCACCCTGTCCGGGGAAGGCCTCGACTTCAAGGCGGTCGTGCGCGACCTGACGGGCATGACCGAGGCCGGGTACATCGAGGAGATGAGCGTCGAGCCGGGGCGGCGCGACGCGGTCCGCCTGCTGACGGTGCACGGCGCGAAGGGGCTGGAGGCTCCCGTCGTGTTTCTCGCCGACCCGCGCGCCGACAAGTCGAAACCGCCGCGCTCGTGGATCGATCGCAGGGGCGACGTGGCCCGCGGCCACTGGCGCATCGTCCGCGAAACCGAGGATTTCCGCCCCATCGAGATCGCGCGCCCCGCCGGCTGGGACGCGATGGCCGCGATCGAGACGCGCTTCGAGGAAGCCGAAAAGAAGCGCATGCTCTACGTGGCGACGACGCGCGCCAGCGAGATGCTCGTCGTGAGCACGTGGCGCCAGGGCAAGGGCAAGCCCAAGGGACCCTGGAGCGCACTGGATCCGTACATCACGGACGAGCTGCCCGAGCCCCCCCCGCCGTCTCCGGCCGGGCCCGCACTGCCCCTGCGCAACCTTCCGGCCGAGCTCGCTGCCTTCCACGCCCTGCGCGCCGCGCGCCGTCAGGCTTCGCAGCTGCCGACGGTGGCGGTCGCGACCGTCACGGCCGTCGCCCACGCGGGGCCCGCGCCGGAGTGGCAGCGCACTGGCCGCGGCATGTCCTGGGGCCGCGTCGTCCACCGCCTGCTCGAGGCCCTCATGCGCGACGACACGCTGGATACCCGGCTCTATGCCGCAAACCTTCTCGTCGAGGAGGACCGGCCGCCCGGAGACCTCGACGAGCTCGTCCGCGCCGTCGAAGGCGTCCGGGCGTCGCCGCTCTGGAAGCGGGCGAAGGCGGCAAAGCGCCACATGGTCGAAGTCCCCTTCGCGCTGCTCGTCCCCCGCGGCGAGCTCGGCCTCTCGGAGGGTCCCGAGCACACGCTCCTGCAAGGCGCCATCGATCTCGTCTTCGAGGACGACGAAGGCTGGGCCCTGGTCGACTACAAGTCCGACACGGTGGGCGAAAATCTCGAAGGGCTCGTCCGCTTCTACACGCCGCAGGTCGCGGCCTACCGCCGCTACTGGCAGCGCCTGACCGGCCGCCCGACACGGGCCGGGCTGCTCTTCGTGCAGGACGGCCGGGAAGTCTGGCTTGCGGCCGAGTGAGGACGGGCACCTGCAAGATCCGACCCCGATGAGGGGCCCTTACGCCCGATCGCTGCTTCGCCTCGCCGAGTCGCTCGTCGAGCGGCACCGATCCGCCCCGCCGCGCGAATACGTCGCCGCCGTGTACCGCGCCCTGCTCGGCCGCGAGCCCGACGAGAGCGGCCTCGCCTATGACGCGAGGAAAATCGAGCGGGGAATCGGCCGCGCCAACGTCGTGGACTGCCTGCTCGCCTCCGCCGGGTTCGACGCGAAGCACCGGGCGGCGGCGCCGGTCTCCACACGATCTTCATCCGGACCGTGAGAGGCTGAGGGCCCATGGATCCGAGCGCCTACGACCTCGTCGTCATCGGCTCCGGTCCGGCCGGCCAGAAGGCCGCGATCGCCGCCTCGAAGCTCGGCAAGTCGGTCGCCGTCATCGACCGCAAGGAAATGGTCGGAGGCGTTTGCCTCCACACGGGAACCATTCCGTCCAAAACGCTGCGGGAGGCGATCCTCTATCTCACGGGCTTCCGCGAGCGGACCTTCTACGGCCGGGACTACGCCGTGTCGAAAGACATCACGGTCGCCGACCTGGCGTTCCGCGTCCAGAAGGTCCTCGGCAAGGAAGTCGAGATCGTGCGCGCCCAGCTCAACCGCAACCACATCGCGACCCTGGCGGGGACCGCCCGGTTCGAGGACGAGCACACCCTCGCGATCGAATCCGTGGACGGCACGACGCGCGTGCGCGGCGAGCACATCCTCATCGGCTGCGGAACGCGCCCCGCCCACAGCCCCGCCGTTCCGCTCGACGGGAAGCGGATCTTCGACTCGGACCAGCTGCTCCTCGGCGACGCGCTGCCCCGGGACCTCATCGTCGTGGGCGCCGGCGTCATCGGGCTCGAGTACGCCTCGATGGTCACGGCCCTCAACATCAAGGTGACCGTCATCGAGCAGAGGCCGACGATCCTCGACTTCGTGGACCGCGAAATGATCGAGTCGTTGATGTACTTCATGCGCCAGCGCGGCGCCGCGTTCCGGCTGGGCGAGAGGGTCGCACGGGTCGCGTACGACGAGAAGAACCGGGTCGTGGCGTACCTCGAGAGCGGCAAGGAGGTCCACGGCGACGCGCTGCTCTACACGGTCGGCCGGCAGACCAACGCGGACCTGCTCCATCTCGAGGCGGCCCATCTCGCGGCCGATGAGCGCGGCCGGATCGCCGTCAACGAATTCTTCCAGACGGCGGTGCCGCACATCTACGCGGCGGGAGACGTCATCGGATTCCCGGCGCTCGCGTCGACCTCGATGGAGCAGGGGCGCCTGGCGAGCTGCCACATGTTCGGCGCGTACTGCCAGAGCCGCCCCGAGGCGATCCCGTACGGGATCTACACCATCCCCGAGATCTCGATCGTCGGCAAGAGCGAGCACGAGCTCACGGAGGCGAAAGTGCCGTACGAGATCGGCGTCTCCAAGTTCGAAGAGCTCGCCAAGGGACAGATGCTCGGCGTGGACACGGGGATGTTGAAACTCCTCTTCGACCGCAGGACGCGAAAGCTTCTCGGCGTGCACATTTTCGGCGAGCGCGCGACCGAGATCATCCACATCGGCCAGGCCGTTCTGGCCTTCGGCGGAACCATCGACTACTTCCGCGACGCGGTGTTCAACTATCCGACGATGGCGGAAGCGTACAAGGTGGCCGGCCTCGACGGGTTGAATCGGCTCTGACGGTCCCCGGCCAAGAGCCTGTCATCAGGGTGGTGTCGTAGGCGCGGCCCTTGGGCCGCCCGGGCGGGGGTAACCCCCCGCCCCTACGCGTTGAACGCGCTAAAAGGCGCGATTCAGGTACATGTATGCCGCGCTGTTCCCGCTGCCCGACCGTCCGTATCCGAAGAAGAACGGCCCGATGATCGTGTCGGTGATGAGGTAGATGCTGCCGGCCGTCCGCATGCCGGCGCTGGTCACGGGGGCCCGGTACTCCCAGGTATTTCCGGCCTCCGCCGAAACACCGAGCGACAGGTTCTTGATGACCGCGCCGCCCCCGGTGATCTTGTAGTAGAGCAGCAGGGTAGCCATCGCGTAGGTGTTTCCCGTCAGCTGCCCGACCGGCCGCCCCGAGAGGCGAAAGAGGCCGCCGAGCTGGAACTCGTCATAGAACGGGATCTGAGTGCCGAATCCGGAACCGCCGGCGACCCTCGCCAGGCCCGTCCAGCGGCCGATGGTCTGCACTCCGAGGCCCCGCGCGTCGAAGCGATCGAACGACTCCGTGCTCCCCAGGCCCTGCCGGTTGGCGATGTAGTCGATGTTCGCGAAATACCCCGAGTGCGGCAGATTGACGTTGTCGAGCTGATCGACTCTCATCCTGGCCGTCCAGCCGCCCTCGTCCCAATCGACGTCGGGAAAGCCCGGATCGCCCACCTTGCGCCGCCCCTTGCCGTAGGCGCGCGTGTAGCCGACGCGCAGCTCTCCCCAGGTTCCGAATTCGTAGCCGAGGTCCATGCCGACCGCGCCGCGTGTGCGCTGGTACGTGCCGACCGCATCTCCGTCGCGAAAGATGTAGGCGAGGTCCTGGTTCCAGGCCGCGTAGGGAGAGAGAAACACCTCGCCCCGATACGTGAGCGGCTGAAAGAAGCGCGTCCCCAGATCGAGGGGACTGCCGAACGTCGCGGTCGTCTTCCACTGGCCGCCGAGGCTGTTCATCTCGGTCGCGTTCACCAGCGCCGTGACGCCAAACGCGGTATTGAGCTGGAAGTCCGTCGCGAGCGAGAGGCCGAGCTGGAGAAACGTCGGGCCCCAGGATTTCGGCGTGGCGGTGATTCTCAGGATGTGCCGCGAGCCGTCTTCGACGATCGCATAGCTCACGACCGAGAAATTCCCCATGGCGAAAATGCGCTTCAGGTCGTGCCCGAGAACCACGGTATCGAGCACTTTCCCTGTCTTCGTGTGCACGCGGTACGCCAGACGCCGCGGATCCATTCCGGGCACCGGATCGATCTCGATGGCGTCGATGACAGGCAGCGTCGGCGCCATCGTGCCGTGGGCCGCCAGGCGGGCCGCCGAGTCCGCGACGGGCTCGGCCCACTGTTGCAGTTTGGCCGCGTCCGCGAGCGTCGCCTTCTCGCCGAGCGGGATCATCCGGGCGCCGCGAACAAAGTCCGCGGAGGAGTACCCGGTCAGGTCCGGCGTGATCACGATGTTGGCGAGCCGGGCCGACGCCATGGTGTTCTGCTGGAGCGGCAGGTCGATGAAGCGGCCGATCATCGCGCCCACGCTCTCGGGCTTGGGAGCCACCTCCGCCCCCGACGAGCCGACGTTGACCGCGATGACGATGTCCGCGCCCATCGCCTGGACCGTCTGCACCGGCAGGTTCTGAGACAGGCCGCCGTCGACCAGCAGGTGCCCGTCGATCTCGACCGGCGTGAAGATCGCGGGGATCGCCATGCTGGCCCGCATCACCCGGGCAAGATTGCCGGACGACATCACGAAGGGCTCGCCGGTCTGGATATCGGTCGCGACGGCGCGGAAGGGAATGTGGAGCTTGTCGAAGCTGCCGACCCCGGAGCACGGAAGCGTGGCGCCGCCGAGCACGAAGCCGAGCTTGCTTCCCGCGATCAGGCCCGGAGGCAGGACGAGGCCGCCCTTCTTGATCCCGAATTCCAGCGGGATCAGGTGCTCGAAATCGTCCTCCTTCGTCCGGAAGGATTGATCCTTGCGCTCCGGGGCGTCATCGAAGAGGGTCGCCCACGGGATCTTCTTGATGAGCGCTTCCATCTCGTCCGGCGTGTAGCCGCAGGCGTAGAGGCCGCCGATGATCGCGCCCATGCTCGTTCCCGCGACGTAGTCGATCGGGATGTGCTGCTGCTCCAGGGCGCGGATCACGCCGATGTGGGCCATCCCGCGAGCGCCGCCGCCCCCGAGGGCCAGTCCGATTTTCGGGCGCTTCGGAGGTCCTTCGGGAGACTCTCCCAGCAGAGACCCCGCAATCGTCCAGAAAGCAAGGACTCCCGCGGTCAGAGCACCCGTTCGGCGATTTCGCATGGGTCGCAGCCTATCTAAAACGACCGGGACCCGTCGAGCCTGCTAGCAGTCCTGCCCCGATCGGCGACAATGGTGGCGATGACCGAAATGGCGGCCGCCCTGCGCCCGTCACGCCCGCCTTCGCCGCCCGGTCCCGCGGGGAGCGCGCCCGCCCGGAGAAGCCCGGCGGACAAGGGCCTTCTCTTGCTCGTTGCCCTCGGGATTTACGTGGCTCTGTACTGCGCCTGGTCCCTGACCTCGCGGCTCCCGCCGGCGGCCCGTTCGTTCCGCAGCGACCTCGCCTTCCTGCCTGTCGGCCTGGCGGTCGTTCTGCTCGCGGTGCGGGCCGCGCGCGCTGCCGAGCTCGATCGCTCCACGCGCCGGGCGTGGAGGCTCCTCTCGGCCGCCCTGCTTTTCTTCTGGCTGGGCGACCTGCTGTGGTTCGCCTCGTCCTGGATCTGGCCCGACCCGCGCAACAGCGCCAGCAACTTCGGCTACGTCGCCGGACAGGCGGCCTACGTCGCCTATTACCTGCCGCTGCTTCTCGGCCTTCTCTCGTTTCCGCGGTTTCTGCGCACCCGGACCGAGTCGCTCCAGTTCTGGCTCGACGTCCTCACGGTCTTTCTCGGCGGCCTCATGCTGCTCTGGTCCGTCCTGATCGCCCCGCTCGCGACGGTCGACACGGGCAACCTGTCAACCCTGGCCCTCTCGATCGGGTACCCGATGGGCGACCTCATCCTGCTCTTCGGCATGGCCGTCGTCGCCGTGCGCCGGCGCGAGGAGGCCGCGCGGTTCGTGCTCCTCCCCCTGACCATCGCGCTCACGGCCACCCTCCTGAACGACTCGATCTTCAGCGTCCTCTCGATTTCCGGCCTCTACGAGAGCGGGACGAGCGTGGACATGATCTCGATGATCGCGTGGCTTCTCTTCGGAACGAGCGCCGTGGCGCAGTGGCGGTTCGCGCCGCGCGCCGCCCGGAGCAGCGCGGCCGAGACGGGGCCGGCCTCGATGAGCGTCGTGCCCTACTTCGCCGTCGTCGTCGGGTACGGCGCCCTCTTCCTCGCCGCCCTCGACCGCCGCACGCCCACCCTCGGCGGCATCGTCATCGGCGCGATCGCGCTGACGGCCACCGTGCTCGTGCGGCAGCTCGTCGCCGTGCGGGAGAACATGCGCCTCTCCGCCGAGAGCGCGGCCCGCCAGAGCGAGGCGCGTTTCCGGACGCTCGTCCAACACTCGTCGGACCTGATCGCCGTCGTGGATCTCGACACGACGATCCGGTACCAGAGCCCGTCGGTCGAGCGCGTGCTCGGCTACCGGCCCGAGGAGCTCGCCGGGACCCGGCTCGTGGCCCTGGCGCACCCGGACGACATCCCGCGCGTCCTGGCGCTCGCAACCGAGACGGCCAGCCGCCCCGGCTCGACCGCGCCGGCCGAGTGGCGCCTGAAGCGGCGCGACGGCCAGACCTTCTTCGCCGAGGTCATCGGGACGAACCTGCTCTCGGACTCGACGATCGAGGGCCTCGTGCTGACGATCCGCGACATCCAGGAGCGCAAGAGCCTCGAGGAGCAGCTGACACACCAGGCCTTCCACGATCCGCTGACGCAGCTGGCCAACCGCGCCCTGCTTTCCAACCGCGTCGAGCACGCCCGCGCCCGCAGCCTGCGGGACGGGAAGCCCTGCGCGGTGCTGCTGCTCGACCTCGACGACTTCAAGGCCATCAACGACAGCCTCGGCCACGCGGCCGGGGACCAGGTCCTGATCGAGGTCGCCAGACGGATCGAGACCTGCATCCGCGCCGGCGACACGGCGGCGCGGCTCGGCGGAGACGAGTTCGCGCTCCTGCTCGAGGACACCGCCGACGCGAGCCGCGCGCTCGAGGTCGCCCAACGCATCGCGGCGGCGCTCAAGTCGCCGGTCAAGCTCGACGGGCGCGAGGCGTTCCTGACCGCCAGCATGGGCCTCGCCATCAGCTCTCCGGAAGAGGGCGAAGGCGAGATCCTCGGCAACGCCGACGTCGCGCTCTACCTTGCCAAGGAGAAAGGGAAGGGCCTGTGCGAGACCTTCGAGCCCGGAATGCGGATGGCCGTCGTCCGCCGCATCGCACTCGAAGCCGATCTGAGGCGCGCCCTCGACCGGCGCGAGCTGCTGCTCCACTACCAGCCCATCATCGACCTGCAGACCGGGCGCCCGGTCGGCGCGGAGGCCCTGCTCCGCTGGCAGCACCCGGAGCGGGGGCTGCTGCCGCCGCTCGACTTCATTCCGCTCGCCGAGGAGAGCGGACTCATCGTCCCGATCGGGTACTGGGTGCTCGAGGAGGCCTGCCGCAGCGCGCGCCGCTGGCCGCGCCGGGCCGAGCCGCTTCACGTCAGCGTCAACCTCTCCGCGCGACAGCTCCAGGAGCCCGACCTCGTGGACCGCGTGCGCGAGGCGCTGCGGGCAGCCCGCCTCGAGCCCTCCCGCCTCGTCCTCGAAATCACCGAGAGCCTGATCATGCTCGAGACCCGCACGATCATCCCCCGCCTGCGAGCCCTGAAGACGCTGGGGCTGCGCCTCGCGATCGACGACTTCGGAACGGGGTACTCGTCACTCGCCTACCTGCAGAACCTGCCCGTCGACGTCCTGAAGATCGACCAGTCCTTCATCCGGGGCCGCCTGCCGTCGGGATCGAAGGGCCTGTCGCCGCTGGCTCGCGGCATCGTGGATCTCGGCAAGGCGATGCAGCTCGTCATGGTCGGCGAGGGCATCGAGCGGATCGAGGAGGCCGACGCCTTGCGCACCTCCGGTTGCGAGCTCGGCCAGGGGTACCACTTCAGTCGGCCCGTCCCCGAAAAGGACTTCCAGAAGTTCCTCGAGGGCGCCGAGCGCAAGTGACGACGGTCGAGAAACCCCGGATTGCGGACGCGGCGCGGCCGCTCGCCCGCGGGCCAGGGCATCTCGTCCTTCTCACGGCGCGCCGCGTCCTCGAGAGTCCCGGAAGCCTTCGCCGCTGCGCTCAGAGCCATCGGCGCACCCTCGACCGGTACTGCCGGTACTCGTCGCCGAACTTACCCTCGAGATACCGCTCCTCGCGGGCGATCACGAGCGGGACCATGAGCGCGGCCGCGACCGCGACGAAGGGCAGCGGCCAGAAGGCATTGAACGCGACGGCGACGCCGGCGCTCGCGAGGGCCAGGCCGAGGTACATCGGGTTGCGCGTGAAGCGATACGGGCCGGCTGCCGTCAATGCGCGCGTGGGGCGCGTCGGATTCGGGCTGGTGCCCGCCCGCCGGAACGTCAGCACCCCGGAAGCCGCCAGCCCGGCCCCCGAAAGAAAGAGAACGACGCCGGTCACCCGCGCGGCGCCGGGCAGGCCCGGAGCGACCGGGATCGGCCACCGGCGCTGCAGCAGGAAGCCGGCTCCAAGCGCAAGGACGTAGAGGGCCGGCGGCGGGAACCGGACTCCGGACGAGTCTTTCCCGGGCCCCTTCATCGCGCCTCCGCTTGCCCGTCCGCCCCGGTGTGCCGCCGCGCCACCGCGAGCGCCTCGTCGAGCGTCGCGACGAAGTGCTCCCGGCCGTACTCGTCGAGCTTGCCAGCGCGGTCGAGGGCGCCGAGCGGCTGGGCCTGGATCCCGGCGATCAGGAACCGGACGCCCTGGTGCCCGAAAGAACGGAAGAGGTCGTCGAGGACGCGGATGCCCGAGGCGTCCATGACCGGGACGTTGCGCATGCGCAGGATGAACACCTTCGGCTTCTTCGCGACGAAATGGAGGACGTCCTTGATCTTATCGGCCGCACCGAAGAAGAACGGGCCGTTGACTTCGTAGACCTCGACGCCGTCGGGAATGCGCCTGCGCGCCACGCCCTCCGTGTCGTCGGTCATCGTTCCGTCCGGCGCGTCCGCAAGCTCCCGCGTGACCGCGCCGACGTTCGTGACGTCGGCCATCCGCTTGATGAAGAGGAAGGCCGCGAGGACCACCCCGACCTGGACGGCGACCGTGAGGTCGATCAGCACCGTCAGGAGAAACGTCGTCAGAAGAACGGCCACGTCGCTCTTTGGCGTCTTGAAGAGATGCGCGAAGGCCCGCCACTCGCTCATGTGGTACGCCACGACGGCCAGAATCGCCGCCAGCGTCGCCATAGGGATGTAGCGAGCCCACTTTCCGAGGAAGACGAGAACGAGGAGCACGGTCACCGCGTGCGCCATTCCGGCGACCGGCGTGCGCCCGCCGTTCTTGACGTTGGTGGCCGTGCGGGCGATGGCTCCCGTCGCGGGCATGCCGCCGAAGAGCCCCGACGCGACGTTGGCGATCCCCTGCCCGACGAGCTCGACGTTGGACTTGTGCCGGCTGCCGATCATGCCGTCGGCGACGACCGCCGACAGCAGCGACTCGATTGCGGCGAGCAGCGCCACCGTCACGGCCGGCGAGAAGAGCTCGCGCACGCGTTCCAACGTGATAGCGGGCAGCGTCGGCGCCGGGATCGCCGCGTGGATCTCGCCGAAGCGCGAGCCGATGGTTTCGACCGGGATCGCGAACGCCGCGACCGCCACCGATGCCGCGAGGATCGCCACGATGGGCGCCGGGATCTTGCGCGATACTTTTGGCCAGCCGACCAGGATCAGGAGCGACGCGAGCGAAACGCCGACCGCGGGCAGGGACACGGTGGGAAAGCGCGACGCGAGCGCCTCCCACTTCGCCACGAAGGGCCCGGGCACCTCGCCCATTTTCAGGCCCAGCAGGTCCTTCACCTGCGAGGAGAAGATGATGACGGCGATGCCGCTCGTGAAGCCCGTCACGACCGGGTACGGGATGAACTTGATCGCGCCGCCGAAGCGGGCGAGCCCCATGGCGACGAGCAGGAGCCCCGCGAGCACCGTGCAGATCGTCAGCCCGTCGAGGCCGTACTTGGCGACGATGCCGGAAACGATGACGACGAAGGCCCCCGTGGGCCCGCCGATCTGGACGCGGCTGCCGCCGAGAAGCGAAATCAGGAAGCCCGCGACGACCGCCGTGACGAGGCCCCGCTCGGGAGGCACGCCCGACGCGATGGCGAACGCGAGCGCGAGCGGGATCGCGACGATGCCGACGATGACGCCGGCCTGGAGGTCTGTGACGAGCTGCGCGCCCGTGTAGTCGCGCAGGGTCGTGAAGGTTTTCGGGAGCCAGCCCCGCTGCATCCCGCCCATCATAAGGCGCGGCACGGCGCGCCCACCGTCAGTCGTTCGGGCGGATGTCCACCAGGATGTTGTTGTTGAGCGTGATCTTGACGCGGTCGCCTTCCTGGAATCGCTGCCACTGCTGCCGGGTCACCTCGAGACGGTACCGCGACGTGCCCTGGCCCTCGCGGGCCTCGAAAACCAGGTAGTAGTTGCCGTTGCCCCGGTAGCTGGCGCCGTTGGAGCCGGGATTGTCGTGGTCGCGCTCGACCACCACGCACTCGAGGACACGCGTTCCGAGGCCGGGGTCGGACTTCTTGGCGGAGCCGGACGCGCACGCGGCGGCGAGCACGAGGCAGGAAAGGAGGGCCGCCGCGGACAGAGACCTTTTTCTCATGCCCCCCGTAACCCGCCGGGGCCCGGTTCGATTCCGGCCGGGACCCGCGGACATGGCGGGGCCCCCGACCCGGTTGCGGAAGATGAGCTTGCTTCCAATAGAATCGCCCAACGATGAACACCACGCACAAGGCCCGCGTCGCACTCATCGGCCTCGGCCCCATCGGCATCGAGGTCGGGAAAGCTCTCGCCGACCGCGAGAACGTCACTCTCCTCGGGGCCGCCGATTCCGCCCCGGACAAGGCGGGCAAGCCCCTTTCGGACCTGCTCGGCGGCGCCTTCCCCGGGGTCGCCATCCGCCCGAGCGCCGCGGCACTCTACGCGGAGACGGCCTCTTCGCGCGGGAAGGGCGACGTCGTCCTTCTCTGCACGGGCTCCCGGCTCCACGCGGTCCTTCCTCAGATCGAGGAAGCGATCGCCGCCGGCTTCCACATTGTTTCGACCTGCGAGGAGCTCGCGTACCCGGAGCTCCGCCACCTTCCGATGGCGCGGCAGATCGACCGCAAGGCGAAGGAAAAGGGCGTCGCGGTCCTCGGCACGGGCGTCAACCCCGGCCTCGTCATGGACCGGCTCGTTCTTGCCGCCGCGTCGGCCTGCGTCAAGGTCGAGTCCGTAAAGGTCGTCCGCGTCGTGGACGCGGCCAAGCGACGCGGACCGCTGCGAGCCAAAGTGGGCGCCGGCATGACTCCCGAGGAGTTCGCCGCGGGCGTTGCCTCGAAGAAGCTCGGCCACGTCGGCCTCTCGGAGTCGGCCGCCATCATCGCGCTCGGCCTCGGCCTGCCGATCCACGAGATCACCGAGACCATCAAACCGGTCATCGCGGGCAAAGAGACCGACGGTGTCGCGCCCGGACGCGTCCTGGGGCTCCACCAGATCGCGCTCGTCCAGGCGGGCGACGAGATCAAGGTCTCCCTCGACCTGACGATGGCGGTCGGGGCCGAGTCGCCGGCCGATCGCATCGACATCGAGGGGGACCCTCCCGTCCACCTGACCGTCGCCGGCGGATTCCACGGCGACCGCGCGACCGTCGGGACGGTGGTCAACGCCGTGCCTTTCATCGTGGGCGCCCCGGCCGGGTTGAAGACCGTGGTCACGCTGCCCCTTTTCGGCCTGCAACCCCTGCAGTAATAGAACTTCGACAGCCGGCCCTGCGCCACGAGCCGTTGGGCTACGCTTAGACTCGATGTACTCCCTCGACCGGACCCAGCGGATCGAAACGCCGGTCGAGGCGGTCTTCGCCTTCTTTTCCGACCCCGGCAACCTCGCCCGCATCACCCCGCCCTGGCTCTCCTTCCGGATCCACGGTGAGATGCCACGCCCGCTCGCGCAAGGGAGCCGGATCGAGTACCGGATCCGCTGGACGATCTTCCGGATGCGCTGGGTCACGCGCATCACCCGCTGGCGGCCGACCGAGGAGTTCCAGGACGTCCAGGAGAAGGGGCCTTACAAGGCCTGGATCCACACGCACCGATTCACGCCGAGCGGGACGGGCGTGATCATGGAGGACCACGTGGAGTACGCGCTGCCCTTCGGGGTCCTCGGCCGCCTCGTCCATGCCCTGCGCGTCCGTCGCCAGCTCGAGCAGATTTTCGACTACCGCCGGCAGGCGATCGGGCAAGTCTTCCCCGGGAAAGCGCCGGAGGGGACGCTGTGAGCCGCTCCTTCGGCGCGGGGCTCGCCCTGGCCGGCGCTGCGGTGGCGGTCACCGCCATCCTCGGCGGGCGCTTCACGGCCCTCGGAATCGGGCCCTGGTACGACGGCCTCGCCAAGCCAGGCTGGACGCCGCCGGGGTCCGTCATCGGAGCGGTCTGGACGGTGCTCTACGTCCTGATCGCCTGCGCGAGCGCGCTCGTGTGGTCGAAGGCCGGCCCGGCGCCGCTCGCCTACGCCGGTGTCCTCTTGGTCAATCTGGCTCTCAACGCCGGCTGGTGCTTCTTGTTCTTCGCCGCGCGCCGCCCCGGAGCAGCGCTGGCCGAGATCGCGATCCTCTGGGTCAGCTGCGTCCTCCTCGTCGTCCTCGCCTCGCGCTTCTCCGTCGCGGGCGCCTGGATGCTCGTCCCCTACGCGGCGTGGGTCGCCTTCGCCGCCTTCCTCAACTGGAATGTGGTGAAGCTCAACGGTTGACTGTCATCCACTGGTTTCGCCGCGACCTGCGCGTCGAGGACAACACCGCCCTCTCGCGCGCCGCCCGGGACGCCGACCGCGTCGTGCCGGTCTTTCTTCTCGACGACCACTTCCTGCGCGACCCATGCGTCGGGCCCGCGCGCTTCCGCTTTCTGCGCGAGAGCCTCGAGGACCTCGAGCGCCGGCTCCCCTCGATCGGCGGACGGCTCGTGGTCCGGCAGGGCCCGGCCGCACGCGCGCTTCCCGCCCTGCTCGCGGAGACAGGCGCCGCAGCCGTCTATGCCAATGCGGAGATCGGGCCGTACCCGCAGCGGCGCGACCGGGAAGCGGCCGAAGCCGTCGAGGCGGCGGGCGCAAAGTTCCGACTCTTCCCCGACGAGCTTCTCGTCGCGCCCGATCGGCTCGCCACGGATGCGGGCGATCCCTACACCGTCTATACGCCGTTCTCGAAGAAATGGCTGGCCGCGGAGAAACAGGATCCCATCGCCGCACCGGCTGCGCTCGCGACGCCTCCGCTATCCGGAGTGCCTCTTGCCAGGGTGCGCGCCTGGAGCGCCCTCGGACCCGACGCCGGCTCTCCGACGGGCGGCGAGGGGCAGGCCCGGGAGCTGCTCGACCGCTTCTTCGCGGCCTCTGCCGCCCGCTATGCCGAGGACCGCGACCGTCCTGACCGCGCAGGGACCTCGCGCCTTTCCCCGCACCTGCACTTCGGCACCATTTCGGCCCGGACCGTGCGCGCTTCGGCCGAGGCCGCCTGGAAGGCCGCTCGGCCGCGCGAGCGCGAGCACGTAAGCAAGTTCGTTCTGGAGCTCGCCTGGCGGGAGTTCTACCATCACGTCCTCTTCCATTTTCCCCGCGTGGCCGGCGAGAGCTTTCGCCCCGAGTTCGACCGAATGGAGTGGAAGGACGACCCCGCCGCGTTCGAGGCCTGGAAGCTCGGCCGCACGGGGTACCCGCTGGTGGACGCCGCGATGCGCGAGCTCTCGACGACTCATTGGATGCACAATCGCGCGCGCATGATCGCCGCTTCGTTTCTGACGAAGGACCTGCACGTCCACTGGCGCCACGGCGAGACCTGGTTCGAGCACGAGCTCGCCGACGCCGACCTCGCCAGCAACAACGGCGGCTGGCAGTGGGCGGCCGGCAGCGGCACCGACGCCGCGCCCTACTTCCGGATCTTCCATCCGGTCCTCCAGTCGAAGCGGTTCGATCCGGAGGGTCTCTACATCCGCCGGTTCGTCCCGGAGCTCGCCCGCGTGCCCGCCGCGAAGGTCCACGAGCCGTGGACCCTGACGCGGGAGGAGCAGAAGGCCGCCGGCTGCCGCATTGGAACGGACTACCCGGCTCCCATCGTCGAGCACGCGCGCGAGAAAGACATCGCGCTCGCGATGTTCGAGAAGATCCGGAAATAAACCCCCAAAAAAAAGGCGGCCCCGACTTATTTTGTGTCGGGGCCGGGAAGGAAGGTATCGCGTGCTGGCCTGAACAACCGGGCGAGGCGCCCGATTATTTCAACCGCCAAACCCCTGAGAAAAAGCGGGTTAGCCGCGCAGAATCTCGAAGCCCTTCGACCCCACCGTCTCGTCCGGAATGAGCTCGAGCCGGATGCCGAGGCTTGCCTCGGCGTCGGCCACGTAGAGCGGCGACTCCAACAAAAGCTCGGCCACGCCGGGACGCACGCGCACCTGCACCGTCTCGCCGGCGGTGTAGAGCGAGGGGGGCCGAAGCAGAGCCCTTCGCAGGTCGAGCGCGGCGGTCATGTCGGTCTTGACGCGCCCCGAGCCTGAGCACGATGGGCAGGCGTGCGTCAGCACCCGCTCGAGGTTGCCCCGCGAGCGCTGCCGCGTGATCTCGATGAGGCCGAACTCCGAGACCGGCAGCATCCGGGTCCGGGCCCGATCCCGGGTGAGCTCGGCCTCGAAGAGATCGAAGAGCTTCTCGCGATGCTCCAGGGCTTCCATGTCGATGAAGTCCACGACGATCAGCCCGCCGAGGTCGCGCAGGCGGATCTGCCGCGCCACCTCGGGCACCGCTTCGAGGTTCGTCGCGAAGACGGTGTCCTCGAGACCCTTCTTCCCGACGAAGCGCCCCGTGTTGACGTCGATGGCGACGAGCGCCTCGGTCTGGTGGATGACGATCGACCCGCCCGACGCGAGGCTCACGCGGCTCGTCAGCGCATTCTCGATCTCCGCCTCGACGCCGAACGCCTCGAAGAGCGGCTCCGGCCCCGTCCAGACCTCGAGTCGCCGCGCCAGGGCCGGGGCCACGGCCTCCAGGAATTCCTTGACCCGCGCGTGCGCCGCCGGGTCATCCACCCGGATCGCCGCACAATCGTCCGCCGCGAGATCGCGCACGGCGCGCAGCGCGAGATCGAGCTCGCGGTGCAGCAGCGCGGGCGGCGCGGAGCTCTCGCGACGCCGGGTAATGCGGCCGCCGAGCTCCGCCAGATAATTCCGGTCCGGCGCGAGGTCCAGGGCCGTCTTCCCGAGGGCCGCCGTGCGCGCGATGAAGCCGCCCTGGGCGTCGAAGCCTTCCAGGATCCCGCGCAGGCGTTCGCGCTCGGCCTCGTCGGCGACGCGCCGGGACACGCCCACCTCCCTCGCCCCGGGCAGGAACACGAGCGTGCGCCCGGCGAGCGAGATGGCCGTCGTCACGCGCGGCCCCTTGCCACTGAACGGGTCCTTCGTCACCTGGACGACGATCTCCTGGCCCTCCTTGAGGAGGTCGTCGATATGGGGGCGGTCGGCCGGGTCCGCCGCTGCCTCGCCGTCGCCGAAATCGAAGTCGGCGGCGCGCGCGGCCGCGTCTTCCACGTAGAGGAAGGCGTCGCGGTCGAGCCCGATCGACACGAAGGCGGCCTGCATCCCGGGCAGCACCCGGTGGACGCGGCCGAGGTAGATGTTGCCGACGAGGCCCTGCCGCCCCCGCCGCTCGTGCAGGACCTCCACGACGCGGCCGTCCTCCGTCAGGGCGACGCGCGTCTCCGGAGGGGTCGCGTTGACGAGGAGCTCTTTCCTCATGCGTTGGCGAACCGTCGGAACTGGACGCCCAGGATCAGGCCGATCGCGAGGAAGGTCGTCGCCACCGACGACCCCCCGTACGACACGAAGGGCAGCGGGATGCCGGTCGTCGGGAGCAGGCCGATCATCATGGACGCGTTGACCACGACCGAGAAGAACATCATCCCCGTGAGTCCGAGCACCAGGAACACTCCTCCCCGGTCGCGCGCGGTCTGCGCGAGCTTCAGGGCGCGCAGAAAGAGGCCGGCAAAAAGTCCGAGCACGAGGATGACGCCGAGGAACCCCCACTCCTCCGCGATCACGGCGAGGATGAAGTCCGTGTGCTGCACCGGAAGAAAGCGCAGCTGGCTCTGGGTCCCGCTCCGGAAGCCCTTGCCCGAGAACCCGCCGGAGCCGACCGCGATCTTCGACTGACGGACCTGGTAGCCCGAGCCGAGGACGTCGCTGTCCGGGTTCAGAAACGTTCCGATGCGCGCCTTCTGGTAGTCCTTGAGCAGGAACCAGCCGCCGCCGGCCAAGAGCGCCACGACGATGACGATGGCGACCCAGCCGCGGGCCGGCAGCCCTCCGAAGTAGAGGCCCACGAAGATGAGCGGCAGGAAGGTCAGGGCCAATCCCATGTCCGGCTGGAGAAAGACGAGGAGCACGGGCAGGCCGACGATCGCGCCGAGCTTCAGGATCGTCGAGGCATGGAGCCGGGCGTCGTCTTCGTTCTCGAAGAGATACGCCACGAGCAGGGCCGTCGCGATCTTCGCGAGCTCCGCGGGCTGAAATTGAAAGTGGCCGAAGCGGATCCAGGAGCGGACGTTGGCAATCCGCTCGCCGAAGGCGAGCAGGTAGACGAGCGGCAGGAGGCTCACGCAGTAGATGGCAAACGCCGACTTCAGGAGCATCCGGTAGTCGAAGAGGATCGCCGCGACCATCGCGCCGAGTCCGACGGCGATCCAGATGGCCTGGCGCCCGGCGAGGCCGTCGAAACGGGTGCCCGTCGTCGCCGACGCCACGAACAGGACTCCGAGCGCGGCCAGGGCAAGGGCGCAGCCGAGCACGACGAGGTCCAGCCGCCGCCCCCCCGGAAGCGTGCCGGCGATCATGGCGCTTCCCGGCGCGACGCGCGGGCGATCCCGCCCCCGGACGGCGCCGCGGCCTGGATCGCGGGCGCGGGAGGCGCCTCGGGCACGATGCCGAAGTGCGCCTCGAAAAGGGCCTTCGCCAGGGGCGCCGCGGCGAGATTTCCATGGCCGCCGTTCTCGACGAACACGACGACGACCAGTTTGGGGTCCTGGATCGGCGCGAAACCGGCGAACCACGCATGCGTCTCGAGCTTCGACTTGTCGGCGCCTGCGCGCACGGTCGAGTCGTGCCCGACGACCTGCGCCGTACCGGTCTTGCCGCCCATCTCGATGCCGCCCGTCACGCGCGACCCGTAGGCGGTGCCGCCGGGCTCGTTGACGACGGCCCACATCCCGCCCTCGACGATCTTGAGATTCTCGGGCGAGAGCGTCGGCCCCTGGTGGTACTCCGCCTTGTATCGCAGCTGCGCCCCCGTCTTCGGGTCCTGCGACGAGAGGAAGAGGTGCGGGGTCGGAAGCCGCCCTCCCTCGACGAGGGCCGCATAGGCCCGCGCCAGCTGCATCGTCGTGACGAGCAGCGGGCCCTGGCCGATCGCCACCGAGATCGTCTCGCTCGGATACCAGCGGGCCCCGCGCCGGGTGCGGGCCCATTCCTCCGAGGGCACGAGCCCCGACTTCTCGAAGGACAGGTCGATGCCCGTTGGCGATCCGAACCCGAAGCCCGTCAGGATTTCGTTGATCCGGTCCACGCCGAGCTTCTGCCCCAGGTTGTAGAAGTAGACGTCGCACGACATCTTGATCGCGTCGCGGAGGGCGACGAGGCCGTGGCCGCCCTTCTTGTGACAGTGGAATTCCCGGCCGTAGAAGACCGCGTGGCCCGGGCAGAAGACGCGCCATTCCGGGTCCACCAGGCCGCGCGCGAGGGCGCCGTACGCCAGAAACGGCTTGATGACCGAGCCCGGCGAATACATGTTCTGAATGGCGCGATTCTGGAGCGGCCGGTCGGGGTTCTCGAGCAACCCGCTCCACTCGGCCGCCGTCACGCGGCGCGTGAACCAGTTCGGGTCGTAGGTGGGCGCCGAGACGAGCGCCAGGATCTCGCCCGTCCTCGGGTCGAGCGCGACGACCGAGCCCACGCGCTCTCGAAAGTACTCCTCCGCAATGCCCTGGAGCTTCGAGTCGAGGGTGAGGAAGAGATTCTGCCCCGGCTTCGCCTCGAGCCGCGCCTCCTCGGCCACCTCCCGCCCGTGGGAGTCGACGATGACCCGGCGCTCGCCGCTCGCTCCGGCGAGCAGGCGCTCGTAGGCGCTCTCGACGCCCTTCTGGCCGATCCAGTCGCCGACACCGTAGGCATTGCCCGCGTTCTTGATCTGGTCGGGCGTCGCCTCCGAGAGGTACCCGAGGGCGTGCGCCGCGGCGCCGCCGTTCTTGTAGAGGCGCCGCTGCGAGACCGTGATCGCAAACTCGGGGTGCTCGACGGCCCGGGCCTCCACCGCCGCGACCTCATCGATCCCCAGGTTTTCGGCGATCGGAATGGGGACGAACTCCGGGTCCCGTCGGCCGCGCTCGACGCGCGAGCGCACCTGGTCGCGGTTCAAGCCAAGCAGAGCGACGATGAACTCGACCGAGGCCTCGAGGTCCTTCGCCTCGCGCCGGTAGAGGTGCAGCATGTAGGCCGGCTCGTTCTCGACGAGCGCGGCACCGTTGCGGTCGAGAACGTAGCCCCGCGGCGCCGTGATCTTGACCGCCCGGATGCGGTTGTTCTCCGAGAGCGAGAAGTAGTATTCGCCGCGCACGATCTGGACCGTCCAGTACGAGACGGCCAGCAGCGACAGGACCGCGCCGGCCGCCACGCGCGCGATCTCGATGCGGCGCACGACCGCCTGCCGGTCCTCGCGAATCCTCAACATCGCGCCTCCGGCGCGGTCACCGGAGCCTCCGCAGCCGCCGCCGCTGCCACCAGTCCCGCCACGGGAAATTCCACGCCGACTCGAGCGCCCCGCCGGCGATGCCGGTCGCCGCCGCCCTCCACACCGCGTCCCGCGTGAAGATGACGACCGGGGACTGCGCCAGCAGCGCCGCGAGCAGAGCCACGATCGCCTCGTTCGCCATGGAGGCGACGAAGAGAGCCGCTCCCACGGCCAGCGCCCCGCCGAAGACCACCCGGACCGACACGATGGTGAGCGCGTACCCGATCGCGGCCTTCGCGAAGGCGTTCAGGCCGATCAGCGGCTGCGAAAGCGCGTCCTCGAGCGTTCCCGCCGCCGCCCCCGTCAGCACGGCCCTCACGAAGTCACCGCCGCGGGCGACGGTCGCGGTGGCGAGCAGGAACCAGTCGACCGGAACGAAGGCCCGGTACGGCGAGCGCCCCACGAGAAACTCGAGCACGGCCGCCGCCGCGATCAGCAGGGCGATGCGGCTCACCTTCACCGCGCCGAGCTCCGGCCCGCTTCCGGGCTCTCCTTCGCCGCGGCGGAGGGCGCCAGCAGGAGCACGTCCGTCAGGCGGGAGAACTCCGCCGACGGCGCGACCCGGATCTCGAGAAAGAGCTTGCTGCCCCTCGAGACGGCCGCCACGCGGCCGATGGGAACGCCGCGGGGGTAAATGCCGTCGATGCCCGCCGACTCGATCAGATCGCCCCGGGCCACCGACGAGGTCGTGGCGATGTTGTTGAGCATGAGGGCGCCGTGGCCGTCGCCGCGCACGACGCCGAGCTCGCCCGTACGGGCGATGCGCGCGCCCGCGGCCGCGGACGCGTCGAGCAGCAGCTGCGCGCGCGAGACGCCGCGGCCGACCGTCACGACGCGGCCCACGAGGCCTGCCGGGACCGCCAGCGGAGAACCGGGCACCACGCCATCGGCCGATCCGGCGCCGATGAGCACGCTGTGGGAACCGGCCCGCCTCTCGACGAGCAGGATCGGAACGCTGCCGAGGACTCCGGGCAGCGCGGAACCGGCCCCGAGCAGCCGCCGGTCCTCCGCGCCCTCGAGGGCTTCCGCCCTCAGCCGGAAGAGCTCTCGCTCGCGCGCGTCGAGCTCACGGCGCAGGCGCTCGTTCTCCTCGCGGGCGCTGAAGAGCGCGAGCGTCGAGCCCAACGCGTCCGACGCCCCGTGGGACACGCTGCCGACCGCGGCCGCGACCGGAGCCGACAGCGAGAGGATCCACGACTGGAGCACCGTGCCGCGCGCCCCGCGCGCGCGGGCCTGCGCCGACAGGATGAGCACGCAGGCGATCAGCACGGTGATGAGCACGACACCGCCGCGCCGGGGGTTCGCTGCGGCGATTTCGACGTGGGCGCTGCGGGGTCTCATGGGTCGGGGCGCGGGGCTCGAGTCACGTGATCGAGATCTTCCTCAGCAGATCCATGTCGGTGAGCATCGCCCCGGTCCCGAGCGCCACCGACGCGAGGGGGTCCTCCGCGTAGGAGATGGGCAGGCCCGTCTCTTCCGAAAGCCGGCGGTCGAGGTTGCGCAGGAGCGAGCCGCCGCCCGTGATGATGATCCCCTTGTCCATGATGTCGGCCGAAAGCTCGGGCGGTGTGCGCTCGAGGGCGACCCGCACGGTCTCGACGATTGCCGCCACGACCTCGGAGAGCGCCTCGCGCACCTCCTCGTCCGAGAGCGTGAGCGTCTTCGGCACGCCCTCGACCAGGTCGCGCCCCTTCACCTCCATCGTGAGCGGCTCGTCGAGGGGATGCGCCGACCCGATCTCGATCTTGATCTGCTCGGCCGTCCGTTCGCCGATCAGCAGGTTGTATTTGCGCTTGAGGTACTGGATGAGGGCCTCGTCCATCTCGTTCGAGGCCGTGCGCACCGAGCGGCTGTACACGATGCCGGCGAGCGAAATCACGGCCACGTCGGTCGTCCCGCCGCCGATGTCCACGATCATGTTCCCGGTCGGCTCCGTGATCGGCAGGCCCGACCCGATCGCCGCCGCCATCGCCTGCTCGATGATGAAGACCTCGGAAGCGCCGGCGCGCAGGGCCGAGTCCTGGACCGCGCGCTTCTCGACCTGGGTGATGCCCGACGGCACCGAGATCACGATGCGCGGCCGCACGAAGAGCGAGCGCCCGTGCGCTTTCTTGATGAAGTGGTCGAGCATCTTCTCGGTCACTTCGAAGTCCGCGATCACGCCGTCCTTCATCGGGCGGATCGCGACGATGTTGCCCGGTGTGCGGCCGAGCATCTCCTTGGCCTCCGTGCCGACGGCTTCCACGCGGTTGGTCACCGTGTTCACCGCCACGATGGACGGCTCGCGCACGATGATGCCCTTCCCCCGCGCGAACACGAGCGTGTTGGCGGTGCCGAGATCGATTGCCAGGTCGTTCGAGAAGATCGAGAAAACGGATTTCCAGGCCAACGAAAACCTCCTAGACCGAGAGTCGAAGCTGCGATTCCCTCACAAGGACTCCACGAACACTCTCACACGCCGCACCGTTTCGTTGCCCGAGGCGTCGACGGACTTGACCACCAGCACCGTCGCGCCGTCGCGCTCGACCGTGATGGTCTTCTTGAACGATCCGTCCGACTCGACGTCCGCCGGCTCGGCGTTGACGGTCACGACCGCGCCCGGCTCGGTTTTTCCGTACACGAGAAAGAGGTTGCCCATCTGCTGCGGCGGGAAGACCGTCAGGTCGGGCGGCGTCGTGTCGCCCGTCCCGGCCTTCAGGGGCTCGGTCACCATCTTGAACCGCCGGACCGCGCTCCAGTCCGACGTCAGGCCGCTCGGCTCGATCGCGGCGACCCGCCAGAAGTACGACCCTTCCCGTGAGACCTTGACGCGGGCGGCCGGCACCACGCGGTCGTCGAGGTCCACCTCGGTCGAATCGGGCACGAAGAGGCGCGAGCGGGAGATCTGCAGCCGGTACCGGGCCGCATCGGGAACCTTCGACCACTTGAGCTCGACCTGGTCCCCGGTCTTCAGGTCGTAGATACGATTGTCCGCCGGCAGGACCGGGAGCGGCGCGTCGGGAAGGGCCTGCTTGGGCGTGAACTTCCCCGTCTGCGCGAGGGCCGCCACCTTTTCGCGGCCCTCCAGCGTGACGCTCTCCTTGCCCGTCGAAACGATCGTCTTGCCGCGGTAGCTCGTGACCTCCGTCTTGTCGCCCGGCGCCACGTCCACGGACACACGGGAGTCGCGGCTGATGGCGGCCGTCGCGGCGTCGGTCGCCACGGTCGAGTTCGAGCCCGACGTGTACACGTTGACCGCGCCCGAGATCATCTTGATCTGGCTCCCGCTGACCTCGGAAGCCACCGGCCGGCGGCACTCGAAGAGCGACCCCGGACGGATCGTGTAGAGCGTGCCGTCGTAGAACATGATCTCCGCCGAGCCCGTCTTTCCCGCTTTCACGAAGTCGCCGTCGAAGAGAGGCTCGCGCTGGCGCGCCGGCTCGAAGGTGGACCGCCCCGCACGCTGGAGGGACACGTCTCCCTCGACGAAGATGAACGAGGCGTCGCCCTGCTCGCCCGCGCCGGAGCTTCCGAGAGCGCGGCGCGAGTACGACTGGGATTCGACCGCGAGGCGAAACGCCTCCTCGTATCGCGAGGCCGAGAAGGTCTGGCGTGCTTCACTCAGAAAGGCCGCCGCCTGCGCCGTGTTCGAACCGGGCCGCGCCGCGCCCGTCGCGCGGGTGGCGCGGGCGAGCAGTGCCTCGGCCTGCGAGATCTCCGCGCGGGCACGTTCGCTCGGCGAACGGCGGCCGCGTTGGTACACGAAGTACCCGACGCCGCCGGCGACCAGAAGAAGAACAATGACGAGGGCCCACTGGCGGATCTTCTGGATCGGGATGACGAACCAGTCGAGATCTGTCCCCGCCGGTTGGCCGGACTTCCGCTTTCGCATAAACTCCCGAAACTGCGGGACTTACCCCTCTCGCTTATAGCACACTTGAGCCGTTTCGGCAGGTGCGGAGCGCCTGCGCCCGTTCTCGGCGCGCGCCGCAGGTGCCCTGCCCCGGGGCCGATCCCCCTGCTATAGTCGCGCGTTCTCGAACGTTAGCCGGAGGAGTTTTCGATGCTCAAAACGATGCGCAACAGCTTCCACCACCTCAAGTGGACGCTGTTCCTCGTGATCGCCGTCTTCATCCTGGGATTCGTCTTCTGGTCCGGTTCGAGCAGCGACCCGAACAAGGCCGGCCAGATCGTCGCCCGCGTCGGCAGCGAGCGCATCACGGCGGTCGAGTTCGACCGTCAGTACCGCGCCCAGGTCGAGCGCTACCGGCAGATGTACCAGGGCAACTTCTCGCCCGAGCTCGAGCGCGCCCTCGACCTGCCGCGCAACGTCCTCGATTCGATGATCGAGCGCATGCTCCGCCTCGAGTCGGCCCGGCGGCTCGACCTGCACGTTTCCGACGAGGAGCTTGCCCGGAAGATCGTGACGCTGCCCTTCTTCCAGGACAACGGCCAGTTCATCGGCCGCGAGAAGTACGAGAAAATGTTGCGCTCGAACTCCATCCTGCCCGAGCGCTTCGAGGAAGAGCTGCGCGAGGACATGCTGCTCGAGAAGTACGCCGGCCTCGTCAAGGCGTCGGTCGTCGTCCCGGATGCGGACATCGCGCGCGAGTTCTCGACCCGAAACGACAAGGCCACGATCGAGTACATCCTCGTCCCGGCGGCCCGGCTCGAGTCGAGCGCCCAGCCGTCGGAAGCCGACCTGCAGGCCTATCTCGAAAAGCACAAGGACCGCTACCGCGCGCCGGTCCAGCGCAAGGTCAAGTACCTGCTGATCGACCGGGCCCGCGTACGCTCCAAGATCACGCCGAACGACGCCGAGATCCGCGCCGCGTACGAGCAGCGCAAGGACTCTTTCAACGTGCCCGAACAGGTCAACGCGGCCCACATCCTCGTCTCGGTCAAGACCGACGGCGGCGCCAATGCGGATGCCCTGGCGAAAGCCCGCGCCGAGAACCTCGCCGCGCGCGCCAAGGCGCCCGGCGCCGACTTCGCGAAGCTCGCCAACGAAAACACCGATGACCCGAGCGGCAAGACCTCGGGCGGAAAGCTCGCGCCCTTCTCCCGCGGCCAGATGGTCCCGGAGTTCGAGGCGGCCGCGTTCAGCATGGCGCCGGGCGAGATCCGGGGCCCGATCAAGACCCAGTTCGGATACCACATCATCAAGGTCGACTCGAAAACGCCGGCCCGCATGCGGCCCCTCGAGGAAGTCCGCGCCGCCATCGTCGCGGATCTCTCCGAGAAGCAGGCGGCGGCGGAAGTCGACCGCCTCGCCAGGGAGCTCGCCGAGAAACTGAAGGGCATGCGCTCCGCCTCGGACGACGACCTGCGCAAGCTCCAGAGCGACGCCGTCACGTACAACACGACCGAGTGGGCCGCCCGCGGCGACACGGTCCCGGGGATCGGCGCGAACCAGAAGTTCGCGGACGAGGCCTGGGGCACGGCTCTCGGCAAGGTTTCCCCGACCTCCGTCCCGACCGCCCGCGGCATCGTGTTCGTTCGGCCTTCCGAGGAGCGCGCGGCCGGCGTGCCGCCCTTCGCAGAGCTCAAGGCGAAGCTCGAGTCCGACTGGAAGGCGGAGCGCCGGGAGAAGGACGCCCTCGCCCAGCTCGAACCGGCTTCGAAGGAGCTGGCCTCGGGCACGACGCTCGCGGCACTGGCCGCCCGCTACGGCACCGAGGTGAAAACGACGACCGAGTTCGGGCCAGCGGGACCGGTGCCCGAGGTCGGCGCCGCGCCGGAGCTCGCGGCCGCCGTCTTCCGGACCACCCGGGGCCAGGCCGGTCCTCCCGTGGCCGTTCCGAGTGGCTTCGTTCTCTACCGCGTGCTGACGCGGACCGAAGGCGACCACGCCGCCTTCGAGACCCAGAAGGAGCAGCTGCGCGAGTCCATTCGCAGCCGCGAGGCCGAACGGCTGACCCGTTCGTATCTCCAGCAGATGCGCGCCACGCGGTCCGTCGAGGTCAACGAGCAGCTGCTGGGATCCTTCCTGCGCGATACGGGTGGCAATCGCCGCAGCTAGAGAGCCGGACCGTTACAATCGCTTCATGATCGGTCGCCTCACCGGCCGCCTCGCGGCGAAGGCCCCCGACCAGGTCCTTCTCGAGGTCGGGGGCGTGGGCTACGTGGTCCACATTCCCCTCTCCACCTTTTACGAGCTGCCGGACAACGAGAGCCCGGCGTCCCTCTGGATCCACACCCACGTCCGCGAGGACGCGCTCGCCCTCTACGGGTTCCTGACCGAGCGCGAGCGCACGCTCTTCCTGCTTCTGCTCGGCGTGACCGGGATCGGACCGCGCGTGGCGCTGACGGTGCTCTCCGGCATCCCGCCCTCCGAGCTCGTCGAGGCGCTCCGCACCCAGGACGTCCGGCGGCTCGTCGCGGTTCCCGGGGTCGGGAAGAAGACGGCCGAGCGCATGGTGCTCGAGCTCGCCGACAAGGTCGCGAGCCTGCCCGGCGAGACGCCCGCGAAGGCCCCGGCCGCCATCGCCGCCGACGACGTCATTTCCGCGCTCGTCAACCTGGGCTATCGGAAGGCCGAGGCCGAACGCGCCGTCGACGCGACGGCGCGCGCGGGAGGGTCGAAGGAGTTCGGCGAGTTCCTCAAGGAAGCCTTGAGGCGGCTGACTTCGGGGTGACACAGGGAGAGCGCCGGCTCGACGAGTGACGCCGGCGCAATGCTCCGGCGATAGACTCTCTCCCGTGACCGAAGATCACGCTCTGATGGCCGGCACCGCGCTCGAGGACGACACCGCCGTCGAGCCCAAGCTGCGGCCGCAGAGCCTCGGCGAGTACATCGGCCAGACGAAGGTTCGCGAGAACCTCTCCGTCTTTCTCGCCGCCGCGCGCGGCCGCGGCGAGCCGCTCGACCACGTTCTCCTGACGGGGCCGCCCGGTCTCGGCAAGACGACGCTCGCCCACATCGTCGCGCGGGAGATGGGGGCCGGGCTGCGCCTGACGGCCGGACCGATGATCGCGCGCGCGGGGGACCTCGCCGGCATCCTCACGAACCTCCAGCCGCGCGACGTTCTCTTCGTGGACGAGATTCACCGCCTCTCGCCGACCGTCGAAGAAATCCTCTATCCCGCGATGGAGGACTTCCGCCTCGACGTCCTGATCGGCGAAGGGCCCATGGCCCGCACGATGAAGGTGGATCTCCCGCCCTTCACGCTCATCGGCGCCACGACGCGGCCCGGCCTGCTGTCACAGCCCCTGCACGGCCGTTTTGGAATCGCGCTGCGCCTCGATTTCTACGACGTCGCCGCGCTCGCGGAGATCGTCGGCCGCTCGGCCCGCATCCTGTCGATCCGCATCACGCCGGAGGCGGCGCGCGAGATCGGCGCCCGCAGCCGCGGCACGCCCCGTATCGCCAACCGCCTCCTGCGGCGCCTGCGCGATTTCGCCGAGGTGGCCGGCAAGACCGAGATCGGCCTCGACACCGCCCGCGAAGCGCTGGCGCGGCTCGAGGTGGACGAGCACGGTTTCGACGAGCTCGACCGCCGCATCCTCACCACGATCATCGAGAAATTCGCGGGCGGCCCGGTTGGCGTGGGCGCCATCGCCGCGTCGCTCGGCGAGGACCGCGGCACGCTCGAGGACCTGTACGAGCCCTTTCTCCTCCAGGCCGGCTTCCTGCAACGCACGCCCCGCGGGCGCGTCGCTTCGCCGGCTGCCTATCGCCATCTGGGGATCATCGCGCCGAAGCGGGATGGGGAGCTGTTCTAGGCTTCATGAAGCGCGGCATCCTCCTCTACAACCCGACGGCCGGCCAGCGCAATCGCCGCGCCGCGATGAGCGCGCTCATCGACCGGCAGCGCCGGCGGGGGCTCGAGCTCGTCAACGCCCCGACGACCGGGCCCGGAGACGCGACGGCGATCGTCAAGAGCTTCGTGGCGCGCGGCATCGATGTCGTCGCGGTGTGCGGCGGCGACGGCACCATCTCGGAGGCCGCATGCGGCCTCGAGGGCTCCTCGGTGCCGCTCGCTGTGCTGCCGGGGGGCACCTCGAACGTCCTCGCGATCGAGCTCGGCATCCCGGCGGATCTCGCGCGGGCGGAGGCGCTGCTCTACGAGGGAACGCCGCACGCGCTGCGCCTCGCCCATGCGGACGGCCGGCCCTTTCTTCTGTGGGCCGGCGCGGGCCTCGACGCGCGCGTCATGGGCAACCTGAGCCTCCCCTGGAAGCGCCTGCTCGGGCGCGCGGGGATCTTTCCGACTGCCCTGGCGCAGTTTCTTCGCTACGACTTTCCGCGCCTCGAGGTGACGGTGGACGGAGAGGTCCACGCGGCCACGTTCGCCGTCGCCTGCCGCGCGCGGCACTACGCCGGCAAGTGGGTCATCGCGCCGGAGGCCCGGATCGACGCCGACCAGTTCGAGGTGCTGCTCTTCTCGCACAAGAGCCGGCGCAAGCTCGCGCAGCTCTTCCAGCTCATGGCGGCCGGCCGGGCCGGGCACCTCAGAAGCGGCCTCGCGCGGATCGTGCGCGGCCGGGAGGTGTCGATCCGCTCGCTCGACGGCCCGGTCGAGATTCAGGTCGACGGCGACACGGTCCTCGAGACGCCCATCGCCTGCCGCGTCGGGACCGAGACGGTCAACGTCCTGGTCCCGAAAAGAAAGTAACCCCGGCTACTTCCTTCCCGACTGGACCGTCCGCTCGACGTCCGCCACCTCGCGCGGGGCGGCGCACGAAAGGCAGTCGTACCCATCCTTCGTCACGAGCACCGTGTCCTCGAGGCGCACGCCGATGTTCCACCACTTCGGGTCCACGCCCTGCGTGTTCGCGGGAATGTAGATCCCGGGCTCGATCGTGAAGACCATGCCGGGCTCGAGGGCGCGCGACGGGCCGCCGGCCGCTCCGTAAGAGCCGGCGTCGTGGACGTCGAGTCCGACCCAGTGCGAGACGCCGTGCATCGTGAACTTCCGGTGGCCGCGGCCCTTGATGATCGTCGCCGCGTCCCCCGAGAGGAGGCCGAGCCGGATCAGGCCCTCGGTCTGGACGAGCGCCGCCTTCTTCTCGATCTCGTCGTGGGCAAGCCCCGGCTTCACCAGCGCCATGGCCTGCTTCTGTGCGTCGAGCACGATCTCGTAGATCGCGCGCTGCTCGGGCGAGAAGCGCCCGTTCACGGGATAGGTCCGCGTGATGTCGGTCGCGTACATCCCGTACTCGGTGCCCGAGTCGTTCAGGAGCACCTCGCCGTCCTTCATCTGGCGGCTGCTGTCCTCGTAGTGGAGGATGCAGGAGTTGGGGCCCGAGCCCGCGATCGAGGGGTAGGCCATGCGGCGCGCCCCGTTGGCGTAGCAGTAACCGTCGAGCGCCTGCTGCACCTCGAACTCCCACTTGCCGGGCGCGACAGCCTGCATGGCGCGCGCGTGACCCTGGGCGGACATCTCCGCCGCCCGGCGCAGGAAGCGCAGGTCCTCGGCGTCCTTGACGACCCGCATCTCGTGGATGAGGCCGCGAGCGTCCACGATCGCAGCCGGCCCCTGGTCGCCGGCGCGCATCTGCTGGTAGTCCTTCTGGAACTTCGCCGCCCACGCCTCGTCGCGGCCATCGGAGAGGTAGAGCTTTTCCGTGCCGACGAGATAGCCGCTCATCTTGTAAGTGTTCGGATCGAACTCGGCCAGCTTCGAGGTGAAATCCTTGAGCGGGAACGCCGCGTCGGCCCCGTAGGCCGCCACCGCCTCGTCCGGCCCGACGCGGACTCCCGCCCACGCCTCGCGGCGCAGGTCGCGCGGGCGCAGGAAGAGGACGTAGCGCTTGCCGTCGGGCGCGTCCGGCCGCAGCACCGCCGTCACGTCGTCCTCGGCGATGCCGGTCAGGTAATAGAAGTCGGAGTCCTGCCGGTAGGGGTACTCGACGTCGTTCGTCATCGTGCGCACCGGCGCCGAGCGCAGGACCGCGACGGACTTCGGCGGCAGCTCGGCCATGAACTTCTCGCGCCGCGCCTTGAACGCGGCGGGATCGGGGGTGAGGGGGGGATAGTCGAGCGCGAGGAGCGGGGCCGCAGAGAGCAGCAGCGCGGCCGCGAAGAGCCATTGCGGATTTCGGATTTCGGATTTCGGATTTGTCAGCAAGCGATTTCTCCTCTTACGCTCAGCGTTTTGAGATGAACGACCACGGGGCGGGTGCGGCAACGGGCCGGGCGCTGCCCGGGCGGATGACGGTGGCGATGCGCTCGCGGTGTATTTTCAGCAGCCGGCGCACGGGAGTCCCGTCGGCGGCTTCTTCGAGAATGTCGGCGCCCGATTCGTCCACCTTGGCGAGGAAGGCCTCCCAGACGGCTTCCCCGACGGGCATGCCCCGGAAAACGACGTTCGGAATGCGCGCGAGCTCGCGCCCGAGAAACGCGAGCTTCCCCTTGAGGGAGTCCTCCTCGCTGAGCCCCTCGTCCTCGTAGGGCGTGTGGGGCTTCGGGATGAAGGCGTTCACGGAGGGCACGAGCTCCGCCACGCGGCCGAGGCCGCGCCCCTCCTCGACCGCGATCTCGTGGAGGCGCTCCACGAGCTTCACGATGTCGCGGACGTCCTCGTCCGTCTCCGACGGCAGGCCGACCTGCAGGTAGAGCTTGAGCCGCGTGAAACCGCGCGCGAAAACGAGCCGCGCCTTCTCGAAGAGCAACGCGTCGGACACCTTCTTGTTGATGAACCGGCGCAGCCGCTCGTTGCCGGCCTCGGGCGCGATCGCGAGCGCCCGCTCGCCCTGGCGCGCGAGGACCTCGAGGATGCGGTCTTCGATCGCGTCGATCTTGATGGAGGAGAGCGCGATGTGGTACCCGAGCTCGGCGAGACCCTCGAGGATCATCCCGATCTCGGGGTGATCGCACACGGCCGTGGCGATCAGGCCGGCGCGCTGCGTGAGCGGCCGCGCCTGCCGCGCCACCTTCAGAATCGACGATGCCGGATACTGCTTGACCGGCGCCATGGCGTACGCCGCCCAGCAGAACCGGCACATCTCGGTGCAGCCGCGCGAAATCTCGATGAGCAGCTTGTCGGCGAGCTCGGTCCGCGGCGTCAGGATCGTCGTGTGCGGGACCTCGAACTCCGGGGCGATCTCCTTGCGCGACATCGGCTGTTGGATGACCACGCGAGCGTTCTCGGCGGACTCGGCGCGCGCGCCCTGGACGGCGGGCACGAAGAAGCCGGGCACTGCCGCCGCCGCGGCGAGGAAGGCGTCGCGATCGAGGCCCGCCATGGCGAGCTCCGCGATGCGCGGCACGAGCCGCTCGCCGTCGCCGAGCGCGAACACGTCCACGAAGGGCGACAGCGCCGCCGGGTTCATTCGAGCGATGTCGCCGCCGACGAGAAGGATCGGGTGCCGCTCGTCCCGCTCCGCCCGGCGCCGCGGGATCCCCGCCGCCGAGAGAGTGCGCAGGATGTTGACGATGTCCATCTCCCAGGACAGCGACCACGCAAGCAGGCCGAAGTCCGAGAGCGGGGTCCCGGTCTCGAACGTGACCGCGGGCTCCCCTTCCTCGCAGAAGAAGCGCTCGCAGGAGACGTCCGGGATGCGGTTGAAGAGCCGGTACACCCACTGGAACCCGAGATTCGACATCCCGACCTCGTACGAGTTCGGGAAACCGAGGGCGAGGCGGTAGGCGCCGAAACGGTTCGGCTCCTCGGTGAACCGCTCGAGGGCGGCGCGCTCTCTGTTCTTCGGAGTGGCGGGCATGCGGAACTGCCGATTATACGGGCCGGCGGCGCGATCTCCCGCCGTCCCGCGCCACGAAGACCCAGTCTCCGACGTTGCTTCCCGTCGGCCCGGTGACGAAAAGGCCGCCCACGGCGGCAAAGAACGGACCGGTGTCGTGCTGGCGCAGGGCCGCGGCCGGGTCGCGCCCGATGCGGCGCGCCCGCTCGAGCGTGCCGCCGTCCGCAAGCACCCCCGCGGCCCCGGAGCTGCCGTCGAGGCCGTCCGAGGCCGCCGCGAGAAGAACGACGTCGCCTCCGAGCCCCGGGGCGGCGCCGAGGGCGAGCTCGAGGCAGCGCCCGCCGCGGCCGTGACGGGCCCCGAACGCGACGACCGTCTCTCCCCCGGCCATCAACACCGAGCCCCGAGACAGTTTCGCCGCGGCCCGGGCGAGCCTCGCCCCCACCGCTCGCGCGTCGCCCGAGAGCCGCGGCCGGACGCGCACGACCTTCCACCCGAGGCGCCTTGCCTCGCGCTCCGCGGCATCGAGGCCCGCGCGGTTGGAGGCGACGATGCGCACGACGTCGCCTCGCTCCCCGCGCACCGTTGGGCCGGAGCCTGCGACGGCGGCGCGGTCGCCGGGCACGTCCGAGAGGACGAGGGTGACCAGGCGCGCTCGCGTCGCCCGTCCGAGCCGGCCGCCCTTGACCGCCGACAGCGACGTCCGCAAACGATTAACGGCGACGATCGAGGCGCCGGAACGTGCGAGTTCGCGCACCGCGCGCCGTTTGGCAACCAGGCTGATTCCAGGACGCGGCAGTGCGACGAGCGAGGACGCGCCGCCGGAGACGAGGCACAGGATGACATCTCCCCTGCCGAAGCTCTCGAAGAATCGGAGCGCCCGCCAGGCCGCGCGCACGCTCGAGGCGTCCGGCTCGGGGTGGGAGGCAAGCGCGACGTCCCGCCGGGAAAGGCCCCGCGCCGGGTGACCCTTCGGGAGGACAATGAGCCTTCTCGCGGCGGCGACCTTGCGCGCGCCCCGGGCCATCCCGGCAGCAGCCTTGCCCGCCGCGAAGAGCCCCACGGAGCGCGCCCCGACGAGCGCCCGTGCCACATCCGGCAGCGCGAGCGCCCGGCGGACGGCGGCCTCCGGGTCGGCGCCCGCGAGCGCCGCGCGGTAGAGGCGAAGGAGGAGATCGCGAGAACCCTTCACTCGGGGCTAGAATATGCGCTGAAAAAGAGGAGGAGCTCAATGAAGAAGACACTCGCGGTCGTTGTCCTTCTGGCCTTTGCGGCGGTCGCGGCCGCCCAGACGGGAAGCTGGACGGGCGTGGTCACCGACTCGAATTGCGGAGAGAAGGACGCCAACGCGGAGGGCGCCAAGTGCTCGACGAAGTGTGTCAAGAACGGCGCGCACTGGGCTCTCTGGGACGCCAAGGCGAAACAGCTCTACGAGCTCGTCAACGCGAAAGATGCCGAGAAGATGGCCGGCAAGCAGGTCACCGTCAAGGGCACGCTGACGGCGGCGGACAAGAAGATCGACGTCGCCTCGATGGAGGCCGCCGCGAAGTAGGAAGCCGGGCAACCCGCCCCGGCGCGCCGCGCCGGCTGTGTGAGAATAAGGCCGTCGTTCCGGGCGTTTCCGGGACGACGGCTTTTGCATGAGCGCCCCCCCGACCGCCGCCCCGCTTCCCCGCCCGGACGACCTCGCGCCCGGCGAGCATTATTGGGCGCGGGCCTCGAAGGACCTGCGCCACCGGCTCAACAAGGCCATCTCCCACGACCTCCTGAAGGAGCTCCACAAGAAGAGCCCCGCCCGCCACATGGCCATCGCCGCGCGGCAGTTTCTGATGCTTCTGGCCGCATCCGCGGTGGCGTGGCGATTCCGAGAGCCGTGGATCTGGATTCCCATGGCGCTCGTGTCGGGCTGGACAGTGTTCAACTTCACGGTGCTCCTGCACGAGGCCCTCCACCACGCCGTCTTCAACGGACCGCATCCGCGCGGCGACCGGTTCCTCTGCCTGCTCTACGCGATCCCGTCGGGAATCTCGGCCTCGCAGTTCACGCGGTGGCACCTGACGCACCACGCCGAGCTCGGCGACGCCGAGGCGGATCCGAAGCGCCACTACCTGTCGCCCAAGATCAACCGACCCTGGTACAAGCTGCTCTACTTCACGCCCGCGCTCTTTCCGATCTACTTCCGCGCGGCCCGCAAGGAGACGGCGACCTATCCGCCGGCGCTGCGCGGGCGCATCGCGCGCGAGCGCCTGGTGACGATCGCCTTTCATGTCGGCGTCATGGCCGCGGTTTACTGGTTTGGGGGCCTCGCGGTCCTCGGGCGCGTCTACCTCGCGCCGGTCTTTCTCGTCTTTCCGATCGCGTTCGCCCTGAACCGCCTCGGCCAGCACTACGCGATCGACCCGTCCGACCCGGCCAAGTGGGGCTCGATCCTGAAGCCCTCGCGCTTCTGGGAATTCTGGTACCTCTCGTCCGCCTACCACCTCGAGCATCACTACTTCCCGGGCGTGCCGTTCTACAACCTGCGGCGCCTCCACTTTGCGCTCCGGCCCTTCTTCGACGAGATCGGCTGGACGCCGACGACCTACGGCCGCCTGCTTCGCGGCTGGATCCTCGAGAACAAAGCGCCGCACACGAACTGGCACCTGGCGGGCTAGACGATCCGCCGCGCCGCGCCGTACCACCTCGAACAGTCCCATGGACGAAACCGAAGACATCAACCGGCTCATCCGGGAATTGAACGCCGACCGCCCGGGATCGGGCGCGATCGCGGGGGGGCCGTCCGAGGCCGTGCGCCTCGACCGCTGGCTCGAGGAGCTCGTCCAGCGCGCGGGCAGCGACCTGCTGCTCGTGGCGGGCGCGGCGCCGGCTCTGCGGATCGACGGCCGCGTCAAACCGCTTCCGGCCGCGCCGCTCTCGGGCGACGAGATCGAGGACGCCGTGCTGCCCGCGCTCGCGCACCACGCCCGAGCGCAGTACCGGGAACACGGCATCGCCGACGCGTCGCATCGCGTTCAGGGGTTGGGCCGCTTTCGGATCAATCTTCACCGCGAGCGCGGGCGCGCCGCGGCGACGGTCCGCGCGCTGCCGACACAGCCCCCGCGCCTGGCGTCCCTCGGCCTGCCGCCCGGCGCGGAGGCGCTGACGAAGCTGCCCCGCGGCCTCGTCCTGATCGGCGGCCCGACGGGCTCCGGAAAGACGACCACGCTGGCAGCACTCGTCGAGGAGATCAACCGGCGCGACGCGCGGCACATCGTCACGATCGAGGACCCCGTCGAGTACGAGCATCCCCACCGCTCGAGCCTCGTCGAACAGGTCGAGATCGGCGTGGACGCCCCGGATTTCCCCACCGCCCTGCGCGCCGCCATGCGCCAGGCGCCGGACGTCATCGTCGTCGGCGAGATGCGCGATTCCGAGACGATGCGCATCGCGCTCGCCGCGGCCGAGACCGGCCACCTCGTCTTCTCGACCGTCCACACCACCGATGTCGCCTCCACGGTCTCCCGCGTCGCGGACTCTTTCCCCGCCGAGCGGCAGAACACCATCCGCCAGGAGCTCTCGATGTCGCTCGCGGCCGTCCTGACCCAGACGCTCCTGCCCCGCAAGGGCGGCGGACGGGCCGCGGCGGCCGAGCTTCTCTTCGTGAGCTACGGCGCGCGCCAGCACATCCGCAAGAACGCCCTCCAGCACCTCCACCAGGAGATCGCCATCACGCGCAAGCAGGGCTCGATCACGCTCGAGGAGTCGCTCGCGAAGCTCGCCCGCGACGGCGTCGTGGACCTCGAGGAAGCCCGCACCCGCGCCGCGCACCCGGAGGAGTTCGAGGGCTACCTCAGAGGGGCCTGAGAGTCAGGCCTCGGTCGGATCGAGCACCGTCAGGCCTGAAAAGGCACGCCGCAGAAACCCCCGATCCCGCGTGATCAGCCGATCCGCTCGAAGTTGGGCGTGCGCGGCGACGAGGAAGTCCGGAACGAGCGCCGAGCGGTTCCCTCCGCCGCGGCGATACTCCCGCCAGGCCTCTCCGGCCGCGATCGCAGTCCGGACGTCGCACGGATCGAAGACGACCCCCAGACGATCCATGGCTCGCTCGAAGTCGACCGTCTCCCGGAAGAACGCCCGAGCCTCCGCCCAGACCACCTCGCAGGCAGTCAGCGATCCCTCCTGGATTGCGCGGCGAAGAGCGGCCGCAGAAGCCGGCTCGTAGGACGACCGGCTGAAAACATCCAGCAGCACGCTCGAATCAACGGCGCTTCGCATGCGGCGCATCCAGGTCCGGGTTCCACGGTTCGCCCCGCATTTCGTTGATCGCAGCGTCGACATCCATGGGCGGCAGAATGCCCGTGACCGCTGCGACCGGATCATCCGGAGCGCCGGCCTTGCGTCCGATCAGCAAGCCATCCCGGCCCTCGAACTCCAGGACCTGACCGCGGCGGATCCCCAAACGTTCGCGCAATTTCTTCGGAATGGTTATCTGCCCTTTCTCCGACACTACTGCCTTCATACAACAATTGTAGGAATTCCTACCTGAGAAGTAAAGCCTGCTGATCTCGGCCTTTGCGACCTTTATTGTCGCGAGGGTCTCTTGTTCCGAGGCTGCTGAATCGCAAGCCCGCTGCAGGAATCGCGCGGGCTTGCCGGCCCACGTAAGCGATTGCCGCTCCGGGCGCCATATTGAGACCAGATGGACGCGCTCTCTGAACCCGAGGCCTTCCGCTCATTCGTGGAGGCGAACTTCACCGGGCTGGCCTAGTTCGCGCAAAGCATTCTCGGAAGCGGCTTCGAGGGCCGAGGACGTCGTGAGGCACTCCGATCCGGGATTCGACGAGGCGAGCCTGACCGCCGTGCGCCAGTGGCGCTACAAGCCGGCGATGCTCCATGGAAAGCCCGTTCGGGTGTATCTGCCCATCACGGTCACATTCCGGTTGGAATGAGGCCCGAGCGATCCATCACGGCGTCGCCTATACCTCGCGGCGGAAGAGCACCTTCGTCAGAACACCTGCGACGAGCGTGAAGGTCGCCAGAAAAATCCAGTCCGCGTAGACGGCCGCCGGCGAGGCGCCCCGCAGCAGGAGACTCCGCAGCGCGCGCAGACCGTACGTGAGCGGGTCCGCGGCCGAGAGCTTCGCGAGCCACGGCGGATAGGACTCGACCGGGTAGAGGGCCCCCGACGGGAAGAAGAGCAGCACGTTGATGATGCCGAACATGCCTCTCAGCAGGCTCGCGCTGCGCGCGCGGGCGAAGAGCAGGAACCAGAGCGCGGCGATCGACGTGGACGTCAGAAAGACCGTCACCGCGGCGGCCGCCACACTCGTCCCGCCCGCCACGGACAGGGGCGTGATCACGAGGATGGCGGCCAGCACGAGGCCTCCGGCGAGCGAAGCGACGATCGCTCCCGCGAGGACGTGCCCGGCCACCAGTGTCCCGGTCGAGATCGGGGTCACGAGGTAGCCCTCGTGGTACCCGTACATGCGGTCCTCGAGCACCTGCAAGCCGCCCGAAACCATCGAGCCCATGAAGATCGCCAGACACACGACCGCCGGCCCCAGGTACGTCAGGTAGTCGAGGTAGGGGTAGGCCTCCAGCCGCACGGACGGCGCGGCGGGCGCCACGTCCTTCGGCGCCGAGACCTCCTGCCAGATCTGGCGCAGCGCCGTCTCCAGCGTCTCGAAGGAGAAGCGTTCGGTGTTGTCGCCGATGAAGGACGGCGCGGGTCCCGACGGCGCGAGGCCGAACGGCAGCACCCAGACGCCGCGGTACGTTCCGCGCCGCAGCCCGTCGAGCGCTGCGCCCCGGTCGGCCACGAAGCTCGCCGCGATGAGCCGGCGCCCGCTCTCGAGCGCGAGAACGCCGCGCCGGCACTCGGCCGAATACGCGTTGCCGGCCTCGTCCACGACGGCCAGCGGCACCCACTCGAGCTGCCGGTTCATCGCGTTGCCGAGGACGAGCAGGTACACGATCGGAAACACCATCGTCGAGACGACGAGCACGGGCTGGCGCCACAGGGTCAGGAAGGCGCGCTGCCCGATCGCCACGATCCCGAGCAGGGCGAGCCGCAGGCCCCGAGCCGGAGCTCTCTCGCGCGTCATGGCGCCGGGGGCGCCTCCCGCAGCGCCCGCCCGGTGTAGGAGAAGAAGACGTCCTCGAGCGTCGCCAGGCCGATCGTCAGGTGGACGATGTGGTACCCCTCGATTTCGAGCAGGCGCGCCACGCGCCGGCCCGTCGCCTCGCCCGGCTTCGCGGCGAAGGACACGCGCGTCGGCGAGGCGAAGCGCACGTCGGTGGCGCCCTCGTCGGCGATGCCCTTGCGGTCCGCCTCGGTGATCGCGCGGTCGGTCTCGAGCTCGACCCGCTCGCCCGTCGGCAGGCCGCGCTTCAATGCCGCGGGCGAGTCCTCGCAGAGGACCCTGCCCCGGTCGAGGATCGCCACCCGGTCGCAGAGGTGATCGGCCTCCTCCATGGCGTGGGTCGTGAGGATGATCGCGAGCTCCGGGTCGTGGGCCTTCAGCTCCGCGAACATGTCCCAGATGGCCCGCCGGCTCTGCGGGTCGAGGCCCGTCGTCGGCTCGTCGAGAAAGAGCACGCGCGGCCGGTGCAGCACGCCGCGCGCGATCTCGAGGCGCCGCCGCATGCCGCCCGAAAGATGCCGGGCCACCTGGTGGCGCCGCTCCCAGAGGCCGACCTGGCGCAACCGGTGCTCGATCCGCTCGCGCAGGCCGCGGCCCGAGAGACCGTACATCTTTCCCTGGACCGACAGGTTCTCGCCCACCGTGAGGTTCTCGTCCGTCGTCTGCGCCTGGGAGACCGTTCCGATCGCGCGGCGCACCGCCGATTTCTCCCGCACGACGTCCCAGCCTTCGATGCGCGCCGTGCCCGAGGTCGGCGGCAGGAGCGTCGTCAGCATGCGGATCAGCGTCGTCTTGCCGGCCCCGTTCGGGCCGAGCAGGCCGTAGATCTCTCCGGGCTGGACGGAAAACGAAACCGCGTCGTCGGCCACGAAGGCGCCAAAGCGCCGGGTCAGTCGCTCGACCTCGATGGGCCGGGGCGAGCTCACGCTTTCGGAGGCCCGATGCCCGCTTCGACGACGAAGGTCTGGCCGGAGACCACCGCCCCGTTCAGGGGCTGGAGGCGCACCGAAAACGTCTGCAGGTCGCGGCTCTGGAGACCCCAGTTCTTGCGCGTCGCGAATTCCGAACGCGGCTTGATCGAAACGATCTTCGCCTGGAAACGGGCGTCCGGGCGGGCCTGAGGCCAGACAGTGACGCTGCCGCCGACCGTGAAGGACGAGAGTCTCTCCTCGGGGACCTCGACGCGCAGGTAAGGCGCCTCGATCTGGAGCGTGACGATCGCCTGCCCCGGCTCGACCCACTCGCCCATCCGGTGGTGCCGCGTGAGCACCGTGCCGGCCGCGGGCGAAGCGAGGACGCCCTCTTTCTCGAAGTGCCGGATCTTCTCGAGGCGCACCTTCAGGGTCTGCTCCTCCGCGTCGAGCTGCCCCTTCTCCGCCTCGCGGGCCCGGATGTCGGCGGCGATCGCGTCACGCTGGTGCTGCAGGGTCTCGAGATTCGCCGACGGCGCGACGCCCTCCTTGACGAGCCGGCCGATCCGCCGCTCGTCCGAAGCGACCGCCGCAAACTGCGCGCGCAGCTTCTCGATCTCCTCGAGCCGCGTGACGTCGCGGGCCTTCACCTGGGAAATCTGCCGCTCGATGTCGGAGGCGTCTTCGGAGAGGCCCGGCTCCTCGATCCGCGCGACCTCCTGGCCGGCCGCGAGAGTCTCTCCCTCTTCAGGAATCCGCGTGGTCAGCCGGCCCCGCCGCGAGAAGGACACGGTGAGGCTCTGCTCCTCGGCGATCGCGAGCAGGCGCAGCGGCTGGCCCGTGTCGTTCTCGCGACGCACGAGCTCGCCGTAACCCCAGGCGCCCGCCGCGGCGATGCCCACCGCCAGAATGATCCAGAGGACCCGTTTCACCATCCCCAAGATTAAACCCGAAACGGGCCTTCGGGTCCCGAATGGCCCCGGCCCTTTTTCGACCCTGACGCCCGGTCGACCCGTCCGGGCGGCCTCAGGCGGTCGCGAGCCGCCGCTCGAGGGCATCGAGCACCCCTTCGGCTCGGCCCTCGATGGCAAGATCCACCCCGGCGGACGAGGCCGTGGCCTCCAGATTGATCTCCGCCGTGAACGCCCCGCGCGCGCCGGCGCCCGCCACCAGTCCCGCGGCCGGGTAAACGAGGGCCGAGGTCCCGACGGCCAGACAGACGTCGCAGTCGAGGGCGGCGTCAGCCGCGGCGAGGACTCCGGGCTCGATCAGCTCGCCGAACCATACGACGCCCGGCCGCAGGATCCCGCCGCAGTGAGGGCAGCGCGGCGGGAGCTCGGAGAAGACGCTTTCGTCCTTCCAGCGGGGTGGCGCCGCGGCGCACCTGCGCCAGCACGAGACCTCCCACAGGGATCCGTGAAACCGGATGACGTTCGACGTCCCCGCGCGCTCGTGGAGACCGTCCACGTTCTGGGTCACGACCCGGAAGGCCGGGAAGCGCCGGCTCCAGGCGGCCAGGACCTCGTGGGCGCGATTTGGCTCGGCCGCCGCCACGAGCCCGCGCCGCCACGCGTACCACTCCCAGACGAGCTTCGGGTCGCGCGCGAAGGCTTCGGGCGTCGCGAGCTGCTCCGGGCGAAATTCCCGCCAGAGGCCGCCCGGCCCCCGAAACGTCGGGATCCCGCTCGCCGCCGAGACACCCGCTCCCGTGATGACCGTGAGGCGCGCAGCCCGGCCGACACGGTTGGCGAGTAGGGCGATTGCATCATCCCGGTCCATGAACCTCGATGATAAGTTCTGCGCTCGCCCGGCGGCGTGATCGCGGGGCGGAGAGCGGAGAAAAAACGCCTATGTCGAACCCAGTTCCCATCACCGTGGCCCGCGGCGACGGCATCGGTCCCGAGATCATGGCGGCCACCCTCCACATCCTGAAGGAGGCCGGGGCGCGCCTGGCGATCGAGGAGATCGAGATCGGCGAAAAGGTCTACCTCGCGGGCAACAGCGCCGGCATCGACCCCTCGGCCTGGGAGTCGCTGCGGCGGACGAGAGTGTTCCTGAAGGCCCCGATCACGACACCCCAGGGGGGAGGGTTCAAGAGCCTGAACGTCACGGCCCGCAAGACCCTCGGCCTCTATGCCAACGTGCGGCCCTGCGTCTCCTACTTCCCCTTCGTCGCGACGAAACACCCGGTGATGGACGTGGTCATCGTCCGCGAGAACGAGGAGGACCTCTACGCCGGCATCGAGTACCGGCTCACACCCGACGTCTATCAGTGCCTGAAGCTCATCACGCGCCCGGGCTCCGAGAAGATCGTCCGGTACGCCTTCGAGTACGCCCGGCGCCACAGCCGCAAGAAGGTCACCTGCTTCTCCAAAGACAACATCATGAAGATGACCGACGGCCTCTTCCACAAGGTCTTCGACGAAATCGCGGCGGAGTACCCGGACATCGTCAACGAGCACTGGATCGTCGACATCGGCGCGGCAAAGCTCGCCGACACGCCCGAGGCCTTCGACGTCATCGTCATGCCCAACCTCTATGGCGACATCCTCTCCGACGTGGCCGCGCAGATCGCGGGCTCGGTCGGGCTCGCCGGCTCGGCCAACATCGGAGAGCTGTGCGCGATGTTCGAGGCGATCCACGGCTCGGCACCGCGCCGCGCCGGTCAGAACCTCGCCAACCCTTCGGGGCTGCTGCTCGGCGCGGTGATGATGCTCGTCCACATCGAGCAGCCCGACATCGCCCAGCGGATCCACAACGCCTGGCTCGCGACGATCGAGGACGGCGTCCACACGTACGACGTCCACAAGGAAGGCATCAGCCGCCAGAAGGTCGGGACGAAGGAATTCGCCGAGGCGGTCGTCGCGCGGCTGGGCAAGCTTCCCCAGAAGCTCAAGGCCGTCGGCTACGGCGTCGCCCGCCGGCCCACCGCCGTGGCGGCCCCGCGCCCGCCGCGGCCGAGACCGAAGCAGGAGACCGTCGGCGTGGACGTCTACGTCGGCTGGACGAGCCCCGACAGCGAGGCTCTCGCCACGAAGCTCCAACCGCTGGCCGGCCCCCGGTTCGAGCTCCAGATGCTGACGTCGCGCGGCCTGAAGGTCTGGCCGGGCGGCCAGCCGGACGCATCACGGGCCGACGAATGCCGCTGCCGATTCCTCGGCGTCAACGGCAGCCGCGTCGCCCACGCCGACATCGTCGCGCTGCTCTCGCGCATCGCGGGGGCGGGCCTCGACTTCGTCAAGACGGAGAACCTGCAGGAATTCGACGGCGAGCGGGGGTACTCGCTCGGCCAGGGGGAGTAACGCATGTCCGCGCACGACGAGCCACTCGTCGGAATCCTCATGGGGTCGAAGTCCGACTGGGAGACGATGCGCCACGTCTCCGAGACGCTCGAGAAGTTCGGCGTCGCGAGCGAGAACCGCGTCCTCTCGGCGCACCGCACGCCGAAGGAGACGGCCGACTACGTCACGTCCGCCGCCGGGCGCGGCATCGAAGTCCTCGTCGCCGGCGCCGGGGGCGCCGCGCACCTGGCCGGATTGGCCGCGGCGCACACGACCCTGCCCGTCCTCGGCGTGCCGATGGAGAGCGCCTCGCTCAGGGGCCTCGACTCGCTGCTCTCGACCGCGCAGATGCCGGGCGGCATCCCCGTGGCGACCTTCGCCATCGGAAAACCCGGAGCCGTCAACGCCGCGCTCTTCGCGGTCGCGGTCCTCGCGGGCAAACGGCCGGAGCTCGGCAAGAAGCTCGCGGACTTCCGGGCCGAACAGGCGGCGAAAATCCTCCAGGAGAAACTGCCGTAGATCCTTCGGCCCACACCGGCGTCACCCTTGCCCTCGTCGGCCTCGTCCTCGGCGCGGCGGCGGCCTCGGGCCTGAGACTGTACGCGACCGTCGCCGTGCTCGGGTTTCTCGGGCGCGAGGGCCTCGTCGCGCTGCCGGGCGAGCTGTCGGTGCTCGCGCGCGAGTGGGTCATCCTCGTCGCGGCCGCCCTTTACCTGGTCGAGTTTCTCGCCGACAAGATTCCGCTGGTCGACTCCGTGTGGGACTTCGTGCACACGTTCATCCGGGTGCCGGCCGCCGCCCTGCTCGGGTGGGCGGCCCTCGCGGACGTGCCCGACACGTGGCGCATCGTCGCGGCCCTCGTTTGCGGCGGCGTGGCCTTCTCGGCCCACGGGTTGAAAGCGGGAGCGCGGGCCGCCCTGAACACGAGCCCGGAGCCCGTGACGAACTGGATCGCTTCCCTGAGCGAGGACGGCCTGACCGCCCTGCTTCTCTTCCTCGCCGTCAAGCACCCTCTCCTGGCGGCGCTCGCGGCCGCAACGGCGGTCCTCCTCGCCCTGGCACTCGGCGCGTGGATCTGGAAGGTGTTGCGCCGTTTCCTGGCGGGCCGCCGCCCGGCACGCCCGGCCCCGGTCTGACGCCCCCTTTCGGAGTTGTTCTAAAATGGCGGGTCGGCGCCGCCTCGGGCGCAGGAGGCACCTCATGGAGCTCCAGGAGTATTCGGACGAAGAACTACTCGAAGCCGGCCGCGAGGCCGTCAAGCACGAGCAGTGGCCGCGGGCCAAGGAGTTCCTCTCGGCCTACGTCGAGCGCCACGCCGCGCGCGGGGAAAGCGTGCCGGCCTCGGGTCTCGCCAGTTACGCGCTGTGCCTGGCGCGCCTGAAGGAACAGCGCAAGGGCCTCGAGCTCTGCAAGCAGGCCCAGCATGCCGACCCGCGCAACGCCCACATCTACTGGTGCCTGGCCCAGATCCACCTGATCGCCCGGTCCCGCAAGGAAGCGATCGACACGGTCGAGCGCGGCCTGCGCGCGGCGCCCGACAACTTCCTCCTGCTGCGCATGCGCAAGCGGCTCGGCGTGCGCCAGCCGCCGCCTCTTCCCTTTCTCGATCGCCGGCACGCGTTGAACGTCGGTCTCGGCCGGATCATCCACCGGCTCAAGGGGTCGAGCGCGGCGATGCTGCCCATCTAACGCCGGCCCGAACGAGGCGGCGAACGATCGCGCCTCCGCAGGAACACCGCTGCGCGGCCGTTCATGTTCCATTCATCGACGAAGGCAGACGCTGCGCCCTGAAGAAAGGGGAACCAAACCATGCTGCTCTCGAAGCACCGCACCCAACGGCTCCTTGCGATCCTCGTCATGGCTCTCGTCCTTCCCGCATCCCTGGCGCTCGCGTCGAAAAAAGCCCCGAAGGTGGATCTGAACACCGCATCCCAGCAGGAGCTCGAGGCGCTGCCCGGCGTCGGTGAAGCGACCGCGAGCAAGATCATCGCCGGCCGCCCCTACTCCTCGGTCGCCGACCTTTCGAAAGCGGGCGTCCCGGCGAGCACGATCGACAAGATCTCGCCCCTCGTGACGGTCAGCAAGCCGAAGAAGGCGGCGAAGTCCGAGGAGAAGGCCGCGCCTGCCGAAAAGGCGGCAAAGGCCGCGCCCGCGGAGAAGACGGCGAAGGCGGAAAAGCCGTCCGCGGCCGCCTCCTCCGCCCCCGTCGACATCAACACCGCCACGGCGAAAGAGCTCGAGGCGCTGCCCGGCGTCGGCGAGGCCACCGCGAAGAAGATCGTCGCGGGGCGGCCCTACGCCTCGGTGGCCGACCTGTCGAAGGCGGGCGTGTCCGCCAGCACGATTTCGAAGATTTCCCCGCTCGTCGTCGCCGGAGGCGCGGCCGCAAAGAAGTCCGCCCCGGTCCCGGCTTCCGCTCCGGCAGCCGGCGCTCCGGGCCCCGGTCCCGTTCAGAAGACTGCGCCGAAGGCCCCGGAGTCCGCGACCGGAACGACGGCTGCCCGCCCCGCTCCGGCCAAGGGAATGGTCTGGGTCAACACCGCCACAAAGGTGTACCACTACGAGGGAGACCAGTGGTACGGCAAGACCAAGGAAGGCCAGTACATGACGGAGCAGGACGCCATCAAGGCGGGCTACCGCGCCTCCAAGGAAGGCGCGCCGAAGCAGTAAT
>Ga0209048_10000217_pt1 | contig 62403 bp, 55 predicted proteins | sample FrelakmetCRP12CR_FD_187146 | JGI IMG/M metagenome (GOLD analysis project Ga0209048, IMG submission 187146) | Freshwater lake sediment microbial communities from the University of Notre Dame, USA, for methane emissions studies - CRP12 CR (SPAdes)... | ecosystem: Environmental > Aquatic >...
AGCCTGACCATCGTTTGAATTGGGGTCTCCCGCCTTCGCGTAGGTGAGTGTGAAAACGTTAACCTTGTCGCTGCTTTTTTCTCCTCAAAGTCAATAATTAAATAACCTGCCATTTCCTTCGCAAGCATTGTTCCAGAATTTCTGTGGAAAAGCGCCTGCGAGTTCCGAGGACTTGAGTGGAGCCGGCGTACCTCTCGGTTGCGCGCCTCCAAGGAAATTAATCCTGATTTTGTTCGCTGTGGCTGTGGAAACTAAAGACATTCCGAGGACCATTAAGAGTAGCACAAAACGAACCTTGCGGTTGCGTCCCGCCACCTAAGAAAAAAAGATGCGTTTTGTCATAACTTCTTTATTGACTGTTGGAAAACACCTTCCTACAACGGTGGTCCGATATGCAAGAAGAAAATCTACAACAGCTTGCTGACACGGGTTTTCGCAAGGGCGGGGGTCGGTTTTCTTGCGCAGTGATGATTGGACTTGTGATATACCTAACGACTAGTACCACATCTGCAATTCCTCCAGAGCCAACCTTTACGTTTGAAGGATTGAGACGATCTTTTGAGTATTACCCTCCTGAAATGGATCTCCCTGCTGATACGAATGGCGCGGTCAGTCAGGAGTTCATTGTGACCCCGCTAAACACCGACATTTTGATCCAAAGCAAGTCTGATGGGCACCACATCATTCAGTACCCCTTAGTGCAATTTTGGAGTGACGTGGCGCAGGGCTGTGATAATTATCCAACGAATATCTGTGTTTGTGATCCGGTTGTTATTTTCGATCCGTACACGAACCGTTGGTTTTTTACCGCCAAAAATCCCCCGGGCGCGATCCTTATCGCCGCTTCTAAGAGTGCTGACCCGACTGAGCTGTCCAATTGGTGGAAGTCCAGAGTCCCAGGTCCGCAAGAATTAGTATTCCTCGACCAACCCAAAATCGGTTTCAATAGCAAATGGGTTGCCGTTCAAGTAGATGCGCTCCCCCTGTTGCCCCCCCTTTTCCCGTACTCAGCGATCTTCGTATTTGACAAGGGTCCGTTAATGGCGGGAGCACCGCCCCGACTAGAGGGCGATCTGCCCGGCCAGAATTATGTGGTAATTTCGGGGACACCGATCCGCAACGACGGCTCCGGCCAAGGTATTCGCATCTGTCCCGCAAGAACGTATGACGCTAATCTCCCAGATTTATTTTTACTCCAGAGCAGTCATGGTCCTAACGGAGTTCAGCAAAGCGTAAGTGCTCTCACCTATTACAAAATCTCTGGAAATTACGCAGCAAGCATCCCTTCCACATTGCCCGAAGGAACCCAAGTGTCCGTCAACAATAGCTGGGCGTCGCAGTTGCCGTCCGGTCAAGGCGCTCCGCAGATGGGGACGACGCAGGTAGTTGAGGTCGACGACGATAGAATTAACAATTGTATATATCGGAACGGCTCTCTCTGGGCAGCGCACACGGTCTTCCTTCCTGACGGAATGCCATCTCAGATTTCGGCCGTGCAATGGTGGCAGATATCTCCGGCAGTTTCACCGACACTACCTAGCGTCGTGCAGCACGGAATTATTGGAGGCGCTTTCACGGATAATGTCTTTCGAGCCTTTCCCAGTTTAGCTGTAAACGCAAACGAGGATGTGCTTATCGGTTATGCTAGCTTTAGTCCTGCCTCTTATCCATCGGGGCAGTACAGCTTCCGCTTGGGCAACGACTCGCCAGGCACATTGCAGACGGGTGAGGGACATGTACGGGAAGGATTGGGGCCGTATATATTGAACGTGAACGGGAATGGACCTTATCGCTGGGGGGATTATAGCGCCGCGGTAGTCGATCCGACAGACGATCGTAGTATGTGGACAATTCAGGAATTCTCTCCTGCCAGCGCCCCACCCACACCGTGGTCGACATGGTGGATTGGGATATCTCAGACTTTTGGACGGTTTGCTGCTGGACTACTATATGGCGTTGGGCAAAGAGTCTATCCCATTGGGACAGCCCCAACGCTCGCGCTCTCTGCCGCTGGACAGAACGCAAACGGTCAACTCGGAAACAATGGGTGCATAAATAATGTGTGCACCGACTCCTACGTGCCAGTTGGTGTGGTTTCCCTTTTGCCCTTCCGCGTCATCGATGTTGCAGCGGGTGATTACAATAGTTTAGCGGTAGACGTTCAAGGCACCGTCTACGCATGGGGAAGTAATGAGTACGGCCAGCTGGGCAACGGTACCCTTTCTCCATATCCGGCGCCGGATGAAAACGCTGTCCCCTCAGCCGTTTCGGGTCTTCATCTTTTTAAACCAGACGGAGTTAATCATTGGTACTACGTACCTGTTTCCACGCCCTTTGGGGATAGCCGGCACATTGTTTCATCTGGCTTTGGCACATGTGCCGCGGTCGATTACGTGGGACGAGTGTTTACCTGGGGTATCAATTACAATGGTCAGCTCGGAGATGGCACACGTGATCCTCACTATATACCGCAGCATGTAAGGAAAGACGTGACCCAGTTGCCATTTACAGATGTTGTTTCGATCGCTGCTGGGGAGGATCAGATGGTGGCATTGAAGGCGGATGGAACCGTGTGGGCGTGGGGGAGTGGTTGCAGAGGTGCTTTGGGCGATGGAAACCTAAACTGCCACGATCAGCTTTACCCCATCCAAGTTAAAATGGCGCCGGTCCCCGGAGGTACTCCCCCACCACTGACTAACGTCGCCCAGGTTGTCTGTGGTGGTTCCGGCTTCGCTTTAGCATTAACGAACGATGGAAATGTCTACGGCTGGGGCGCAAATGGGATGTATCAACTGGGACTGGGCGATCAAACGGACCGTGCTGTTGCGACTCTTATTTCGTCCGGGGCAGATCGAATCGCGGCCGGAGCGTATCACTCTCTCCTACATTCTTATTATGGCTACGTCTATGCATGGGGGGCTAACACTTACGGCCAATGCGGTCGCGGCGTGACGGGCGGCTACCAAGAAGTGCCCGCTCCTATGCTCGGAAGCAATCAGTCACCTTTCACAGCCACAGACATAGCAGCCGGTGGTTATTTCAGTCTCGTGATCCGTAACCGCCTACAGACGGTTTATGGTACCGGAGACAATATGTCTGGTCAACTAGCGCTGGACCCCCAACTCTACACGCACGTAGACGTCCCTACTTTAACTGGGTACCATCCGTAACAGCAATCATCCAATGAAAATAGTTAGTGTAATTGCCTTTATCTGGCTATTAGCTCAAATTCATGTATCGGCTCTTGTTGATAGCACACCCATACCGCTGCTGTCGGGGACTCTGAGGAACATCATCCTTGGCGACAAGATAACGATTGTTCCTGGGGACGCCATCGCTATCGCTCCTGGCGATACGGTCGATCTTCCTGACCACACCGTCGATATCGTTTCTAGCGGCAGCGATAAGATCGTTCCGGAAGACAGCACCAATCTCAGCAGGGTTCCAAGGTTTAGCGTCACTTTCCATCTAGCTAAAAAGCTTGTTGTCGTTGGGCCAGGCGGAAATGCCATTAATCCTCGAACGGTGCAAACAGGCCGGATGGTAACACTCCACTTCATGCGAGACGGTAACGAAGCTATTGTCGATCGGATTTTCCTGCAATAAAACAGGCAGCAATAGGCAGCGATGATGCACCACGTCCGCCGGCTCGTTGCCTTCCGAGGCTCGACCAAACCGTGTTTCGCGCAAGGAAACGAGCGTGTGATTCTCGCGATGAAAGAAAATGCGGGAGCATGTTTCTTTCGAAAATTCGAGATTAGCCGCGCCACGGATTCGCTCCTCGATGTCCCCGAAGGGGCTCAGCGCTAGCAGAAAGGCAGAAATCGCCGCTCTCCATTTCCAAAAATCTGTGTTCCTCTGTGGCTCCGCATCTGCTTTTTGTTCGATTGCCCGTTAGTCACCCGGTCCCAGTCATGGAGGAAAAAAAACTCGTAAAGCCTGATCAGACTTCCGCAAGCGAATCGCCGTGGCCGCTCGGCGATCGCCTGCTTCGCTTGTTGTGGGAGTTCTGTTGGTTCGCCTTCTGCGGATGGACTCCAAAGCCACTAAATCCCTGGAGAGTTCTCTGGCTTCGCCTTTTCGGCGCGAAAATCCATGGCACGCCCTTCGTCCATCAGCGTGCGCGAATTTCGATCCCCTGGAACCTGACGCTGCACGATCGCGCCTGCCTTGGCGATCGCGCCAACGCCTACTCGCTAGGCCAGATCGAAATCGGCGCGCGCGCGACCGTGGCACAGGAGGTCTACTTGAGCACAGGCACGCACGATTTTGCGCGACCGGCAATTCCACTCGTTACGGCCAGGATCAATATCGGCCATGACGCCTTCATCGGTGCGCGCGCTTTTGTCATGCCGGGTATAACGGTCGGGGCCGGAAGCATTATCGGCGCCTGCTCTGTGGTCACAAAAGACGTTCCGCCAGGCGTGATGGCGGCCGGGAACCCCTGCCGCGTTCTCCGGCCAAGAACGCCGCCCAACGCAGGATGAGCGAGAAAGCCAGGGTGCCGGTTTCGATTCTGGTGCCCATCAGGAACGAAGCCTCGAATTTGCGAAGATGCCTCGATTCAGTGAAATGGGCCGACGAAATCTTTGTGGTCGATTCGCAGAGCACCGATGGCTCGCTGGATATTGTGCAGGAATATGGGGCCCGGGTGGTGCAGTTCCAGTTCAATGGCACGTGGCCAAAGAAAAAGAATTGGGCCCTGGAGCATCTCGACTTTCGGAATGATTGGGTCTTCATCCTCGATGCCGACGAGGTCCTGCCGCCGGAAGCGGAGGACGAATTCGCCCGGTCGATCACGAATGCCGGGGAAATCGCCGGCTACTGGATAAACCGCCGCTTCATGTTCATGGGTCGATGGCTTCGGCATTCGTATTATCCAAATTGGAATCTCCGCCTGTTTCGGCACTCGTTAGGCCGGTATGAAAAGCTGACCGACGCGAAGACGCACAGCGGAGATAATGAAGTCCACGAACATGTGATTGTGCGGGGGTCCACCGGACGTCTGCGTTGTGAGATGGATCATTACGCCTTTCCCTCCGTGGAAGTGTTTGTCGAGAAGCATAACCGGTATTCAAACTGGGAAGCGCGAGTTTCGGCGGATCGAAAGCTTTCCGGCAGCGCCGCCAAGATCCGGAACGGCCCGGTGGGACGGCGACGGAGACTGAAACTGTTTTCGCAACACTTGCCTTGCCGGCCGCTCCTGCGCTTTCTCTACATCTATATTTGGCAGAAGGGATTTCTTGACGGTCGCGAAGGTTATTATTTCGCGCGAATGCACGCCGTGTATGAATTCCTTTCCGTGGCGAAAACCTACGAACTAACGAAAAGTGACTCGACGTCCGGCGGGTAAAGAGAAATGCGCGCCGTTGTCTGGGGAATCAATTACGCGCCGGAGTTTACCGGCATCGCGCCGCACAGTGTCGCGCTCTGCGAGTTTCTGCACGCGCGCGGAGACGCCGTCTCCATGATTACGAGCTTTCCCTATTATCCCTCGTGGGAGAAGCGGCCCGAGGATCGCGGTTGCCTCTATCGGACCGACAGAATCAACGACGTTCCGGTCCATCGTTGCTGGCATTTCGTCCCGAGGCGGGTTTCCGCCCTGAAGCGGATCGTCCATGAAGGGAGTTTCGTCCTTACCTCCACCTGGCGCGCGCTGTCTCTCCCACGTCCCGATGTTTATCTGCTCGTCTCGCCCCCGCTGTTGCTCGGCGTCGCGGGATGGCTCGTTGGAAAAATCAGGGGAGCGCCTTTTGTTTTTCATGTTCAGGATATGCAGCCCGATGCCGCTGTGGGCCTGGGCATGCTGAAGGCAAGCTGGTTTACGAAGGCTTTGTACGGGCTCGAATCGTTTGCCTATCGACACGCGGCCCGTGTCTCCGGGATCACGCCGGGGATGCTCAAGAGCTTTCGCGGCAAGGGAGTTCCCGAGGTGAAGCTCATCTATTTTCCAAACGCCATTGCCTTAAACAACGTTGCGCCACCTCCACCGCGCGGGGTATTTCGGAGCCGCCATGGATTTACCAAGGAAGAGTTCCTCGCCATTTACGCCGGAAATCTCGGGGTAAAGCAGGGTCTGGAGGTGCTCCTGGAAACCGCGCTGCTCTTGCGCGATCCGCGGATTCGGATTGTGATCTGCGGGGATGGTGCGCAACGAGAGACGCTCGTGGAAAAGGTGCGCGCCCTGAAGCTTCCAAATATCAGTATGCTTCCGTTGCAGGCTGGCCGGGATTATCGCGCCTTGCTCGTCGACGCGGATGTTTGCCTCATCACGCAACAAGTGGGCGCCGGAAACTCCTTTTTCCCAAGCAAGTTTCTGGGCCTGCTCGCGGAATCGAAACCGGTGATCACGGTCGCCGCCCCGGAGTGCGAGCTGGCGCTTTCGTTGGCGGAAGGAAAGTTTGGCATGAATGTTCCGCCCGGTCACGCGCGGCAACTGGCTGATCTTCTTGATTCATTGGCTAATGATCCGGGGCGTCTCGCGGAGTACGGAGCGGCTGGTCGCCGCTATGTCGAGCAGTTCGAAAAGAGCCATGTTCTCCAAAACTTCGCCGATGTAGTGGCGCTTCTGTGAAGCGCCCGGGGTGATGCTGATGTAGTGGTGCTTCCGTGAAGCGCTTGGGGCGATGCGTGGCTGCAGCAGGGCGCTTCACAGAAGGGCCACTATAAAAGCGCCACTACAAACACTCAATACGCGCTCCGCGGTGGAACGATCACCTGGACGAACGTGCGCAGGATGATTCCGCATTCGAGAGAGAGGTTCCAGTTTTCGAGATACTCGATGTCGCACGCGACCCGGTTTTCGATATCGGCACTATTCCGGGCTTCACCGCGAAACCCTCGAACCTGGGCCAGGCCGGTGATGCCCGGCTTCACAAACGCGCGAACGTGATAGTTCGCCATCAGTTGGGAGAATTGCTTGTTGTGCTCGATCAGATGGGGCCGCGGGCCAACGATGCTCATGTCGCCGAGAAGGACGTTCCAAAACTGCGGGACTTCGTCGATACTCAACTTGCGAAACCATTTCCCAAGGGGATAGACCCGTTCGTCTCCGTCCTGGGCCTGGCGGGTGACTTCCTCGTGGTCGGGTCGCATGGTGCGAAACTTGTAGATCTTGAATTGCCGGTTTTGCATGCCGGCCCGCGTCTGGGCATGAAAAAGCGCTCCCGGCGATTGGAGGCACTGGGCCAGCCAGACGACGACTGTGAGAACCGGAAACACGAACAAAATCACGGGTAATGAAATCGCAATGTCGATCGCGCGTTTAAAGGAGCGGTTGAGTGGATTTTCCAAAGGCTCTTCCCGCAACCCGATAAAGCGAAAGCCATCGTCCTCAAAGTGCGTTACGGGATGGCGCAATTTTTCCTCGAGATCGCTGACAATGAGCAACCGGACTCCGAGATGATCGCAAACGCCGATGATATGGCGATTGATCTCAGTGAAGAGCGGGAACTCCAGCATGATGATTTGGGTGATGCCATGTTTGACGATGACTTTTTCGAGATCGTCGGAGTTGCCGAGAACGGGGATGCCGTATTCAGTTTCGTCAATTCGCTCGTCGCACACGAGACCGATGGTGCGTAACCCGATATCCGCCTTGCGCCGCAGCCAGTCTTGCAGTTGCGCGGCTTTTTCCGTCGAACCAACGAGCAGGGTTTTTTCTTCGCGCGCTCCCGTAAAGATTCGCTTGGCGAGAAAGGAGGGCAGGTAATGGTGCGAGAAGAGCAAAGCAACGTAGAGCCAGGGGACAAAATTGAAAAAGAAGATTCGCGAGATGAAGGCGTCCTTGGTCGCGATCAGGTAGAGGACGAGTGTGCCGATGCTGGCGAACACCTGTCGCAAACTCAGGCGATGCTGGCGCAGGAGTTCGTTCTGCAGGAAATAGTTCTTCGAACCGTCGCGGCTGAGCGACTCGATCGTCATGCCCAGGACCAGCAAGCCGCAGTAAATACTATACCGGCGCCACGTCAGTTCCGCTCCCGCCCTGTAAAAGGTGACCATCACCCAGACGCCGAACCAGAAAAGAATCGCCACGAGCACGATCTGGCAAAGCAGGAAAAGACGATATAAACCCTGCGTGCGGTGCGTAACCATTGTTATTTCCCGAAGCCGATGATGAGAGTACGCGATAGATGCCCGTGTTCAACCCATGGTAAAACCGGCGCGTTCATACGACCTTTAGAGCGCTCCAGGCCCTCTCATTCCAAATAGCTACTCCCATACCAAGACCCGCCTCACCGGCCATGCCAGAAAAGCGATCCAGAACCCGCCCGAGTTTCACCGATGCACCTGGCCGGTGGTGGAAGAATATTGCCATTCCCACGCTCCCGGTGCTCGCCTGTTTTCTCGGTGGCGCGACCGAGAAATGGAGTGAAGGAATCGTCGTTGCTCTTCTGGGCATCATTTTGCTGGTCGATCCTCCGCGCATCTCGCTTGGGCGGGCCTTGAACGTGATTTTGCTCGCGATTATCGCCTGTGCGGCCACGGCGTTCCTGCCTGCGGGCTGGTTCCCGCCGCCGGCCTGGCGACAGATTCTGGTGAATGATTTTGGCATCAGTCTGCCCGGAACCTTCTCGCCGCAGCCTTGGCTCTCCCTTGGATGCTTTGTTAGTTTTCTCGCCGGTCTGAGCTGGCTTTACTATGTGAGCACGTTGGATCTGGAACTGCGCGAAGTGCGCCAGCAGCTTCGATTTTTCGCGGCCGGAATTGTCCTGCTCGCCACGCTTTGCGTCGCCCTCTATTCGGCGCATACGGCTCTTCCCTTCTGGCACAACCAGCGAGGATTCGGCCCGTTCCCGAATCGAAATCAAACCGCCAATCTTTTTGGTCTTACCGCGGTCGTGATCCTGGCGTGTGGTCAGGAGGATATCCGGCACGGCAGGAAAAGATCGATCGCCTGGCTTGTAGGGCTCGGTTTCATCGTGGCCGCGATCGTTCTCGATTTCTCTCGCGCCGGCATGGTCATTTTGGTGGTCGGAAGCGCGCTTTGGCTCGGTGGCTTTGCCCTGCGCCAGGGATCGGTGGCGCGGATTGCTCTCGGCTTTTCCGCGTTGCTCATCTTGCTCACGGTGATGCTGGTCTTTGGCGGTCACACCTTCGAGCGGTTTCATCTGCGGGCGGGCGAGGCCGGGGACCTGGCCCCGGATCTTCGCTGGGCAATTTACCGGGATACTCTCCACCTCATTCGCGCCTCCCCCTGGTTCGGCATCGGTCTCGGAAATTTCGATGGAGTTTTCGCGCTTTTTCGCGATGCATCTCTGACCGGGGCCCCGACGATTCATCCCGAGAGTGATTGGTTTTGGCTCTGGGCAGAAGTGGGATGGCCGGTGATTGTCCTGGCTCTGGCGGGTCTCGCGATTCTCGTTCGTCGAGTTTTTCCTCTGCAGGAGGGGACAAATCAGCGCTTCCGGCTCGCCGCGTTGATCGCGGCAGTCCTCTTTGCCCTGCACGGACTGGTGGATGTTTCGGGGCACCGGGTGGGGACCGCGTTTTCGGGCATCTTCTTTCTTGGGATGGCCCTTCGTCGTCCGGCGCAATTGCGGGCCAGTTCGTGGCTTCCTCTCTTCTTCCGGTTGACCGGACTGCTGCTTTTGATTTCCGGCATCGCCTGGCTTGTGGCCACTCGTTATGGAATGCTTCTGCCCGGAGCGGTAGGCGCCGAGAATGAAATGCGGCAGGCCTCCTCCGCCAGTCAGGGCCGGAACTTCAACGAGACGATCCAGCGCGCGACGCACGCCCTCGAGTGGGCGCCCCTGAAGTGGCAACTCTACTTTTCGCGCGCGGTTGGAAAAGTGGGAGCGAAACGGCCCGCGGCCGATGCACTGGATGATTTTCGGCGAGCCCGCTTTCTCGAGCCGAATGCCCACGAAGTTCCCTACCAGGAAGGAATCGTGTGGCTGACCCGGGAACCAGCCCTGGCGATCTCGGCCTGGCAGGAAGCTCTCCGCCGCGTTGGCGCACAGCGACTCGAGATGTACGGGCACATGCTTGCGCTGGCGTCCCAGCACAGTCCCGCGGTGCGACGAGGCTTGGAGGAAATCGGCATGGCTTCGCATGATCTGGCGCTCGTCTATCTCCAAGGCGCCGCCGGCGCGGATTTCAAGACAGCACTTCATCACCTGCTCGAGAACGATCCAAATCTGGACACGTTCTCCGGCGAGGAGAGAACCAGGCTATTTGCCCTTTGGACGGATCGCGGCGACCAGGCGGAGCTGGTCCGCGCCGTTGAAGCGCATCCCGATTGGATGGGGGATGCCTGGCGCTCAATGGCGAAGTACCATGCGAGCCGGAATGATTTTCGCGGAGCGTTCGAAATCGTCCGGCGTTTCGGAGCCGCGCCGCCTCTACCTCAACCTGCGGCCGGATCTTCCATCGACCAGCTCCGGCAAGCTTTTCACGCGAGTCCGGATAATTTCGGCGTTGGCTACCAGCTTTACCGCGGGCAGATGTCAGCGGGCCAGTCCGACGAGGCGCTGGCGACCGCGCGTCATTTTACCGAAGGGCCGGATTGTCCGCCCTATTTCCATTTTCTCGAAGCGGAAGCCTGGGCCGCGAAGGAAAACTGGGAACGCGCGTGGCGAGCGTGGGAGAAATTTCAGACCCCCAAGTCGGGATAACCTTTACGTAGACGAAGGTAGCACGGCGGCGAGGCAAAGGCGTTCGGATTGATTCTGGTCGTGACCGTTGGCTCGGCCCTCCAGCCTGCGTCTGTAGCTTGTATGGATATTGTGAGCCTCTCACCTTTGTGGGCCCTCGCTATCTTACCCTACCCGTGCGGATAGCGAGGAGTGACTTTTGGTCCATTTGCAGCCGGGAACTTTAGGGAAAAATGGATGAGCTTTTTCTTACCCCAATAAACAATCCCCAGATAGATGCCGGGTGAGACTTCGCGGATTTCGTCTCGGACCCAATGCGCGACGAGCGAGGTCTTGGAGTAGTCGAGCACGATACACTCCTTTTGGTCCAGCCAGCTCTTGTCCTTGTAAACCTTTGCCACGATCGCCTTGTGCCCGAGCGGCAGGATCTTGTTTCGTAACTCACCTTTGCGGGCGTCGAACACCTTGCCTTTCCAGGTAAAACGATGAATGAATCTGGCGATATCCACGGAGGCCGATGTGCCCGGCTTGATGATGGCCGTTCCTTCCCCTTCGCCGTCGGGAATATTACCCGCGTGGCTCTTTCGAAACAGATCGTCAAGTTGTTGATCGGACATCGCCAGAAACGAAGCGGGGGCTTTAACAGCGACCGGAGGACTCGCACAGGAGTTCAACAGGCACACTGCCAGAAGAAACGGAGCGGAGGCTCTAACGATGGTTGCGGAGGTAGGCATGTAATTGAGCCTTCGCTTGAGGAAGATAGTTTAGAACGTTTTGAGGAACTCGATTAACGCATGTTTGTCGGCGTCGGCCAAGTCAGCGCCGAAATAGTGACCTTCGTCTTCGATAAAATCCGGACACTTGTTCGCCGCGATAAGTTCCGGAACCGTTTTAAGTAGTTCCGCCGTAACCGCATCAGGAGGAAGGTTTGATTGATTGATTCTGACGAGTGTCTCAGCCACCGTGGCGAGATTGAGCAGTTGCTCTGCATTGGGTTCGAGGTTGGCAATCAAGTTAATTGGAACCCCTTTCGGGACTGGGCCGATATTGAGATAACCATCGATGTCCGCAAGTCTCTGGAACGGCTTGGGAACGAATTCCTTGCGCAGGTGTAATGAACATTCATTTTGCGTCCGCCAGATCGAGGCCTTGTCCAGACGTTTGCCCGGCCAGAGAAGTTTTTCCGCTGCATCATTGAACGCTGCGAGGCGGCCTGCCACCGAAGGATCACCCGTGAATTTTCCGAGCGCGTTGTTGTGGAGAAATGGTGCCGAACTCCACAAGCTCGCCAGCGATGGGACGCGATAGTAGCCAGGTCCGGTGTCTCTGGCGCTCGGGTTGAAGTGGATCGGATGAGCCTCATCGAAAGGATTATAAAAATCCGTTTGAGCCATGGGCGGGAGTTCCTTGTAGTCTTGAGACGAAAAGTTGTCCCAGATGTGTCCAGATTTGGCGTTACTGGCAAGAGCTCGGGCCGAGTTTGTCTTGAGCTCAGTAACCGGATAGCGCCGCTCGTTGGAAAGGAAATTGTTTTCCAAGAAATCCGGTTTGACTACTTCCGCGCGGAACCACGCCTTGCCCTGACCGGATCGCGGGTCGATCCCGGTGGGGGGTTGCTTGCTCGAATGACAGCCGGCGCAGTTTTCGGCGAACACCTGCTTACCTCGTGTCATGACCATTTCATCCCGGGTGAGGTAGGCATCGCCTCCCGGAGCGTCCGCGAGGTGAAACGGCTTTAGCTTGCGGAAAAAGGCCCTGATATTTCCAAGTCGTTCTTCGGTCGCAAGCCAAAAAACGGAATGCCCGCGCGCGTAAGAAATCTCAAACGGTTTCTGCGGAAGCAAGCCGATAAGCCTGTGGTGGCGTGTCAGCCAATATTCGGAAAACAGGCCGATGTTTACGTAAACGCGCATGGTCGCCCCCGATACGCCAATCGAGTCGGCGCCGTCTTTGAGAATGTGCGCCACCGGCATTTGCGCTTTCACGTCAGGGAACGCAAGGGTGCCGCCAGTCATCTTTTCCGGCACGGCCATCCGTTCCCGCTCGGCCAGGAGAAAGATCGCATTGATCGCATTCGGATTGTTGATGTGATCAGTCGCAAGGCGCGATGTGTCCGATGTCCCTGGCGGTTGCGCGCTTAATTGTTCGTAGAAGAAGCCGCCCTTCTTCACGTTACAGGCGAAGACCTTGCCCTCGCGGATGTATTGGTTGCCGACGGCAGAAGCGAGTTCCTCCCAGCGCGGATTTTCCGGATCGACTGGCGGATGCGAAGGGTTCGGGGAGATGTGACACGCGCCGCACGCGACGCCGACGCGGTACGGGCGCACGAGCTTGGCGTCGTTATAATAGTGCTCGTCATCCATGAAACGCGCGCCGTCCCATTTCCTGCGGGCGGCTTCGTTGAAGTCCGGATTCGGAAAGAGCCGGAAGCCGAGAACACCGGAGGGCTTTCCGTAAACCTTCTCGTCAATTCCCGCCGGTTCTGGCTCTATCTGTTCATCGAGGCACAATCCGAACTCGTCAGGCTTCGAGGCGGGGCGCGCGCGAAAGCCCGGTTGGTTGACGAGTCCCAAAGTCTTGAAACGCTGACCCCGCGCGTATTTTCGGTTATCGAGGGTCTTCAACAGATCTATCAATCCGTAGCCGTCCTGCGACAGATGGTTCCAAAAGTGATCGTTTCCCGCGCTCCAGAGATTCCAGGCGTTGCGGCCCATAATCTCCTCCGGCGAGAGTTCGATCCCGCCATCCATTTGCCTGAACACATCAGCCGTGATCTGCGGGAAGTCGGTGGTGGTTAGGCCGGCGGCTTTGGCTTCATCGACCGGTTCGTTCTTTTTGCAGCTGGCAACCACCAGTGGGAAGGCGAGCGCCCAGCCTGCAATGGTGGCGATGCGAAGACTTTTCATTGTCTATTTCCCTGCGGAGCCCTTCACCAACCGAAAGGTGGTTTAGCTCCCGGGAAAATGAGGTGGCAAGAATAATCTTCAGCCGGCGCGCGGCTACGTGAGCTTGCAACTCGCGGATTCGCAAGCTGGAAGGGCGCGCTAATTTTCAACGAGCGCGGCCTGTGCCGCGGCTAAGCGCGCAATCGGAACACGGAAGGGACTGCAACTGACGTAATCCAATCCCAGCCGGTGGCAGAATTTCACGCTCTCGGGATCGCCGCCGTGTTCGCCGCAGATCCCGAGCTTGATGTCGGGACGGGCGCGGCGGCCCTTGTCGACTGCGATCTTCATGAGCTGTCCCACGCCGGTCTGGTCGAGCGTCGAAAATGGGTTTTTCTTGAAGATTTCGTTCTCCACGTACGGCACGAGGAAATTGCCCATGTCGTCGCGGCTGATGCCGAGCGTCATCTGCGTTAGATCATTCGTGCCGAAGCTGAAGAACTGGGCCGTTTGCGCGATCTCATCGGCGGTAAGAGCGCCGCGTGGGACTTCGATCATGGTGCCGACCAGGTACGGAAACTTCACCTTTTTCTCCGTCATCACTTCACGGGCGACTCGATGGACGATCTCCGCCTGCAAATCGATTTCCTTTTTGAATCCGGCCAGCGGAATCATAATCTCGGGCTTCACCTTGATCTTTCGTTTCATCACGTCCGCGGCGGCTTCAAAGACCGCGCGCGCCTGCATCTCGGTGATCTCCGGATACGCAATTCCGAGGCGACAACCCCTGTGGCCGAGCATCGGATTGAACTCATGCAGTTGTTCCACCCGTTGCGCGATTTTCTCTGCTGACACATCCATCTTTTGCGCGAGATCAGCCTGCGATTTCGCATCGTGCGGCAGAAATTCATGCAGCGGTGGGTCAAGAAAGCGAATCGTCGCGGGAAAACCCTTCAGCGCCTTGAAAATGCCGGTGAAATCGTCGCGTTGATACGGAAGCAGCTTGGCCAGCGCGGCCTTCCGATCGGCGATGTTGTCGGCAAGAATCATCTCGCGCATCGCATCAATCCGATCGCCCTCGAAAAACATGTGCTCAGTGCGGGTGAGTCCGATCCCGACCGCGCCGAACGCGAGTGCATTCTCGGTTTGCTCGGGATTATCCGCATTGCAACGGACATCGAGCCTCGCCAACTTCGAGCACCATTTCATCAACTGGTTGAACGCCTTGAATTTTTCCGTCTTCTGCGCCGCCTTATCACCGTGCAGCATGCCGGTAATGATTTCACTCGGTGCGGTGGCGAGTTGGCCGGCGTAGACCGTGCCAGCGGTGCCATCGATGGACAGATAATCACCTTCGGTGAAGACCTGGTTCCCGGCGCGGACGGTTTTTTTTGCGTAATCGATTTGCAAGGCCGAGGCACCGCAGATGCAAACTTTGCCCATCTGCCGCGCGACCAACGCCGCATGTGAGGACACCCCGCCTTTGGCCGTCAGGATTCCTTCGGCGGCGATCATGCCGCGCAAATCCTCCGGGCTCGTCTCGTTACGCACGAGCAGGACTTTTTCGCCTTTCTCCTCAGCGGCCGCGGCCCGATCGGCATTCAAATAGATTCTGCCGGAAGCGGCCCCTGGACCAGCCGGCAGACCACTGGCAATCGCCTTCGCTTTCCTGACTTCCGCGACATCGAAGATCGGTGCAAGCAACTGGTCGAGTTGATCCGCGGGGTTGCGCATCACCGCGGTTTTCCAGTCGATGAGTCTCTCCTTGAACATGTCCATCGAAAACTTCAAAGCGGCCGCGGCGGTGCGCTTCCCGTTGCGGGTCTGGAGCATGAACAGCCTGCGATCCTGGATGGTGAACTCGATGTCCTGCACGTCCTTGAAATGTTTCTCCAGCCTGGCGCGCACTTTGAGCAGCTCCGCATAGGCTCCGGGCATGAGCTTCTTCAGTTCGATCACTGGCTGCGGCGTGCGGACGCCGGCCACGACGTCTTCGCCCTGAGCGTTGATCAGGAACTCGCCGTAGAATTCATTCACGCCGTTCGCTGGATTGCGGGTGAACGCCACTCCGGAACCCGAGTTCTCACCTGTGTTGCCGTAAACCATCGCTTGCACATTCACGGCCGTGCCCCACTCCTGCGGGATGTTGTACTTCCGGCGATAGACGATCGCGCGGTCATTCATCCAGGAACCGAAAACAGCGCCCGCCGCTCCGCGAAGTTGATCCCAGGGATCGTTAGGGAACGCCTTGCCCGTGCGCTCTTTCACGAGCTTTTTGAAGCGGACTACGAGTTCCTGATAATCGGAGGCGTCGAGCTTCGAATCGTCAATGTCGTGCTGGCCGTGCTTATGGTCCTTGTAGTGTTCGATCACTGATTCGAACGGATCGTGATCTTCGCCTTCGCGCTTTTGCACGCCCATGACGACATCGCCATACATTTGGATGAAGCGGCGGTAGCAATCCCAGGCGAACCGCTCGTTCTTGGTCGCCTTGACGAGGGCCTCCACGGTGGCGTCGTTCAGTCCGAGATTCAGAATGGTATCCATCATGCCGGGCATCGAATCGCGTGCGCCGGAACGTACGGCCACGAGCAGCGGCATTCTCGAGGTGTCACCGAACTTCGTGCCCATGATGCGCTCCATATTGGCCACGCCCTGCTCCACCTCGGCCTGGAGCGTGACCGGGTAATGCTTCTTGTGTGCGTAGTAGTAGGTGCAGACTTCCGTTGTAATCGTGAATCCGGGGGGAACGGGGAGGCCAATGCGAGTCATTTCCGCGAGGTTGGCGCCTTTTCCGCCGAGCAGCGGTTTCATGTTTCCCGCGCCATCCGCCCGGCCGTTGCCGAAACGATAAACAAAACGGGTTATTTTCCTTTTCCTGGAAGGCGACTTGGATTTCCTGGACTTCGTGCGTCGCGTTATCTTGCGGGTGGAAGCTTCCTTTTTTTTGGCCATGGGAGATTAAAAACGAGGAACGGCGGAGCCGAACGGACGCAAAGCTAAGTCCCGTCCCCAAGGTGTCAACGAAACTGAGTTCGGAGGGATATGCTTCTGCATGTCCACGCTTTCGCGCCCCAGGACGTGCAGAAGCACGTCCCTCCGGAAGCTACCGCTGCTCGCACGTGCCGAGAACGTCACCGATGGCCGCGGTGAAATCACTCAAGCCCGTGCTGGGAACGATGATCGTGTTCCGGCGACCGTGAGCTTCCTCGGTAATGCGCAGAAATCTGCCACGCTCGTTCTCGCGGAATTCGAAATGAAACCGCTTTCGTTCGATTTGAACTTCTTTCGCTTCGAGAATGCTGTCCATTTGGAGACCTTCATGAGTTTAGAGAGGTCCGCGGAGGAATTGGAAGCAAATTCTGCGTGGTGCCGGGGCCGCAAGCTCTTTGACGGGAGCCGCTTCTAACGACGATGCGTTCGGGCAGGCCGGTGATCACGCCGGGCGCGCTCCTGTCTTGGCGCGGTCCCGTTCGCAATGGCAAAATCTACCTGGCGCTTAAAGATATCGACGCGTGCCACGAAAACGCGCAATTGATCGCCCACGGAAAATCGGCGTCGAGATTGTCGGCCAATGAATCGGCGTTGCGCTGGATGGAAAACATAGAAATCGTCCGTGAGGGAAGAAACATGCACGAGACCGGTCAGGAGGACATCCGGCAACTCCAGCAGGAGTCCATAATTTCGGACATCGATGATGGTCGCACGAAATACTTGCGGATCGCGCGCCTCGAGTTGGCGCTGAAAGAACTCGAGCTTTTTCATCTTCACGGAATCCATCTCGGCCTCAGCTGCCACGCGTTCCGTGACGGAAATATGTTCGGCCGCGGAAACCATTTGCCCCATATCGGTCCTTGATTCTTCGTGGTAGGGCCGGTGCGCTGCGCTGGCCGGATGCCGCCGCGCAGCGTCTCTACCCAAGGCTCGATGGACCACTAAATCAGCGTAGCGCCGAATTGGGCTGGTGAAATGCGTGTAGTTGGTCTTGGCGAGACCATAGTGGCCGAGCGGTTGTGCCGCATAACGCGCTCGCTTCAGACTTTTTAAGAGACCGATCTTGAGCGCCTGTTCCTCCGGCCTGCCACTGAGCGAAGCGAGCAAGCGCTGCAGTTCGGCGCGGTTGGTGAGATCGCCTGCCTTGAAATTGTAGCTGAGCACGAGCTCGCGGTAGTCAGCCAGTTTATCCGGCTCGGGATTCTCGTGCACTCGATAGATCGTCGGAATAGAGCGGTTCTTAAGCTCGCGTGCGACGGCTTCGTTTGCCGCGAGCATGAACTCTTCGACCAGTTGATGCGATTCATCGTTTTCGATTCGCTCGAGGAGGACCGGCTTGCCTTCCTCATCCAGCCGCACTTTCACTTCCGGAAAATCCAGGTCGAGAGACCCGTGTTCAAAGCGTTTTCTGCGCAAGAGGGACGCCAATTCCCAGGCTACGTGGAGACGCTCGCTCAATTGGTCGGCAGGCGCAGCGCGTAGAATGGCGTAGGCCTCGCGATAGGTGAGGCGGCGCGCGCTACGGATGAGCGTTCGGGCAAAGCGGCTGCTCTTCGTGCGGCCATCTTTTGTGAATTGAATGAAGACGGAATGCGTGAGGCGGTTCACCGCCGGATTCAGACTGCAAACGCCATTGCTCAATCGCTCCGGGAGCATGGGGATGACGCGGTCGGGGAGATAAACGCTGTTCCCGCGTTTATAAGCTTCGCGGTCCAGCGCCGCGCCCGGTTTCACGTAAGCGGCAACATCGGCGATATGCACACCGAGGCTCCAGCCGCCGCCCGGGAGCCGTTCGACATTGATCGCGTCATCAAAGTCGCGGGCATCGTCAGGGTCGATCGTGACGATGAACCGGTCGCGTAGGTCCTCGCGTCCTTCGCACATCTCCGGTCCGACTATCTCTGGAATTCCCCTGGCTTCGTCGAGAACGTCTTGCGGAAATTCCGTCGGAAGGTGGTACTTCCGGATGATCGAAAGCATATCCACACCGGGTGCGGAACTGGGCCCGAGGATCTCGATGATTTGCCCCTCCGGATTGACGTGACGCGATTCCCACGGTTCGAGGCGGACGACGACCTTATCGCCCAGCGCGGGTGTTTTCGGGAGCGGTGGTCGCGGTGGAACCTGGACGTAAACGTTATGGACGATGCGCGGATCGTCGGGAACGACGTAAAAGAAGTTTTTCGACTGCTGCAAAGTTCCGACGAGTGAATCGTGGGCGCGTTCGAGGATACGAATCACCCGGCCCTCGGGGCGACCCTGGCCGCTCGTTGTGCGTGAGTAGCGCTCATCACGGGTGATCCGGGCCACCACTTTGTCGCCATGCATCGCCGTGCCGGTATTTTCGGCCGCGATGAAAAGATCCTGCTCTCCCGGCTTCTCTCGTGAAAGAAATGCGTAACCAGCCTGGTGAACATGCAGCTTGCCCGTGACGAGATCCGCCTCCGATGGCAGGACGTAACGGTTTTTCCGGATGCGTGCGATTTCTCCGGACTGCTCGAGCTGGCGCAGGACCTCGTTTAGTCCCATCCGAACCCCGCTTTTTCGGCCGAGCGCTTTCCCGAGCTCAATCTTGTCGAGAGGTCGATATTTCGAGGCGCCCAGTAACCGCAGGATTTGGGTGCACAATAGGTCTCGCTCAGATTTCACAATGTCGGGGACGGCGATGAACAATAAGCCGGAGGCACTCTCCGCGCGAAGTTGCCTGGAGACGAATGCAAATTTCCGGGCTTACGCCCCATCGAATAAACCGCACCGTATGATAGTCTGATCCTTCATGGGTGAGACGCTTTGGAGAATTGCCGGCCGGCCGGTTGATCTTTCGAAGCACGCCTTCATCATGGGAGTTCTCAACGTCACCCCGGATTCATTCTTCGATGGCGGCGAGTTTTTTACGGTGGAAAAAGCCGTGGAACACGGTGTCCGCATGGCCTCGGAGGGTGCGCAAATCATCGACGTAGGAGGAGAGTCGACGCGGCCTGGCGCGGAACCCGTTTCGGCGGAAGAAGAACTGGCACGCGTTTCTCCCGTGATCGTGAAATTGCGTGAAAAGATCCCGGCGCTTGTTTCCATCGATACGACCAAGGCTGTCGTTGCGCGTGGGGCGTTGGAAGCGGGCGCCGCGATCATCAATGACGTGAGCGGCGGTCAGGCTGATCCGGAGATGATGAACCTCGCGGCCGAGAAGAAGGCCGCCATAATCCTCATGCACATGCAGGGTAATCCCCAAACCATGCAGACGTACCCGCACTACGCCGACGTGGTCACCGAGGTTGCTGATTTTTTTCGACAACAATATACCCGCGCCCTAGAGTCCGGCATTGATTCGATGGCCATCGCGTTTGATCCGGGAATTGGGTTCGGTAAAACCGTTGAGCACAATCTGGAGTTGCTCTCCAACCTTTCGCGTCTTCGGATTCATGACCGGCCGATTGTGGCCGGTATCTCACGAAAATCTTCCCTCGGCCAGATGGTCGGATCAACCCAGATGAGCGATCGCCTCGCCCCGACGATTGCTTTCACCGCGCTGATGCGCGAGCGCGGAGCGAACGTTCTGCGGGTGCATGATGTCAAGGAAAACGCCGCAGCCTTGCGCGTGACCGAAAGACTTCTCGGAACCAGGAAATGACCCAGCAAATCATTCAGCTCTGGATCGGAAAATGGCGAAGTCTCATCGAGATTATTCTCCTGAGTGTCGGGATTTATTATGGATACCTTTATTTTCGCGGAACGCGCGGGGCGAAGGTCCTGACGGGTTTGGCGATCGTTTTTTTGACCCTGACACTGATCTCGCAGTTACTGAATCTTGTTGTCATCGGCTGGATCATCCGGAGCTTTTCCGTCTTCCTGGCGGTCGCCCTGGTCGTGATCTTTCAGCCCGAACTGCGCCGAGGTCTGGCCGAGCTGGGAGGGCACCCGATTTTTTCCCTGACTAGTGAAAAACGCGAGACCGTGCACGATATCGCTGAAGCTGTGACTCAGCTGGCGAACAAACAGTTCGGAGCGCTCATCGCCATCGAGCGGGATACATCCATCCGTGTTTATGAAGAGACGGGCGTGATCATTGATTCCGCCTTTTCCGTCGAGCTGCTCTTAACGCTTTTTCATCCGAAAGCAGCCTTGCATGATGGCGGAGTGATTGTGCGAAACGGGCGAATTGCCGCGGCTGCCTGTATCTTTCCAGTAAGCCAGCGGGAAACTCTCGATCGGAGCCTTGGCCTCCGGCATCGCGCGGGCTTGGGAATCACCGAAGAATCAGATGCGATCGCGGTAGTGGTTTCAGAAGAAACAGGTGCGATTTCGATCTGCCATCGACGCCGGATCGAACGCAATTTCACTCCGGAAACATTTCGCAAACGAATCGGCGAGATTCTTCTCCAAGGCACTTATGAAGAAACTGATCCTGAACAATTGGCGGGCGAAGTTGATCTCCCTCCTTCTCGCGACAACCCTTTGGTACCTCATCAAAAAGAACGTAGCAACGACACCCTCGCTGTCTGACGAACAGGGAGGACAACCCACGCTCTCAGGGAAGCATTAGCGCAAAAAACGCGCGAGATTTTCTTCCTCCCAGCGCCGCGCCCGCCGGTACCCCGGGAATTCGCGCTCGCGTCGGTAGAATCTTTCGGTGTGAACGCGGCGACGGCCACCGGGCCCCACTTCGTCCGGCACCACCGAGTGCAACATTTCGTGATAAAGCACGTACCGGAGAAACCAAACTGGCACAAAAGGCTGGTCCAAGAGTGGATTGATCCGGATCACGCGATCTTCCTCCTGAATCGTTCCGAAAATGAAATATTCTTTCGGACGTCGCTTTTGCCGGCGACCCCACATCACTTTGTATCCGCGTAAACGGCTGCGGAAATAGCGCTCGTTCAGTCGATCGAAAACTGCCCGGAGATCAAAGTATTCCCCCTCATGCTGAAGATTAAGTTGCCGCTGCATCGGCAATTTCGGATGCGCAATTTTTCGTTTCGTTTTCTTGGCCATGATGCGATTCCGGGATGAAATAACGCCCAACAGAGAAGCATTTTAGCTATCTTCGTCTGCGTTCACAAGAGAAGGCGTAGGAAATTTTCATCTGGTATATAAATACATGATATCCAGTGTGTTATATAATACACTTGCAAGTTTGAGAAAGGGTAAAATTTGAGAATTTAACTCGCATTGTTGTCCATTACCGAGCCAAGATATTGGAGACCAGTCTTCTACAACAAGGCCATGTTTTTTCGCGCAACCGCCGGCCGGCGCCACTGCGATGGGGCGGGATCGGTGCCGGCGTCGAGTGGGCCGGATATTCAAGCCGGCCTCGCAACCTGCAGATGACGGACAAGGACGGTTGCCAGGCGAGACAGATAGAGCGTCTGTGAAAGCTGGCGGATCACGCACGCTCCCGGGTCAATTGCTGGCCAGGATGATCGCGTTTTACGGAAATCGAGACTGCGCTTATACTCCGCCGCGCCTTCAACATGACACCCCTGCTAAGAAAATTGCTCGGCCTGAACTGGCTCCTGCTGGTGAATATGCTGGCCCTCGCAATCTTCGGTGTTATCGCGATCTACAGCGCAACCTATATGCGTGAAGACTCGGTTTCCGCCGAGTTCTGGCGCAAGCAGGCCAACTGGGTGGCGGTCGGTTTTTTCGCCTTCATTGTCACAAGCCTGATTGATTATCGGTGGATTCGCTGGGGTGCTCTTCCGATGTACCTCGCGGGCCTGGGCTTTCTTGTTCTGACCAAGTTCATGGGGACCAAAGTGTACGGGTCGCGCAGTTGGCTTCACCTCGGGCCGATAAATTTCCAGCCGGCCCAGTTGGCGGTCGTTGCCGGAATCATGGTCCTGGCCTTGTTCCTCAGTCAGTTCCGGGAGATGCATCCCATGCTTCGGCTGCTGCTTTCCGGCGTCATTGTCGGCGCGCCGTGTCTTCTCATTCTGATGCAACCGGATCTTGGGGAGTGCATCATCTGGGGACCAGTCCTGCTGGCGTTGCTCTTCGTTGGTGGAATACCGCTTCGTTATTTGATCTGCATTTTGCTCATTGTTGCCACCGCGCTCCCTCTCGCCGCGAATCTGGGCTTGAAAGCGTACCAACAAGAGCGCCTCACGGCCTTTGTGCATCCGGAGATCGATCCTAGAGGAGCATCGTGGGCGATTAATCAATCGCTCATTGCCATTGGCTCCGGCGGTTGGTCGGGCAAGGGCTTCAAAGCGCCAAACACTCAAATTGAACTCGGCTTCCTTCCAGCCACGGCTGTTCACAATGATTATATCTTTTCTGCCATCGGGGAGCAGTGGGGATTCGTGGGGGGAGTGTTTTTGATCAGCGCCTTTGCGCTCCTGCTTTTGACGTGTCTTTTCGTGGCGTTTTTCGCCGGAGATCAATTCGGTCTTCTTCTCGTGGCTGGAGTTACCGCGCTCATTTTTACGCACGTTTTTCAGAACATCGGAATGACCATTTCGATGCTGCCCATCACGGGCGTTCCCTTGCCGCTAATCAGTTACAGCGGTTCCTTTGTACTCATGATCATGTTCGGCCTCGGTATCGTAAACAGCGTCTGGGTGCATCGAAAGGAACGGGAGAGCTGAGCGGTTTGTCCGCCTCCGGGTGTCGCAGTTTACTTTTGCCTTTCGCGTCCCTAAGATCCGCGGCGTCGCATGGAAACTGATTACAAGGTCAAGCTCGAGGTTTTTGAAGGTCCACTCGATTTGCTGTTGTACCTGATCAAGCAGGATGAGATCGACATTTACGAGATATCGCTGGAAAGGATCACCAGCCAGTACCTTGAATATCTCCAGGCTTTTAAGGAGCTGAACATTGACATCGCCGGGGAATTTATCGTCATGGCGGCGAACCTGATTTATCTGAAGAGCCGCAGCCTGCTTCCGGTTGATCAACAACCCCCGGACGAAGATGCCGCCGAGGATGATCCGCGCTGGGACCTGATCCGGCAGCTGATTGAATATAAGAAGTTTAAGGAAGCGGCGGCGCAATTACATACACGCCAGCTGGAACAGGAACGGGTCTTCGCGCGCACCGGCGTAGGATTGGGAGCACCTGCGATCGCACCTCTTCCGCTGGGGGAAGTCGGCATTTTTCAGCTAATCAACGCTCTCCAAACTGTCATCAAGCGAATCGAAGCCCGGGAAGATTTGCGCGAGATTTTCGGGGAGCATTTCACTGTCTCCGACAAAATCGATTCAATCTTGCAGCGCGTTTCGGGAGGCGTGCCGGTGAAATTCTCGGAGTTGTTCGCCGAGATGGCATCCCGGGTCGAGATTGTCGTGACTTTTCTCGCGCTCCTGGAGTTGATTCGTCTCAAACAGGTCCTGGCAACGCAGATGAATCCGTTCGACGAGATCGAGATCAGGTCCGCGTCAAACTAGCGGAGCTCATGCCGCGAATCTTGATCGCCGGTTGCGGCTATGTAGGAGAAGCGGCGGCCGATCTCTTTCATGAACACGGGTGGGAGGTCCAGGGATGGACTGCGTCGGTTCAATCGGCCGGGCAACTGGCCGCTAAACCATACGTGGTCCGGGCGGTGGACATCACCGATCGCGCCGCGGTGTCGGAGGTTCACGAAGAGTTCGATGTTGTCGTTCAATGCGCGAGCTCCCGCGGCGGTGATGCGGGGGAATATCGTCGGATTTATTTGGAGGGCGCGCGGATGCTTCTTTGCGCTTTTCCAAATTCGAGGCTGCTTTTCACCAGTAGCACGAGCGTTTACGCCCAACAGCAGGGCGATATCGTAGACGAGACGAGTCCAGCGAATCCCTTCCACGAGAAGGGACACGTTCTGCGCCAGACTGAAGATCTCGTGCTCGCGGACAACGGAATCGTGTTGCGCCTGGCGGGGGTTTACGGGCCGGGCCGTTCTTTTCTTTTGCGGAAGTTCCTCGCGGGCGAAGCAGTGCTCGATCGAGGCGATCGCATTATCAACCAGGCGCATCGTGATGACATCGTCTCGGCCTTGCTGCTTCTGGCGGGGCGGCGAGCTGATCTCGGGGGCCAGATTTACAACGTGGTGGATGACCAGCCGATCCGGGCGCGCGACGCCTTCCAATGGTTGAGCGCACGCCTGCAGCGCCCGTTGCCATCGGGAAAAGTAATCACTGCGAGAAAGCGTGGCGACAGTAATAAGTTAGTGTCTAATAGGAAGTTGCGTGCTCTCGGGTGGGACCTTCGTTTCCCGAATTTTCCAGCGGGTATGACAGAAAGTGTCCTCCCGAGCTTCGGATTCGCGCGGTAACTCAGCTATTTGATGCCGGTATGGAAGTTGCTCAGAAAAATCCGGTATGCGTCACATCAAACTCAGCGGCCGCGAGGCGACTGTTGTGCGGTCGATTGGCTTCACGGATGCGATGATGGGCGCGGAGATTCAGGATTCCACCCGGATGGAGGTGGACGACGTCACCGACACGCTCAACGGTCTGATGTCGGCCGGATATGTCGAGAGCATCCCATTTCGCGATGAGGTGCAAATCGCTGAAATGCCTGTCACAGCGTTTGAGTTGAATCCGGCCTACATCCATGGGCTAAAACAAGCGCTGTATCGCCGCTGATTCTCAGGTTTTGGCGTTGGCCGGAGCCGTTGTCTCCGCGGAATCGCGCAAGGCGTGACGCTCGCCGAAAAGCTGGCGGATGACCTCTTCGACCGGCAGCTCCTGCACATTGATATCGATCACGGCGCATTCCTCGAGCAAGTGACGGCAGGTTTCAGTCACTTTCGCGCGAGGCACCTTTAGCTGGACGGAGACTGGTGTCTTCGCGATGACTTCGCCCAGCAACGAGAAATCCCGTTCGCCGGCCGCCTGGAAAGTCAGGCTGATAATCTTGTATCCAGAGAACCGGTCAATGATGGAATTGAGTGGCCCATCGAAAAAAATTCGGCCGTGATCGACAATAATGACGCGATCGCACAGTTCTTCGATGTCCTGCATGTAATGACTTGTCAGCATCGTCACTATCCGGTGTTCGGAGTTGTAGAGCCGAAGAAACTCTCTGACGCGTTTCTGACTTACGACATCGAGACCAATGGTCGGTTCATCCAAAAACAGGACGCGTGGCTCATGGATGAGCGCGGAGATCAATTCCATCTTCATGCGCTCGCCCAAAGAAAGCTCCCTCACCATCACGTTCATCTTGTCCTGCACGTCCAAAAGCTCGCTCAATCCGTCGACGACTTTTTTGAAGCGGTCACGGTCGATTCCATAGATCGCGCGGTTGAGTTCCAGCGATTCCTGGGCGGGAAGATCCCACCAAAGGGCGTTTTTCTGTCCCATGAGGAGACTGAACTGGCGCTTCATCTCGTTGCGTCGTTCCCATGGGACGAATCCGAGGACGCGGGCGTTGCCCGACGTGGGATTGAGCAGCCCTGAGAGCATCTTGAGGACCGTGGTCTTGCCGGCGCCGTTCGGGCCTAGGAACCCGACGAACTCGCCCTCTTCTATTTTGAAGGTGATGTCGTCCGCCGCGCGGGTTTCATCGTACTTTCGCCTAACGAGTCCCTTGATCGATCCCCGAAGTCCACGCTCCTTGCGGTAGGTTCGGTAGATCTTCGTCAGCCCGCTCGCTTCAATCGCGCTCACAGTTCGGCTACCAAGAACTCGCTACGCGTTCGCGGCTTGATTTTACGCAGCGCTCGATTGCGTTTTCGGTTCCTTCGTCTTCAAGAGAGGGAGGACCTTCTCGACGAGGGCGTCCGCGGTGATCCCATGTTTCTTGCGGAGGATTGGTATCGTGCCGTGTTCGATAAACTGGTCCGGCCAGCCAATGCGAACGACTGGCGTGTTGATCATCTGAGAGTGCAGATGTTCCATGACGGCGCAGCCGAAACCATTGTGCAGAACGTGATCTTCGATGGTGCAGATAACCTCGACGCCGCGCGCAAAAAATTCCAGAGTTCCGGTATCGAGCGGCTTGATCCAACGCGGATTGATGAGCGCGACCGAAAGGCCTTTCTCTTCCAGCTTCCGGGCCGCTTCTTCGGCCACCTCGAACATGTTGCCCAAACCGAAAATGGCTACGTCACGACCATGTTGGACGACTTCGGCCTTGCCGATTTCGAGCAGTTTTGGGGCCGCTTTCGGGATGGCGCCGCTGCCCGGACCACGCGGGTAACGGATGGCGATCGGCCCTGAGCTGTAATTAGCCATCGTCCAGAGCATGTCGACGAATTCATCTTCATTCTTCGGCTGCATGTGAACGAAATTCGGGATGTGCCGGAGATAGCCAATATCAAAAAGTCCGTGATGGGTCGGACCATCGTCGCCACTCAGTCCGGCGCGATCCATACAAAGCGCGACGTTCAGGTTTTGCAGCGCAATGTCGTGAATGATCATGTCGTAGGCGCGTTGCATGAAGGTTGAGTAAATCGTCAGAAACGGCTTCAAGCCCTGTGTGGCCAGGCCGCAGGCGAAAAGCGCTGCGTGTTCCTCCGCGATTCCGACATCAAAGTAACGCGTCGGATGTTGGGCTTGGAAAAAACCGAGACCTGTCCCGCTCGGCATCGCCGCGGTAATTGCGACAATCTTTTGGTTTGAATCGGCAAATTTTGCCAGCGTCTTCCCCATTAGCTCCGAATAGGTTGGTGTGCTCGCAGCCGCTGTTTCTCCGGTGTCGGGGGCGAACTTTCCGAGACCATGGAATTTGTCGGGTTTGGCGATGGCCGGCTGATAACCCTTCCCTTTCTTGGTCAGAATGTGCAGGAGGACCGGCTCGTCCTGGGTCTTGAGAAACTCGAACGTCTTCGTCAGCAGGGGAATGTCATGGCCATCAATCGGGCCGTAGTAGCGCAAGCCCAATTCCTCGAAGATCACGCTGGGCAGAAGCAGGTTTTTCACGCCTTCTTCGACTTTGTGCGCGAACTCGACCGCGCTTCGGCCCGCGACCGCTTCGATGAAGCGCCGCGCCTTGTCATGAAGACCGGCGTAGGTCGGATTGGCGACGATATTGTTCAGATAGCTCGCGATGGCGCCGACATTTTTGGCAATGGACCATTCATTGTCGTTCAGGACGACAATGAATCGCCGCGTTTGTGATTTCGCATTGTTGAGCGCTTCGTAACTAATTCCGCAGGTAAAGGCGGCATCGCCCGCCACCACCACGACATTCTCATTTCCACCGCGAAGATCGCGGCCTACCGCCATCCCCAGGCCGGCGGAAAGGGCCGTGCCAGCGTGTCCGGCACCGTAGCAATCATGTTCGCTCTCAGTCCGGAGCAAAAAGCCGTTTAATCCCTCGTATTGACGCATGGTCCCAATGCGGTCGAGGCGGCCCGTAAACATTTTGTGCACGTAACCCTGGTGGCTGACGTCGAAAACAAATTTGTCCCGGGGAGTTTCGAAGACACGGTGCAGGGCGATCGTTAGCTCGACGACGCCGAGGTTCGGGCCGAGATGGCCGCCGGTTTGCGACAAGACCTTGATCAGCTCATCGCGCACTTCCTGTGCGAGCTGTGGCAGGTCTTGCTCGCGTAACGCCTTGACGTCCGACGGAAAGCGAATGCTGTTGAGAAGCCTCCTGGTGCTCCCTGGCTCAGAAGAGTCTGACTTCGTCATTGGTGGTGCTTCCTTTTTCTTCCGATTTTGCAGCGCGTTCCTTTTCAACTGCCGGTTCAAAATCCTTTACCATGGTTTTGCCGGTGTGATTGCGGGTAATGATTTCGATTCTTTGTTCTGCGCTGGTCAGGCGTTCCTGGCACACCCTCGCCAGCTTCATTCCTTCTTCGTAACGCACAATGAGCTCTTCCAGCATCACTTTACCAGACTCCATTTGCTCGACGATTTTCTCAAGGCGATCCAGGGCCGCCTCGAAGTTTGGTTCGGGTTCGGATTTTTTCGCGGTCGGCATGGTTAGGGCGGGGAAAACAATTAAGCATAGGGATGGTGGATAAAAAGCGCGACTTCCGCCAGAACAGACTGTTTCATTTCTGGAGTTTTCCTCGAATGGCCGGGCGAGAACTCAACGGGAAATCCGCAGGTGACTGGTTTAATTCTTGCTCATGTTTTCATCTGGAATCCACTGCCTTCTCAGCAAACTGAGGCTCTCCTACGGTAGCGGCACTCTAATATTATGAGGCGTTTGTTTCAATTCGCGGGAGGTTCGGCGGCGACCGTGGCCGGGTTATGTTTGTTTGCCGCATCGGCGCAGGCCGTTTCGAGCGCCGTCAACATTTCCACCCGCATGGTCGTGGAGACGGGTGACAACGTCCTGATCGGCGGCTTCATCGTATATGGCACCGGGCACAAGACTGTGGGAGTGCGCGCCATCGGACCATCGCTTCCGTTGCAGGGTACCCTGAGCGATCCTGTGCTCGAGTTACACGATTCGAGTGGCGCGTTGATTGCCGCCAATGACAATTGGCGCTCCTCACAACAGGCCGAAATCATTGCGGCAGGTCTGGCCCCTGGGGACGACCGTGATTCGGCGTTGATTGCGACGCTCGATACCGGCAACTACACCGCTATCGTGCGTGGAGCGAACAACGAGACGGGAGTGGCAATCGTTGAAGTTTACGATTTGGACAGCGGAACTCCGACGGCGCGCCTGGGCAATATCGCCACCCGTGGGCACATTCTCACCGGCGATAACGTCATGATCGGCGGCTTTATCATCCGTGGCGATCTGCCCAAGAGGGTGATCATTCGGTCCCGCGGTCCTTCACTCAACCTCAACGGCGCGCCGCTTTCAGGGCGGCTCATGGACCCGATGCTGGAACTCCATGACGGCAGTGGCGCACTCATGATGGCAAATGATAATTGGCGTAGTTCGCAGGAGGCGGAGGTAGATGCCAGCACGCTCGCCCCGACTGATGATCGCGAACCAGCAATTGTCGTGACGCTCCCTCCCGGAAATTACACGGCGGTTGCGCGTGGTACCGGTGAGACGAGCGGTATTGCTTTGATCGAAATATACGATCTCGACCAACCGCCCCAGGCTGATGGTTCGACGCTCTACTTGGCTGCGTTGCGGTCGCAAGGGGCTGCCAATTCACCGGGATCCGGCACCGCGAGCTTGCGCCTTTCGTCCGACGAAACCTCTGCGATCTTTTCTTTCGCGTTTTCGAATCTTACGGGACCGGTCGCGGGCATGCGGATTTATGCTTCGGATGGTACTCTTCTGTTCGACCTTAATGGCGCGATTCCGCAACCCGATGGGACCTATCTTTGGGTTTTCACACCGGTTGGGTCGTTTACGGTGGCCGATATTATCGCTGCGCTCAGGGCCGGCCAAATTTACTTCAGAATTGATACCGCAGGGTATCCCTTGGGCGAGATTTCAGGATTTCTCAATGTCGCGACGGGTGGGCAAATCGCGCCGGTGCCATCACCACCGCCCCCGCTCCCGGCGGGCACGCCCACGGTGGCCGATGCGGGTCGGTTTCTTTCCCAGGCAACTTTTGGCGCGACCGATGCGCTTATTGCGACGGTGCAAAGCGAGGGTTTTGATGCCTTTCTGGACCAGCAATTTGCGACTCCGGTTTCTTCGCATCTCGCGTTCGTCGATGCGTCTGGGGTCAACCCGCCGACTATCACGCAAACGAATGATGCCTGGTGGACGCTGGCGATTTCAGCGCCCGATCAATTGAGACAGCGTGTCGCCTTCGCTTTGAGCGAATTCTTGGTGGTCTCGAATTCTTCGAAAAATTTGGGCAACCAGCCCGGTGCGCTCCCAGCCTACTATGATGTTCTGGTCAGAGGCGCCTTTGGAAATTTCCGGCAGCTGCTCGAGGACATTACGCTGAATCCGGCAATGGGCTCGTTCCTCGACATGTTGAAGAACGACAAGGCGAATGCCTCGGGAACGAGATTGCCGAACGAAAACTACGCCCGTGAGATCATGCAGCTGTTCTCGATCGGTCTCTACCATCTCAACCTTGACGGGAGTTTGGCGCTCAGCTCCGGCGGACTTCCGATTCCGACCTACGACCAGGATGCGATCCTGGGAACTGCCGCGGTCTTTACGGGCTGGACTTACGCGCAGGCCACAAATCCTCCCGTTTTCAATCCACCGGCCGACTGGCGTAACCCCATGGTCAACGTGGCCAGTCATCATTCTCCCAATTCCAAGACAATCTTAAACGGTGTTCTGATCCCAGCCGGGCAAACGGCTGCGCAGGATTTTTCCACGACCCTCGACACAATTTTTAATCATCCGAATGTTGGACCGTTCTTCTGCAAACAATTGATTCAGCGGTTGGTAACGAGTAATCCGAGCCCCGGTTATATTTATCGTGTCACCGCCGTCTTCAACAATAACGGGCAGGGGGTTCGGGGTGATTTGAAGGCTGTTGTCCGCGCCATCCTGATGGATTACGACGCTCGGGGTAGCGCAAAGACGGGGCAAGGCGCGGGGCATGAACGCGAGCCCGTCATTCGCCTGACGAATCTCCTCCGCGCGTTTGACGCATCATCACCTGATGCGAAATTCTCGGTCCGAAACGCGTATACGAATTTTGCTGAAGAAGCGATGCATTCTCCGACGGTCTTCAATTTCTTCTCGCCCGACTACATGGCGCCCGGTGCCATCACGGCGGCCGGCTTGAACAGTCCGGAATTTGGAATCACGACCGAAACCACGGTAGTGACAATCGCGAACTACCTTAATAGTGCGATCTACAGTTACCTTGGGCCTTCGAGTGACAGGATAACGCTGAATCTTACGAACGAACAGGCGCTCGCAGCGGACCCAGTCCAGTTGGTGGATCATCTGAATTCTCTGTTGATGGCCAACAACATGTCCACAGGGATGCGGAACATCTTGATCAATGCCATCACCCAGATTCCCGCGGATAATCCCGCCGAGCGCGCCAAGACGGCCATCTATCTCGTGATCAATTCGCCGGAATTCACCATCGACAAGTAGTTATGTACGTACCCACCCGCCGCACTTTCATTCGCCAGGCCGCTTGCGCCGCGCTCACCACCTCAGGCCTGCTCAATACGATCTTCGATCTTCGAAGGCTAAGCGCCGCCAACATTCCCAACGGCAGCGATTACAAGGCGCTGGTTTGCCTGTTCCTTTACGGTGGCAACGATGCGAACAACGTCATCGTGCCGCACGACGATAACGGATACGCCTCCTACGCCGCCGCGCGGGGTACTCTCGCCATCCCACAGGCGTCCCTCCTTCCACTCACCTTGCAAAATGGCGATGGCCGCGATTTCGGTTTCCATCCGAACCTCGCGGAGCTTCAGGCCCTCTTTAACCAGGGGCGCCTTGGGATCGTCTCGAATGTTGGCACACTCGTCGCTCCCATTACTCGCGCGCAGTATCTCTCTGGTGGGGCCGCCGTTCCGCCGCAGCTCTTCTCGCATGCCGACCAGTCGGTGCAGTGGCAAACTTCCGTGCCCGATCAACCAGCCCGGACGGGTTGGGGCGGACGAATGGCGGACGTGCTTCACTCGCTTAACGGGAATTCGCAAATTTCTCTCTCCATCTCGATCGCCGGAACAAATACGTTCGAAGTCGGCAACACCGTGCTCCCGTATAACGTTTCGTCCGATGGGAGCATTGGCCTGGCTGGGTTCAACGGCAGCGCAAATGCGAACGTCCGTCTGCAGGCTTTCCGGGACTTCCTGGCTTTGCCGCATAACAATCTATTCGAGAAGGCTTATTCGGATACGGTCTCTCGCTCGATTGCTGCGAACGAGCTGCTGACGTCGGCTCTCGCGGGGATCCCGCCGCTACAAACCGTTTTCCCCGCAACCGCGCTGGCGAAGCAACTGTCTATGGTGGCTCGGCTCATTGCCGCGCGGACCAGTCTGGGCATGCGCCGCCAGATCTTCTTCTGTTCTGTCGGCGGCTACGATACGCATGGCGATCAACTGACGGGCCAGGCAAATCTGTTTACAGAGCTGAGCCAGGGCCTGAACGCGTTTTATTCCGCGACAAACGAGCTGGGTGTCGCTCAAGATGTAACCGCTTTCACGGCTTCGGACTTTGGTCGAACTTTTCCGACCAACGGTTCGGGCTCTGACCACGGATGGGGCAGCCATCAGTTCGTCCTCGGCGGCGGCGTCCAGGGTGGCCGGTTGTTTGGAACGTTTCCGACGCTCGCCGTCAATGGACCGGACGATACCGGGCAAGGCCGCTGGATCCCGACAACCTCGGTGGATGAACTTTCCGCAACGCTGGCGACATGGTTTGGCGTGAGCAGTTCAGACTTGCCCACTGTGCTGCCGAACATCGGACGATTCGCTCATCCGAATCTCGGAATCTTTGGCTAGGATCAAGCCTCGAATGCTCGCTGGGAGGATCGAATTCCGTCTCATCTTCGCGATCGGCCTGGTCTGATAGCGTCTTAGATTGAACGTTGAACACCGGCGCGAAGCCCTCCTCCGTACGACCTAACGTAAGGCATAGGCCTCGACGAGCCCGATACCGGTGCCGCCGTTCTTTCCAGCCAGGATGGCGGTAAAAGATCCCGGGGGCAGCGACGTGAAAATTCCTGACTCTCTTGGGTCTGAAGGAGCGAGGCCAAGGAAGGCTAGCTCGGAAGCCGAGACGGGGTCGTCTTGCCAGTCGTCGTTGGAGACCAGAAGGGCGCCATTTGCGTCGCGCAGCTCCAGGGTGGGATCGGCCAGCACGGGACTTAGGCCGAACTGGCCCAAGGAAGGTCCAATCCCTCGCACCGCCACCCGCGCAATGCCGTTGCTTCCCCCGAGGATGAACCCTCCGATCATGACGTTGTTGCCTGTTAGAACAAAGCCGCGGGTACTAATGTCCGACAGTTGCGAGTCCGCAGCGCGGTTGGTGTCATAGACTTCCACCACTCCTACGCCGGTGGTCTGGTTCTTCCCGGCTAGGATTGCGGTATAAGAAGCGGGCTGGAGTGTGGCAACAATTCCCGACTCGTTAGGGTCCTGGGGAGCCAGGCCAAGGGCAGTCAGTTGCGCCGCTTGCACGGGGTCGTCCTGCCAATTGTCATCTTGCGCGAGCAACGAGCCATTCGCGGCGTGCAGCTCAAGGGTGGGATCAGCCAGGACGTCGCTGATGCCGAATTGGGCCAGAGACGGACCAATTCCACGGATAGCCACGCTCTTAGGCGCATTTCCGGTGATAATGAATCCGCCAATAAGCACGTTGTTGCCGGTTTGAACCTGCATCCGAGTCGAGATATTCAGCGCCTGAGCTGGCGCGGGAGTAGGTGAAGGAGTTGGAGTCGGCGTCGGCGTGCTGGTCGAAACGTGATAGGTGATCGTCAACTGCGGCGGATCGTTGGCGTTTTCACGGGTGTTGAATCGCTGGGCAGTGCCCGAGTCCATTTCATCGCCGAAAATGAACCACCCAAAGTTGGTCGCAGGGTTGGAAACCCACGATTGCACGTCTGCGATCAAGCCGCCGCCGCTCCACGTGTAGACCGCGTTATCCGTCACTGGCGTGGTTGCGCTAACGGTGGGCGAAAAGTCGCCCCCGGGAGTGGTCCAAAAGCTGGTATCGTAAAAGGTGTGAAGCCAGGTGGCGTCGCCCGGTTCCGCTTGGGCGCCGATACCTCCTGGATCGCCGGCGTTGGAAGCGCCCTCACCCCAATCGCGCAACGCCCGGTTCAACGAGACATTGACTGGTGTGTCATTTGGTCGAGGCCGGTTTGAGAACATTGAAAAGGTCACCCCCGTGATTGTCGCGTTGGTGGGGACCGAGGTGAGATTGAACGCGACCAATCCCCGGCGCAGCAAATCGTTGCTGGTCCTTCCGGCATAGAGGTACGGGCCCTGGCCGTTGCTGAGTTGCCCGTTCAAATCCAGATAGAGCGTGTTATCTTTGGACGGCAGAAAGGAAATCCCGGGAGTTGCAGATGCGCCGGGCGTTGGAGTCGCAGTCGCGGCGGGCGTAGTAGTCGCCGAAGGTGTTGGAGTAGGTGTTGCCGGCGTGGAGGTGGGTATTGGCGTCGGTGTCGGTGGCAGAGTTGGTGTGGGTGACGGGCTTGCAATCGGCGTTGGAGATGGTGTTGCGCCCAGCGGGAAAAAGGAAATCGTGTCCGCAAAAACGGCGCTCGCCGTTGTGGCGAAAAGCAGAAGAGCCGAAACTGCTCCGTAAATGTTCATTTTGGTTGGGTCCGCGGGACTCAGCTAATATATCGTCGTAAACCGTCCTTGCCACTGGACGAAGATTTGAGTTGGTTGATCAAACGCTGTGGTTGGCGCGGCTGATCCATCGTTTGAACGCGAGTTTTTCGGCCTTGATTCGAGGAACGCGTCGGGAGGGACTTTGCCCGTTTGGTGCTTGCGCGATTTCGCGGATGCACGATCTACTGACTTCGGAGGCCATGGCGAATGCGATGAATTGGATTGCCAAACTGGACGCCCGGCATCGGCTGGTCGTTTCCCTTATGATGGCTGCCGCAGTGTGGCTTGGTCTCCGTGGTCGAGTTCAGCCTTCGACGCAATCAATCGCCACGTGGGACGTTTTCGCCTTGTGCGTCCTTGTCCTGGCCTGGCTTACGATTACCACCACGCCGCCGCACAAACTTCGAGCGCGAGCGCAAGAGCAGGATGTCAGCCGCACGGTCATTTTCGTTTTCGTTGTCCTGGCGGCATGTGCCGGCTTGTTCGCGGTTGGCTTCCTTTTCTTCGCTAACAAGAATGTGCAACGGCCTCATTTCGTTCTCCACCTGCTCATGAGCCTGGTCGCCGTCGTCTCCGCCTGGCTGCTTGTTCACACCGTTTTCGGCCTCCGTTATGCGCACACCTTTTATGGCGATCCCGATGGCCCCACCGGACCGCAGGATCACGCCGGCGGGCTGCAGTTTCCCGGTGGGCACGCGCCTGACTACATGGATTTTGCCTACTTCTCGTTCGTTATCGGTATGACGTTCCAAGTGTCAGACGTGCAGATTACCTCACGCGAGTTTCGCCAGCTCGCACTCTTGCACGGCATGCTCTCTTTTGGATTCAATACCGTGATTCTTGCTCTGACCATCAACACGGTTTCGACGTTGCTCTAACCCGCTCCGTCGCCGGCGTTCATCTGGCACACGCGATGCTAAGTCATTGCCAGAGTGAGCACTGGGCGATGAAGTTTCTGAAAAAAATCCTGCTCGTAGACCACGAGCCAAGAATGACCACTCTGCTCCGGCAGGCGCTCGAAAGCACGGGCAGGTATCTCGTTAGGGTGGAACGGGACAGCCGCCTCGCTCTGCATGCCGCACCCTGGTTCTTGCCCGACCTCGTTTTGCTGGATGCCGAGAAAGCGGAATCCGAAGGCGAGGACGTGAATCGACGGCTCAAGTCCGATCCCTCGCTCAAGGACACGCCCTTTCTTTTCCTGAGCGGCCAGCCCGCCCCTGAAAAGAAAGTGCTGACCGGAGGGTTCATTGGCGGATACCGCTTTCTCGCGAGCACGGTCTCGTTGGATGATCTCATCCGCTGCGTGGACGAAATGCTAAATCCAGCGTCCGCTGCGTCCCCGCTCCAGGCTCGAGCCAAAGCGCCCCGTTGGGGCTAGGATCTATCCTATCGCCTGACGATAGGTGGCAGCGTCCTTCAACTGCTTCAGATCATCGGCGCGGTCGATCTTGAGGACAAAAATCCAGCCTTCGCCAAAGGGGTCTGTATTGATCAATGCGGGATTTCCTTCCAAAGCCTTGTTTACCTCAACGACCGTGCCTTTGACCGGCGCATAAATGTCACTCGCGGCCTTGACGGATTCCACGACCGCGATCTGGCCGCGCGCCTCCGCCTCGGCGCCAATCTTTGGCAGCTCGACGTAAACCACGTCCGTCAACTCGGCTTGCGCATGATCGGTAATGCCGACGCGGATGTTGTCGCCTTCGCCCTTAATCCATTCGTGGGACTCGGTGTAAAGTAAATCGTCGGGAATATTCATGTTTTTTGGTAGAGCGGCTTTTTCTCGATGACGGCCGGAAATTTCTGTCCGCGAATTTCAATTTCGATCTCCGTGCCGGGACGAGCGTGTTGCGTCGGAACATAGGCCATCCCGATCCCCTGATTCAAGCTCGGCGACAATGTCCCGCTGGTGGTTTCGCCGATCCGCTCGCCTGCGAGCCAGACGCCATAATGCGGACGCGGCGGCGGTCCCTTGCTTTTCATGCGGAAGGCAGCGAGCCGGTTGGCGGTTCCATCTTCCTTCGCCTGCACCAGTGTCTGACGTCCGATGAATTTCGTTTTCTTCAAATCAACGAAAAAGCCGAGACCGGCTTCAATTGGATTGTGCTCCGGCGAAAGATCGGAACCATTGAGCGGATAGCACATCTCAAGGCGCAACGTGTCGCGTGCGCCGAGGCCGCAAGGCTTGATTCCCAGCGGCGCCCCCTGGTCGAAGACCGTATTCCAAAATTCTGTTGCATCAGCCGCGCGAAAGAAAACCTCCACGCCGTCCTCACCGGTATATCCCGTGCGCGCGATGGTGATCGGCATCCCGGTGGTCTCAAGATCAACAATATGATTTCGCGCTGGAAGATCAATATTGCCGCCAAGGAGCGTGTGAAAGAGATCAACGACGCGTGGACCCTGGATGGCGACGCCACCATAGCCAGCGCTGCGATCCCGCAAGTCGACGCCGTCCTGGAGGTGCTCCTTCAGCCAGGCAAAGTCTTCCTCGGCGCGCGATGCGTTAACCACCAGGAGAAATTCTTCCGGGTTCGTTCGATAGACGATCAGGTCGTCGATGATCCCGCCGTGTTCGTTGAGCAAGAAAGTATACTGGCCGGCACCGGCCTCGAGTTTTTCGATATTGTTGGTCAGCATTTCGTTGAGCCATCCCGCCGTAACAGGACCACTCGCGACCAGTTGGCCCATATGCGAAATATCGAAGACTCCGACATGGTTTCGCACGGCCTGGTGCTCGTCCATGATGCCGCTGTATTGCACCGGCATGATCCAATCGCCGAACGGAATCATCTTCGCGCCGAGCCGCAGGTGCTCCTCGTAGAGCGGCGTTTTTTTCTGCGCGGCGTCACTCATGGGCGACATCCTAGATGCCGCTACTTTTGTGTCAACGCAGGTGGGGACGATTGACCCCGAAAGCTTTCGCGAATTGACCAATCGCCCACGGGCGGTGGCCCGGAACCCGGGAAAGTTTTCGCGAGTGAACCGCTCCTACCAGTCCAGTTGAAGCAAGCCCTGCTCTCTTTATCGTAAGCGAAGGATGAGCTTCCTGGACAAACTCGAACGGCGTTTTGGCTTCATCGCGATCCCCGGATTGATCCGCGCCATCGTGACCTTGAACGCCCTGGTTTTCGTTCTTGTCCTCTTGAACCAGGGTTTTGATTCATATCTTACCCTCGATATCGGTCGGATTCGCGCCGGCGAAGTCTGGCGGCTGATCACTTACATCTTCGTTCCGCAGACCGGCCATTTTCTATTTATCGTGGTCGCGCTCTGGTTTCTGTGGTTCATCGGCGATGGTCTGGAGCGCGCCTGGGGTCCATTCCGTCTCACGCTGTATTTTCTGGTTGGCATGATCGGAACGACGGTCGCGGCCGTTCTCTTCAACAGTCAGTTCTCCAGCCAGATGCTTTTCACGACGCTTTTCTTTGCCTTCGCTCACTTTTATCCGGATGAGATCATATATGTTTTTTTCATCCTGCCGCTGAAAGTGAAATGGATTGCGTGGATTTACGCCGGCTTCCTTTTTCTTGGGTTCGCGACACAGTCGAATTCCTACCGGATGGCGCTGATTGTAGCGCTGGGCAATTACCTCATTTTTTTTGGGCCTGGGGTAGTCCGCCAGCTCCGGCAGCGCCAGGAAGTGGCGGTCCGGCGCAAACGTTTCGAAGGTCAATCGCGCAGCGACGAAGAACCGCTCCACCGCTGCGCGATCTGCGGCGCGACAGAACTAACCGATCCCAATCTAGAATTTCGCGTAGCGAGCGACGGAGAGGAATATTGCCTCGCGCACCTTCCGCGCGCGGCGAGCGCCGCGGTATGACCTGAGGGCAGCGCTTCCGCGCGGGCTGTTCCAACTCGCGCATGGCTTGACCGAGTTGACCTCGACCGTGACACTGCCGCGATGAGTGACGAAGAAAGCACGTTAGCGCCCGAAGAGGGCTGGCATTGTCTGCATCTCTATTACCGAATCGAGTTCAGTCAATGGCAACTCCTCAGCGCGGAGGAACAACGCGCAGCGAAAGTGGCACTTTCGTCGCTCGTGCAGGGAATCCGTGCGCTTCAAGCCACGCAGTTGCTCACCCTGAGCGTGGTAACGCCGAAGGCTGACCTCGGGTTCATGCTGATCACGCCCGACCTGCACGCCGCTAATCGGATCGAGAAGCAACTTTCTCTCTCGCTCGGCGCGGATGTTCTGATTCCCGTTTACAGCTACCTCTCGCTTACGGAAGAAAGCGAGTACATGACGACGGACGAAGAACACGCTCGCACGTTGGAAACAGAGCAAAAACTCACGGCGAGTTCACCGGAATTCGGGCAGGCGATGACCGCATTCCGGGAGCGGATGGCAAAATATCGGCATGAGCGCGTCTATCCGACGTTGCCTGACTGGCCGGTCGTCTGCTTTTACAATATGAGCAAACGCCGCGGCGAGGAGAAGAACTGGTATATGCTTCCCTACGACGATCGGCGTCGTCTCATGGGTGGCCACGCGAAGGTCGGGCGCGAATACGCAGGCAAGATCAAGCAACTTATCACCGGATCGAGCGGCCTCGACGATGCCGAATGGGGCGTGACGCTTTTTGCGCGCGATACCTTTCAAATCAAAGCGATCGTCTACCAGATGCGTTTCGACGAGGTCAGCGCGGTCTATGGAGACTTCGGTGAATTTTACCTCGGCCTGCAACTGCCGCTCGACGAACTGTTCCGTCGGTTGCAGCTTTAGATGCTTTTCCGGAGCGGCTCCGAAAGCAACTTGGGTCGATTAGTTGCGAACAAACATGGCGGTCAGAAACCGCCGGAACGAGGATGGGTGGCAGAGTGGTCTAATGCGCACGCCTGGAAAGCGTGTTTGCCGCAAGGCAACCAGGGTTCGAATCCCTGCCCATCCGCGGCGTCCCTGTTTCAGCCCGTCTCGCTGGTGCGTCGCGTCATCACCTGGAGGTTCTGACGAAATTTTACGACACTGTTGCCGGGCAAAACTCCCCGAAAAGCGGCTCCCGGGTAGATCAGGCAATCGCGGCCCAGGACGGAACCGGGGTTAATCACCGCATTACAACCAATTTCTGTCCGGTCGCCGACAATAGCGCCAAATTTCGTTAAACCCGTTGCGATGTCGCCGTCCGCCGCGCTCACATGAATCTCCCCATGGTCCAGTTTTACATTCGAAAGGATTGCGCCGGCTCCGAGATGGGCACGGTAGCCGAGGATGGAATCGCCCACGTAACTGAAATGCGGCACCTGCGCTTCATCGAAGAGGATGCAATTCTTAAACTCGCACGAATTTCCCATCACGACCCCATCGCCAACGATGACATTTTCGCGCACGTAACAGCCGCTGCGGATCTGACAATTCTCCCCGATCCACGCGGGTCCCTTCAAGACCGCGCCTTGTTCCACAATTGTTCCAGCGCCGATGAAAACGGCGTTACTGATGAACGGCTTTCCGACGAGATCACCCATTACGGCCGGCTTCAAACGGAACTGCAGATAACTCGCGATTTGCTTGAGCGCGTCCCAAACATACTTCTGCGACTCGAACAATTTGGGATGCGCCGTGTGTTGAAGGCTTAAGAATTCCGCCGGCGCAAACATAGTTGTGATGGTTTAGTCTCCGCCGCGTCGTGTAATCTTCTGCCCGTTCGGTGTATCGCGGACCTCCCAGCCTCGCGCGGCGAGTTCGTCTCGCAATTCATCACTTTTTCTCCAATCCTTTGCAAGCCTGGCCTGCGTTCGCGCTTCGGCGAGCGCCGAAATTTCAAGCGGGACCGAACTCTCTTTCCCGCTTACGGCCAGAACGCGATCGATCCGTTCCCACCACCATAGCCAGGAACTCGCCGCGCCCGCGTCGAGCTTCTCGAGATCGAGCGCCCGATTCGTTTCGCGGATGGTCTCGAACAAGAATCCGAGCGCTCCGGAAATATTGAGATCTTCATCCAAGGCATCTTCAAACCCTGAGCTCTCTTCGGCTGGACGTTGGATTTTGGGCGTTGGACGTTGGACGTTCTCATCTCCCGCTTTCGCCCTCAGCCGTGCCACCCAATCATCAATCCGGCGCAAAGCCTCCCTTGATTCCTCCATCCCTTCCCAAGTGAAATTGAGCGGCGCGCGATAATGCACACGCATCAACGAATAACGCACTTCGCGACCGCTGTAGCCTCTAGTGAGCACGTCACGCAGGGTGTAAAAATTCCCGAGGGACTTCGACATTTTCTGCCCGTCGACCATCAAATGCGCGCAGTGCATCCAGTAGCGGACAAATTGTTTGCCAGTGCATCCTTCGGTTTGTGCGATCTCCGCTTCGTGATGCGGGAAGATATTATCCACTCCCCCGCAATGAATGTCCAACTGCTCACCCAGGAGTTGTGTCGCCATGGCGCTGCATTCTATATGCCAGCCGGGCCGGCCGGGTCCCCAGGGGCTCTCCCAACGGACCGGCCCGTCCTCCTCGGTCCATGCTTTCCAGAGTGCGAAATCGCCGACGTGCTCCTTGTCGTATTCGTCGCTCCTGACCCGCCCGGTCGAACGGAGCTCCGACAAATCGAAATGCGCGAGCTGGCCGTACGCCGGAAATCTGTTGATCCGAAAATACACGGAGTTGTCCTCCGCCTGATACGCAAGTTCGCGTGCTATCAGCGTCTTGATCATCTCGATCATGGCTGCGATCTGGCTCGGATCCGTCGCTTCGGGAAAGAAATCTGCGCGCCTGATTCGAAGAACGTCCAGGTCTTCGAAGAATGCCTGCTTGAAAGGCGCAGTGAATTCCGCCAGCGGAATTCCAGCATCCCTTGACCCTTGAATCGTCTTGTCGTCGACATCCGTGAGGTTCATCACGCGGCGCACCTTGAATTCACGCAGCTCGAGATGGCGCTGGAGCAGATCTTCGAAGAGGTAGGCGCGGAAATTTCCGATATGAGCGTGGCTGTAAACCGTGGGTCCGCACGTGTACATTTTCACTTCACGTCCAGCAGAATCGAGCGGATGAAATTCCTCCAGCGCCCGCGAATAAGTGTTGAAGAACCGAAGCGGCATTAATTTGTTGTCTCGACCGTCGCCACTGCCATCGCGGCCATGCCTTCGCCGCGCCCGATCGCCCCAAGCCCTTCGTTCGTCGTAGCTTTGATGCTGATCCGTGAAGGCTCGAGATGCAGCGCCGCCGCGATCTTCTCCCGCATGGCCGGAATATGCGAAGCAATCTTCGGTCCCTCGGCGATCAGGGTTGCATCGACATTCACCGCGCGGGCTTTCTTTTGATCGACCACCGAACGTACTCTCCGCAAGATCTCGAGACTGCTGATTCCGCGAATTGATTCATCCGTATTCGGAAAATGATGGCCAATATCGCTCTCTCCGATCGCGCCGAGCAGGGCATCGGCAATTGCGTGGCAGAGGACGTCCGCGTCGGAATGCCCATCCAATCCGCGATCATGTGGAATCTCGACTCCACCAAGAATTAGTTTGCGACCCGGCGCCAGCCGATGCGCGTCGTAGCCAATTCCACACCTGATCATGCGTTAGAGTTCAAGTCGATCACACCATTCGAGGCGATAATGCTGTATTTATCCTTCATGTCGGTCCGCGGTTTCATCTCGACGACGCCTCCCGCAGTTTCCACGAGAATCCAGCCCGCTGCTATATCCCAGAGGCTGATTCCCTGCTCGATGTAGGCGTCGAAACGCCCGCAGGCCACATAAGCCAGGTCGAGCGCCGCACTACCCATCAGGCGGCACTTGCGGGCGCGATGCGCCATTTCCTGGAGCAGCGGAAGACCCGCCTCGATGGTTACACCGGTTTTGGAAAGTCCGACTGAAATCACTGCTTCCGCGAGATCGGCACGCTCGCTTACGCGGAACGGCCTGCCATTCAGCGTCGGCTGGCCACCTTTTTGCGTTATCCAGATTTCGTCGCGCATCGGATCGTAAATTACTCCGACGATGATCTCGCCCATCAAGCGGAGCGCAATCGAAACGCAGAAATGCGGAATCCCGTAGAAATAATTGACCGTGCCGTCCAGCGGATCGACGACCCACTCATGATCGCTGCTCTGGCCGCCCACGATCCCTTCTTCGCCGTAAAGCGCGTGTTCTGGAAATTTTTTCAAGAGCGAGTCGGTGATCAATTCCTGGCTGCGCACATCGATTTCAAGTTTGATGTCGTGTGCTGCGGAGGAATTAACCCGGAGCGGCTGCTGAAAATTGTGCCGAAGCAATTCTCCAGCGGCGCGCGCGGCTTCCACCGCCGCGTCGAGGTAATGCGTCATGAGGAATGACTAATAGGATTGCGACCTCGCGCTGCCAAATTATTTCGTCCGCGAGCGCTGGCAAAAAAAACCGGGAGGAGAAAATGAATCCTCCTCCCGGGTTGAAGTTATAGGTTGGAACTACGAAAAAGTTCCGTAGCTCGTTACCGGATTAATTAGAAACTAATGTTTCTTTTTCTTCGCGGCGGCCTTTTTCTTGGCCGGAGCTTTCTTTGCTTTTTTCTTTGCTGCCATGAGACGATCCCCCCTTTCGATCCGCTAACGCGGTGGGTTGGTGAAGGATTTTTTTAACTTCACTTACATGTGTCAGTAATCATCACGGTTTTTTTGTCAAACATTTTTCTGACATCTTTGAAATTATTTTCACGAGTTCGCGCGCGATATTTTTTTTTGAAGTGCGCGAAATTGTTTTCAATTCACTCTGCTGGGAGAAAATTGTCACCGCGTTTCGATCACTTTCCATTCCGGAATCCGTCCCGCTGACATCGTTCGCGACGATCAGGTCGCAATTCTTTGCGTGAATTTTTTTTCGCGCGTTCATTTCGAGATCGTGCGTCTCGGCGGCGAAGCCAACGACGAGATAATCTCTTCTTTCGGCGGGCAGCGAGGCCAGAATATCGCGAGTCGGAATTAGTTTGAGAGCGAAGGGAGTTTTTCGCTTCTTCATTTTTTGCGTGCTGACCTTCGCCGGTTTGTAATCGGAGACGGCGGCGCACATCACCAGCACGTCGCACTTTGGGGCCGCGCGGTGAACCGCATCGTGGAGTTCGTCGCTCGTCGTCACGGAAATAAATCGGACGCCGCCCGGTGGCGTGATGGCGGATGGACCGGAGATCAGGGTGACGCTGTGTCCGGCCGCGAGCGCCGCTTCCGCAACCGCATATCCCATTTTCCCCGAGGAACGATTGCTGATGAAGCGAACCGGATCGATCGCTTCGCGGGTCGGGCCCGCCGTCACCAGGAACCTCACGCGATTAATTTGTCCGTGCGCGCCAGCAGAAATTCAGCGCGAAAGGCGATGTCGTCCAGCTTCCACAGTCGCCCCACGCCCTCGTATCCACACGCGAGCATTCCGGCCTCGGGACCGATGAATTCGACGCCGCGCGTTTTTAATTGGGCGACATTCTCTTGCGTGGCCGGGTGTTCCCACATTTTTCCATTCATCGCGGGCGCCAGCAAGATTGGCGCTCGAGTGGCCAGCGCGATGGCCGCGAGCGGATGGCCTGCGAATCCGTGTGCGAGTTCAGCGATGACATTGGCGGTCGCGGGCGCGATGAGGAGAAGGCTGGCGCGATCAGCCAGCTCGATATGTCCCGGCCGCCAGCTTTCCTTTTCGTGAAAGAAGCTGGTGGTGACTGGATTCTTTGAAAGAGTTTGGAGGGTAAGGGGCGTGATGAACTCAATCGCTTCGCGCGTCATGACGACGAAAACCTCGTGGCCTTGCTGGACGAGCAAACTCGCGAGTTCAGCGGATTTGCAGGCCGCGATGGAACCCGTGATACCGAGCACAACGCATTTGGGAGTTCGGGATTTGGATCTTGGATTTGTCGGCATCGGAGTTGGTCAGGCCAGGGCAAGGCGTCTGCTTAAATAGCGTTCTGCGCCCATGATGTGGCGAAATTTTTGTAAATCTTCCTCCATCGACTTGCTGATGATCGTATAGCGATAGTCGCGCCAAAGGGCCATCTCGCGCGCCGCAGTCACGATGCGCAGCTCGATTTGTTCTGCGGTTTCCGTTCCGCGTCTGGTCAGGCGGCGGCGCAATTCATCCAAGTCGGGTGGCATGATAAAAACGTCGCAAAGCGCCTGCTGGATGGCCTGATCAGGGGAAGCCCGGATGGCCGCGGCGCCCTGGATATCAACATCGATCAAAACATCAACGGCATTTTGCAGATTGGCGACGAGCGGTTGGCGCAGCGTGCCGTAGTAGTGGTCGTGCACTCTGGCATGTTCCAAAAATTCGCCCGATTTGACTCGCGCCAGGAAATCTGATTCGGACAGGAAATGATAATCCTCGCCTTCGACTTCGCCGGCGCGCGGCGGCCGAGTCGTGCAGGAAACGGAGTAGACAAAATCGTGCGTCTGGCGCAGCGCATCGCAGAGCGTGGTCTTACCGGCGCCGGAAGGTGCGGAAACAACGAAGAGAACTCCGGTGCGCGTGAATTGATTACTCAAGGTTTTGAATTTGCTCGCGGATTTTTTCCAATTCTGATTTGCAGGCGACGACGTGCTGGGAAATTGCGGCATCGTTCGACTTTGCGCCAAGGGTATTCAGTTCCCGGAAAATTTCCTGCGTAATGAATTCGAGCGTGCGGCCAACCGGTTCGTTCTTGCGAAGATGATGCGCAAACTGAGCGAGGTGACTTTCCAGCCGGGTCAATTCCTCGGAGATGTCGGAACGATCGGCGAAGAACGAAATCTCTTTCAGCAAGCGTTCGTCATCGATCGGGAGATTCAGGCCGGCCTTTTCGATTCGCTCAAGGAGAGCGTCCCGATATTTTTTTACGACGTCAGGATAGAGCGCGCGAATTTCCTTGATCTCTTTGCGCAGGAGTTTCAGGCGATGGATCAGATCCTTCGCGAGATGTTTGCCTTCGCGCTCCCGCATCTTGATCAATTCGACCAGGGCCGCTGCCAAAGCTTGCAGGAGAATCGGCCAGGCCTCGCCGGCATCCATGCTGTGTTCGGGGGAACGCATCACACCCGGTGCCTGCAGAATCGTCCCGATCGTAATCTCGCCGGGGGCGTTCAACTCTTTTTGCAGAGTGAGCATTGCCTCCTGGTAGGAGCGGGCCAGACTCGTGTCGAGGGCAAGCTTACCTGCCCCGTTCGCGCTTTCCTGCAAGGTGACCAGGACATTCATGCGGCCGCGTGAAATCTTCTCGTTGATTGTCTGGCGGATGCGCGGTTCCAGCTCGGCGAGATCGCGGGGAAGGTTGACCACGATGTCGCTTTGCTTTCGATTTACGGAATTCAGCTCGACGCTCAATTTCGCTCCGCCGTGGTCGACTTCACCGCGGCCGTAGCCAGTCATGCTTCGCATTTTGGATTTTGAATCTCGAGGTCTGTTGGCTGAAATTAGATCTGAGTGACCGCGTCGCAAAAACTTTGTGACCTCTCCGCAGTCAACGTTCCCAACGCTCGGCGATGGGGGGAAGGTAGCGGGATTGAATCCAGCCCGTCGATAGGAAACCAGCGCCGGAAAGAATTTAGGCAACGCCCGGTCACCCTGCGCCGGAACACCGTCAGGGTAATGCGATGATTGGTGAACGGAAATTCCGAAACGTACAGCGGTTTTAGGCTCGCGGGGGCTGCTGGTAATTTCGGCAGCATCCACATTCCGCGCCAACGATCCCGCGATTGCTCGAGCAGGACCCGACCGCTTCTCACAGAAAAGCCGTGATGCTCCGTGCGGAGCCTGATTGAAGGGCGCTTTCTCTTGATGGGAAGCCCTGAGGGGTCCTTCGCGTGGCAGTAGGTTCGGACAGGGCAGGCAATGCAATTCGGCCGTGCTCCGCAGACCAGGGCCCCCAAATCCATGAGAGCGGAGTTGTGCCGGCTGGCGCCCCGACTCGGCAGGAGTTCGTTCGCGCGCTGCCACAACATTTCGCGGCCGCGACTCGTATCAATCGGAATCTGGAGATCGAACAACCGAGCGAGGAGACGCGCGATATTTGCTTCGACGATCGGAACGGATTGATTGAAGGCAAACGTAACGACAGCGTTCGCGGTATAACGGCCGACTCCCGGAAAATTGCGTATCGCCCCTGATGACTCCGGAAGACGGCCGCCGTGTTTTTCCATGATGGCTTGGGCGGTTGCTCGAAGATTACCAGCTCGTGTGTAATAGCCGAGCCCCTGCCAGGCGTGGAGAACTTCGTCTTCCGAAGCGGTGGCAAGAGCCGCGAAATCGGGGAAGCGGCGCATCCACGCCCCATAATGCGGGATGACGGTCGTGACCTGGGTCTGTTGGAGCATGAACTCGGATACCAGGATGGCGTAGGGATCGCGAGTGCGGCGCCAGGGCAGGTCGCGACCGTGTTTCCGATACCAGGCTAGGAGCGAGCGCCTGAAAGGAAGAACGGGCAGAGCTTTCGCTTTGATGACGAAACGTCCATCGTCTCCAGCCCAACGTCCAACTCCGAAAAGCCTTTTTCGCGATCAGGCGCCCAATGAAGGGCCGAATTTGGGCGTTGGACGTTGGGCTGGAGACGTTGGACGTTCTTCTCCGCGCCGAATGAATTCTTACACTCACCCGCTCTCGACAGACCAGGCGGCGAAGCTTCGTGTCTTGCTGGGAGACCTCGGCTTCGAGTTCGCCCCCAAGCCGTACACACTTTTTTTTGCCCGGAAAAACAAGCTGAACGTTGCCGTCTACGAAAAGGGACCAAAGGTTTTGTTGCAAGGAAAAGGGATTGAGGAATTCGTCCAATTCGAGCTCGAGCCAAAAATCCTCGAGCAGGCGAAACTTGGCTACGAGGAAATCCATTCGCCGGAAATGTTCGAGCCACATTTCGGGATTGATGAAAGCGGAAAGGGCGATTTCTTCGGGCCGCTGGTTATTGCGGGTGTCTATGTTGATCCTTCGATCGCGCGACAATTTCTCGATGCTGGCATCCAGGACAGCAAACGAATTGGATCGGACGTACGGATTCGGGCCCTGGCGAAAGTCATCCGAACCACGCCCGGGTCGGTGGTCGATGTCGTTGCCATTGGCCCGGAGCGTTATAACGATCTTTACGAAAAATTCGGCAACCTGAACAGCTTGTTGGGCTGGGGACATGCCCGGGTAATTGAAAACTTGCTGGCGAAAAAGCCGGACTGCCCCCGCGCCTTATCGGACAAATTTGCTGACGCCCGGGTGATAGAACGAGCCTTGCTGCAACACGGACAAGAGATTCACCTTGATCAACGGATAAGAGCCGAATCTGATTTCGCGGTTGCGGGGGCTTCAATCCTGGCGCGGGAAGCCTTCATCGAATGGCTGGACCGGCACGGGAAAGGGATGGGGGTGAAGCTGGGCCGGGGGGTTTCGGCGCAGGTTAAGGAGGCGGCGAGGAAGCTGGTCGAAACCGAGGGTCCGGAAATACTTCGCAAGGTCGCCAAGGTGCATTTTCGCACCGCGCACGAGATCGCGCCCCGCAGCTACGGCCCACCGCCCCCCCGACGCGAATGGCGCCGGTAAAGAGGGTTTGGCTTGGCAGGCATGGCGGCAAGGTTCCTGCTATCTATTTTCGCCTCTTCAGAGCGCATTGTGGAAACGAGGCTTCTAATACTGAACGCTGACCCGGTCTTTCAGGACCGCGCCCTTGGTATTTTCGACGAAATCGACGGCATCGAAACCCGTGTCGTCCGGAGGCTGTCCGAAGCCGTTTCCGTCTTGTTGGCCGAAAATTTTGATGGATTTGTAGTCGAAGGCGAAGCGGCCGTTGCGCTCGAACAGGCGACCAACGCCCGTCAGCATTTCCCGTCGTTGAACATCATTTGCCTCGTTCCGAGGCCGCACGACGATGAGTTCGTTAGCACGACTCATCAGCAAAAGATCCTGAGGGTGGCGACAAGCGGGAGCGAGCGGAGCCTGCGGCGACAGTTGCACGCGTTTGTGCGTTCGCTCGCTCAGGGAGGAATACCGGCCGAAGGCATCGATCCCTGTCATTCGCTCATTGGTAATCTCAACCAGTTCTCCGCCGCCGAAATCTTGCAAATGAGCTGTCTGGGCCAGCGCAGCGGCCGGTTTACGTTCAAATCGGGCCGGGGAAACAGCGAGATCTACCTGGCTCATGGTTCCGTTCGACATGCGGTTTTTGGGTCACTCGAAGGCGAATCAGCCGTGGCCGAGATCTTTCGATGGCGTCAGGGCCGATTTTATTTTGAGGAAGGGATTATCAGCCAGGTCCAGAGCGTAGACCGCCCCTGGGCACATCTTCTGATCGACAACTTGCAGAAACTCGACGAGACCCTTGAACTTTCAGCGGCGGGACCGGGATGAGAGACAAGATTGTCGAAACCAAGCTCAGGCTGCTCACTTTGCAGCTGGATAATTGGAAGAAACTCCATGACGTAATCACGTACGGTCTCGACAAGACCAAACCGATGATTTCGGCAGAGCGAGAACGTCAGTTTACGGAGATACGCGCAAATCTTCTGCAGGAGACCGAACATGTCTTCGGCGAGTTAGGCATTCTCACGGAGCTCTCGGGCCGGGCGATGAATGTCCTACAGCGTTGTGTTTCGGTGCGCGGAGTCCGCGAATTGTCGAACGAAGAAGTGAGGCGGCTCGAGTCGGAGTGGAACGGAGTTTTTACCAAGCTCGGAGTGGTCCAGGGTCAGTTGAAATCTCGCCGCAAGACGCTCGCCGGACAAACCTATCTTACCTATTACTTGAGCCGAATCTTTCCCTCCCTCCACCCAGCGGCCAGGCATTAAGGAATGCGGACGCTGAAATGGGTCTGCCCTTGCAGACCGCAAATTTATTGCGATTGTTCCCCACCACGTTAGTGCCGGGATACGATTAACTTGTGATATGCCAAAGCTTACAAAAAGGGATATCGTTGTGGCCATCAGTAACCAGACTGGGATGGTCCAGCATGACGTTTTTGACGTTGTCCAGCGAACTCTCGACCACATTACCAACAGTCTAGCCAACAACGTCGCGGTGGAATTGAGGAATTTCGGCGTTTTTCAACCGCGCCTGACCAAGCCCCGGGTGGGGCGCAATCCAAATGAACCCGGCAGCAGTTTCGTGATCCCTCCGCGCGCAACCGTTAAGTTCAAGGCCGGGAAAATCATGCGCCAGCGAGTGGAAAAGCTCTCGCGCGAATTGAAAGAAGCGTCGGAAAAGGCAGCGGCGGAGAAGGCGGCTGCCGGCGGCGCCCAGTAAGGCGCGATCGCCGGGTGAAGGCGGGCGCGCTCGCGGAAACGCCTCCAGCAACGGAGGCCTCAACTCCGTGCGACTACGATCTCGCCGCCGGCTCCGACTCCAGCAAATTTTGGATGGATTCCTCGAGCCGATCGAAATTGATTGGCTTGGTCAGGTGTTCCGCGAATCCGGCGGCCCGCGCGCGGCTGACATCGTTTTCCATCCCGAACCCGCTGAGGGCGATTCCACGCAGTCCTCTTGTCGTGCTCAACTCCTGCATCAGCTCGTACCCGGATCGATCGGGGAGGCCAATGTCACTGATAACAAGATCGAATTCATCGTGCCGGGCTTTCTCGACCGCTTGGTCTGCGGTGTGCGCCACCGCGACCCAGTATCCGCGACGTTCCAGCATCATTTTCATGCCGGTGCAGGTGTCGAAATGGTCGTCGACCACGAGGATGCGGCGCTGAGGCTTCAGAGCCTTCGCTCCTTGAATTCCTTCCCCCTTGTCCAGTTTCTTATCTCCGTCGCCCACCGCGGCGACGGGCTTCGGCACGGTCTCGAGAGTTACGATAAAGGTCGCACCCCGATCTTTTCCGCGGCTCTCCGCATTGATCATTCCACCATGCGCCACGACCATCGCTTTGGAAATGGCGAGACCAAGCCCGAGGCCCCCGAATCGCCGGGTGATTGAGCTTTGTCCCTGCTCGAACGCGTTAAAGATTCTCTCCATCTTATCCGCTTCGATGCCGATGCCGGTATCTGTCGTCCGGATCTCGATCGCATTGGGCGAATGGTTAAAGGTCTCAATTACGATCCGGCCTTTTTCCGGTGTGAATTTCACGCTGTTCTTGATCAGGTTCCAAAAAACCTGCTGCAATCGCGCAGGGTCGCCTTCCACATACGCACGCTTGGCCCGAAGGCGAAATTCGATACTGAGATGCTTTGCCTCTATGTCCTCTCGGCAGATCTCGTAGGAGCGGTGCAAAATCTCGTGCACATTCACGGTTTCCAGGCTGAGCTGCAGTTTCCCTTTCGAGATTCGCGTAACATCCAGGAGATCATCGATCAAGCGTGCCTCCAATTCGACGTTGCGACGGATCACCTCCAGTGCTCGGCGCACTTCGGGTGAATTCGGAGCGTTTGCTTCCAACTCGCCCACCATCGCGATGACGGGCGAAAGCGGGTTTCGCAATTCGTGTGAAAGGAGCGCCAGAAATTGATCTTTGGCGGCGTTCGCCCCGATTAGTTCCTGACGTAAAGTGACGTCCCGGGTCCTGTCTTCCACGAGATATAGAACGCCCTGAATCGTTTGCTCGGAACCTTGGAGCCGGAGGAGATTCACGTTTACAAATCGAGTCATCCCGTTTTGATCCGTGAAGGGCTGTTCCACCAGTTGAAAAGGCGCACCGAAGGCGAGTACTTTCTCGATCGCTTTCGCCGGAGCGATCTTTACTTCATCGTAGCTTGCGTCGTGAATGTCCTTTGTTTCGGGAAGGGAACCGAAGCGTTTTGCCATTTCACTGAAGGCCTGGTTGGCCTGAAGAAAATGCCGCGAATCGGGGTCGACCAACGCGATACCGCTGGGCATGTTCGCCAGGATCTTTTCGTTGAAGGTGACTTCACGCTCAATTCGGCGCGCGGCTTCGGCCTGCCGACGGGCGAATTTTCCTGTGAGCAAGGCACCTACCAAGGTCAGCACGATCAGCCAGGCGGCCGGAATGGTGATCTTAACCAACAGATCGTGCACCGGCTGATAGGCCACGGATTTCGGCTGTTCAAGTATGATCATCCAGCCAGTCGGGTCGGCGGTCGTGAACGAGTAGAGATTTCCGTTCCGTTCCAGGTGTCCCGTCTTGTTCTTGCGAATCTCTTGGATGGGGGTGTCGGGTCGCGGCGGAGCAGTGCTCGCGTTTGGAATGAAGTTGTCGGTGAAAAGGGGCATGCCGGTTTGGTCGAGGACCTGGCAAATCGACTGATCCGCGAAGTCGATTGAGGAAAGGCGCCGCCCGATCCTCTCCACCAGGACGGAGACACCGAGGTACCCGACGATTACGCCCTCCGGTGTGCGCACTGCCCCCACGATGTCTGTCGTCATGCGGTTATCAGGCAGTCGTGGATGAACCTGAGAAACGTAGGCCTCGGACGATTCGTCGGCGCCTTCCCGCCAAAGAAACGAAGAATAATCCTGGGCCAGCGAAGGAGGGATTGCGGGCAGCGAAGCGATCAATCGGCCGTCAGGTGCGGCGATGAACATGCCGTCAATCCGGGGATGCGAATAAAATGTTTGAGCCAGCCATTGCTGGGCGGAGACCTCCGGGTTGGGGCCTGACAAGATCCTTACGACTTCGGGTTGGGTTTGGTAGTATTCGATGACGCTGCCCGTCCGGCTCAAATCGTCCCCGACAAGATGCGCGATCAATTGCACAAAGGTTTGCCGATCGTGGAGGATCTTCGACTCGAGTGTGTTTGTCAGGATGGTGTAGGAAACGACCAGCATCAGAATCGAGGGCGCCCAACCTGCCAGCAGGATCGCGATGACAATGTTGAGACGCGCGAACCGGTTTCGATCGCGCCGCTTCAAGGCGGTCAGAACTGGGAACGATTTGGTCGAGGACATCGCCATCAAAAACTCGGCTCTCTCTTCCGTTGCGGCAAGACCCTAAGTGGTGATCATCGTCTACTCTCCTGCGAGGATGATCACATTTAACTCGTGCGCCTTGGAATGCAGCGCCTTTACCTCCGAAAGGCTCATCCTATCGGGGGGCGCGTGGTTCAATATCGTCCGGAGCCCGCCAATGCCCGCGCGCAGTTTCTCGAAGAGCGGTGTGCGGGCGATTGATGGAGGGAGCGTTTTTGTCTCCTCGGCGAAGTAGTTGATCAAATCCCGTTGCCAAAGCACCGCCGCGCGCCCCGGTGTATACTTGGATTCCACCGCTCCGGAAGTGATTTCGAGACCACGCAGCCAGCCGCCCAGACTGATCAAGTGCGCCATTTTTTGGTCGCGCAACGCCGTCATGGCCTGCTCGACATCATCCTGTGTGGCGATCAATTCACGACGGACGGCGGGCCAATCTCCACGCTGGCCATGCTCGGTCAGACTCGCGCTGTGTCGCATCACGCGATCACCCACGCCGAGGCTGCGGGCCTGACGCAGCAAGACGCGACCGAGATCCTCCACCAGATTCTGTTTTTGACATTCGACGATGAGAAAACCATCGGCGATCAGTCCTCCGAAGACCAAACCCATCTGCTCCCGGCCTGAATGCGTGGCTTGCGGCAATTCGCGCCTAAGCTGTTCGAAGGGGAGGGGCTTGAGTTCATCGAGCTGCTGGAAGATGTCGGCCACGGATGGCGCGGTGAATGGGTTTACGCCGAGTTCTTCCCGCTCATAATCCTGCGCGCCGGTGGGTTCCTCCTGCCCAAGCATGGGCATCCGGTCGCCGAGTGCCAGAAGCAACGCGCTCAGGGTAAGGGGAAGCCTGGAGAAGAAGCGAATTCTCATTCCCATATTGAATCGGGCGAGAACTGGCAGATGATCGCATTTGGGGTCAAGTGGTGTCGTTGAGCCGATCCAAGCTGCCCTTCTGCGCCCATAAAAAAGGCGACCGAGTCCGCTGGCCGCCCCTGCCATTTTTGATTTGACGGATGCGGCGGAAGCGGCATCATGTCGCCCTTGCTCCGAAAGCCTTCGGGGCTCTTTCTCTAGAACCCCGTTATGCAAGGAAGCCTCGGCTCTATCATCTGGACGATCTGCTACCTGACTGTGTTGATCGGGCTGTCCGCGTACGGGATTCATCGTTACGTGATTATATACCTTTTTCTGAAAAACCGGAAGCGGGCCGTTGTGCCTGCAGGCCATTTCAAACAGTTGCCAAAGGTGACGATGCAGCTGCCGATTTTCAATGAGGTCTACGTGGTCGAACGCCTGCTCAAATCGGTTAGCGAGATCGATTACCCGCGCGAGCTCCTGCAGATACAGGTCCTTGATGACTCAACCGACGACACGCGGGAGCTCACCGCCGCTTCGGTGGAAAAGTTGCAAAGCCGGGGATTCAACGTCGAGCTAATTCATCGGACCGACCGGACGGGATTCAAAGCAGGCGCTCTCGAAACCGGGCTCGCTTCGGCGGAGAGCGATTTTGTTTGTATTTTGGATGCCGATTTCGTTCCGAATCCCGATCTTTTGCACAATACGATCCATTTTTTTGCCGACCCTAACGTGGGAATGATCCAGACCCGTTGGGGCCACCTGAATCGCGGTTACTCTTTGCTCACGCGTGTGCAAGCGATGTTTCTCGATGGCCATCTCTTGCTCGAGCAAACGGCTCGGAGCCGCAGCGGCCGGTTCTTCAATTTCAACGGAACAGCCGGTTTGTGGCGGCGCTCCTGCATCGACGAAGCAGGAGGCTGGCAGCATGATACGCTCACGGAAGACTTGGATTTAAGCTATCGGGCACAGCTTGCGGGTTGGAAGTTCATTTTCCTTCCGGATGTGATCACGCCCGCGGAACTGCCCGTCGATATGAACGGATTCAAGTCGCAGCAACACCGCTGGACAAAGGGGTCGGTTCAAACCTGTAAGAAATTGCTTCCCACAATTTGGCGCAGCGAGCTGCCGCTCACGATAAAAATCGAGGCAACGGCGCATTTAACCTCAAACTTCGCATACCTCTTGCTAGCTTGTTTATGTGTGCTTCTCCATCCCTCAAGTGGCGGGCCGCAGACGGGCTGGGCTCGGACCTTGTTGCTCGACGTGCCGATTTTCTTGAGCGCGTCTGTTTCCGTGGCGGCTTTTTATGTCTGCGCGCAACGGGAATTACATCCGCGCACTTGGATGAAAGAAATGCTGCTCCTTCCTTGCCTGCTGGCGCTCGGAGTCGGCCTCTCGCTGAACAACGCCCGCGCCGTTCTCGAAGCCTTGTTCAATCACAAGTCCGATTTCTGCCGCACCCCAAAATACGGTATCGAACGCAAAGCGCAGCCGTGGCGCAGTTGCAAATATATGCCCCTCAAGTCGCTCCTCCCGATCGCTGAAATGGCTTTCGCCCTCTATTTTTCTTACTTCGTTTGGTTTGCGATTCAGCATGGGCAGTTTATCTCTGTGCCATTCATCGCCATGTTCCAAATCGGCTTCCTCTACGTCTCGCTCTCCTCGCTTCGGCAATGGTTCCCAAGAATCAGCCTCGGCCCGGCGCGTGCGGAAATTCCAATTCCTGCGTGACAAATTGTCAATCCGAAGTAAGAACTCGATAATGTTTCGCTTTTCGCTGGTTTTACTCACGTTCGTATCCCTCTCGGCGTCTGCCTGGGGGGCCGGCCCAAATAGCGTTATCATCAGCGTACGCGACCAGAAGCTGATGCTGATGGAAAATGGTGCCAAGCTTGCGACGTACCCCGTTTCAACGTCCAAATTTGGACTGGGTGATAATTGGGGGCGCATGACGACGCCGTTGGGCTTCCTGCAGGTCGCCCAAAAAATTGGCGACCATGCCCCGGTCGGAGCGGTCTTTCATAACCGTCGATTTACCGGAGAGATTATCAAGCCGAATGCCCCCGGACGGGATCCGGTTATCACGAGGATTATGTGGTTGCGTGGCCTTCAGGCGACAAACGCGCACGCTTTTAGCCGGTGCATTTACATCCATGGCACGCCTGAGGAGAAACTCATAGGCCGGCCCGCCAGCTATGGTTGCATTCGCATGAAATCACGCGATGTCGCCGCGCTTTATGCCCAGGTTCCGCTGGGCGCGATCGTGGAAATTGTGCCGGATGGACTGCCGAACGTTCCCAAGGCTCCGAGCGGTCCGGTTGTGGCGGTGGCGACACCGAAGGCTGAATCGGCAAAAGTAGATGTGTCCAAAACTCCGGAAAAGCCCTCCGAAACGGCGAGTCCAGGAGATCCCACCACCCCGCCGAAAGGCCTCGCTCTGGCCACGGCACGTAGACGCCTCGTTTGGCCTGGACCGAGGCTGTAGTCACCACATCGCGTCTTGACATAACGGCACCCGTCCTCGAGCGTCCCCATTCCCGTTTTTTACGTCCAATGGCTAACACAAGATCCGCCTCCAAGCGCGCTCGTCAAACAACCGTCCGCTCTCTCCGCAATCGTAGTGTCCTTACTCGTTTGCGAAATATGCAGAAGGGCATTTCCAGCGCCGGGCCGAAGCCGGAAGCGAAAAATGTGCAGGCGATGATTTCGGCTATCGATAAAGCGGCTAAGCGGGGCATTATTCACAAGAACGCTGCGAATCGTCGCAAGGCACGCTTAAATAGATCTCTCGTCGCGGCTCCGAGCGCGGCCTAGCTTGGGGCGGTTGTCCTCGGCGCGGGCCCGATGGAGTTCAGTTCCTGATCCGCAAGGGGGCTCTCCCAAAAGGCGATTGCATATCTCTCAGGAAGGATAAAATTCATGCCGATGATTCCCGCTCTCCTTCTTATTCTCGCTGCGGTCGCTTATCGGATCGTGGTGGGACTCGCTATTATTTCCGGCTCGACCGGGCTGTCGAACTTCGCGCCGCTCGCCGCGATCGCGCTTTGCGGGGCCGTCTATTTTCCGACAAAACTCAAATTCACGGTGCCGCTCCTTGCTCTCTTCCTCTCCGACGTCGTGCTTAACGTCTATTATGGTGCCCCCTTACTGGTGCCACTGATTGTCTGCCGCTATTTCGTGCTCGCACTTGTAGGCTGGCTCGGCCTCCTCATCGCCGACCGGCCCTCGTGGAAAACGCTGCTTCCGGCCTCGCTGGCGGGATCGGTGCTTTTCTATGTCATCACGAACGTGTTCTCCTGGTTAAGCGATCCGGGTTACACGAAAAGTCTGGCCGGGTTGATTCAGGCGCTTACGGTTGGTTTGCCCCAATACAGCGCCACACCAACATGGATGTTTTTCCGTAACTCGGTCGCAAGTGATCTCCTTTTCACTGGGCTGTTCTTTCTTTGCATGAAGTTCGTTCGCAGTTCGGAACACGCTCGCGCTGCTTCCGTCCTTCCTCATACTGCTTAAACCGGCATGCAGCCGCCGGAGCAACGCGACGAAGTCGAAATGCTCTCGCTGATGCTGTTGATTCGGCGTTTTGAGGAACGCGCCAGTCAACAATATCAAGCGCAGAAGATCGGTGGATTCTGCCACCTATATATCGGCCAGGAAGCAGTGGTTGCCGGTGCCGTCGCGGCGGCGCGGTCAGACGATTATTTTATCACGGCGTATCGGGATCATGCGCACGCCCTCGCTCGCGGCACTACCGCGGACGCTTGCATGGCCGAACTTTTCGGGAAGGCCACGGGCTGTTCCCGCGGACTCGGCGGATCGATGCATTACTTCGACAAGGAACACCACATGTATGGCGGCCACGCGATTGTCGCGGCGCATGTTCCGCTCGCGGTGGGGATGGCGTTCGCTTCGAAGTACCGCGACGAAGATCGCGTCACGCTCTGCTTCTTCGGCGATGGTGCGATCAATCAAGGCGCTTTCCATGAGGCGCTGAACCTGGCCGCGCTCTACAAACTGCCGATCATTTTCATCTGCGAAAACAACCTCTTTGCCATGGGCACCAGTGTGGAGCGTTCGACCTCTCTCAAACAAGTGGTCGATCGCGCCGAGGGCTACGACATGCCCGGAACGGTGATCGATGGGATGAACTTTCGGGCCGTGCGCGACAAGTTGGCCGACATGATCGATTCCATCCGCAAAGATCCACACCCCGCGTTCGCGGAAATTCGAACCTATCGGTACCGCGGGCACTCCATGTCGGACCCGGCCAGCTACCGCACCAAAGAACAGCTGGAAAAATTCCGATTGGATGATCCGATCACGCGCTTGCGCGCGCAGCTCACGCGGGAAGCAAGACTGACGAACGAGCAGTTTGACAAGATGGACCGGCAGGCGAAAGAGACCGCGCTTGCCAGCGTAAAATTTGCCGAGGAAAGTCCCGAGCCGCCGCCCGAGAAACTTTACGATTATACGTACGTGACCACGGGGCAGGCGACTGGCCCCAAACGGTGGGTGCGGGCGGACGTTATTCCAGCGGGCGGTTCGGCGGCAACACCCATGCCTGTCGAGAAAACCAGCGCATGAGAGAAATTACTTACCGGCAGGCGCTCAATGAAGCGCTCGCCGAGGAACTGGCGCGCGATCAGAACGTTTTTCTGATGGGCGAGGAAGTTGCGGAATACAACGGCGCTTACAAGGTGAGCCAGGGCTTGCTCGACCGCTTTGGTCCCAAGCGGATTATCGATACGCCCATCAGCGAGAACGGTTTTGCAGGGCTGGGCGTCGGCGCTGCGATGGTGGGATTGCGTCCGATTATCGAATTCATGACCTTCAGTTTTTCTTTCGTAGCCTTCGATCAGATCGTGAACAACGCGCCGAATATGCTGACGATGTCCGGTGGCCAGTTCAATATCCCGATCACATTTCGCGGCCCAAACGGCCCGGCCCACCAACTTGGCGCCACGCATTCGCACGCCACGGAATGTCTTTATGCCAATGTGCCGGGCCTGAAGATCTGCACGCCCGCGACGCCGCGCGATGCGAAGGGTTTGCTGAAGACGGCGATCCGAGACGACAATCCGGTGCTCGTTCTCGAATCTGAGCTTCTCTACAGCTCGAAGGGGATGGTGGAGCCGGAAGACTACGAGCTGCTCATCCCTTTGGGCGAAGCGGAATTGAAACGCCAGGGCAGTGACGTGACGATTATTAGTTACGCGCAAACCGTCCCGCTCGCGCTGGCGGCGGCGGAAACCCTGGCGAATGACGGCGAAATCAGCGCTGAAGTCCTCGATTTACGGTCGATCAAGCCGCTCGACCTGGACGCGATTCTGAAATCGATTTCCAAAACGCATCGGGTGGTGATTGTCGAACAGAACCGTCCCTTCTGCGGCGTTGGAGCGGAAATTTGCTATCGCATCCAGAAAGAGATTTTCGACGCGCTCGACGCGCCGGTCATGCGCGTAGCCCAAGAGGATGTTCCCATGCCATACAATGAGCAGCTCGAGAAGGCCGTCCTGCCAAGCGTGGAGAAGTTGATCGCTGCCGTTCAAAAAGTTTGTTACGCCTGACGACTGCTTGCCATGCCTGAAATTCAAATGCCCAAACTGAGCGATACCATGACGGAGGGAACGCTCGTCGCCTGGAAGAAGAAGGAGGGAGATAAAATATCAGCGGGTGATGTGATCGCTGAGATCGAAACCGACAAGGCTACGATGGAATGGGAATCGCCCGAGGACGGGACGCTGACGGAGATTTATGTCCAGGAAGGCGGCAAGGTGAACGTGGGTGATAGAATTGCGTTCATTGGCGGCGAAGCGGAAACGGCATCGGCTGAAACTACCGAAGAAAAGAAACCACCGCCGGAAAAGAAATCGCCGGCCGAAACGTCAAACCCCGCCACCGCGAAGAAAGAGGAACCGGAAGCTGTTCCGCGCCGCGATGGCGACAAGGGCGCGAAAAAATCCGCGGAGGCAAAAGATTCGACCGCGCTCGAGAAACTGGGTGCCGAATCAACCGCCGGGCAAAGTGGGGAAGCGCGGGTGAAAGCTTCGCCGCTCGCACGACGTGTTGCCGGTGAACTGGGTATGGACGTTTCTGCGATCCAAGGCACGGGCCCCGATGGTCGCGTTACCGAAACAGATGTGCGCGCGGCGGCGAAAGCAAAGAATACGCCTGCATCAACCGTAGCGCCCCAGATCCGGGCCGGCGCGGGCGCGCGGATCAATCTGAGCGGCATGCGCAAAGTGATCGCGGAGAGATTGGTCGCGAGCAAGGGACCGGTGCCGCACTTTTACCTCAACATCGAAATCGATGCCGGACCGCTTATGACCGCGCGCGCCGAATTGAAATCGGGCGGCGAAGGTTCAGATTCGGCGAAGATTACCGTAAATGATTTTGTGCTGAAGGCGGCTGTCGACGCAGCGGTGCGCGTACCGAAAGCAAACGCCTCGTTCGATACCGATGCCATCGTGCAATATGGCGACGTCAACCTCGCAATCGCGGTTGCGATCGAGGAGGGGCTGGTGACACCCGTCATTCGGGCGGCGCAAGGCAAGTCGCTACGCGAAATCAGTGAAGCGGTGAAGGATCTCGCGCACCGCGCGCGCAATAAGCGAATGAAACCCGAAGAGTTTCAAGGAGGAACCTTTACGGTTTCGAATCTCGGCAGCTACGGTATCGATAATTTCTCCGCGATCATTAATCCGCCCCAGGGTTTCATCTTGTCGATCGGAGCGATCGTAAAAAAAGCGGTGATTGACACCTGCGACCAAATCGTCGCCGGTCAGCGAATGAGCATTGGCATGAGCTGCGATCACCGCGTGATCGATGGCGCCCTCGGAGCGGAATACCTCAAGGAACTCCGGCACCTGCTCGAGAATCCGACCCTTTTGCTAATCTAATCGGCGGGCTATGGAAACTCGGCGTCCTAAAAAGAGTTTCTGGATGTTGCCGTTCACGATCCACGCCACGCGTGGATTGCTGCGCGACGAGCGCTCCCGCCGCAAAATGATGGGCGTCTCCCTCGTTGTGGCGGGCGTCATGCTGGTGGCGGGATTGACAGTTTTGCGGCCATGGTTGAATCCGCGCGAGCATCCCTGGCGATTCATCTTCTTTTGGTTCGTCTGTACCTGGGAAACGCTGCTGGTGTTATTGCTGGCGTTGCTGGATTTGCTCCTCGTTCGAGCGCAGGCACGCGCGGAAAGAAAAGCCCTGCGGGAAGGGTTTTCCAGGGAAACGATGCCGCGTTCGCCAGATGAGGCAGACGAAAAGTGAATACGTTGTCGCTCGGACGGAGCCCGGCGCCCTCCACCCATAGGGGCGGTATCTCTAGCGCGGGACGGCCTCGAGCGAGAATTCACCCTCGAGCTGGTAGAGTTTCGGCACGTCAGCATCAATCGCCCAAGCCGTGATTTTAGCGCCGGGTGGAACGGCGGTGCGTGGAAAAGTGGCACTCCAGCCACTCCAGTAAAAATCCCAATCGTGCAGCCGCCGAACGACCTCGCGGCGCGGTTCGACCGAATCAGAAATGCCAAAGGCGACCCAATCGTTCGCTGTCGTCTGGTAGGAGAGAATGACGCCGTTGCAGACGCGCCTGTTCGCGGGGAGCACGGCCCATCCCGAGGCCCGATAGGCGTCGCTCCCCGCAGACACGAGGCTCTCGAAAACGCCAGATGATTTTTCGCCGTGGGCGCCTTCGCCGGCGAGCAACCGGATCTGTTTGGTGTGGACGAGACCTGGGCGGAGCAATTTCAGCTTGTCCAGAGCCAGGGCACGCTGGCGCACGACCTCTCCCCCGGGCGGATAAATGATTCGATCGATTACCCTACTGGTGTCGAGCGTTGCACTAAAAAGAACTGCCCCCCGCCCAAGCCGATCCTGGGCCGCATCAGCGCGCATGAAATCCAGCGTGGTTTGGGCGGCGCGCCGGTAAAGGAATGTGCCAGCCACGCCAAGAGCGAATCCGAAGGCAACCGCTGTGCAACGAAGGAGCAACGGCCGGTGCGAACGGACAAATTCTCCGCAGAGAATCGCCCAGAGCGTGATGACAGCGACTGTGAGATAGAGCGAGAAAGGCACGTAGCGCGAGGCGAGCGCGTATTCCGCGCCCAGAGCGCTGCGGCCTAACGATGCCAGGAAAGCGCTGCCGATAGAATAGAAACCGAGGGCGAACCACGGAAGAACGCGACGGCGAAATTCTGCATCGCGAATTCTGATCGCACTGTAAGCCAGCTCAGCCAGAAAGAGGGCGAGCAGCACCGCGCCGACCGCGCCAGCGATTGTGGCTGGACGGTGCGGCAGGGCATAGCCGAAGCTTCCGCCGAGAAAAATCAGAACGAAGTGGAGGTAATCGACGACGGGAACTGAGGAGGGCGCAAACGGTGGCAAATAATCGGGTTTCAGGTAGCGCAACGAGTAAATCGCCGCGCAAGCGACTGTCCAAACGACCCAAGCGCTGAGCCAACGCCCGTAGTGTCGCACCTTTTGGGCAAGGAAGAGGAGAGGGAAGGTCAAGCCCCAGAGGAGAAGCCCATGCGACAGGGTGAAGCTGGCCGCGGTCGCGCAGAGGGCGGAGACCAGAAATTTTGCGCTCATGGATATTTTCGATTCCAGGCCGACAAGCGCCGCGACCAGAAAAAAGGCCACCAGGTAAGAGGGGAACCCGGAGGCGAGGTGCCACAACTCAAATTGGGCAGGGGAAAAAATGAGGAGAACGCTCAACCAGAAGCAAAGGGCGATCACCCATGGGGAGAGGCCGGATTTGCGCAGGAGGAGATAAAGACCGCCAGCGGTCAAGCAGCAGAGCGCGATGGAAAGGAAAATCTGTTCGCGCACGTTCCACGGCCGGCCCATCGCGGAGAGAATGAAGATGATCCTGGGCAGGATGGGGCGTGCTTCCTGTTGTTGGGTGAGTAGATCCGGCCAGGTCAGTTCTCCGGTATTTGCCTTGAGGATGAGCGGGGCCATTTCCCAGTCGTCCATGCGCGGGACCTCGACGCTGTATTTCCACACCCACGACGTGAGATAAAATGCCGGCACGAGCGCCAGAAGGAGAGTAGTGGAGGTGGCGAGACGTCGGGTGGTCATCGAACTTCAGGAAGTTGCCTGGGAAACTCGGCTGATGCTAGAAAGCTGCTTGGTATGGATGCGGCAGCGGGGTAACATCGCGCCGAGGTTATCTTTGGAGACATTGCGGTCAATCTCGATGGAACAAAACTACCACGGCAGCAAGGTGCTCATTACGGGCGGGATCGG
>Ga0209048_10000218_pt1 | contig 62313 bp, 54 predicted proteins | sample FrelakmetCRP12CR_FD_187146 | JGI IMG/M metagenome (GOLD analysis project Ga0209048, IMG submission 187146) | Freshwater lake sediment microbial communities from the University of Notre Dame, USA, for methane emissions studies - CRP12 CR (SPAdes)... | ecosystem: Environmental > Aquatic >...
GAGGCGCCAGTTGTGCGCCTGCTTGATCAGCGCCCCGGTCCGCTCGTTCCACTCGTCCTGGGCACGGTTGTACGGCGTCTCCGCGTATGTCTTCGGCTTGAAGGCGGTTCGCTTGGTCAGAAGTTCGCTGGCTAGACTCACGGTGAATTCCCTCTACTCGGGCCTGATCGGCGCATGCAGGCCTGCGCCAGCGTGGCCTTCCGGTGGAATGGCAGATTTCGCAAGATGCACGGCCTGGATTGCGCTTTGCGGCCTGAGACCCGTGGTCCCGCCGGTCGCCGGTGACGCGGCACCGCCACTCGCAGGCATCGTCATGGACGCCGGGGCTTTGCCCCCGGTATACGTGAACGCCCTCACCTGACCGCGCTGATAGGCCTCACGCAGCGATCCCGCCGCAGCCGCGAACGGGCGAGTCGCAACCTGTGCGAGACCCCCAACAGCGGCTCGCCCTACTCCGCTCACAGCGCCGGCCGCCCTGCCCATAGCCGTGGTGCTCGTAACCGATGCCGCAGCCGCTCCGATGGCGCCTGCGGTTCGCACAGTCCCGAAAGCCCCTGCAGCAGCGCGTGTTGCTCCGACTCCCGCTGAGGCAACCGTGCGAGCAGCGGTCGACGTGGCTGCCGCCGTGCCAAATGCTCCGAGCGCCGCGGCCGCGGCGAAACCCGCCGCGGAGCCCGCGGTCAGGCTCGGCCCGCCGCTGATCATTCCGGCCGCAATGGCGGGTGCCTGCCAGGCGAGAAACGCGATCGCAAGGGCGGCGATCATCACCGAGTAAGCCGCCTGATAGTTCGGGTTGGCTGGAACAGCAATGGCATTCAACACGGGGCCCGCCGCCGCGACGATGAATGACAGGACCATAAGCTTCACGCCAAAACTTACTACCGCACCCAGAGCACGCTCGGCTACGAATGCCGTGTGACGGAATACCCCGAAGGGCACCAAGACGAGAGACAGAGCGGCGACGAGGTGAAATTCCAGGTAGGTCACAAAGACTTGTATTGCTAGGAAGAAGAACGCCAACATTGTGAAGATGTAGGCCCAGCCATACATAAACAGCGCCCCGACGTTGTACCAGTTCAGGCTATCAATCTTCGTCTCAAGCGGCAGCGTCACGGCAAACGCCTGACTAATGATTGCGGACGGATTCTTGATAAGTGCGATCCCAGCCGCCGGCGGAGCACCGCCAGCAACGAATCCCGCCCAGACGAATCCAGTCAGCACGGCGTTCCAAAACACGGTCCAGTTCAAAACGAAGAACGCGAACATTCCAATCAACAGCATCTTCTGCAGGAGTCCAACAAGGATGTTCTCGCCTTTAAGAGCCCACCATATTCCCGCTAGGGTCAGTTCAATGCCGGCAATCAGAAAGAAGAGCCGCGACGCTGCTGGCAACAGGTGGCCGCTGCCGGCAGAAAACACCTGCACAAACGCATTCAATAAATTAGTCAGAATGCCTGGATCAGCGTTCACAACTCACTCCCTGAGACCGTGCGTCGTAATGTCATCGGCTTGGACGATGGCATGTCAGTCACGGATTCTGTTTTCCCGTTGGCTGCGCCTTGTCCTTGCCCAACATGAGCAGCGAACTATTCTTCTGCTGTTCCGCCTGTGGCACGGTCATCGCGCGCCTATTGCGCTCCACCTCAACCAAGTGGCAATAGCTTTGCGTATACGGAACGCGCGAGTCGTCAACGGATCCGTATTTAACGAAGCACTGTGTGTCGATATCGTCAACTTGCGCTTGCGTGAGCGACCCGACGGGCGCTCCCTCCAGTTTTGCGGGCGGCTGCGGTCCGCTACACGCCCAAAGCCCCGAACCCAGGATAACGATCGCTACAAGGAGCTGTTTCATGGCGCGCCTCAGTGCATCAGATCAAGATTGGGATTGGAAACGCCGGTGCCTGGCGCCGTATAGCCCGCTCGCGCATCCGTCGTCTGCTTTTGCGCTTCCGCCATAAGCTGCGTCTGCTGGGCCATCCACGTCATCTGCGCCTGATTCATCGTCGCCATTTGCTGGTTCATCTTCAGCAACTGCGACGCGACCTGGCCCGTCAGTTGATTTCCCGCTTGCGTCGCGTCCAGCGCGCCGTGCGATGCGCCGGACTGCGTGAGCAGCGACTGAATGGTCGCGCTGTCCGCCCCGAGGGATTGCATGACTTGCGCCTGGGTCTGGTAGGCGCCCTGATACACGCTGCGGGTTTGACCAAGCCAACCGGTGAGCTGCCCCATGACGGTTTGGTAGTTGAGCGGCCCCGCGGTAAGCGGCGTATTCGGGAACATCGTGTTGTACTGCTGGGTAAGAGTCGCCACATCGTGGGCGATGCCTTGAATGGACCCGATTGCCTGCACGAGCTGGCCGTACTGCTGCACGTACTGGCCTAACACCTGACCACTCAAGGAGGCCGGTAGGTTCTGCAGGTTCTGCGCCTGATTAGCGAGCGACTGCACTTCGTGCGACAACTGGGTGACTTGGTTCGCCACGGCCTGCACGTTCTGCAGGGCGCTGATGATGTTCTCGACCAGGTTCGCGGGATCGATGACCGCGAACTGCGCCCGCGCCTGTTGTGCGGAGGACCCTGCGAGGAGCGTCAGAGCCGCTGCAGTGCTGATAATTGCTTTCTTCATGTTTGCGGACTCCTGATGTGCATGGGGGAGCGGCTACGCCGTTTTCCGGCTTGCGGATGGCGCCAAGGCGTCGGCCGCCCAGTCCAAGCCTTTCGCCCGGAGGTACTGATCATTGAAGATCGCCGTGGGCTCGCTCGCCCACCGATCGGCGATCAGCTGGTCTTCGGAATTCGTGGCGCCGCAGTAGGCGAGTCCGACGTCACCCAGGGCGAGACTAAAGAGGCGATTGCCGAGCGGCGAGGTGTAGTAGTACTCACGCTTCGGGGTCGCAGACGCGATGATTTGGATCTGCGCGTCATTGAGGCCAAAGCTGCGATAGAACTGCATGTTCTCCTCACTCGCCATGGCCGTCTTGTTGGGCAGGTAGATCTTCGTGTAGCAGGACTCCTTGACCGTCTCGAGGATCGTGCTTTTGGTTAGATCCGCGAGACTTTGGCTGGCGAACACGACATAGACCTTCTTTTTGCGCAGCGTCTTCAGCCACTCCCGAATCTTCGGCGCGAACACCGGGTCATCCAGGAACAGCCAACCCTCATCCAGAATCAGCAGTGTCGGGGCCTTCCCGAAGCGCTGGTCGAGCCGATGGAACAGGTACGTCAGGACCGGCATCACGGCGTTGGGGTAGCTTTTCATCAGCTCGTGCATTTCGAATACTTGCCAGCGTGCATAGCCGAGCAGGTCTTTCTCGGCGTCCAGAAGCTGGCCGTACTGGCCGTCGACGGTATAGGCGGCGAGCGCTTCCTTGAGGGCCTTGTCCTGCACCAGCGTCCGAAGGCCCGTGAGGGTCCGTTCCCGCGTCGGGGAGGCGGCCAGGCGCGAAAGCGCCTGCCAGATCGCCGTCTTGCGCTCCGGCGTAATGAACGTCTCCTGCTTGGTTTCGTGTCGCAGGAGCGCGAGCACCCATTCGAGCGCCCATGTCCGGTTCCCCTCCTCGTCGATCCCCGCGAGCGGCTGGAACGAGAGCGCCCCCTGGTCGGCCGCCAGATCGTGGAAGTCGCCGCCCACCCCGAGGGTCGTCACCCGGGAGCTGCGCTCCTTGTCGAAGATGTAGACCTGCGACCAGTCTCCGGCCGGCGAGTGATATTTCGAGAAGGCGCTCGCAATGGCCGCAAGCAACACGGACTTTCCAGCGCCGGTGGGCCCAATAATCACCGTGTGCCCGACATCCCCGTAGTTGAGGTTGAGCTTGAACTGCGTGCTACCGCCCGTCACGGTGTGCAAGAGCGGTGGTGCGTCGTAGAGATTGGTTTCCGTCGGCTCGCCGGACCACACCGCCGAGAGCGGGAACAGGTGCGCGAGGTTGAGACTGTTGAGCATCGGGTGGCGCACGTTGTGCGCGCAGTTGCCGGGAATGCTCCCGAGAAACGCATCGAAGCAATTGCGGTTCTCGATTTCATCCATGGTCGTGAACCCGCGCGCCTGAATCGCTTGCTCGATGAGGCTTTGTTTGACCTGCAGCCGCTTCAGGTCTCTGTCCAGCAGCACAATGCATTGGGTGTAGTACCCGAATGAGACCAGGTCCCCCGACAGTTCCTGCAAGGCGGCGTCCGCATCGGCCGACTGGTTGAGTGCATCGGTGTTTTGGATCGCCGAGCCGTGCCCGGTGATGGCTTCGCGCATGAGCTGCACGAAGGACTGTCGGGCGGAGAGCCAGCGCTGCCAGTAGCCTTTGAGCTGCTTTTCGGCATCAAGCTTGTCGAGCACGATAAAGCGTGTCACCCACCGGTATTCGATGTCGAGCCGGTTGAGGACGTCCAGGATTCCGGGGGTGGAGCTGCGCGGGAATCCGGCGATGCTTAACACCTGAATTTGGTGATCGCCGAGCTTCGGCGCAAAGCCGCCGACCAGTGCCGTGTCGGTTAGTACGCTGTCCAGGAACATCGGCGTCTCGGGCGCCGTCACCGGGTGAGCACGGGGCGAGACACAGGCGTGCAGATAGGTACAGGTTTCATCGTCCGAGAGCGGACGGATTTCCTTTAAGACCCCATCCAGCAGCTGCACGATGTCATCGCGGGTCTTGGTGAAATGCTTGAGCTCATCGCTATGCGCGTGCGAGACCTGCTCGCCGCCCTCGTAGAACCACTGTGCCACCTGGCTGCTCACATCCCGCGGCGGCAGGTAAATCAGCGTCAGGTAGCGGGTGCTGTCGAAGTAGTTCGCATTGCCGACCAGGACGCGCCGTTCCTCGTCCAGCAAATGCGTCAGCGGGTCGGGCCAACTCGCCTCCGGGTAGCTGGTATCCGGGCGCCGGTGCGAGTCCGCATAGATCGCCCATCCGCCTTTGAGGCGCATCAGGGCGTTATTGATCTGAGAGGTCGTGATCACGAGCTCCGACTCGGTGGCGCTATCGAGATCAGGCCCACGGAAGCGAAACGTGGTCTGAAAAGAACCGTTCTTGTTGAACACGACGCCCGGCGCAACCAACAGGGCCCACGGTAAATGGTCACTGAAGCGATCCGGGTGCTTCTTGTGCTCGGTGAGGGTGAAAACCTCGTAGGGCTTGCGGCCAACCATGGCGCCCACCGCGGCGATCGCAACGCCGATGACCAGAAACAGTGTGAGACCCAGTCCCATGGCTCAGCCTCGATAGAACGCGCGGTAGGTGAAGGCCCGGCGGAACACATCCCAAAAGCCGGGATCTTTCTTCGCGGCGGCGGCTAACACGAAGTGCAGGAAGAGACCCGGAGGAATCGGATACCAGGTGCTCAACGGAAACGAGAGCGCGAGCACCATCGTGTAGAGCACGATCGCCAACTGGCGCGGCAGCCCGAACACCAATTGCGGCTTGATCACCGATTGATGAATCGGCAGCTCGAACCCCTCGGGCCTTAGGGCAGCCACGATTCAGAACACCGCGCCGCCGGCGAAGCCGAACAACGGGAGGAAGAACGTCGTCGCCGCGAACGCAATGGAAAGTCCGAAGAAGATGGTCACGAGTTTGCGCATCCCGCTCCCGCCCTCCGAAAAGGCAATGCCGAGGCCTGCGATCACGACCGCCGCCACGCCGGCAATCCGGGCCACCGGCCCCGTGAGGGAATTGAGCAGCGTCGTCAACGGCGCCTCCCACGGCATCCCGGCTCCGGCCGCGTGAGCGGTACCGATCGAGAGCATCAGCAGGGTGCCCACTCCTGTTACACGCCGGCCGAGCCCCCATCGCCGTACAAGTCCGATTATCGTAAGCATGGTTTCCCCTCGTTATAGACACTCAAGACAAAGCCGCACCACTTAAGCGAATGGCCACACCGCGCGTCATGCCGCGGTCTCGAAATGATATTTCCCGTCCTCGAACCCGAGCACGCGCACGACCTCCGGGATGTGCCGGCGATATCGGCGCCCCTCCGCGGCCTCATACTCGATGGCCTGAATCGGGATGATCAGGTTGATCGTGTCCGCAATGAGTTCGGGGATCGGCACCTGGCCGGACTTACGAATCAGGGTCTCGACGCGGCGCATCGCCTGAACTGGCGTTGCGGTATCGCTGTGCAACGTGCAAATGCCCCCCGGGTGCCCCGTCCCCCACGCCTCCAGCATGGAATTGATCTCTGCGCCTCGTACCTCGCCGACGATGATTCGATCGGGCGCCACGCGAAGGCACCCCTCGACCAGCTGCGCCGCATCGTGCACGCCCTCGATCACGCGGTAGCTGTGCCATTCCTTGGCGCGAATCTGCAGCTCGAGCACTTTCTCAATCGTCGCCACCCGCTGATGCAGATCGCGAATCTCATCGATGACGGAATTGGTGAGCGTCGTCTTGCCCGATTTGGTGCCACCGACGACCAGAATGTTCTTTCGCTCCCGCACTGCTCGCACAATCGCCTGGCGCTGACTCTCGGTCATGATGCCGGCGGCGACGTACTCATCGAGCGAAATAATCCGCGGCGGGCGCTTGCGAATGTTGAAGCACGGACCCGGCACCACGGGTGGAAGATCGCCGTGGAATCGAAACCCCTGCAGGGGGAATTCCGCGTCCAGGATGTAGCTGCGCGCGCTCGCGCCGATGATCTGATCGACCGCATCAGCGACAATGCAGATGACCTGCGTCGCCATGTCGGGCGATAACATATCGCCCGTCCAGTCGGAGGGTTTGTCAAACCAGTCAGCGTAGATCTTGCCGTCCGCGTTACAGCGGATCTCGATGACATCGGGGTTTTTCAGCAGTCCCGCGACGGTGGGACCCATCGCGCTCTCCAACATTCGCATCACCCGCAGCGCGGAGGCTTTGCGTGGCCCGCTGCTTTCGATATCGATCACGGGCTCGGAGGTTGCAACGGTAACGGCTTTCATCGAGCGCTACGCGATGGTGGTGCGGTGTTGTGTCAATGGTTTCTTCTCGTGAGATCCATCTCCGAAATACCAAACACGCTCTATTGGAAAACAATATACCCACGCGTTCTGTAAAGCCACAAGCTGAAAATGTGGCGGCGTTTGGCGACAAAAGCCCATTTCTTTTCGCGTTATTCATCGCGTGGGATTCTCCACGAAATCCTTTTCGCTTGTGGTTACAGCGCTCTGCAAGCGATTGTGAAGGTTGTCTGGATCAACGAGATGACGGACGAGCCATTGCTCGAAGCGATCGAAGCGTCGCGCGCCTTTGCTTTCGACGTTCTCGCGTTCTTCATCGGTGATCGCTTCGGGTCCGTAGCCGAGATTGAGCTCGATGAGATAACTCATCATCCCCACCACGAGCTTTGTATTCCAATCCACACCCTCTACCGCGCGATTAAACCGGCCCAATTGCCGCGCGAGCATCGCGTCGCGCTGATCCTGCGCACCGGGGGCCAGATACGCGCGCAGCGCCGCTTCGTGAATCGCATTGATCGGCACGCGCCTTGCCGCGGCAAACTCGCGCACCGCGTCAATCAACGGCTCCGGCAATCGGATTCCCACGGGTTTGAGGCGAGCGCTGCCGCGCTCACGCAATGGTTTTATTGTGCGGGTAGATTTGGCTGCACTGGGTCGTGGCATTTAGGACACCCCGCGGTGACGCGAGCGGTGTCGCGTGTGTTGTTGCCGATCATCGAGCGCGCGACGACGCGCGGCTTCATCCAGAGCGAGCTCAGGGTGCTCGCCCTCCTCGTCCGCGCCCTCTTCCTGCGCCCTATCGCGTTCTACTTCGGCCTGGGTCTCCACACTCCCGGACTCCATAGGGATGGACCTGTGCGGCACGGGCCCTTTTGAATCGCCGGCCTTCTTTGCGGCCTGCGGTTGCGGCGCAGGGGGATCGAGGACGGCCGTCCACGGATTGGGTCTCGGTGCGGGTCGGTAGGCGTAGGGTCGCGTCGAGGGAAGCTTCGGGGTCGGGATCGCGGCCCGTTGCATCAGTTCCGGAGCCTCAAAATACTTCAGGCGCTTCGCTCGAAAAGGTGAATGACCGGCCATCAACACAATCATGTCGGTGGCCGGCATCTTGCCGACCTCGGCAGGATCCAGGAGCGGCCTGGCACTCTCCTGGTCCGCCACCATCACATGGCCGAGCCATGGGGCGAGGCGGTGGCCAGTGTAGGTGGTTTGCTGGTGCACTTCCGTTTTCGGGCCCAACTCCCCCGAGATCCACTCCGCGGTGCGTGGATCCTGGGGCGTCATGACCGCGCGGGTTTTGCAGGACGCCACGACCGTGTTGCCCACGCCGTAGGCTTCCGGCGCGTCGAGCTGGCCAATGCTCTGCATGATGAGCATCACCTTGATGCCGTAGCTCGCGATGTACGAGAGGGCATCGGCGAAGAATTGCATGCGCCCGAGGCGCGGGAATTCATCGATCAGCATCAGGAGCCGATGTTTGTTCTCCGCCGGGTTCATCTTCTCGACCAGGCGCTGCGTAAACATCGTGATCATGAGCCGTGTGAAGGGGATCAGCCGCAGCCGGTCCGAGTCGGGGATCACGATGTAGAGACTCATCGGGGAAGCCCCTTGCATCAGATCCGCAATCCGAAAATCACTGTCCTGTGTGTTGCGCGCGATAATCGGATCGGAGTACAGGCCTAGGAACCCGAGCGCCGTGCTGACGACACCGCCCCGCTCCTCCTCGCTTTTGTTGAACATCGCTTGCGCGCCCGAGGCAATCCGCTCGTGCGCCATGGCGCTCTTATGCGGCGTGTTCTTCATCCGCAGCAGCGTCTGCTCGAACGAGCGGTTGGGGTCGGAGAGAAATTTGGCGACGCCGTACAGGGATTTGTCGGCCTCGGCGTGCAGCACGTGCAGGATCACGGCGAGAAAGAACTGGTCCGCCGTCCGATCCCAATGCGATTCTTTGCCCTTGCCGTGCGGGTCCACCACCTGGTCGGCGATGTTCTGCACATCGCGGATCTGGTTCTCATCATTTCGGACCTCGAGTAGCGGATTCCAGTGCGCGGAAGCGTCCGGATCGGTCGGTGCGAAATAGATGGGGTTCGAGAACGTCGCGCGGTAGCCGGCGGTGAGCGCCCAGTTCTCGCCTTTCATGTCGTGCACGAGCACGCTCCCGGGCCAGGTGAGGAGCGTTGGAATAACCTGGCCTACGCCTTTGCCGGATCGCGTCGGCGCAATACAAGCCACGTGCTCGGGACCGTTGTCCCGAAGGTAGTCACCCCACGGGGAGAGTCCGAGCACGACCCCTTCGGGTCCCATCAACCCCGCCGCCGGGTAGTCGGCCCGCTCAGCCCAGACCGCCGAGCCATGGGTGGTCGCAACGCGCGCCTTGCGTGCCACCCACACCGCCCGCACCAAATACGCGACCGTCGCCGCGGCGGCGGCAATCATGGCGGCCGTGTACCCGGCGCCAAAGAGACCCGGTGCGTAGTGCCAGTAGGAGTAGCCCCAGGGTATGAAACTCCACGGGTGGTAGAAGCAGGCCCGCCCCACCGAGAACCAGCAGGCGCCGAGCTCCGTCTGGTAGGCGAGTCGGTGCGCCTCCCATTGAGTGATCCCCCAGAACATCAGCACGAGCAGCGCCACGAAGAGCACAAACGGCCCCAGCGTGAAGGCGCCGACGCGCCGGGGAGCCTGGACATTCGGATCGTTGTTCATGACTGTTACCGTCCCAGCCCGCGCGAGCGGGTCATGTGGAGTGCTCGGAACTGAACGGCGAGTTGCAGCCCCGCCGGCTGCAGGGCGTTCACGGTGCGTGCAGCTCCAATGGCAACCTCCACCGTCTTACCCATTTGGCTTGCAAGCGACCCTTGCGCCGGCACGAGCGCAAAGCGATCGGCCTTCACGACGACCACATGCGGACCGCTGGGCAGCTGCTCGATGGCCACGGCTTTCCCCCGCACCCGGCTCCCGGCCTCAAGCCGGTCAAGTTCGCCGTACTGACCCCGAAGTCGCTGCGCGGCCTCCGCGATCTCCCGCTCGTACAGCTGATCGAGAAACTGCGGGCGCCGGCGGGCGAGGCCGTCGTCCGCAAGGCCCATCGAGCGGAGCGTCGCGGCCCGGGCTTTCAGCGAGCGCTGCACGTCGCGCTCAAAGCGCGCCGCCCCCACCTTCGGGAGCGCGTCGGGATCGGCGCCGCGCGCGAGCTCCCGATCAAGCCAGGTGACGCCGTTCGCGCCGACCTGGGCATCCAGATCCTGCAGGGAGTGACGTTCAACCTTCAGCACTGCGCCGCTGTCGCGGCCGGGCGCGACCTCGCGCGCGACGCGCTCCGACAAGTCCGCCGGGATTCGAAACTGTCCGTCCGGAAGCGCCTCGATCAGCCCCCGACTCGCCAGCGCCTTCGCACGCTTCAAGTGCGACTCGACGTAGTCAGCCGGGCTCACGCCCTCAGGTGAACGCAGTCGCGCGGCGGCATCCGAAGTGTGCAACACGGGGTCGTAAACGCCCTCGTGCCGGGCGGCAAACTGGGCCAGATTTCGGTCCGCGGCCCGCGTCGTCTGCTTCGCCGCGGGCGCAATGGTGACAATCGAACCCACCGCCGCCTCGTGCCCCGCCCGCTCGGAATACTCACTCAGCGGCACGTAGTAGGCCTGGCCGTCGCGCCCATCGACCAGGAGGTAGCGCCGATCGTAAAGTTCGTCGGCCACGCCCCGATCCACCACCCGTCCGGTGACGGGCTCGGTGGGCGGAGATTCCTTGCTGAAGATAACCGGCGAGAGCGGGCGCTCCTCCCCGCGCATCCGCTCGTGCATCAGCTTCACGATGTCATTCCGGCTCCCCAGGCGCCGCAGCCGCGCCACGAGATCCGAGTCCACTTGCCACACGCCCACGCGCCGCTCCTGAGCGAGTCCCAAACTCTCCAGGTGCTGAAGGCGGGCGAGCGTTTGCACCTGCTGCCGCTCGGCGGCCAGCGATCCGCCCTGCCCCTGAAGCGGCGTCACCAAACCGTCGACCCGGTTTGCGGCATCGCTCGCCAATCGCAGGTCCAGGGCGGTCAGCCGATTGGCAGTGAGCGCCAGCTTTTGACTGCGCTCAATCTCCTCGGCGAGCCGCGGCCCTAAGTGCCGGGTCGCCACCTCCATCGCCTGCGCCCGCATCCCGTAGGAGATGTACTCGCGATTGATCACGAGGTCCCCTCCCCGCTCATCCTTCCCGCGGATCATCAAATGCACGTGCGGATTGTCGGTGTCGTGGTGTTCGCCAGCGACCCATTCGAGGCGCGTGCCCAGATCCTGCTCCATGTGGGCCACGAGCTCCTGGGTGAAGGCCTTGAGATCGAGCCGCTCGGCACCCTCCGGGGAGATGATGAAACGAAAGTGATGACGGTCGCCGTCCATGTGTTCGGCGAAGTCGAGCACGTCCTGCGGGCCCAGCTCCCCGCCCCCGTTGAACACGATGTCTTGGCCCTCGGTCCCTTCGCCACGCCCGCGGATGTACCGCAGGTGAGCGCGCAGCGAACCGGCCGACTGTCCACCCGGTCGCGCTCGCACCACCCGGGCTTTGACCGCGACGCGCTGGCGCCCTGAGCGGGCGGCGAATTGCGCCGCGGCGTGTCCACCACGTCCCGCCTGGCTGTAGCGCTTCGCACCGGAAGTCCGGCCCACGCCGCCACCGTGTTTTGTCACCATGGCTTTGACGCGCGAGCTCAAAGATTTCACACGCGCCGTGCGTGTGGCCGCCGGTCGCGCGCTGCCGATCCGAACACGAAACAAGGGACCATCTGGCGCGGGCGCCGCCGTGGCATCTGAACGAGGTGCGCTTGCGGATTTCGGCTTCAAATGGCCCTTCCCGCGTACCCTGACGCGGCCGCTAGCAAGGAACGCGTGGCTATCCAATGACTTCGGCGCGATGTGCTAGACACACGCGAAACTGCTAGACAGACAGTACTTGTGGAATCAGCCACTTAACCTCCAAAACTAGCAACCCTTTTATCTTGCCCTCTTCGTCACTTCGTTCCTCGCCCTCAGTGCCCTTCAATTTCTGGTCTCCGTTCTTCGTTTTTCAGATCGCACCTCTCGACGCTCTCGCCGAACGCCACGTGCTGCGACGGGTCTTCCGTCGCACCGCCCGCCACGCGTCCGATACGGTCGCGCCGCGCGCGGCTTCGGCACACCGTGGCCTCCCCTTATCGTTCCCGCATCTGACCTACTCCTTAAGAGGTTTGGCGTGGCTTAAGGACGTTCTGAAAAGGTCACGGGAGCGACCCGTGCGCGCTCTGCGCTCGATCCCTTTCCGGTGCGATGCGGAGCATTGTTCGATTGCCCCATCAGCACCCGATTCGCGTACGCCAAACCGCGCCAATCGCTCCCGGAGTTGTACAAACTCAATGCTCTCCAGAGCGCGTCGGAAGGAACCTTTGAGGTCTGCAACGCCTGGACGTAGTCGGCATTTAAGATCGTCGACCCGATGGTGATATTGGTGCAGGCGTCGAAGGCTTTCGCGAGCGGAAACGCCCCCGGCTTCAGCCACACGTCATAGTTGATTTGCATCAATCCGATATCCAATCGGTGGCCCTGAACAATCAATCTCGAGGCGACCGCCACGGCGTCGGGTAAGGATCTGGGGACGAAGGTTTGATCGCTCGTGTTGTCGTGAATCGCGTACGTATTCCCCCGGCTCTCCACGTCAATCACGCGCAGCGTCATCGCGGGATCTACCAGGTGTCCGCACAGCATGGCGAGGCTTAAAAGGTCCATAGCGGACGCGCCTCACCGGTAATCGCCGCCAACGGTTGTGCGCCGATATAGCGCCCGTCAAAGCTCCGCTCGTGGTACTGGCTCATCGGAAAAAAGTACCCGTCCGCGATCTGAAAGCAGCCCCGCAGTCGCGGCAGCGACGCCCCCGTCCGGTCCCCCGTCGACACCGGTCCCAGGTTCTTGCCGTTCACCTCAAAGTGATCCTCACGCACACAGACTTGATCGCCCGCCAGGGCCCCAATGTTCTTCATCAGCGGAACACCGGCTTTCAGCCAACCGCGTCCGTAAACCAGCGATTGAAACGGCGCCGGCACGGGAAACACGACGGTCATACCGCGTTGAAAATCCGGAACGGCGTGGCTGACGATTCGGTAGAACCCCACGGGTTCTGAAATCGTTGGATTGATGACGATCGGCACGCCGACGGAGCGCCATGTCAGGGACAGCAACGTGACGCCGGCCGCAGCGCACGCCATGACGTAAAACGGCGTTCGGGTGTGGAGATGCGGCGTCACAGAGCGCTGCTCAATCGCGACGGTAACGTGCGATCCGCTCGGGATCCCTGTAACCGAAAGTGTGCTGCGAGAAAGAGGTCCGCAGGACAAGCCAGCGGGTCAACGCCCTGCTCCTCAATCTCCGCGAGCCATGCCAGAAACAGCCGCGACTGCGCGGCGCCTTTGGTACTCAAAAGCACGGTGGCCGCCGGCGTCACAAACGGGACACGCTCGGCGCTCACACCAGGACGGACGGTCTCGCACACGAAGCACCGCCAGCGCACCGTTCCGAATTCATTGCGGGACCAGAGATCCAGGCCAAAGCGGGCACCGGGGGCGAAGAAATTCGTGCGGGCGGTGTACCCGTCCTTGGAATTCACGGTGCGACGCCGCGTCGGCTGACCAAACAGCAATCGGTAGTTCTGCCGCGCCTCGGCGAATTCTTCGTGAACCTGCGTGTACACGTCGCGCGACTCTCCCTGTCAGCAGATTATTTTTCGTTGGTCCTATTTACATTTCCCGGTCACGAAGCTGAGTGTGAACGCGCTCGAATAAAAACGCACGACTCATTGAAGTTTGTCGCTCCTCGCCGACAGTGCGTAGGACTTTTATAACGATCAATCACTGATCTCTTGCGTCAACGCCTCGATCATTCGGCACTCCAGGTTGGGGGTCGCGAGTCGTACAATCGACTCCGAATCAGGAGGTCAAATGGAAGCACTTCATTTTGAGGACGCACTCAATTGTTTGATTGAGCAGCTCACAAAGATACCCGACGCCGGATCTGGACAAGCCCTCGCCCGGCAGGCGCGAGCACAAGGGGCCGACATTTGGATCGATCGCGTCGCCGAAGATTACTGGCGCGCTTGCGGGCAACCCGTGAACGAATTGCAGCAGGACGACAAAGAACCCCTGGTTGCTGCGTTCTACGACGCGGCGTGGGAACTGTGCCGGCGCGGCGTACTGCGACCAGGAGCGGCAATGCCCGCAGGGCAAAAATCTGCCAATCAGCTCGGTCAGATAGTGAATGCCGCGCCGTTTTTCGGGGACGGGTTTTCCCTAACCGCTTGGGGCAGAGAATGGGTAGGAAAGGCCGCCTCTGAACGCACGATCATGCCGTCGGATCCAGGGCGGATTACGCAGGTGCTTCACCAGTTCAATTCGCGCTTTGGCGCGGGCTATGCGCAGCGTGCGGCGGAAGCCGTGGCGGACTGGCGCAGCGGGAACTACCTTTCCGCCTGCACTATGGCCGGCGCGGCAGCCGAATCCATACTCATCGCGACGGCAGTCGCAAAGGCGAAGGACGAACAACAGGTGTTAGCCGAATATCGGAGCGCAAGCGGCCGGGCACGTGTGATCAAGCGAGTGAAGGCTGCCTCGAACGCGAGTGCGGGTGAGCGATTCTCCAACGCCCTCGGACTGCTAACCTACTGGCGTGATGACGCCGGCCACGGCACGGTTTCGAATATTGGCGAGGTTGAAGCACACGAAGCCATACTAGGCTTGTTGCGCCTGGCACGATTGACGTCGGACCACTGGCTCGTGCTCACGTCGTGACCGGCCACAATACGGTCGTCGCGAGCGTCGATTGGGCCAAGGCACCAGCATCGAACATTCATTGCAGCCAAAGATATTCTCATCCACCGTTATGAATACATCAGTTGAACGAGCGGTGCCTGCTTCGGACCCTACCTGGGGCCCCTGCCTTCCTGGTGGCCGAATTCCTGCGCTCCTCCGGCGAGGGTATAACGTGCGCCTCTCGCCGTTGTTCCCTCCACCATAAACCCTCCTCAACCACGCCCACCGACCAGGCTATCGACGGACCTACTGCGCACTCGGCGAACCATCCAACCTGCCGTATGTAACGATTGGTTCTACCCATTCAATGTCTGCTCGCGCCTGAAGGCGCTTTGTCACCGAGACGAATTCGGCAGGAGTTCGTGCGCGAACCACATAAACATTTGGCGCCGTGAGGCGGGCGAGTCCCGGATATAACGAAGCTTGAAAGCCATTCGTGGCCTGCAAGGTTCCTTTCATCTTGAACGCCACCTCACCGGTGATGTATCCCTGCACCTGCATCGCGTGATTAAACACGACGCCCAAGGTCCGCGGTCCCAAGGGCATATCCGCGGGCGCCGTAGCAACTCTGTGAACGATCTGGTGAGTCGAACTGGCGAGTAGTGGCGTCGCGCGCTGCAGAGGCATGACCTCCAGCTCCGACCCACGATCCTCGATTACATTGGCGGGATCCACGACTGCGCGCGCAACATGCGGCGATGCCTGAATCTGAGCAATGCCAGATGCGCTATAGGCTATTAAGAGCGCGCTGCAGAGTATTCGATACATAGGGCTTCTCCTAGAATCAATGACCGACGATGAGTAGCGTTTGTGAGGCGGTAGTCGAGAGTTGGGTCGATGTTCCGCTGGCGGCGCAGAAATCATAGAAGGTCAGCGTCCAGGTTCCATTCACGGGCTCTCCGTAAAACGCATTGGACAGGACACGAGCGTTATTCACAGAAGCATTCGAGAATCCATTGGCGGCATGAATCAATATCGACTTCGTTCCCGCGGGCGACTTCAATTCGATCTGGTTGCATTGCATTCCGGGAGTCGACGCAATGTTTAGAAACACGATGACCGATTCGACGGAGCTGAACGCCTCAGAGACGGCATACGTCAAGAATGCACCGCTCGCCGACTGCGGCGGTATCGTTGCCGGAGGAGCGGCGGTAAATTGGTAGGTGCCCGTCGAACTCTGCAGTGCCGGAAGGTACGTCGTATAGGACTTGGCCGTCGTGACCGCAGCGGCAGCGTCAACAGCACCAAACCCGTATCTGTTGCTAAACGACCAGCCTGCCGAATTAGTAGTCCACCCTTGTTCCAAAACTACGGTGGCGGCAGGAACAATCGAAGTTGACGACACGCCAGGAAATGCTGAATCGACCTTCTTCGCTGTCTTGGCAAGGATGTACTTGATGTCTCGCACGCTTAGCTTTGGGTTGGCTTCAAGCATGAGCGCGATTGTGCCGGCGACGTTCGGCGTAGCGGAGCTGGTTCCATTCATCGTTGCCGTGTACTGGCAGTTGGCGGCCAGTACATTCGCGCCTTGCGCATCAAGAGCATTAGCCAACTTCGGCACGTAAGGTGCGTTGGCGCATCCGGTGCGCGCTGTGGTCGTAATCGCTGGTTTGTAGGCATTGGGGTCCGTGGCCCCCGGGAAATACGAGCTGTCTAGGCCGAATTCGCCCCCTGGAGCAGAGATCCACAGCGACGATCCAGTGTTTGAGTAACTCGAATGGGTGCCATTAGCGTTCACGGCGCCCACGATGATGGGCGTATAGCCGCCGCGTCGTTCGTCGTTCGCCGGGTCCCCACAACTAACACCATATGTGTTGGCGTATTGGCAGAGTCCGGTTTTCGGGTTCGCTTCCCAATCTGCAAAATCGTTGCCAGCGGCATTAGAGATTGTCGCGCCTAAGCCGCCGCGGAGCGTGAGCGTTGTGGCGCTGATCGCCTGAAAGGCGCCGCTGAAGGTCGGCAGGCCCTGTAGCGTGGCTCCAAAGCTTGCGTTAAAAACATCGTTATCAGATGAAATTGGATCACTTCCGAGGGACTTCGCCATGTTCACGACACTGAAAGCTCCGGCAGCGATCAAGTTGTACCCGCGAAGTTTGGCGTTGTACGCAACGCCGCGCCCGCCTTTTCCATTGAAGGCTACCGCCGCGATGATTCCTGCCACCTGCGTGCCGTGATCAAAGCCGACGTCTGAAACGGCCCGCGTTGGATCATTCGTTCCGGTGAGGAAATTGAAGGAGTGAGTGCCATCGACGTTCGCCGCCAGGTCCTCATGCGCCAATTCGAGACCGGAATCGACAACGCCAACCTTGATCCCTTTTCCAGAGAATCCAGCGGTCCACGCGCCGGCGACGTTCATATCGTTTCCAGCAGTTGGCAGTACTGATGAGAACGCGTTTTGTCCGGTGTTTTGGATATGCCACTGGTTGGGGAGAAGCGGATCGCTGTTCAATGTCACCGTTACTGCTGCCGTAGCCGATGCGCCCAAGTTGGCCACCTTCACGGTCAGACTATCGGTTGCTGCGCCTACATAGCCGGGAACGGAATAGGTGAGCGCTCCAGAAATGGCGTCGATGCTCGCCGTGCCGACCGTGGGCGCGGTCGTAATGCTGTAGGTTAGAGTCAAATTCTCTCGATCGGTCGCAGAAACCGTTGCGGTGCCGATCGTAGGCGCGACGCCCATGATGTTCAACGACAGGGACATCGCCGGAACGGTGGGTGGCGCGGGGTTTACTGAGATGGCGATGGGCGCCGACGTCGTCGTATTGCTGCTGTCGGCCACGGCGACCGTCGCAGTATAGTTTCCATGGTTTTGAAATGTATGTGTGAGAGTGGCGCCGCTGCCCGTAGTACCGTCGCCAAACGTCCATGTGTACGTGAGCGCAAGTCCTTGCGGATCGGTGCTCTTGGAAGCATCGAAGTTGACCGCCAGCGGGGCTTGACCGGTGGAAACATTCGACGTGGCGTTGGCGACCGGGGGCGAGGGTGGAGGAGCAGGTGTATTGCCGCCGCCTCCGCCGCCGCATGCGGCGAGGATCAGTAAGAACCCGCCCAGGGAACCACGCCTAAAGACAGTGCTTGTCGTCGCCACTGCTCTCTTGAGGTCCACCATAATTCACTCCCTGAATTCGCTTAAGCGGTTTGACAACCCACTTCTTATTCTCGCATCCGCCACGTTATGTTATTCGAGACGGAGATCGCAGTCTCCCCAAATCTCAGCGGGACAATCGTGATCGACGTCATGCTTTCAGACAGAAGAGCCGGCAAATTTGTCGATGTGATCACCGACTCACGCGCCCGACTTGCGTAACGTCTAGCAGGGCAAGGATATGTGAATCCAAAAGCAGGCATCGGGAGCGAGCTTATGAAATCCATCTTACGACCCCTCATAGCAGTATTTGGGGCCCTGGTCATAACCGCCTGCGTCTCTGTGCAGAGTACGCGATTGGGTTCCGCTGAGATCCGACCGCCCGTTCCCGCAAGTGCTGTCGCAATCTACCGCTCCGCAGCGCAAGTCGGTGCTCGATACGAGGAAGTTGCCCTATTAGACGCCGCAGGTGACTATAACTATACGAATGAAGAAAAGATGTACCAGAAGATGCGGGAAAAAGCGGGGGCTCTCGGTGCGAACGGAATAGTTTTGGACTCCATAAGCGAGCCGACGACCGGCGCCAAAGTGGCTCAATTCTTTATCGGCACGGCCGCACAACGAAAAGGAAAAGCGGTAGCGATTTACGTGTCAAATGTATCTGCTGTAGCCGCTAGGTAACCCCAGCAATTCCTGCGCCGAGTTCCGATTAAAGCGGTCGATAATCACCGATGTGGTTTTTGCCGGATCGAAGCGGACTTCCGCACCTGCAGACGGATCGGTGGGAGATTGAGCCCGAACTGACCGAGTGATCCCGCGTTTCCAGAAATGCCTGGGAGTAGATGTTCACGGTTACTTCCTCCTAAGCGTCCCCGGCCGACAGCGAAGTGCTGGAAATCCCTAATTTGCTCGCCGGCCGGGAATGCGTCCCGCACATTGGGACCGTTTCCCTGATGATCCGCGTCGGGTCCCAGCGATGGGCGCCCTGACTTAGGGAGGAGTCGCGGGGCTCGCGCGCTTTCGTCGCCTTAGCCAGTTGCCAGCGCCCGCCGTCTTCAGTGCCAAACGCTTGGGTGCCTTCGTAGATGCCCTCCCCTGTCCCAAAATCATCGAGGCTTTCGCCGATGTGTGGATTCGTCCGTCTGCTCATGGGGTTCTCTAAAGCGGCCTCCATGATTCCGCAGTGCGCGGCAGCCGACCGTCCGGATCATAGACCGGCGCGCTGAACCGATCGGACAACTCCGGGAATAACACGAGACACGGGTACGCGGGATCGCGCGCCGAGCGATAAAGAATCCCCGGATACCCCGCCTCGCGCACTAAATCGCCAATCACCCAGGACGGCGGCTCGACGTTCTCCAGGAACGCCATGCCTTTCCAATTGCCGTAGGCCTCGGTCCAGATCGGCGACCAGTGTTCGGCGTTGTACCCGCCCGTGAAATCCACCACCGCCTCGGCGGTCACCTGATAGGTCGCGACGGTCGCCGGCGGCAACAGAGGGGATTCGCCCTGGTACTCGGCGAGCGCCGCTTCCGGCGTCGCCGCCAGATATCGCGCCTCAACGTTCGGGCGATTGAAGCGCCCTCCTCCGAGCGCCGCACCAGCGCCGCTCTCCGGCCGATGCGCCCAGCTCGGCGTCAACGCGCGGTAGAACGGCGCGTCGGGACCGAGCGAGCAGAGATTCATCCCGTCGAGCCGCCGCCCACGGATTGCAGATACGCGAGCACCGCGTCCGTCTTGTGATCGGCGACGAGCTGCTCGGCGGTGCGATGCTGAAATTCCGGAATCGGCGCATTGCGATACCAAAAGAGCGCGCGATCCCGATCCTGCGCGACCTCGAGTGCCGCGGAGATCACCTGCAGCGACTCACGCATAAAGCCTTGGAGCCGGGCATTCGAGGGTGCCTCGGAGACCGTGGTGCGGTGAACGTGCGCGAGCTGAGCGAGTTCCTGGAGCTGCAGATTCAGCGCCGCGGCGAAGCGTTCCGGACGAATCAGGACTTGCCCGGGTTCCCGAAATTCCTCGGCAAATCCCACAAAGCTCGGCAGCGCGGACATAGGTCTCTCCCATCGGAAGTTAGGTAAATAATATGACCTTTCCACGTCAGTTACAAGTCGGTTGGGGGTCGGTCCCTTGCTAAACCTTCCGGGGGATTCGGACTGGAGACCGGTGGCCCCGACGGCGCCAGGGCCGCCATTAGCTGCTCTTCGAGCCGGGCGGCGCGCTGTTCGGCCGCGTGGAGTTGATGGCGCAATAGATCGCTCCCCTCCCCGGTCATTCGGCCGTGGCGTGCGAGCGGTTCGAGCGCTTGAACCTTCATTCGAAGACGATCCACCTCTTCCGCCCAGTGGGTTTGATGCGCCCTCTCCCGATCTTCCGCCCGCTCCGCTCGTTCGCGCATGGCCTGCAATTGACCCTGCAGCGCCTCGACGCTCCCGGGTCCTGGGGGCGGCGTGAGCAGCCTGCGCTCATCGGCCAGCAGCCGATAAATTCGGGCGACGCCGCCGCGGGATCCGAAGCGTGCATCGAGTGTGGCGCGGACGGCCGCACCGGATGGCAGGGTCTTGCCCACCATCAGCTCCCGAATCACGGCCCGGACCTCGGCGTTGCTGACACGCGGCGGATGCATCGCGACAGTGTACCGCACAAGCGGAAAGGTTTCCTCTTCAGGCTCGGGATCCGGCTTACAGGGGTCCCAGGAACCCTCTGTGCGAGCATGATTATCAATGAAATCAATCCTCTATTTGCTTCAATGTTCCACGGGAATGTTCCACGGAGAATTGCTAGATCCGTCGGGCGCCTTCTCGCCGGCCTCCCTCCCCTTCTGGGTCTCGACGGCTTTTCAAAAACGCACCGGCCGGAAGGCCGTTGTGTTCTTTGGTATTTAATACTTCCGACAGAAATCCTTTCTTCGTTATGCACGGCGGCAGGTCTCGAGAGCCGCTGGCGCACTCAACGCTCGCGCCCAGTTGGGCGGCATGCGGTTGGGACGGGTCCAGGCGCCCTCCCGGATCTTCTTGAGGGCAATGTGAATCGCATGAACCGGCGGGAATCGCTTCAAGGAGCCCTCCTCGATCGACCAGACCACCTGGCGCATCAGCTCGGGGGCTGCGGCGCTGGTCGTTGCGCCCTGGATATCCCGCTTCAGGCGCGCGAGCTCGAAGACCGAGAGCTTGCGGGGACCGCGCGCGGCGGGCACCGAGGCGGCCAGGCGTTCGGGGGCGGCGCTGGCGGGCTCGATTGCGAGCACGGAGAGAAATTGCAGCACCCTGCCCCGTTCCTCGGCGGACAGCTTCGAATCCGCATCGAAGCTCATGTGCGCCGCGTGCGTCCGGAGTGCTTCCCGGTACAGGGTTTGTTCAGCGGCCGACATCGCATGCGTGAGCTGTCCCAGCGCTTTGAGCCGATCCCGACCGCGTAAACCCGCGAACGGATCCCGTGGCTTGGGCGCCTCCGTCACAGCGACAGCCACCACAGGCTCAGCCGTCTTGGCGGGTGCCAATTCCTCGTGTTTTGCAGCCAATCCGGTGCGACGGTTCGGATGGCGGTCGAGTTCCACCAGGAGCTCGCGCGGCACGCGCACCTCGGTCACCGCGGTGGCCTGGTTGAAGGGATTGGCCGGATCCCGACCCGGATCCGTGCGTCGCAGGCAGCCGATCCGCGCGAGCAGCTGGTAGGCCCGGGTGACCGTGGACAGATCGAGGCAGCACTCGCGCGCCACGCGCTTTAAGGGCACCTCCGAACACCAGTCCCCACGCTGCAATCCCTCCTGCCAGTGCAGCCAGAAGACCCGTTCCGCCGAGGCCGGAACGCCTTGCGCCCAAAGCCAGCGTTCCAGCGGCTTGGGCCGCAGGCTGAAGTACTTCTCGCGCACCAGGCGCGCTCGTGGATCGTGAGCATTTTCTGTAGACATGACTTACCCCTCGCCGACACAGACGATTTCCTAAAAACCGGGGATTCGAGGGGATTGGCCTTGACCGGCCCTGAAGAGCGATCTAACCTTCGTACTGCTACGTAACGGCGGTTAGAGGCTTTCTTCCCCTAGCTCCCGGCACAAATGAGAAGGCCCCGTGAGGGGCCTTTTTAGTTCAGAGGCCGCATCGCGGTTTCCTCCTTCGCATGGTGAGTAGCGTTGCTACTGGCTAAAGCAGGAAATCCCAGCCTCCCAGATGCGACGAAGGCCGGGGTTACCGGCCTTCGTGTGATCGTTTTTTGGCTTTCTAGTGGAGGTCCGCCCGGCAAATTTGCCGCGGCAAATTTCCATCGATTTCGGCCTCTTTGGCCAGAATTTGCCGCGGCAAATTTTGCCTTAACCACGGCGGGACTCCTCATCCTCGCGAAGCACTTCGCGCACGGCCGCCTCAACACGATCAGTCATTTTGCGCAGCAGCGACGCACTGGTGATCGTGGCGCCAATGCTCAGCCTGAGATTCCGACCATCCCGCTTTAGCTTCGCGCCAACGGTCTTTTTGTCGGCCAGCCGGATGGTCTGTTCGTAGCTGCCGAGCGCAGCGCCGGCGCGCGGCCGCGTGGGCGCCCGTAAAAGTTCGGCCTTAACCTGGTCAGGGAGAGGAGGGGTCTCGCGCGAAGCGATATCCTTCGCCGTAGCGATTACGTGCTCCGGCCGCTCCTTCAGCGCTCGAGTTAGATCTTTAATCCAGCGCACGGAGATCGACCGAGGATCGCCAAAGGCCGCGAGGACCTCGGCCGGCAATTCCACAAGCTGGATATGGTGCGAAACGCTGGTCGGATTACTGCCGACAGCCTGAGCGAGGTCGGCCTGAGTCTGGAAAACGCCAGCCTTCATGGCGGCGACGTAGAGCATGCCGTATTCGTAAGGGGAGGGGTTTTCCCGCAGGAAGTTCTCCCGATGCATACCTTTAACCAGCTCGACCGGATCCTTGGCGGCATCGACGATAAGCGCGCGAACACGAAAGCCGCCGGCAATCTCCTCATCGAGCTGCAGGCACGCGGCGTGCCGTCGGTGACCGGATACGATTTCGTATTCGAAGCCCGGGACACCGGCCAGAGATCGAACCTCGATCGGGGCGCGGTTCCCCACGGCACGTATGTCGATCTTCAGGTTGTCGAAGGATTCGTCGGCAGTGGAGAGCGAGCGATCGTCGCGATTCTTGAACGCCGTGGGCCGAACCCGCTTCGGATCCAGCTGCAGTACGACCTCACCACTCGCGAGCTGCGCCTCGAGTTCTTCGATGCGGGACTTGAGCCCGGTCTTAAGTTCGACGCCGACTTGACCCATGTAGGTCGACGGCCGCCGTGTTTCGACGGCGGGAATTTCTTCGTCGGCGGAGGGGAGGGCGCGGAGCTTTGAGAGCACGTGTTGGTGGATGTCCCGCTTGCTCACGCCGCACTACCTTTGCGAACGGACTCTGGACCAGCGCGCTTTGAAGGCCATTGATCGAAGATCAGCTGGATGATTTCTTCGTTCACGCCATCCATGAATTCAAGTGCGCGCACCAGTGTCCTGCGATCCCCTTCGTAACGATCAATCTCATACGCGGTCTTCATGTCCGCGCCAAAGCGCACGACCGCCGATTGGCCCATCGGGTGTTGAAGGACTCGCCGCGAGAAAGCCTCGCGCAGCCAATCGTGGATTGCCACGTGTGCTGGGCTCTTCGGTTCGTACTTCGAGACTAAAATCGCAAGAAAATCAAAGTACTTAGGCTCGCCCTCGATCGAGTCGATGGTATCCATCAACTCCGCGAGAAGCTGGAAAAAGCTCACCGAGGAGGCGAAGTCCATGGTCGCCGGCGGTACCGGCATCACGATGCCGTTGGCGGCAAAGAGAGCGTTGCTGGTGATGAACGACAAAGAGGGCGGCGTGTCGAGCACGATCACGTCGTACCGATCTTTGATTGTGTCCAGTCCGTCAGCGAGAACGCGGTAAAACAGAAACTGTGAATCGCGGGTGCGGCGCGCTGCGATGGCGAATTCAGCGCCGTACAACTGCAAGTTCGCCGCAATCAGGTCAAGGCCCGGCCAATAGGTGGTCTGGATCGCGGTGGCGAGAGTTCCGGTCCAATCTTCCTCGTCGCAAAGTTCTTTCCCGTGCAGCCAGGGGGAGAGCGTCTGCGCGCTCTCTACGTCGGCGTCCGGCCGTAGGCCGAAAGTCGTCGTGGCGCTGCCCTGGGCATCGAGATCCACGAGGAGCGTCCGTAGCCCTTTGCGGGCCGCGTATTGCGCAAGATGGACGGCGACCGAGGTCTTTGCGACACCGCCCTTGAAATTGGCAACGGCAATGATTTTCGCAGGATCAGTCGCCGGGTCTCGCCACGGGCGCAGACCGAGCTTCTCGCGGATCTCGTTGATCTGTTCCAGGGTGAACAGGCGAGGGCCGCGGCCGACCTGCTCGCCAGCGGGGAGTTTGCCTTCGTCGATACCGCGATCCAGCGTCTTAGCCGAAATGCCCAACATCTCGGCGACGTCTTTGCGATTCCACTTGCGGAGCGTCTTTTTCTTGCTCGGCTCGAGCGCGACAGACAGTGCTTCCTTTAGAATTACGGAGGCGCGATCGGCCAACAGGTGAATTTCTTTGGCACTCGCCCTAGGTACACGGCGCCGAATCTCTGGATCAACCGGCGTAAGGGTTAAGGCGTCCTGAGGCGTGACGGACATAAGCACTCGCAGGTGGACAATCCACCATAATGCGAGCGATCATAGTTAGATGTCTGTTCTTTCGCAAGCCCACCTCAAAAACGAGTGACATGCCTTGGAAGGACTGCGGTACACCAAACGGTGTCTGATAGGGAGCGGTCGAGGCTGCTCGCCAGCGTAGTGGCACTAGCGATTGTCATTGCGTCGACGAATTGGGTTAGCACTCGGGCGGGTGTTTCCAGTTTCAGTGAATCCGCCAATTCCAACGTTCGCTGAAACCGTGCGATTTGGTGAATGTCCTTCCTCTCCAGTGTCAATGCTGGTAGTTTCAGCAAATGCTGAAAGATGGCTCTTTAGTGAAGGACCTCGAACACCGTGCCGAAGGGGCACTGCGGGCGTTGCTCATGCAAGTGCCCGCCATTCATCTGGAGAACATCGAGCACCCCGAGGCCAATGATGACGGCGTCGACCTTCGTGCGCACCTCAACGTCGCAGGTAGTCCGCACGTATTGATATGCGAGGTGAAGGGCAATGGGCAGCCGCGCTTTGTCCGCATGTCATCGCTGCAACTGCGCCAAGCCATCGCGCATACCGAATCGGGCGCTACGCCGCTCCTGATCGCACCCTACCTGTCCATGGAGTCGCAGAAGATCTGTCGGGATCAGGGCATCGGTTATCTCGACTTTGAGGGTAACGCGCGCCTGGCTTTCGACAGTGTATTTGTCGAACGCGTGATGGCGAGCAAGCCAGCCACCGTGAGGCGCGAACTGAGGTCCCTCTTCAAGCCAAAGTCGGCGCAAGTCCTGCGCATCATGCTCCGCGATCCGAAGCGAGTCTGGCGCATCACCGAGCTCGCCACGGCGGCCCAGGTCAGCATCGGTCATATCAGCAACGTGCGCGTTGCATTGCTGGATCGCGAATGGGTCCTCATTGATCCGGCCGGAATGTCACTGACCGATCCGGACGCGCTACTCGACGCGTGGCGCGATGCCTACGAGCCGCCCCGGGGCGAGAGGTTCACCTTTTACACCACGCAGCATGGAACCGGTTTCGACGCCGCGGTCCGGCCGGTGCTGGGAGCAGCGGAGGAGGGTGGCAAGGTCGTGCTGGCTTCATTCTCCGCCGCGCAGTGGCTCGCTCCCTATGCACGCACCGGCACTCACTATCTATACGTCGACGATGCCGGGCTCGGTGCGCTTCGACAGGCACTGTCGCTGTCGTCCGCAGCGAAGGGCGAAAACGTGATCGTCACGCGCCTCAGCGATCGCGGACCTTTCCTCGATGCGATCACTCCGGCCCCTGGCATTGCGTGTACGAGCCCGATTCAGACCTACCTCGACCTTGCCGCCGCCGGTGATCGGGGCCGTGAGGCCGCTGACCACCTGCGGCAGGAAAAAATCCGATGGGCCCCATAGTTCCGCAAGAGCCGCAATCCGCCGCCGACTACGATGATCGGACGACAGCCGCGGTCAAATCAGTTCTCATCGAGATCGGACAGATTCTGGGTAGCTTCCGCGGGAAATTCGCTGTCGTCGGTGGCGCGGTCCCGTGGCTGCTGCTTGAGAATGAGGACATGCACCACGTCGGCACGCTCGATGTGGATTTAGGGCTGGACGCCGACGCGCTGCAGGGCGGTGAATACGCACAATTGGTCGAAGCGTTGCTGGGCAATGGCTATCAGCAAAGAAAGGAGCTGCGCCGATTTCAGCTGGTACGACAAATCGCTGCGGCCGACGGCGGCGGCCCCATCGACGTGATTGTTGATTTTCTGATGCCGCGCGAGGCGGAGATCGAAAAGAACGTCCCGGCACTAATTAGCGAATTTGCCGTACAACGTGCATCGGGCGCGGCACTCGCGTTGCAATTCTATAAGCTCGTCGCGATCGAAGGGCCCATGCCATCGGGCGGGACGAATCGTGTCGAGATCGCGGTGGCCTCGATTCCGGCGCTGCTGGCGATGAAAGGATTCGCCATTCGCGATCGGCACAAGCAAAAGGATGCCTACGACATCTATTACTGTGTCCGAAACTATCCAGGCGGAATCGATGCGCTGGCCGCCGACTGCCGGCCCCTGCTGGCGCTTAAAGAAGCGACTGACGGGTATCGCTTCGTCGGTGAGAAGTTCGAGGCGCCGGACGCGTACGGACCGACCAGTGTCCGCCGCTTCGTTGAGGAGACGCGGCTGCTCGAGGATCGAACTGCGGACCAATGGCAGCAGGATGCCTTTGGCCAAGTCGACGCCTGGCTGCGGGCCATGGGGTTGCGATCCTGACGATGCGATTGAGAGCCGTACAGGACCCGCAGCCCGAACAGGCTGGACTCGTGAAAGGTAAGTCCCGATGGCACGGACGCACGACATGACACCCCGGAGCAGTCCCATATGACCAACATCACTCGCTTGCCGCCCTCCAAGAAAACCATTCACGTAGAAGCTGAGATTCCGATCAGCCAGCGCGATGAGTTTGACCGGGCGATGGTGGAAATTGTCGCCGGCGAGCGGCCGCGCATGGACGCGCTGGTTCGCGACGAGGCCTCCATCCACACGCGAGCGATGCAAGCTCTTCAGGTGATCGAAGCGAGCATCGACGCGCATCCGACCACCGGCCAGTCGAGACGCTTGGTGCGCTTTCTCGCCGGCGTCTACAACGGTCAGGACTACCCGTTTGACCTCACGGAGCTGCGGGGCCTGGATACCCGGTTGGCCAATGCCTGCCTCGATTACCTCAACTACGATCGCCTCGGCAAGACAGAAGTACACAAGCACCTGGCCAACGGCGATGGCGATCTGCTGCGCTGGCTCGAGGAGTACGGTATTGAGGCGGCGAGCGCTCGATCCTGATGGAAGTGACGTGAAATCGAAGAATGCTGCTCACAAGTGGCTATTCCGAACCCGAATCCGCCCCAAAGCCTTCAGCTGGAAGTCCTCGATTCCCTGATCCCGAGGTTCGAAGAGGCTCACGCGCGCTTGAGCTCTACCACTGCAATAGCGTCGTGCGCGACATTGCGGCGGGCGACGTCGCAAAGATGATCGTGGTGGGTAAAGACGATGACTTGACCAGAAGCGGAAAAGTCCGCCAATGCCTTGAAGATGCAGCCAGCGCGCACATCGTCGGAGGCCATCAGTACATCGTCCAGAATTACCGGCAGGTCTACACCGCGTTCTCGCTGCAATTTCAGAGCCGCCAGACGCAGTGCCAGGTAAAGCTGATCGCGCGTTCCATCGCTCATGGCTTCAACGGAGAGAATCGCGCCGCCGGGCCGTTTAGCGGCAATCACGGGGGAGTCATTTGAGTCATCGTTGATGAGCCCCTCAAATTCGTTGCCAGTGATCTGCGCGAAGAACGCCGATGCCGACTTGAGCATCGGTGCCTGAGAGCGTTCTTTAAATCGACGCACCGCCTCTTGTAGAAGTGAATGAGCCAGCCTGGTCCTTATCTGCAGCGGAAGAGTGTTCCGAACAGTCGCCGCCGCTCCGGCCATAGCGTCGGCCGCAGCGGCGGCGGCATCCGATGAGTTGATGGAGTCCAGCTCACGGCGCGCCGCTTCCTCGGCAGTCCTTGCCTTTCCGAGATGTTCGTTGACCATGACTAGTTCCTGCTCGATTCGTGACTCTTCGGTACGCAAGACGTCGTGGTCACGTCCGGCGAGCAGCTCTTGCAACTCCTTCACGCTGCGGCGCGAGGCCTTGGCGAGTTGGTCGGCCGCGGCATTGGAATCGCGCATGGCCTGGCGCTTGCGGTTCGATTTCTCCTCGGCCTCGGGCAACTCGCCAGCAATCTGCACGCCGGCCGACACGCAAAGACGCTTGAGAGTGGCACTGTGGCGCGCTCCCTTGGCCTGATTGGTGGAAAGACCTTGCTCGGCGGCGGCGAGCCTCTGCTCGGCAAGGTCCACCTTCGATTGCTGCGCCTGGGCTCGTCCCAACCGTGCCGACCAGATTTCGGCGGCTACCGTAACGTCTTCGGGCAGCGGCTCCGACAAAGCTGCAGCAATGCTCTTGGCGGTATCCTGGTACACCGACAACATCCCGGCGTGCGTGGTGCCCCTCGACTGGGCCTCGATGACGGACTCATTTGCGGCCAGAAGCTGATCAAACTCCGCCTGCCGAGCCTTGGCCATGGCAATGGTGGCATCTTCGCCCAACATGAGCGACCCCATGTGGCAGGAGAATGCGCTCCTCGCCGCGTCGGCGTTGCCGACGAGCTCGGTTTCCCTGGTGTTGTGAAGCTCCGCGTGCCTCTGGAATTGCAGAGCTTGACCGGCGGCGTTGTTGCTGGCGGCAATGAGTCCCTCGATCTGCTTCAGATTGTCTTCCGCCACGGCGATGAGCGTGCCCAAAGGGTCGGTGTCATCGATCCTGGTGATTCCCAGTCGCGTGATGGACTGAAGCAGCTTGTCAGCGAGGGACTTCTCAAGATCCTGTGCGTACCGAAGTTCATCACGCTTGACCTGCAATCCGTCGAATCCGGCAAGCACTGTGCCGAGCAGATCCTGCCAATCACGCAACTCCGCGGGAGGCATGTTTGGAATGCCGGCCTGTGCGAGCGTTTGTTCCCAGGTTGCTTTGAAGTCCCGTTCCTCCGCATCGATCGCCTGGATCTCGCCCTGTCGCAGCGTCAGATCGCGAGTGAGCGCCGCAAGTTGCCGCTGAGCGGCTTCGAGCTTTGTGACCCGGCCCGTGTCGCCCGCAAGCCCATCGATGAGGGAGTCTGCGTCAGACACAGCTTGCTCGTAGACCTCTGGCAGCGGCCGACCTTGCGCAAATCCTTGGATATCTGGTTTCGTGCCCTCTATGTATGTCGCTTTGACGAGAGTCCAACCATCTTGCCGATGCGCGCGTGCGCCGCTAACGTCGTCGTGCGTTGGCACATGGCCATGGGCAAGCAAGTTGTTGATCGCGTCTTGCTGTTCCGCGATTGCTTCCTTCATTTCGTCAACGCGCTTGGCCTTCTCTGCTCGTTCGCTGCCGAGGGCGGTTAGTCGTTGATTGGCGTGATCAACCGCAGCACCAAGGAGTGGGCGAACTCGCCTTGCCGTTGACTCGTCTGGTAGGCCCGCCCTAACCATCGCTGCGTTGGCCGTGCGATCTGCCGCCTTGATCTCACTCGGCAATCGACTCAAGTTTTGCAATGTCGCGTCGTTCTTCACTACTTCCGCCAAAGCGACCCGTACAGCCGCTTGCAGATTGGCGTCCGGGATGGCACGAGGCTCACGATTCTGTGATGCGACTTGCTTTGGGGCGGTTAGGCGATGCTGTGATAGCGCGCGTTCGGCTTCTTCCAGTGCAACAATGAAACCGCTGAGTCGCGCTTTGTCGGTAGCGGTTGGCGCCTGCTGGATCACCACGCTTGCTTCCGATGTGGGTTCGATGTTCGCCGCCAGGTCATTTAACGCCTGCGTGCGGCTGGCACTGTCACCTGCCGCCGTCGCGACCTGTCCCCGCAGTTGAGCAACGGTCGCGGCCGCAGCATGGAGGCGCGTGACTGACTGGGCAACGGCCACAATGAGAGGATCGAGCTCTATGTTGTCGATCAGTGTGCGTTGCTCCGTCACCGCCAAGTCATTGGTGGAGGCCTCGGCCATGGCATCCGATAGCCCGGCTTCGGCCGCGGCGCGTTCGGTCGAGGCGTCTTCTGCCAGCAGAGCCACCTGGTCTAGATCCTGAACGATCGCATTTGCGTAGGCCAATGTCGTCAGAATAGGCGCGACGGCGATAAGCTCTTTTATAAGCAACTGCTGGCTGGCTTTCTGATTGAGTTCCCGCTGAACGGTTTCCAGGGCGTCGTGCGCCTCTCGGCTGGCCTTGGCAATGGCCTCCCACTTCGCCGGCTTGATCTGTGCTTCCTTGTACTGCTCTGCTTGAGATTTGTACTCACTCAAAGCCTGGTTGATGCGCGCGTTCTTGGCTTGGGCCGCGGGCATGAAGAACTTTTTGGCCGTCGCGTCAAGTTCGCTGAGGATCTTTGACACGTCGCCGACGCCGGAACTCGCCTCGAACAGCGCCGCCCCAATCTCACCCTCTCCCTTGACCAGCGAGTTGCCTCCCTTTCGGAGGGTCTCGTGGTCCAGGCCGAACATGCTTTGGTAATCCTCGACGGACAGTCCGCTCGTCAGCAGGCGGTTGATCGACGGTGGGATTGGGTCCGGAAGCTCGACTCCCCCCTGCGCAAAGTCGGCAAGCTTCAAAGTGACGCCGGTGCCCTTGCGACGCATGAGCGAATACCGATTGCCTTGTGCATCGACGAATACACCGCCCACCCGCATCTGCTGATACTCGTGCAAGAATTTGTCCGGGGTGCGCGGAGGAATGCCGAATCGCAACGCGGCGATGGCACGCAATGTCGTTGACTTACCGGCTTCGTTCAGCCCGTGCACGAGTACGAGGCGCTGCTTCCCATCACCCAAGGTGAGCACTTGATCTGTGAATGGACCAAAGGCCTTCAGGTGGAGTTCAACGAGTCTCATACGCCGGTAGAGAGATTGGAAAGAACAGTCGCCTCGGCATCGGCCAGGAAGGCTCGGAGCTGCCCAACGGTGAGTTTTCCCGGCTCAATATCCCCCAAGTCCGAAGGGAGAATCGGAAGTTTGTCCAGGTTCGCCAGGGTCCAGGTCCGAAGCGCATCGTCGCTTGCGGCAAGTTCGTTGACCAGCCTTACAACTTCACCCACGGCATCTGGCCGCTGCGCCGCAGCTTCGCGATCGATTGGAGATCGCAGCGACAGTCGAACAGACTCAATCCAAAGATCAGCTATCGCGAAATCCTGGGTCGCGGCTTGAATGGTCGCTGCGACGCTTCCGGGATCACGGGCCTCCAGGGCGTAAAGAGTGGTTTCGCCTTGGACCGTGACACGCATGGCGTGCAAGCGATCTTGGGCGCCTGCGACACAGCTTCGGCACACTTCCTGGAACCGCTGTGCAAGCGCCGTGACCGTCTCCAGGCCCGTGGCATCAAGGGTTAGGTCATGCCAGCGGACGACATCCAAGGCGACATGCTCGGCGCTAGTAATGGTGTTGCCATCGACGATGACCAGTTCGCACCCCTTAGAGCCGGTTTCGCCAACATGCCGTCCTTGCAGGTTGCCCGGAAAGACGATGCGCGGGTTAGCCTCTCGAACGACCTCGCGAGCATGGACGTGACCGAGCGCGAAGTAGTCGTAATTCGTTGCCGACAACGTCGCGACGTCCGTGGGCGCGTAAGGATCATGACCGACCCGACCTGTCAGGCTGGTGTGCAGCACGCCGATGTTGAAGCGGCCGGCGACAGGTTCGTGATACGAGGGAACTAGGTCCTCGCTGACGACGCGTTCCGGAAAGCTCCTGCCATGGACAGCGACCCCCAGGTTCGGGAGATCAATGACCTCGGCAGTACGCGAACTGAAAACGTGAACGCCCTGAACGTCTGGCAGACGCTTGCTGATCTGTCCTTCTGCATCGTGGTTTCCTTTCACGACGAAGACAAGGATGCCGGCGTTGACGAGGCGAATCATCTGTTCGCGGAAGAAGAGGGCGGCACGGAAGTCGCCCAACTCTCGATCGTAGATGTCGCCCGCGAGAACGACCAAGTCGACTTTCTCGCGCAATGCAATATCCACCAGTCCGATAAGAGCTCTGCGCGTTGCTCCTCTCAGCTGGTCGACCGGCGCCCCGTCGTAGGCGTCCAGCCCTCGCATGGGGCTGTCGATGTGTAGATCGGCCGCGTGAATGAATTTCACGTTGTGTCCCTACAGCTGCGTCTCATTTGAGAGGCCACTTAGCCGCTCCGGTCCATAAACGCCATGTCGCCGTCGCGCTCACTGAATACACGTTACGTTGACTCCACGTCGTCGACGGGTGGACGGACCTCATGGAAGCGCGCGCACGGCCTGGTGCAGGCGCTTCAGATGTTCGTCCGACATATCCAAAATCGGCTCATACATGAAGGAATTGAGGTGGATGCTTTCAGGCGTCATTAGGATCACACGCTGAATAACCTCCAGTGCAGTCGGGTCTCCGCTAGATAGCTTCTTAAACCGCGCGAACAGCTTAAATGTTTGGTTCACATCGATGTTGGCTACAAATGCCGCGTCATTGATCTTTCTAATCATGAATTGCTCCGCAGCAAGGCGAATCGCAATCGAAAGTACGATCTTGTTTTCGAAGTTGACGCCTTCATCCGCTTTAAGACACTCCAGTGCCTCTCGCGCGATGAGATCGATAACAGGTGTACCTGGATCGGCGGAAGATTCGTTGCCTTGGAATACATCGTTATAGATAGTATCGAGGTCCCCCACGGTGATGCCCGCTGAGTCGCTCTTCCAATGAAGTAAAGCGGTCAGTTTCGCGAAGGCCGGGTCTTTGTCTCCTTTCGTGTATTCAATAATATTTCGGACGAACGGAATAGACGCAATCTTCTTCTTGGGGTCTTTAAAAAAGTTAGGCTTCCAATCGTTCACAAAAACGTTCCTAATCCCCGCGGCTTGGTCAAGCGTCACGCCGTTCACCGTCTTAAAGGCCATCAAACAATTGGCGTAGCTGACGAACCTACTGGATATCGTACGGAAGAAGTCGAAATTGTGAGTCATGATTAGTTGCCGGAAACAGGGCTCTTCTGACATTTCTCGCAAATACTCGATGATGGCGTATTTGTTCTTGTAATCAAACGAGTCGGCTATGTCATCAACGACGAAGACAGTCTCTTGCTTTGCTTTCTTTCGTGCCTCAACCTCGAAAATGATATTCAGGACGTAGAGCGCTTTCTTTTCTCCGGTGCTCAAGACCTGCATCAGCGCGGCTTTTTCTACTGGAACCTTCTCCGCGCCGTCCTCAAACGTGAAGCCGAGACTGAGCAGGGGTTCCTGCCCCAGAATGACGGGAATTCTATTCCGCGCGGTCAACTTGAATGGCACGTAAAAACGATCATTAAAGATCTCAATCACGGATTCCCACTGCGTCCGCTGCTGTCCAGCAGCCGCTTCAATCTCCTTTTTCCTTTTCTCGGCTGCTTGGTATTTGTCTACGAGGTCTTTGTAGGTCTCCAGTCGCGCTTTGAAGTAGGACTTCCAGATTTCTTCCTTGAAGCCCTCCATGTTGGCCAGCTTTTGAAGCAGGCCCTCGTTGTCTGCCAGATATGCGTTGAACTCCCGGAGATTGACGTTCTTCGTGATCAACTTGTCGATGTCAGCGAACTTCTTTCTTAGCGCCTTATCATTTGAAATGCCTTCTTTCTCCTTGACGATTAGGTCCTCAAGTTGCTTTTCGGTACTTATCACCATTGCCGTATCGGCATTTAGGCTCACCGTATGCTTGGCTGCGAAAAATCCATTGTCAGCCAGGCTCTTTGCGATGGACGCTGCGTTGTAGTAATTGAACGTGCCTTTCTTGAAATAGGTCGAGGCGGCCAGTAGTTCGTTGTACTTGGTGATGTAGTCGAGAATCGCAGTCTTGAAATCCTTGGTGGCAAGAAAATCCAAGACTTTGTCATCAAAAATGGTGTCGTAGCGTATTTCAGCGAATGGAGCTTCCTGTTGAGCGAAAAGTTCATCCTTAACTCGGATGAGAGCGCGATAGAACTCGTCGTCGCTTTTTGTGAAGGTGGCGGAGATTTCTTTTTCCAGGTTCTTTTTGGACCCGGACTGCTCCTTCAGGGCCTTCAGGAACGTCTCTTTGGATCTGTCAATGTCGACGTGAAGCTGCTCGTATTCCTTCCTGAGAGCGCTGTCTACCAGCAGAGTCGAGGTTTTCTCCGTGTGGCCGAATACTTCGTCATAGGGACGGATGACAAGAACGCTTTCCTTGGGTAAATCGACACCGTTCTCATCGGTGATGGTCCTAGTGGAGAGCCTCGTCGGAAATACACGATCCTTGGAATCGGTGGCGTCCGCTATGTCTTTGAAGGTCTGCGCCAAGGAGGATTTCATTGATCCGTTGGGGGCATAAATCGCGTAGACGGTGTTCTTGGAGAAGTCGAATGCGGCCTCGAGCTTTTTGATGCCGTAGCAGTTCTGCAAAGCGATTTTCAATGTGAGCATTCAATTCCCTGCCGGCCGCGTTCGTTAGGACGTCCATTTTATACGGTGCGAACGGATCCCTCACCCAGTGTTGCGCTTTCCGGCCACCGCCGCGTTAGGCCGAGCAGCTCCAAACTGCGACATCCCGCGCTGAAACGGCATCCGGCGTTCGCCGCATCGCCCGCGCCGTCTGCAAAACGGCGTTGAGCGCCTGGGGGTGCTCAACAAGGCGGCGACAGGTGGCTTCGAGTTCCCGCTCGGTTGCGATGGCGAGGCCGTGGCCATTCAGGATCTGGAGCTCGAGCTCCGACTGCTTGCGAAGTAGAGCGACGATTTCAGTCACGTTATCCATGTTCACCTCTTCGCTCTGCGTGTCTTGCGCGGTTGACGGTTGGGTATCTTCGGGATAGCACGACGTATTGGCGCCACCTTCGGTTTTGCGCGAAGTGCTGGGCGTGGCTTGCGCTCGATCAGCGCCCGGTTCTTCGCCACCGCGCGCGCGATGACCAGGGCGAGCTGCCGGCGGTAATCCTCCACCTGGGCCTCGAGCTCCATGATCCTCGTCTCCCGCGCCTTCAGCGTGGCGCGGTCGCTCTCCAGCATTCTCAGCGTCGAAAGCAGATGATCCCGCGAATCAGCCAGCGCCCGCTCGCGCTCGCGCGCCGCGGTCTCATAGGCGCGCTCCCTCATCGCGAACGACTGCGCCCGAACCTCATTCTCGATCCGGATCTGATCCAGGCGCTCGCGCGCGGCGTTTTGGTCGTTCTTGGCGGTCTGGGCGGCCAGCGCCAGCGAGCGCTGCCAGATGGTTTCCACGGCCTCAACAATTTCGGAGGGCAGGCGGGTGAGGGCAGCGGGGTCGCCCTGGGCGCGTATTCCGAGATCCCGCCAGAACCGCTTCAAACACGCCGCGATGGTCGCCGGCGATCCGCGCCCGAGGAGCTCGCGGACGGTTTCGACGGACGGACGGCGCTCGGAGGCCAGGATGTCGAGCGCGGCGCGTTCGACATCGGCATACGAGACGTTGGCGCTGCGCTCACGCGTCGCGCCGTAGGCGGGGGACTCCTCCATGCGAGAACATTAGCAACATCGTAATGTATCGTCTATACCGTGTAAGACATTCGATAAGGACACCTATCACGGGTATGTGGTAAAATGCTTTCGTGAAAGTGGCGAAAAACACGCTTTTTCCCGCTGCCCCTTGGGCGGAGGGGCTCGATCGCGAATCCCCGACCGCAATCACCGTGCGGGAGTGGTGGACGAGTGCCCAGAGGGCGTATCCCGCGAATACGCTGCGCGCGTGGCGAGCGGACTGGCACGCCTACGAAGAGTTCTGCAGGGACGGGGGGTTCACGACCGTGCCCGCGACGCCGGCGACCGTGGCCGCGTTCGTCGAGGCCTGCGGCGAAGGCGGCAGGAAGCCGGCGACGATCCGCCGATACCTAACGACCGTCGCCCTGGCCCATCGCGTGGCGAAGTTCGACAACCCCTGCATCAGCGAACCGGTTCGGCACGCTCTGAAAGAACTCACCAACGAAGTCTCGTCGGCTCAACGCCAGGCGAGGGCGCTCGGGTGGGCGGAGATCCAGAAGTTCCTTGAGACCGCGGGAGAGGGCCTGCCGGCGACGCGGGAGCGCGCGCTGCTCTGTGTGGCGTACGACACGATGGCGCGCCGAGCCGAGCTCGTGGCGTTCAATCGCGGCGATTTTAAGTTTCTGGAGGACGGATCCGGCCGGGCGCTCATCCGGCGGTCTAAGACCGACCAAGCGGGGGAGGGGCATACGGCGTATTTGGCGCCGGTGACGGTCCGGTACCTGAAAGACTGGTTAGAGCTCGCTCAGATCAACAGGGGAGCGATCTTCCGGAGGCTGATCGGAACGGGGCTCCCGCCCAAGAAGCCGCCGCGGCCGGGCAGGGAACCGAAGTTGCGGACGATTCTGGAGCGCATTGGAGTGCGGCTGAGTCCGGCTGCGGTGGGGAATATCTTCAAGAGCGTCGCCAAACACATCAAGATGGCGCCCGAGGACGTCCGAGCGATCAGTGGGCACTCCATCCGGGTCGGGGCGACGCAGGATCTGTTGGCGCTGAACATTGATCTAGCGTCGGTGATGCAGGCAGGCCGCTGGAAATCCCACCGAATGCCGATGCGATACGGAGAACACGTGCTGGCTGGGCAAGGTGGAATGGCTCGCGCGGCTCAGGCCCAGGGCCGAGGGAGCGCCGGCTAAGACGTCAGCTCCGAGAAGGCCAACATTCCCAGCACGCTCGTCTACCAACTCCCAGTCATCAGTAGGTTGCAGGCTGCCATGAGTCGTGTTAGTATACGTATACTTTCTGGACTGATCCTGTATCAAGATCGACCACCCGTCAAGGCAGTTTCTCATGGCCTCCCCACAGCCAAAGGATCAACCTTCGCTCCCCGCGACGAAAGGTCCGAGTTGGGGCCAAGGGCGACGCCTAGAATTCATCGAATTCCGACTCCTTTGGCAGGGGAAGATCAACAGGGGTGAACTGGTCGATTTCTTCGGCACGTCGATCCAGCAAGCATCGTTAGACCTCGCGCGATACATAGAGCTTGCCCCGGGCAATCTCGAATACGACAAAAGCGAAAAGGTTTACAGGGCCACTGCCAAGCTACACCCGGTACTTATACCGCAGGACTCTCAATCCTATCTGGATAAGCTCTCCGGCTCGGCCTCAGGCTGCTTGCCCTCTGCGCCTCCCTTCGTCGGATGGAGGCCTCCTTACGACATCGTGCGACATCCGACGCGTTCGATCCAATCGGAAATTCTTATCCGCGTGATTTGGGCGATTCGAGATCACGAAGACCTCGATATTTCTTATCAATCCATGCGCAATCCGGCACCAGTACGGCGCTGGATTGGCCCACATGCGATTGCGTTCGATGGATCGCGTTGGCACTCCCGTGCCTGGTGTCACCAGAATCATCACTTCAAAGATTTCGTCTTCGCCAGAATTCAGCAGGTGCATGATTCACGCGAGAGCAATATCGACCCCAGCTCCGATGAGCGATGGCATTCGACCGCCACTATCACCCTACGCGCTGGCCGCTCGCTCACCGTCGGTCAACGGCGCGCTGTCGAAACTGAATTTGGCATGCAAGGCGGCAAACTGCGGGTAACTATGCGCCAAGCGCTGATTCCTTACTTCATACGGCAACTGCAGTTGGATGACGATCGCATCCTTCCGCCCCGCCCACAAACCATCGAATGGGTGAACAAGAAGGAGCTTACGCCACTGCTTCTGGATGCAGAGAAGCGATGAACACGATCAAGCGGCCAGGAGTTTCTATAGTTAGGAGCACTTTGAAATGAGCGAACAAGAGAAAATCGAAGAGTATGAATTTTTTGTTGATGCCAAGGAGTTTAAATCGCAACAGTGGTCGCTAACGGGTCTTGACATCAAGACTCGAGCCGGCGTGACAGCGACGTATCAGCTGTTCCTCGAAGAGGAAGGGGACACGCCTGATCGAGCCATTTCAGACGGCGAGGGTGTGGATTTGCGGCACCGCGTGAAGCATTTCTTCGCGGTCCCGCCGGCCACTTTCGGCATGCAATGATCGCGTCCCAGTTCGCGAATCTCGCGGCATTGCGGGCTCGGGAGAGCGCGTCGGCGCCCACCTACGCGCAGTTGCCCAACGGTTCCCACCTCATCACCGTGCCAGACGTTGACATAGGCGTCGGCTGGAGCCAACCCCGGGTGACCGTTATTTTCCTCGCGCCGCCCGGCTACCCGGCAGCGCAACCCGATTGTTTCTGGGTCGAGCCGACCAGCTTGCGCCTATCCGGTGGCGCTACCCCTCAGAATACGAATGACTCTAATCCTATCCCTGGAGATACGGCGCAGAATCGCAGGACCACTTGGTTTTCCTGGCATGTACAGAGTTGGAATCCCAATAGCGATTCCCTAGTCACCTTCTTTAAGGTGATCATGAAACGATTGAAGCCGGCAAGATGATCGAGCTTTCAATCACCGCAACGGACGACGCCGCCATGCGCGATGCGCTCCTGGTGGGCGACGTTGAGCGGTGTGCGGTCTTGTTTGCAACTCAAACCGTACGCTCGGATGGGCGGACAAGACTTTTGGTCCGAGATTTCGACTTCCCAAAGGTCGGAGATTACCTGTCTCAGCAGGCCGATGAAGCCGTGCTTCGACCTGATTACGTTGCTCGCGTGACGAAACGTGCGAAACGCGAAGCCCTCTCGCTCGTTTTTGTTCACACGCACCCGGGGAGTGTTTCCCCTCACTTCTCCGCGACGGATGACCAGGGCGAAGGTCATTTAGCACGATTTCTGGCCCATCGGAACCCCCAACACGTGCACGCCGCGTTGGTTTTGAGTCGCGGCGGTCTACGAGCGCGCCAGATAGGGACGAACACTGAAATCCGCGTCGTCGTTCTTGGAGAGTTCCGCATCGTCGCCTTCGACCCTGGTCAAGCGCCATACGATTCGCCGAGTCGATTCGACCGACAAGTTCGAGCGTTCGGAGCGGACGGACAGCGTGAGATTGCAAGATTGCGAATCGGTATTGTTGGCCTCGGCGGAACAGGTTCGATCATCGCGCAGCAGTTGGTCCATTTGGGGGTACGCGAGTTCATTCTCATTGACCCCGACACAATCGACGAGACGAACCTGAATCGGGTCGTTGGCACCAATGTTGCCGACGTCGGGGCAGCGAAGGTGGATGTTGCCGGGCGCTACATCAGCACGTTCGCACCCGAAGCGGTCATCGCCCGCGCAAAGGGTGACATCGTTCACGCCACTGTTGCAAAGGCACTCACAGATGCCGATGTGATCTTCGGATGCACGGACTCGCATGGAAGTCGAGCCGTAATGCAACAAATAGCATATCAGTATCTGATTCCTTGCATCGATATGGGCTCGACGATCACGACAGAGGATTCGGCGGTCTCCGGCATCTTTGGAAGAGTACAGATGCTGACGCCCGGCTTCGCATGTTTTACCTGTAGCGGGCTCCTCAATCCCGAGGAGGTTCGGCGCGACATGATGAGTGCGTTCGAGAAAAAGCAAGACCCCTACATTCAGGGAGCCCGCGAGCCAGCGCCCGCTGTGATTTCACTGAACGGGACGGTGGCATCGCTTGCGATCACGATGTTCCTGGCACTTGTTACCGGAATTCCGAGTCGAGCTCGCTATCTTGTCTATAACGCGATGATCTCCACACTCCGGGCCGTCCGCGCCACTCCTCAGGCTAATTGCTACATCTGCTCGCGCTCCGGGACGCTGGCGCGCGGCGACTCCGTCGCGCTGCAGGCGAGGCAGGACTGAATGGCTATCAGGGAATTCTCCTCAGGAAGTGAACGCCGGGGAATCATTTGTGTCGGCAGAGGTCCAGCGACCGATCTCGAAAAACGCGCCTTCTCTGATCGCGGCTACAAGCTAGTGGATGTGCCGACTTCATGCCTTACCGACACCAAGTTTATCGGAGCATTGGACTCGGTGATATTCACTCAGCGTGCTGCTAATCCGACGAGAATAGCCAAGGAGTTAGAGCAATACGCGTCGAGGCTCTTGGATTTCGACTGCCGCGTGTACGTGCGCGTTGCCACGAGTGATGTCTTAAAGGGATACGGTAGAGAAATAGTAGTCAATGCCATTCGCCGTCTTGGCCTGCCGGCCGCGGGTCTCTCGCCAGCGGAACGGGAGGCTGTGACCTCGGATCAACGCGAGAGGGAAGGCCTTCCGCTCGCTCCGTATGTTTACGTTTGCGACGTTGGGCATACATGGCAGCACGTCGCGCAGCTGATTAGTGACAATCCTGCTGGCAAGCCGCCCAGACTTGATCTTGTTATTGATGTGAGAGATTCGAACGACATTGAATTGCGGTTAACCGTGGAGCAGGAGCTGCTGGTTAGGCGAGCGTTCGCCGATTGCACAGTTGTACATCTACGGCAGATGCAGGACGGTTTGTCGGGCGTGCTCGTATTCCGCGCCCATGCGGAACTGGCCGGAGGCCTCGAAGGTCGGTGGCCCATCCTCTTTTTCGTTAAGCTCGGATCACGGCGCAAGATCAGTATCGAATACGCTAAATATCAAGAGCACGCGCTACTTTACGTGCCCTTTAACCTGGGACCCCGGCTGAACTTAGCTCGATGCGGGCTCGGGTCTCACGAGGCGATCATCGTTGGGGACTTTGTCGAGCAGGCAGAGGCCCTAAAGGACAGCGCAAGCGCTGGCAGGGCTGGGCAGGCGATTGGCAATCTTTTCAGCCGGACGCTTCGAGCATGGCACAACGGGGCGCGACAGGACTACGACCGTTCAGTATTCGAGTCCTTGTCTTACCTGTTTCCCGCAATGATCCCGCCTATCCGAGAACCCCTTATCCGCGCATACGGTGCCACCCTTACTCTTGAACAGGCGCGCACGCTTTTCGGTCGTCGCAAGTCTAAACCTGTCCTGGTTGGCACTATTCACGGTGATCTGAATGCGACAAATGTCCTAGTCAGGGTGGGCGATGCGATCGTGATTGATTTCGAGCAGCTCGCGGAGGGTATGCCACTCGTGTACGACTTCGCCTGCGTCGAGGCGGGACTACTGGTCGATGGCTTCGCCGACAACAATCGGGAGATGTCAATTTGGCTTAAGTCGATCGAACCGCTCTATGCCAACCGAAACCTCTATGAGTGGCTAACGCCCTGCCATCCGAAGGACCCGTCCGCGTGGTTCTACGATTGTGTCCGCCAAATAAGACTTCATGCTCGGCAGTTCGAACTTGCCGAAGATCAATACGCAACCGCGCTCGCCCTTGCGTTTATTAAGAAGGCATGCAACACGCATAATTTTGGGGATAGACGGGACGAGCTCCGCGCAATGGGCTTTCTCATCGCGGAGAGACTTCTAAACTTGATTTCCACGTAAGGGACGACGGACTGGATGAAGCTGACACCGAAGGTGTATTTAAAAAAGATCGTTCAGAGTAGGAGCGATGCAGCAGGCATTCTAAAAGCGCCAGGCGACGCTGTTCTCATTGAGCGCGGCACACCTCGCTGGCTTCTTCTAGCGTGTCCGTGCGGTTGCGGCGCCGAGTTGCCGATCAATCTCGATGCCCGCGCTGGCAAAGCGTGGCGGCTGTACAAGCACGGGAGCGCCGGGTTCAGTGTGTTTCCGTCCGTCTGGCGTGATACCGACTGTGAGAGCCACTTCATTATTTGGCGCGGCAGTATTCTGCTTTTTGGAAATGGCGAAGAGGATTTTGGGTCGCCGCGAGAAATGGCCGAGATTGCGGCGCTCGGCGAGTTAGTCCGCGTGCGAATTCCCGCGACCGGATTCATCTCTTTTGTCGAGCTGGCCAATTCAATGAATGAGGTCCCGTGGGACGTACTCGATGCGCTCCGGCATTTGGTCCAGATCGGATTTCTTCAGGAGGGCGCCGGAAAGCAACGTGGCTCGTTTAGCCGAAACTAGGCGACAGAGCCCCGGTCAAGGCATGCGAGTTGCGGTGCCTGCAAGAAAGGACTTTCTATGTCGCGTGGGCACGCATTGATTGCTGATACGGCGTGTTTGCCGCCATTTAGTGCGTTTTTGTGTTGATAACTTTTAGAAAACAGTGTGAAATCAAGGACATAGTATTCTGCGGAAATTCGCGCGTTTGCGACCATATCGACGCGTTTTCAATAAGCTTCAAATGAATAACTTGCGGACCGCAGACGCACCGATTGGTACGTTCAGGCAACCCGCCCCTGGTGACGAATGGATGTATTTGATTTACGACAGCGACTAGTCGGCGATTACAGTGCCTTCGCGCGCTCGTTTACGACGATCCGAGCCACGGACATTCGCCAGGCCCTCGACGCTGAGTATAACAGTGGACGCTTCTGGCCAGATCCCCTGATTTCGGTTAACCCACGCTTCCAGCGCGGCCCGAACGCGGATGAGCTCGCCGCGAGCGGGGAGATATTGCCCAGCACCGCAAAGGTCTTTCGCCTTCGCGACGTGTCTGGCGAACCCCCTGTGCCGTTCCATATGCATCAATCCAACGCCCTGGCGATCGCTCGTCAGGGTCGAAGTTTCGTCGTCACTACCGGAACGGGCTCAGGAAAATCGCTCTGCTATTTCCTCCCAATTGTCGACGCCATTCTTCGCGAAAAGACGAAGGATGCGGCGCCGCGGACCCGAGCGATTGTTGTCTACCCGATGAACGCGCTCGCCAATTCTCAGGCCGAGGAAATTGGTAAATTCTTGCGTGGCACGGGAGTTCCACTCACGGTGCGTCGACTGACTGGACAGGAGAAAGGCGAGCAGCGTGACGAAATCGCGGCTAATCCGCCCGATATCCTATTGACGAATTTCATGATGCTCGAGCTGCTGCTCGTGCGTCAGTCAGACCGTGACAAGGAGATCATCGCTCATTGTAAGGGACTCGAGTTTCTGGTTCTCGATGAACTGCATACGTATCGTGGTCGGCAGGGCTCCGACGTAGGCCTCTTAATTCGGCGACTTCGGCAACGAACACGGCCCCGATCGCTCGTCTGTATCGGCACAAGTGCGACGATGACATCAGAAGGGCCGACAGCGGACAGGAACAAGGCTGTAGCGGAAGTGTCGTCCCGGCTATTCGGAACGACTGTTCAGCACACTGATGTGATCACGGAGGACCTGGAGTTTAGGACCGAGCAGCCTCGGGCTGGCATACCGGCGGCCGATTTTGGACTGATTGTGAAGTCGGGTTGGCCAGCCCGCGTATCAAATGCGGGGTTCCGTACTCATCCCTTGGCGGTCTGGCTCGAAGGTCAGATCGGCATTCAGCGCCCGGAAGACGGACTGAAGCTTGAGCGCGCCAGGCCAAAGACACTCAAACAGGTCTCAGATTTGTTGGCGCAAGCCTCAGGGCGGGCTGAGGATCAGTGCACCCGTGTCGTCAAGGATCTCCTGCTCGCAGCTGCCCAGCCGGAGCGCGACCGCATCGGGGACGCAAGCGCGAGCTTGGACCCTTTTTTCGCGTTTAAGCTGCATCAGTTCTTCTCGGGCGCCGGCACGGCCTTGGCGACGCTCCAGCCACCGGCCGCGGATGGAGGCGCGCCACAAGCGTGTGAGCGTCATGTGACGCTGGAGGCGCAGCGCTTCTTGCCGGCATCCCCGGGAACACTGTTGTATCCCACACATTTCTGCCGGCAGTGCGGTCAGGAGTTTCATCCGGTCATACGAGCTGACGGCGAAAACGGGCTGGCATTCTTGCCCCGCGCGTTGGACGACACACCGCCCGTGGACCCGGACGATGATCACACTGCGTCACCGGCTTTTGGTCTGCTGACGCCGGCAGCCGGTCTCGAGTTTGCAGATCACGATGACGAATATCCGGAAGACTGGCTTGAGCAGGTTGCGGGCGGCCTCCGCCTGAAAGCCGATTTCAGGCGGCTGCGCGCCAAACGTGTCGAGGTGCGGCCGGACGGCACGCTGGCGTCGGGCGGAGTCCAATTCTGGTTCCTTCCCGGGAAGCATCGGTTTTGCCCACAGTGTCGGGCGAGCCATGCGTCGATGGGTCGGGACGCCAATCGCTTAGGCTCGCTCTCAATGGAAGGTCGGTCGTCGGCGACGACCCAGCTCACGCTATCCACACTAAGGTGGATGCATGAACGCCAATCGCCTACCGATGCTCACAAGCGAAAAATGTTGGGCTTCTCGGACAACCGTCAGGACGCTGCGTTGCAGGCCGGCCACTTCAATGACTTTGTCTTCGTGACCCTGCTGCGCGCGGCGCAATTGCGGGCACTCGCCGCTGCCCCTCCGGAAGGCCTGGAGATTGACGACTGCGGCAAGGCTCTTGCCAAGGCGCTCGGATTCGATCGCCGAGGCGACGAGTCTCTCGATCGCGAATGGATGGTGTCACCCGGGAGTTTTGGTCCTGTTCGCAATGACGCGGAACGAGCGCTCCGGGAGGTGATGACTTACCGGATGTTGTTCGATCAACGCCGCGGTTGGCGACTGAACAATCCGAACTTGGAGCAGTTGGATCTCCTCGCCGTGGAGTATGTAGGCCTTGAAGATCTAGTCGCCCGAGCGGCGTGGCCAGCGGATGCCCCGCATTTGCTGGCGGATGCGAACGCCGAATCTCTTGTGAACGCCTATAGAATGGTCTTCGAGCACATGCGCACTGGGCTGTCGATAGCACACCCGCTACTGTCCGAACTTGATCTCCAGCCGCTCGTAAACCGATCGCGCGCCACCGTTCGTCCGCCCTGGGGATTTGGCGCGGATGAACGCCCGCGAGTGGGGTCGGCACTCTATGTGCGCTCCCCGAGCACCTTGAAGCCCCGTGATCGCGACCTTGTTTTGGCGGGCGGCCTGCTATCGCGCCTCGGCCGCAAGATCAGGACGAGCGAAGTTTGGGGACAGCCAGTAGGAAAGGTCACGCGTGCCGATTATGAAAAGATGCTGGCATATCTCCTGGAGCACGCCGGTCGTAGCGGCTACCTGGACAGGGACGAGTCCAGCTATCCTGGATTTGTCGGTTGGCGGCTTCAGCCGAATGTACTGCGATTCAAGCCAGGTTCCGAACAGTCGGGCGCGAACACCTTCTTTTCCGATCTCTACCGAAACGTCGCGGCCGCACTCGGCGCGAATTCCAGAGATCTTTTTACGCTTGAGGCCCGTGAGCATACGGCCCAAGTGGATCGATTCCGCCGTGAATCGAGGGAACGTCGTTTCCGTTACGGCGATGAAGACCGGGAGGCGCTCGGCACATCCGCTGCTGAACTTAGGGAAGTCGGAGAGCGCGACACCTTTCTGCCGGTGATGTTCTGCTCGCCAACGATGGAGTTGGGCGTCGACATTTCATCCTTGAACATGGTGTTCATGCGCAACGTGCCCCCGACGCCCGCCAACTATGCGCAGCGCAGCGGTCGCGCCGGGCGCAGCGGGCAGGCTGCGCTGGTGGTGACCTACTGCGCTGCCCTGTCTCCTCACGATCAGTGGTACTTCTCGCGACGCGACTCGATGGTCTACGGTCAGGTCCACGCACCATTCCTCGACCTCGCAAACCGTGATTTGGTGGTAAGTCACCTGCACGCAGTCTGGCTCTCTGAATCTGGGTATGACCTCGACCCCGATGTCGCGAAGAGTGTCGATCTGGATGACCCCACGTGGGCGCTCGTCGACGAGCTGCATGACGTCATGCAGCATCCAGACTTAGTCATTCGCTCCCGCAAGGCGATGCAAGAGGTGCTGAGTCTATTGTTGGACGAGCTTAATCCGACCAATGCGCCATGGTTCGTTGACGCGGGGTCGTTCTCGGAGACGGTGGCCCGCGAGGCGGCACAACATTTTAATTCTGCGTTTGACCGATGGCGGGCCATGTACCGATCAGCGCTGAGCCAACGTGACGAAGCGCGCCGAGTCATGGACAACCATACTCTGTCACAACGTGAGCGCGAGAGCGCGAAGCGTCGGCACGCGCAGGCGCTCGACCAACTCGACCTTCTTAGGGAACAGCGTAACCACGAGAATTCGGACTTTTTTTCCTATCGGTATCTGGCGACCGAAGGTTTTCTCCCGGGCTACAACTTCCCGCGGCTACCGCTGACCGCGTTCGTTCCGTCTGCGCGCGATAAGGGTGGCACCTTCTTGCAACGCGCGCGATTCCTGGGTCTGTCGGAGTTTGGACCGCGCAGTCTTGTTTACCACGAGGGGCGAGCGTACCGCGTCGTCCGCGTGCACCTTGGCGCGACTGGTGAAGCAACCGGTGGAACGCTGCGTACCCGAACGATGCGTATGTGCGGTCAATGTGGTGCGGCTCACTTTGATGAGGCCATGGCGAACTGCCACCACTGCGGGAATGACCTTACTGACTCACGGCGAATCCGCGATCTTTACCGAATAGAGCAGTTAGGAACGCAGCCGGCGGACCGCATATCGGCGAATGACGAGGAACGACAGCGGCAAGGCTTTGAGATATTGACGTCGTTCGAGCTCAACGATACATCTAGCGGGACGACAGCCTCCCAGGTCCATGGTATCGGAGGCGAGCGACTGGCAAGGATAGTCTTCAGCGGCGCAGCCACGCTGCTGAGAGTAAATCTCGGGCTGCGCCGCCGTAGGGATCGTGCCAACAGTAACGGGTTTAAGATCGACCCGCAAACCGGATACTGGAAGCGCTTGTCCGAGGACGACGACGACGCTGGATTGGATGAGCCGGGCGCGTCCACGAACATCGTTCCGTTCGTAGAGGATCGCAAGAACGCGCTGCTGTGGACGTACGTCGTGCCGGAGGCCGAGCCTCTCTCGTCGCGCGCGATCACGACGATACAACACGCGCTGAAGCGCGGCATCGAAGCGGTCTGTCAGGTCGAGGAGAGCGAACTGCAGGCCGAACCGCTCCCGACCGCAAAAGATCGCCGCAGCGTTTTGCTTTATGAAAGCGCAGAGGGTGGTGCCGGTGTGCTGAACCGAATTGCAAGCGACACGGCGCTCCTGCAGGCGGTGGCGCAAGAAGCGCTACGCATCATGCACGTTGACCTGCCGGTCGGGCAGCCGCTACCTGCCACGGCCGATGAATTGGTCGATGTTCCGGGAACGCAGTGCGTGGCTGGTTGTTACCGGTGCCTCCTGAATTACTACAATCAGCCGGATCACCCAGAGATCGACCGCCAGGATCGCCAGGCCAAAAGTTACCTGTTGCGTTTGGCGTCCGCCGAAATCCACTTGACAACGCGCGCGGCAGGGGCGGTGCCAACTTTGTTGCCTGCCGGCGGTCCCGCCGAGGCGACCGTGGCGCGGGTGCATGGGTTGTGCGCGGCGAACAACTTGCCGGTGCCGACGGAGGCCCTTCTCGGCGATGCGCCGGTTGCGGTATGGAACTCATTTGCCGTCGCGCTCCGCGTCGGGCTGCGTAGCGACAGTGCGGCTACGGCTGCCGCGCGTCTGGGGCTGGAGCTGCAATTCGTGCCTGCGACCGCTGAAGATGCGGCGCTGTTGGCGACTATAGGGCAATTGGTGGGCGCGTCATGACGGCATTCGCCGTCGGCAGTCTCGTTCAAGCACGAGGACGAGAGTGGCTCGTTTTGCAGCACGAGGATGAAGCACTCTGGGTCCGGCCGCTGGCAGGCGACGAGTCCGAGTGTACTTGGCTCGTCCCGGCGTTGGAGCGGGTTCCGGTAGCCGCCGCGCAGTTCCCACCGCCAGACCTAGATGCGATGACAAATCCGCAGGGAGCCCGGTTGCTTGCCGACTCTTTGCGCCTATCACTCCGACGAGGCGCCGGACCTTTCCGATCGCTCGGTCATTTGGCCGTGCAACCACGCCCCTACCAACTCGTGCCACTTCTGATGGCGCTGCGTCAGGACCCGATACGCCTTCTAGTCGCAGATGATGTCGGTATCGGTAAGACAATCGAGGCTGGCCTGATCGCACGTGAACTCCTGGATCGGGGCGAGATTACGCGAATCGCGGTCCTGTGTCCGCCGCACTTGGTATCACAGTGGTGCGATGAGCTGCGTCTCAAGTTCAATGTGCACGCCCAGGCCGTGACGGCGACGACCGCCGCACGTCTCGAGCGCGGGATTCCACACGGTGGTTCATTGTTTGATCAATATCCGTACACCGTGGTCAGCCTGGACTACATCAAGAGTGATCGTCGAAGGGATGACTTTGCGCGAGCCTGCCCCGACTTCGTCATCGTTGACGAGGCGCATACCTGTACGCAGCTGGCGACCGGAAAGCAGCTGCGGTACGAACTTCTTCGTCGACTCGCGGACAACCCCGACCGTCACCTCGTCCTGTTGAGCGCGACGCCTCACAGCGGCAATGAGGCCGCGTTTTACAAGTTGCTCGGCCTTCTCGATAGATCGTTCGAGGCGCTTCAGTCTGCTACTGACGAGCAGCGTGAGGCCCTCAGGGTTGAGCTTGCGCGACACTTTGTGCAGCGCCGGCGCCCGGACATTGAGGCGTGGGATTCGGCGCGCGACTTTCCGGACCGACTGCTGGCGGAGGCCACCTATCGCTTTTCCGCAACAGAACAGAAATTCTTCGAGGACGTGCTGGCTTGGTGCCGCCGCGTCACCGAAGCCGCTGGGACGGACGAGCGGCGGCGGCGTCTCTCATTCTGGGGCACATTGGCACTTATGCGTTGCGTCGGCTCTAGTCCGGCCGCGGCCGTCAGCGCGCTAAGTGCCTCTCTAACGGCTGCTACAGACATCGAGGATGGCGCGATCGACGAACTGCAGGCACTCGCAACCGACGGCTGCGGCCTCGATATGCCGGACAGCGATGCGGATGCGGCGAGTCTTCCGCCGGCGAGCCCGGCCGACGCGAGCCGCCGTGACTTGCTGGCGCAGGCCATGGCACTGCGCAAGGCACCGGACAGCAAGGCCGATCTCCTCCAGGCACAACTCGAAATCCTGTTTGCAACCGAGGAGTCGGCCCGGCCCGTGGTGTTTTGCCGTTATGTGGCGACAGCACATTATCTTCGCGAGCGACTCGCGAAGGCGTGCAAGCGCTGGAATGTCGCGTGTGATGTCGTAACTGGCGAGATCCCGGACGAAAAGCGGCGCGAGCGCGTCGCCGCTCTTGCGGAGCACGAACGGCACCTCTTGATCACGACGGACTGTCTGTCTGAAGGTATCAATTTACAGAATGCTTTCGACACCGTGGTTCACTACGACCTGTCCTGGAATCCTACGCGCCACGAGCAGCGAGAAGGCCGTGTCGACAGGTTCGGTCAGGAGCGAAAGCAAGTACGGGCGCTGACGATCTACGGCGAGAACAATCCGGTCGATGGTGCCGTGCTGAACGTTATCCTAAGGAAGGCCGAGGCAATCAAGCGTGACCTCGGAGTCTCCGTGCCGATGCCGGATGACGGCGCGCGACTGACGGAAGCACTGATGTCGGCTCTTCTGTTGCGCCGAGGGCCGCAGCTTCAGATGGATTTGCTCGCGTCGCCGGAGCTGAAGGCGGCGGACGCGGCCTGGCAGTCGGCGCGAGACCGAGCCAAGCGCACTCAGACAATGTTTGCTCAGCGTGGTATGCGTCCGGACGAGGTTTTGCCGGAGTGGGAGCGCCAGCAACAACTTTTGGGAACGCCGGAGTCTCTGCGGCGGTTTTGCAAGGAAGGGCTTGAGCGACTGAATGCGCCGCTTATGCCCGCTAGGCAAGGGTTCGTTGCGGATTTCGCTTCATTACCGGCGTCCCTGCGCTCGCGGCTCGACGACGCGGGCGTTTCGCACCGCCTGCGTCTGGATTTTTCATTCCCGCCGTCTGCGGGATGCGAATTCCTACATCGGAGTCACCCACTACCGGTCGCGCTGGCAGAGTACCTCTTGGGTCAGGCGCTGGGCGAACGGACGAGGGGTGCGGTCGGGACGGACGCGGCAGTGGTTGCACGTGCGGGTGCGTGGGTCACGGCCGGCGTGTCCGAGCCGACCTGGGTGGCGTTACTGAGGCTCCGGCATCGGTTGGTACAGGGTCCGTACGAAACTCTCGTCGAAGAGGCGGTCTTGACAGCCTGGCAGGGCATGGCCCGCGAGACGGTTCTTTCCAGCGAAGCGGCGCGGGCGGCGATCGACGCGCCGCCGGTTGCGGACTTGCAACCCGTTGTTCGGGGTCGACGCCTGGCTGACTTGCTTCAATCGCTGCAGGCCGATTCGGGCAGCATGCTCGCGACGCTTGCACGCGCGCGGGCGAACGACCTTCGAGACGATCATGAGCGCGTGCGCCAGGCCACGGGGCGCCGATTCGCCGCACGACCTAGGGTGCAGGTGCATGCATTGTTGCCCGTCGACATCGTGGCTGTCTTCTTCCTCCAGCCAGCCGTGGGCTGACGCATGCCCCGCCCCGTTTCGATGCTGGCTTACGAGTGCCTTTCTGTGGAGGGCGGCCTGTTTCCCGCCGAATGGTTTGGCAAGCTTGCGCAGGCGTCACTTCCGGAGATGGATGCGGAGCATTATCGCCTGCCTGCCGGCCTTCAGCTAAGGGATGAGATCAGCCGCGCCTGGACGATTTCGCGAACTTGGTGGCAGCGCTATGCGAAAGTGCGCGATGGGCAGGGGGTGGAGGGGCCACAAGCAGCAAGCGCTGCGGCGTCGTTCGTTGCCGGTTGGTTGCGGGAAGGGCTGGGATTTCAGACGTTAACCGCGTCGGTGAGCCCGCTCGTCGTCCATGGGCGTGCGTTTCCACTGACGTTTACGGCGTTGGGGGGACGGGTACCGATACTGGTGGCGTCGTGGGGCGAATCGCTCGATGCCACGATAGACCGGCTCAAGGACGGACGCCGGCGCAGCCCGTTCGGATTAATGCAGGAGTACCTGAACTCGACGGCCACAGCGCTCTGGGGAATCGTCGCGAACGGTCGCAAACTCCGGCTGCTCCGAGACAACGCGGCTCTGACCCGACCCACGTGGGTTGAGGTCGACCTCGAGCGGCTGTTCGCCGGCGACAATCACGCCGACTTCGCAGCGCTGTGGCTGCTGCTCCATGAGACTCGATTCGGTCTTCCGGATGCTGAACCGGCTGACAGCTGGATCGAACGGCAGCGTCTCGCCGCGATGCAGGATGGTACACGGGCCCGCGACAAACTAAGTGCGGGCGTCACCCAGGCATTGCGCGATCTCGGTGAGGGATTCCTCCACCATCCCGAAAACCATGAGCTCCGCGAGCAGCTGCGGACCGGCAAGCTGACTGAGCCAGCATATTTCGCGCAGCTGCTACGTCTGATTTACCGCCTAATCTTTGTTGTCACCGTGGAGGAGCGAGGACTTCTCCACCCGTCGGGTACCGAGGGATCGTTGGCTCGCTCGAGATACCGCGATGGTTACGCCATCCTCGGCCTAAGAGACCGTGCGGCACGCACGGTCCATGAGGACGGCCATCACGACTTGTGGCTTCGTCTTCATTGCGTGTTCAAAGGTCTAGCCACCGGCCAGCCCGCACTCGCGCTGCCCGCATTTGGTGGCCTGTTCGCCCCGAGCCAATGTCCAAACCTCGACGCGTCTTTGCTAGGGAATGCGCCGTTGCTGCGCGCACTTCGTGCCCTCACCTGGGTGCCAGCCGGCCGCGGGCTCGCGCGGGTGAATTGGCGGGACATGGGCAGCGAGGAGTTCGGAAGCGTCTACGAGAGCCTCCTAGAGTTAGTTCCTCAGGTGCGCTTGGGAGAGCCAAATCCGTTCCGCTTTCTCGGCGATGACTCCGAAGGTACAGAGGGCAATGCACGCAGGCTAACGGGCAGTTATTACACGCCTGACAGTCTCGTACAGGTCTTGCTCGACAGCGCGCTCGAGCCCGTGATCGAGCAGCGGCTCGGAGCTGAAGGAGACGGATCAGCTGCCGCGGAAGCCCTGCTGTCGTTAAATGTCATAGATCCTGCATGCGGGAGTGGCCACTTCTTGCTCGGCGCAGCCAGGCGCCTGGCGGGTCATCTTGCCCAGCTTCGGACCGATGGTACGCCGTCGGCAACAGAGTACCGCGCGGCGCTCCGGCAAATCATCACGCACTGCATTTACGGGACTGACAAGAACGCGCTAGCAATCGAGCTTGCTCGCATGGCGTTATGGCTCGAAGCGGCAACACCGGACGCCCCACTCGGATTCCTAGATCACCATCTGCGCCACGGCGATTCACTACTGGGTCTAACTGACCTAGCGGCTCTGACGGAGGGAATACCGGAAGAAGCATACGCCCCTCTCGCTGGCGACGATCGCGCGACAGCGCAGATGCTAAAGCGCCGGAACCGCCAGGAGCGTACTAGCTTAGAGAACCAACGCTCGACGGGACCGCAGTTTGCCCTGCTACAGCCCGAACCGCTGGACACGGAAGCCTTTACGCTCCTTGAAGGAATGCCGGACGACACTCCGGAACACCTCGAGGCTAAAAGGGCTCGCGCCGAGGCGCTGGCCAGTGAGTCCGCCGCGAAGGGCGTCTCGTTAGCGGCCAACCTATATATAGCGGCATTCCTAAGTCGCAAACAAGGGAGCGGCGACACCGTACCGACGACGCGGGAAGTACTAGCGGCTCTGCAAGGGCAAAAGGTACCTGATCCGATTCGGCGTGCCGCGTTGGAAATCGCAGCCACCGAGTCATTTATCCACTGGAAGCTTGTGTTTCCTCAGGTATTTGCAAGGGGTGGCTTTGACGTAGTTATCGGCAATCCCCCTTGGGAGCAACTTCAGTCGTCGGAGGAAGAATTCTTCGCGAGTCGCGAACCCGCCATTGCGGCATTAGCGGGCAGCGCCCGCAAGCTTGCGATAGCTTCTCTTCTTGACAACAACCCCTCTCTACACGCGCAATGGCTGCACGAGCAGCACAAAATTGCAGCAACAAGCGTTTTTGTTCGTGCAGGGCCCCGATTCCCGTATACCGCAAGAGGAAAACTAAACCTCTACGCACTCTTCGCGGAAACCATTCAATACATCACAAGAACCACGGGACGCGGAGGAGTGATCGTCCCGTCCGGGATTTGCACTGACTCCGGCACTGCGGCGTTTTTTCGCCATATGATCGAGAACAAGGGGCTCCTAGAGCTCACCGGCTTCGACAACCAGCGTCGACTTTTCCCAAGCGTCCACCCCGACACGCCATTCTGTCTGATGGTAATGGCCGATGGTGCCCCGTCGGCGCGCTTCGCGCATTACCTCCTCACGGTCGCCGACATAGCGGACAGCCGTCGCCATTTCTATCTGTCCAAACAGGATATGGAGCTAATCAATCCGAATACGTTCACATGCCCGGTATTCCGAAGTGAGCGAGACGCCGCAATCGCGAAGAACACATATCGTCGGGTGCCTGTTTTCATCGACGATCGGACGTCTGACGGAAAGGGCAACCCATGGGCCATATCGTTCTCGCAGGGCTTCTTCAACATGACGAGCGACAGCGCGTTATTTGAGGAGCGTGAGACACCAAAGCTACTGCCCTTGTACGAAGCCAAAATGATTCACCAGTATGATCACCGGTGGTCTAGCTTTTCTGCCCGACGGGATGGTAAGTCTGATCTAGACTCCCAAGAAGTCTCCCTCGAGCAGAAACGTGATTCGAGATTTGAGGCGGTCCCGAGATACTGGGTCCCTCGTGACGCTGTGATGCAGCGCCTAACGTCGCAAGAATGGGCCCACGAATGGCTTTTGGGATGGAGGGACATCACGAACGCGACAAACGAAAGAACAGTAATTGCCACAGTGTTTCCAATTGCTGGCGTGGGCAATAATTTGCCACTAATGTTTCCAAAAGCAACGACCGCCGACTTGATCGCGTGCCTGCTCGGAAACCTTTGCAGTCTAGTTCTTGACTTTTTTGCTCGGCAAAAGATTGGCGGAACTCACCTCAACTACTTCTTGCTTAAACAGCTCCCAATCCTAGCCCCTGCGCGATATGGGCCATCGGACCGAGAGCTTATCGTCCCGCGTATTGCGGAACTGACTTTCACAAGCGTTTCCCTCGCACCTTGGGCACGAGAGCTGAACTGGGCCTTCGAACCAAGATTTGATGTGGAACGACGAGCCCTGATTCGCGCGGAGCTCGACGCTTGGTATGCGCACCTGTACGGACTTACGCGCGACGATCTACGATACGTTCTAGATCCGTCGGATTTGCTCGGTCCAGACTATCCCTCGGAAACGTTTCGCGTGCTAAAGAAAAGCGAGCTTTCGGAGTTTGGAGAATTCCGTACGGCCAGACTGGTGCTGGAAGCATGGGACCGCCTCGTAGCACCTGCGAGGGCAGAACGGAGTCCGGTATGACGGAGACGGCCCCGGTCTATCTTTTAGATCCACGGCAAGCGTCTCTTGCCAAGACGTTGGCGGATACAGGCTTTGACCGACCGACGCGCGCTGGCGAAGGGTGGTTGAGGGGCGCAAGCTTAGGATCCACGCTTGTTGTTCATGTGAGGTGGGTCGGAACAACTATTCAGCTAGCGATCCCGCGCGTCTACCTTCTTGCACCGGTTCTGGCGGCCCTTGAAGCGGGAGGCGGGTCGGAGAAATTGACGGATCAGAGGTGGTCCTTCCGTGAAGTTCCGGCCGCGGTCTCTACGGCGGTTGCCGAAGGAAATCAGCTCGCAGAGTTCGACGACGCAACGGCAGTGCCGGTAGTGGAAGTTTCGGACCTTCCAGCCCTTCATACGGCATTGGCGGCGGCATTCCGGGCGACGCAAGGTATTAACGTACCACCGCCCCTCGAAGCATTCGCGACAGCTATTCGTGGGCTTCCGCGAGTGACCGAGGCTGAATACCTCATTGTGCAAAGGGTGGGTCAAGGACTATTCAGAGAGGCGCTTCTTCGTCGATGGAAGGGTCGGTGCGCTGTCACCGGTGTTGACGTCCCCGAACTCCTTCGGGCGAGCCACATCAAGCCGTGGGCGCACTGCACCTCAGATGCAGAGCGGCTAGATCCCGATAACGGGCTGTTGCTGGTGGCCAATTGGGATGCCGCGTTCGATCAGGGACTAGTCACGTTTGCCGATACTGGCGCCGTGGTATGGTCCGCACGACTTCCTGTGCCAGCACGCGAGAAGCTCGGAATGATGTCTTGCTCACTCCAAATTGAATGGGCCGAAACGTGGCGGTACCTGGAGTGGCATAGAAGCCATGTATTCCGGGACCCTGTGTAGTGCTCACCGCACGGAAGGTATCTTGAGCGCATCATGGCCGGGTGGCGGCGGCACGGGGGGAATTCCCAACGCCGGGATGTCCTCAAGGCCGATATTGACGCGCTCGAGAATTGGGTCACTGAAATTCGCATGCGCCGCACCTGAAGAACGGGCCTATGCGGTCTCCGAGATCCGTGGCTGAGCAGGTACTTCGCAATCCACAAGTTGTCGGGCATCGCTGGGCGACCGCGAAGCCCAAACTCGATCTCAGCACCGAGCTGCTCGATCGACGCGCACGTGCCGAGGGCCACGCCATCGTTGCCACAATCAATATAGGGCCCGTCGCCAGACAGGACGCGCTCAAATTGCCGGCGGCCAACGGCCGCGACGTAGAATGCGCACCTCGTCACGCCGGTCTCCCGGTTTGTCCGAACACCGTGCGTTGAGACTTATCACATCGGGCCCGAATTGCGACCCGACGTGCTGAGCCTCCGAGGCGTCAGAGCATTCCGCGCTCCGCGAAGCTAACGGCGCGGTCGCCGCTGATGACTATGTGATCGATCAGGCGGATATCCATGAGGCCGCAGGCTTCACGAATCCTGGTCGTGATCATCTCGTCTGCGTGAGACGGCTCGCAGACCCCGCTCGGGTGCGGGTGGGCGATCAAAATCGCCGCCGCGTTATACTGTAGGGCGCTCTTGACCACTTCTCTGGGGTAGACGCTGGCGCCGTCGATGGTTCCGCGAAAGATCTCGTCGCATGCAATGACGGCGTGCCGATTCGTAAGGTACACGATCGCGAAGACTTCATGCTGAAGGTCCGCGAATCGGACTGCCAGATACTTCTTTGCATCCTCCATGTTCTTGATGATAGAGCCCTTGGCGATGCGCTTCGCGAGGATTCCGAGTGCCGCACTAACGATCTCCGAATCCATGATCGGCGTCGATCCCGTCGGCGACTGACGGACGAAGTCCGTGGTCGAAATGTCGGCGGGCTGCTTGATGTGTCCGCGATTGGAGCGGACGGCGAGTGATTTTGAACGAGTCATCTTGATTCTCCTGGTGCAGCCGGCGGACTTGCCGGCGCGGGAGAAGCTGCACGCCGCAGCGGAGCGCTCAAGTGCTCGTGGAATAATGGGAGGGGACCCGCTCGCGGGGCGCAGGCCGGTTATGCCGTCGAAAGGCACTTGAACGCGACGACCGGCGTGGTATGCGCCGCCGCTAGGCGACGCTGTGACACCGCGGCAAGCCCAAGCTATTTCTTACTCTTGTATTCGGCCTCTAGATTCGGGTGACTTTCTCGCCGAACGCGCCAGTTATGCGCGTTGCCAACCACATGCCCTAGACTCATTGTCGCGCCCATGAAAAGGAAGAAGAAGCGCGAGCCGATTGATGATTTGATTGATCTGTGGTGTTGGATACGGCGGCGGTCGCTGCAGGAAAGCCGGTCAAGCGCGGCACAAACACTAAATGCTGGGAAGCCGCGCGCGTCTGAATCTAGCGCAATGTCCGCTGCCCGCAGCGGTCGCAAAGAAAGACGCCGCCGTATAGGCCGCGGCCCACCGTGAGGCCGTTTGCGAGCACGGCCCAATTGCCGAATCCACGCACGCCCGGGTCTCCGGCCCGGACGTGCAAATCGCAGAGTGGATTGTTGCAAAACGGGTTCCCGGTTTCGAGACCAGTCTGCTTTGGGGATGATTCCATCGTGATCTCCGTGATTGAGGGAACGAAACGCGGCGGCCGAGGGCGCCGCCGCTGCTTTTCGTCGTCAATCAATGGCCCGGAAGATCAGGCCCGCTTCGGCGTGATCCGCCGCGAAGTCCCGCAACTGATGGAATCGGGTCGAGAGCACCTCGACGCGTGGGAGCCGGAATGCCAGCTCGCTTAATGTGAACAATGTCACGGTGATCCCCGCAGCGTCGGCGCTGAGCGCGCCCTCGAAGTCGTTGCCTTCAACGACGATTCGAAGCTGCTCGGGTGCGGTGGGTGCGAGGTAGCAACCGCCGTTACTCAGGTCGTAGAAGTTCCAGTAGCCCCCTGTATAGTCTTGGCTCAGTTCCGAGAGCCGTGAGAAGAGGTGTTGCTCCACCGTCATCATTTGGCGGCCGAAGTGCCGCGGCAGAAAGTCCAGGCGCTGAGCATCGGACACGAGCGTCGCGAGGACATCTGAGTTGTCGTTGAGTTCCATGTTGAATCCTTGTGCAGTTCTCGCAGGCGGCTTGCCTGCAATCTGCCAAGGTCACATCGCAGCGGAGCGCTCAAGACTCGCGCAGCGACTCGCCGAACCCGGGCGCTACGCCCGCGTGCAGGGTCTTGAACGCACCGTCGATGTGGTACGGTACCCAATCAAAGGCAAGCCCCTTATTTCTTCTCTGAAATCCAATGATCGCGAGGCCTGCGGCAACAACCGGCGGCCGCCACAAGGGGATCGGGCCGAGCACAAACGAACACTCAGCGCTTTAGCCCTTGATCATCTGAATCTCGACGCGACGATTCGCGGCCTTCCCTGCACTCGTCGCGTTATCCGTCGCGAAGCCCCCGGCGCCGCGAAAGAAGATTCGGATATGTTCGGCATCAACACCCTGGGCGACGAGAAGCCGCTTGACGGCCACAGCGCGCGCCACGGCGAGCTCCGCAGCCGTCGCGCTCAGCACGAAAGAATCGGTCCGACCGTGAAGATAGACGCGCTTGGCCGCCATCGCGCTATTCCCGAGCGCTTGCAAGAGCTCCGCATCCAGCTCGACCACGCTGCTGTTGTTGCCGAAGCGAATCACGATCCGCGGCGAGGCGCCGCCGGCGCCGATAGAGACCATCGCCGCGCGACCGGCCGCATGGGCCTCAGCAAGTTCGGATTGCAGTTGAGTGATTCGCGCCTGCAGCGCGCCTATTTGGCCCTGCAAGGCCTCACTCCGCGTCCGATCGCCCTCCGCATCCGATGTCTGGGATTGGGCCGGTGAAGCGCTGGACCCGTTGCCGATACTCGCCAACGCCAGGCGCGCGGTACGGGCCGCCGCGGAATCATTGGTAACGAGCGCCGAATGAGCGCCGACGGACAACGCCAACTGCGGATAAACGCCTGCGACGACCAGATACGGTCCGTCGCCGAGGTAGGCGAGCGGTTTCTTATCCGCGCCGCCTTCGATCACCACCGGCTCCGTAGGGGCCCTCGTGAACTGCAAGTAGGTCTTCGAGCCATCGTCGAAGGCCTGCACCAGCTGCACGCCCTCCCTGTCGGCCACCGAGTATTCAAAGTTGTGTTGGCTCAGGGCCATCGGCACTTCCTCCCGGGTACCGGAAGCCACGCAGGCGGCCAGAACGACGCCAAGACTCAAGAGCGCGAACACATTACGAATTGGCATCGGCGTGAACCTCTGGGACGGGCGCCATCGCCCGTGGGCCGGTGGTGGAGACAAAGAAGAGTGCCGCCGCCGGCCCCGCAATGAAGAGCACGACGAAGGGATGTGCGGCGCCCAGAACCAACGTCCAGACCGCAATCATCAGCAAGCCGAACTTGAAGCCGCGGTGGAGGCTCCTCAGCCACAGCGCGGCCTGGCTCACGCCAGTCACGCCGCGCTACCGGCCCCGCGAACCTTGGTCTTGCGCCATTTCTGGAAGCCCCGATGACTGTCCATATATCCAGCGATCACCCCGACAATGACGGCGTTGATCGAGGTCGGTTTCTGGCCGGTCTCCGCGACAAAGAATTCGCTGAACTGCTCGAGCTGAGTGTGAAGTCCCGAGGGCAGTGAGAGCGCGAGCTTCTCGCTCTTATCTTCGACGGCGATGGGTGGCAGTTTGGCTTTGGGTGGTTTTGGCATGGTTGTGTCCTTGTTTAGAGTGCTCGTAGGCCGTGCTCAACGCGGTATACGCGACGGCCCGTTTCGTGACCGACTCGCGCCTGGCCAGTGAGGCGATCTCCTGAAAGAGCTTCGCGTCCAGCCACATCTGCAGCATGCTGTCGGAGGCCATCCGGCGCGTCGCGAGGTACGGTTGGCGAAGCCCCTTGTGCGTCGCGCGGCGCTGTCGGCGCAAGAAATGCTTCAGGATTTCTTCGTAGACCGCCCGAAGGGAGATCTCTTTTTCGCGAGCGATGCGGGACAAGCCAAGCCTCAGCGAGCGCGGCAGGCTGACTTGGAGATTCCGCATCCCATGCTCGGTGTAATAGCGAGCGGGGACCATGGCGGTGATTCCGTTGTGCAACCATGAACATCAAGGACTCACGGATTATAGGCCGGCAAAATCAAATCTTTCGTCGCAAAAATATTCAGCCGCTCGCCCGGCTTCACTTCGATCGTCGGTTGAATATTCAAGTTCTTTCGGGTGATTTGTTGACCCGCCTGGTTGATATTTTGGCCGACGCCCTGGACGGCCAACTGGCTGAAAGAGGGGTTCTGCGCATTGGCACCGGCGGCAACCTGTGCGCCCGCACCAATGATGGATCCGAGCACCACGCCGCCGAGCAATCTCATGTAGTGATTGTTCACGCGCCCCGTGAGGCCGGCGTAGCCCGACAAATCGGTGCCGGGCATGCCTTCTAACGCGATCGAACTGCCGTCCGGTCGTAAGAGCCGCGTCCAAACGACCAGGACTCGGGACTGTCCGTAGGAAATTCGGCTGTCGTAGGTACCGATCGCCTTGGTCCCTTGCGGCAACAGGAGATACTTCCCGGTCACCGTGTCGTAGACGTTCTGCGAGACCATGCAACCGATTTGCCCTGGCAAGTCGCTATTGATGCCTTGCATCATGATGCAGGGCACGATGGTTCCGGCGAATAGCGTGTACGGAGAGCGCGGCATCTGCAGCCCATGGCGCAGGTCGAAGTCCGTACTCCGATCCCTATCGGCGAAACTGTTCTTGTCGTCCTGGCGGTTGTCCTCGTCACGGCCGCTGGTCCCGCCACTCGCGCCCGGCATGGCGCGGCCGGCGGCATCCAGCAGCCGGTCCGACAGCGCGGCGGCGGGGTCGACACTGGCACTCGTGACCACGAGCCCGGCGGGACGCGCGCCGGCCCCCCCGGTGTCACCCCCCGTAAATCCCACACCGGCGCTGCGCGCGCCATCCTCACGCTTGATGCGTTCGAGTTCGCGTTGCTGCAGATATTGTTGCAACGGCGTGAGCTGCTGCGCACCGGCCGGGCCCGCGGCACCGTTGCCGGCGCCCCCGATTCCCGTTCTGAAGTCTCCGGATCCCGGCGGTCCGAGTTTTGGCGCCTCGGCCGCCGCCTCTTCGTAGGTCGTCGGTATGGAATTCACGCGATCGCCGGGCGCGGGCGCCTTGACGACGTTGTCCGGCGGTGGCGCGGGTTTAAGTTTGGGCGTCTGGAGGCCCACGGACAGTGCGAGCGCAATGACGCCGACTCCTATCGCGCTCATGAGTCCGAGGGCCTTGCGACTGAAGCGCTTGACCTTCGGCGCCGGCGAGTGCCCCGTCAACGCCGCCGCCTTCTCCGGCGGCACGTAATGCGGTTCCTGGGCCGGCGGTCCTTTCCCCGGCCCCTCCCCCTCTGGCGCCGCCGACGTGTCCTGATCCAGCATGGTGGCGCCTATTCGCCCGCGCGGGCAAGGAGGCGGGTGCAGCGAATATCGACCGCGGTCTTAGGCCCGACGCGCAACTGGCCGCGCTCGAACAGGCGATCCACGATGTACACCGAACGTTTGACCCTGTAGTTGACGAGCAAGGGCTGGTTCTTCTCGATCACGAACATCGCCGGCGCCTCGTAGCTGCTCATCTCCGGACTCATCTGCAGATACGTCTTGGTGCCATCGTCGTAGACCCGCAGCGGCTTCCACACGGCGTTGCTGCCGCTTACCGTGCAGTTGAAATTCAGTTTGTCCGGCGCGACGGCCAGGGGCTCGCTCTGCGACTCGACCTCGCTCACCTGCTGGACCATCGATTGCGCGGCGCGCGCCTCGTCCTGCGGATAGACCCATCCGACCAGGGGCATATAGGTGTGTTCGGTGGATTTCAGGACCACGTTATAGATGCGCCGGTTGGTGGTGACCGTCATGTTGGTTTCCAAATCCGCTTCCAATGGCTTGACGATCAGCACGACGCTCTCGGCCGGCGCCATTCCGGTGCGGGTAATGGCGAGCGTCCAGCGCGCGGTATCCCCTGCAGTGGGTAGATCGCGCCCCGTCAACACTTCACCGGGCTGCAGTTCAATGGCGGTCTGTCGGAAGGTCGCCGTCTGCAGCTCGTAGATCCCGCCGTCCGCGAACGTGAAAAGCATCTTGCCTCGGGCCGCGATCGCCTGGCTCGCCCGTTGGGTGTTGGAGTCCGTCACCTGCCGGACTTTCAGTGCACTATTCACCGCTCGAAGCTCGGATTCTAGCCGACGCTTGTCTTGCCACGTTGGAGCCCGCTGGGCGGAACTCTTTCCGACCGCGGCGGGAGGAGCTTGCCCCATAGCGGAGGACGGTGCCGGCACCGTAGGTGCCGGTGTCGACTGGCCGGCGGCCGTCTGGTACGCCCGCAATTGATCGGCCACCTGCTGGGGTGTGAGCTGTGAGGCCTGCTGAGCGGCCACCGACGACGACAGAGCGATGGCCACCGCCACGACACTCACCCGCGTTCCGTACTTCATGACTTCACCCTTGGCCTTAAGCTCACTGTATTGAAAGCCAATAGAGTGCGGCCGGTGCCGCGCCCTCCCCCATCGGCCCTACCCCGTTAAATGTCCTTACTCCACTGAAAGCCGGCATCGATCTTGATGCCGAGCGGATTGACCTGCAGCCCGCGCTCGTCGCGCGGATCCGGCGGCTCGACCTTCACGGGAAACACGCCGGTCATGGCGCTTTCCTCTTTCAAAGCGCCTTCTCGGGTCCGTACGGTCTCCTTCCATCGAATCTGATAGCTGTGGCTGTCGGCCACAGGATTGATCGACAGGATCTCGACGCTGACCGTCTCCTGTCCGATCTTCGCGAGCCGCTCATCCTTCTGCGCCCACTCGTTGAGTTGGTTCGCCGCGCCCTGCGTCGTAAACCGGTAGGCATCGAGCCAATTGCGCTTGATGACGACGGGATCGACTGACACGCCTCGGACCATCTGGAGCCAGGATCCAATGAAGTGCCGGTATTCGTTGATCTGCGGCGTGTAATTCCAGGTAGGCACGGGACCGAGTCCGACCGCTTCCCCGGTCGCCGAATTGTGCTCGATCAGATACGGCTGCACCGTCGAGCGACTGCCTTGATACAGGAGTCCCACCACCAGAATGACCACGATGAGAAACTCCGCGAAGAAGGCGAGGCGCCAGTTGTGCGCCTGCTTGATCAGCGCCCCGGTCCGCTCGTTCCACTCGTCCTGGGCACGGTTGTACGGCGTCTCCGCGTATGTCTTCGGCTT
>Ga0209048_10000219_pt1 | contig 62307 bp, 62 predicted proteins | sample FrelakmetCRP12CR_FD_187146 | JGI IMG/M metagenome (GOLD analysis project Ga0209048, IMG submission 187146) | Freshwater lake sediment microbial communities from the University of Notre Dame, USA, for methane emissions studies - CRP12 CR (SPAdes)... | ecosystem: Environmental > Aquatic >...
CGCACGTGCGTGAGGTTCACGTCCTTGGTGCCACCGACCTTGGGAATGTCGCGCACGAGATCGCGCGGATGGATGCAGAACCCCGTGCGGCCGACCACGTGTTCGCGCAGGCCAAGGTCGAGCAGCAGTTCGGTGATCGACGGCACCAGCGAGACGATACGAAATCCCGGCGCGGCCGGCGCGTGCGCCTGACCGACCGCATCGAACCACGTCATGGCCGCGGTTCCGCCTTCCGCGGCTTGTACGGGCGGTTCGACATCAGCCTGTCGAACGCCCAGTTGGGGAGTGCGCGCAGCAGCTTGGCGACGACGCCCATCTGCCAAGGAATCACGCGGTAACTCACGCCGGCGAGCATCGCATCCACCGCAGCGCGCGCGAAGGCATCGGTTTCCATTAGGAACGGCATCTGGTACGGATTCTTCGCCGTCAGCCCTGTCTTGACAAAGCCCGGCACGATCGTCACCACGCCGATGCCGAACCGCTTCAGTTCCACGCGCAGGCTTTCGCAGTAGCTGATCGTGGCTGCCTTCGATGCGCAGTACGCCTCGGAGCCCGGCAGACCGCGGATGCCGGCCACGCTGGCAATGCCGACCAGCGTGCCGCGGCGGCGGTCACGCATGCGCGCGATGAACGGATGAAATGTGTGGGCCATCGCGAGCACATTGGTCTTGAGCACGTCGGCGAACGTGTCGAGGTCTTCGTAATGCTCGGTCAGCACGCCAACGGAAATGCCGGCGTTGGCGACCACGATGTCGGCGCCGCCACTGTCGCGCTCGAACGCCTGCGCGGCGGCGATCAGCGCATCCTTGTCGGTGACATCCGCGGCGTAGGCGAAGTGCCGGCCGGACAGTTGCGCAAGCAGGGCGTCGAGCGCTTCCCTGCGGCGCGCGACGATACCCACCGAGGCACCGCGCCGTGCGAACTCGGTCGCAAGCGCCGCGCCGATGCCGCTGGAGGCACCGGTAATGAAGACGTTGAAGGGCATTGGTCCAAGTCTACGCAAGCAGGTTGCGGCGATCGATATGGCAATGAAAACGGCCCGCGCTGGCGGGCCGCTCGACGGAAGTTGATGGCCGGTCTACTTCTTCGCCGTGCCCTTTTCCGCGCGAATGCGCTCGATCAGGAAATCCAGCACGCGGATGCAATCGGCGCGGCCGCCGACCTGTGCCGGCGACGTGGTAAAGCGGCCGTCGACGCCCATCGTTGGCGTGCCGTCGACCTTGTAGGCGCGCCAGACCTGCGCCGCGCGTGCAGCGCGCGTCGCCACGGAGAAGGAATTGAACGTGTCGAGCCACTGCTTGCGGTCGATGCCATTGTCGCCCATGAAGTCGGCGATATCGTCGGGCTTGAGCAGCGGCTTGCGGTTGCCGACGATCTCGGCAAACACGCGCGCGTGCAGCGTCCCGGTTTTCCCCAGCGCTTCGAGCGCGTAGTAGATGCGGCTGTGCGGCGTCTGTGCATCGCTGAATGCGACCGGATTGCGGCGATAGCTCACGTCGGCCGGCAGGCGCTTGCGCCATGCCGTCAGGTCGGGCTCGAACGCGGCACAGTGCGGACAGCCATACCAGAAGAACTCCATCACCTCGATCTTGCCCGGCGATTCGGTCGGCTGCGGCGGATGCAGTTCGGTGTAGTCGATGCCCGCATCGGGCCGCTTGCCGCCGGCCTGCGCCCGCGCCAGTGCCGGCAGGGCCGCGGCGGCGGCAAGGAATTTACGCCGTCCAAAGTGCAAACTCATTTCATCGCTCCAGCGGGAAGGTCGATTGGATAACGCTGCGTCAAGGAAGTTCGCCGACCGGCGTGTGGCTATTTGAGTCGCACCACCTGCGCCTCGATGCTGTTTTCCGCCAGCAGCTTGCGCGTGCGGTTGATTTCGTCGAGATGGCCGTAGGGGCCGAGACGCACGCGGTACAGCGTTTGGCCGCCCTGCTCGATCGGAAAGATGCGCGCATCGAGCCCGAGCAACGCGAGACGGGCCCGCATCGCGTCCGCCTCGTCGGGCGACTTGAAGGCGCCGGCCTGCAGCAGGAAACGCGTCCCTTCGTCGGCGGCCGGCGTGCCGTCTTTGGCGGCGGGCTTTTCCGCCGCCTTTTCAGGGGCGGTGGTCGCCACGGCTTTCTGCTCGGGCGCGACGGGCTCGGCCTTTGTCGGGCCATAGAGCGACTTGTTCGGATCGGGCAGCGGCTCGCCCGGACTCGGGGTGACGTTGGCGCCCGGCCGTTGCACCTTGGTCACGAAGGGCAATGGAGCGTTGGTGATGTACACCGCGACCGCGACGGCAATCGCCAGTCCGACCACCAAGCCGACGATGAATCCCAGCAACGTTCCGCCGCGCTGCGCCTGTCCTGGAATCATTGCTTCATCCGTCCACTTGTCCGAGGGCATTACATCCGCTCCGGTGTCGAGACGCCAATCACCGCCAGGCCGTTGCGCAGGACCTGTCGTGTGGCCAGCAAAAGTGCCAGCCGGGCGTCGCGAAGTGCGGTGTCGTCGACGAGCACACGCTCCGCATTGTAGAAGGCATGAAAATCGGCGGCGAGATCCTTGAGGTAGAAGGCGATCTGATGCGGGGCGAGATCGTTTGCGGCCTCCGCCAGGATGTCGGGATAGTCCGACAGCCGCGCAAGCAGTGCCTGCTCGCGAGCTCCCACGAGTGGCGCGAGGCCAACATGCAGCGCACGATCCTCGTCGATCGCCACGCTCGCGGTGGCCGCCTGCGCCAGAACGCTGCAGATGCGCGCGTGCGCATATTGAACGTAGTAAACCGGATTCTCCTCGCTTTGCGACAGCGCGAGGTCGACGTCGAAGACGAACTCGGTATCGGCCTTGCGTGAGGCGAGAAAAAAGCGCGTCGCGTCGCGCCCGACCCAGTCGAGCAGATCGCGCAGCGTCACATACTCGCCGGCGCGCTTGGACATCTTCACTTCCTCGCCGCCACGCATCACGCGCACCATCTTGTGCAGCAGATAGTCGGGATAGCCGGGCGGGAAACTCGCACCGAGCGCCTTGCCGGCGGCGCGCAGGCCGGCGCGTACCCGCGGTACCGTGCCGTAGTGATCGGACCCCTGCACGTTGATCACCTTGACGAAGCCCCGCTGAAACTTGGTGAGGTGATACGCGACGTCGGGCACGAAGTAGGTGTAGCCGCCGTCCGACTTGCGCATCACGCGGTCCTTGTCATCGGCGGGTGGGCCGCCGAAGCCGGCGATGTCCTTGATCTCGGTCGTGCGCAACCATAACGCGCCCTCGGCCTCGTACGTCATGCCCGAGTCGACGATCGATTTGACAGCCGCCTCGACCTTGCCGTCGCTGTACAGCGATGACTCGAGGTAGAAGTGATCGAAGGTCACGCCGAACGCAGCAAGATCCCCGTCCTGCTCGTGGCGAAGGTAGGCGACCGCGAAGTGACGGATGTTGTCGAAATCGTCGACATCGCCGCTCGCGCGCACCGGCGCGCCGTCGCGTGCGGTCTCGGTCTTCTTCTCAAGGAATTCGCGCGCGATGTCGATGATGTAGTCGCCGCGATAGCCGATCGATTCCGCATCCACCGTCTCGCCGCGCAGTTCGCGCGCGCGCGCCTGCACCGACTTTGCCAGCGTATCGATCTGCACGCCCGCGTCGTTGTAATAGAACTCGCGCGACACATCCCAGCCCTGCGTGGCGAGCAGGTTGGCAAGCGCATCGCCCAGTGCCGCCTGGCGCGCGTGCCCGAGATGCAGCGGCCCGGTCGGGTTGGCCGACACGAACTCGACCATCACCTTCTGGCTGTGGGCGACGTTGCTCGTGCCGAACCTCTCGCGTTCGCGCAGCACCGCATACACCGCGTCCTGCTTGGCACTCGCGGTCACGCGCAGGTTGATGAACCCCGGACCGGCGATCTCGACCGCGGCGATCAAGCCGCTCGCCTTCGGATTCAGCTTCAGGTTGTCGGCGACCGCCTGCGCCACTTCGCGCGGATTGCGCTTCAGCCGCTTGCCCAGCTGCAGCGCTACCGAGCAGGCGAGATCGCCGTGCGCTGCCACCTTGGGGCGTTGCAGTTCGATCGGGATTTCGGGAGCGGAGAAAGCGGCGAGCGCGTCGCGGATCAGTCCGACGATCGCCTGCCGTTGCTGCGGAAGCATGTCCGGGCTGACGCAATGAGCAGAGGCGCGGATTCTACCCGCGCCTCTGCGCTTGCCCCGGCCGGCGCTACTTGGTGCCGAGCAGCTTGAACGCGTGGGTCCACTGGCCGGTGCGCAGCGCGTGAGCGATCCAGAGCGGTGCCAGCGGCTCGATCAGGCGCGATGCTTCGATTCCGCCCATGTCGATCGCGTCCCAACCGAACTGCGCCAGCAATGCGGTCGCCTGTTGTTTGGCGCCATCGTCGTTGCCGGCGATGAACATGGTCGGCCGCCCCTGCGCATAGCTGGGGTTCACCATCGCCGGATAGCCGACGATGTTGAAGGCCTTCACGACCTTTGCGTTGGGCATCCAGGCCTGCACCTTCTCTCCGACCGAAGTGGAGCCAGCGAGCGCGAGCGCGACCTTGCCCTTGGCGAAATCGGCGTCGAGCGCATTGACGGCATCGATCAGCAGTTTGCCCGCGAGGCCGGCGGCAGCGGCCTTGGCAACCGGCTCCGTGCCGCTCCACGAGGTGGCCAGCACCGCGAGGTCGGCGGCGCGCGCGGCGTCGGCGAATGTCATCGCCGATGCGTTGCCGATGGCGGCGACCGCCTTGCGTGCGGAATCGCTCTGCGGGTCGCGTGTGCCGACGACCACGCTGTGGCCAAGGCCGGCAAAGCCCTTGCCGAGGGTCTGACCGACGTTTCCGGTGCCGAGGATCGCGACTTTCATGGGGATGCTCCTTGCATTTCGGGTTGCGACGGCGTCAGTGTGAGCGCAGGCATAGTATCAATCCAATCAATTAAGTATATCCTGATCATCAATCTCATGGATATAGACCGCCTCGATCTGAACCTGCTGCGCGTGCTCGACATGCTGCTGGAAGAACGGCACGTGACGCGCGCCGCCGCGCGGCTCGCGCTGACGCAGCCCGCGGTGTCGGCTGCGCTGGCTCGGCTGCGCGCGAGCTTCGGGGATGAGCTGCTGGTGCGTGGCCGCGGAGGACTGGTGGCAACAGCGCGCGCGCTGGAATTGGCACCGCGCGTGCGCGCACTGATGAACGAGGCCGGCACACTGCTGGCGCGCCCCGCCCGCTTCGACGCACTGCACGCGCGACGCCGCTTCACGCTGGCGACGACCGACTATGTCCAGACCCTGCTCGAGCCCTGGATCGCGTGGCTAATGACGACGGCGCCCGGCGTGGACATCGCGCTGATCGCCCCGGACACCGAGCGCCAGGTGGCGCGGATGGAGCGCGGCGAGATCGATTTGGTGATCCTCAATCTGCAGCGAGCGCCGGACGGGCTGCGCTCGCGCCAGGTGCTTGCCGAAAGCTTCGTCGTCATCGGGCGACGCGATCATCCGGCGCTTAGACGCAAGCTGACGCTGGACACGTTCTGCGCCCTCGAGCATGTGCTGGTCAGCCCGCGCGGTGCGAGCTTCAGCGGGCCGACCGACGAGGCGCTGGCGGCCATCGGGCGCGCGCGGCGCGTGCGGCTGTCGGTGCAGGGATTCGCCCCGGTGGTCGATCTCTTGGCCGCCTCGAATCTGATCGCCGTCTACCCGGAGCGGCTCGCGCACCGGGCCGCGGCGCGGCTCAAAGTGGTCGCGCCGCCACTCGCGATCCCCGCTTTCACGATGGTCGCTGCGTGGCACGAGCGCGCGCAGCGCGATCCGGCGCATCAGTGGCTGCGTGACGCAGTGCACGCGGCGCTGGCCGGCGAGAATTCGTTCGATCGTCGCCGTAAACTCGACGCGCCATGAGAAGCCAGATCGATCATCTCGTCGTCGCCTGCGGCGATCTCGACCAGGGTGCAGCGTGGATCGCGCAGCAGCTCGGCGTCACGTCGCAACCGGGCGGCAAGCACACGCTGATGGGTACCCACAATCGGCTGCTCAGGCTCGGTGCGCGCGCCTACCTCGAACTTATCGCAATCGACCCCGATGCCTCCGTATCGCGCCGGCGCTGGTTCGACCTCGACGCCCCGACCGTGCGCCGGCGCGCGGAAGAACAGCCCTTCCTGCTCACCTGGGTCGTGGCGACAACGAACGTCGTCGAGGCTGTCGTGCGGGTGGCGGAACTGGGCGAAGTGATTTCAGCCTCGCGCGATCAGCTCGCGTGGCGCATCACGGTGCCCGACGACGGCCGTTTGCAGTTTTCCGGCGTGCTGCCTTCGGTGATCGAATGGGAAGGGGCATCACACCCGTGCGACTCGCTAGAGGACCGCGGTTGCGCATTGATCGAACTGCGCCTTTCGCATCCTGCCGCGACGAGCATTCTGCCGATGTTTCGATCACTGCGCATTACCGGCGCCGTCGAATTGCGGCCCGGTCCGATCGCCCTGACGGCGCGCATTCGCACACCGGCTGGCGAAACCGAGTTGCGTTGAGCGCTACAGCGCAACGCGCGGCAGACTGAACAGGGGCTCGACGCCGCCGACCACTGTGCCGCGGTAGTTCTTGATCTGCGGTCGCGCGTACCGCGCCAGGGGTGTGGTGGTCGCATCGCCCAGCAGTCCGAGCTGCTGCAGCACCTCGACCGCGGCGGCGAGCAACGCGCGGGCACTGCCGTCGGCAATGCGGACAGCGATGCCGATGCCCTTGCTACGGACGCCGATCGCCTGCACGCCGTCGGCCCCGATCTTGGTGACCCAGTCGCCGCCGCCGGTCTGCATCAGCGCCAGATCGCTGCGCGCGGTGCCGGAGACGAGATCGGGATGGCGCGTCATTGCGTAGCCGAGCGCGGCGAGTTCGGGCGTGGCGCCGATGGCGAGGTGGCAAAACGCCTGCGCGAGCCCGGTGAGCGGCAGCGCGTAGTTCGGCGCGCTGCAGCCGTCGATCCCACGCGGCGGATCGATCCCATGCGCGTAATTGCGAACGACCTCGCGCACCCGTCGCTGCCCCGGTGCCTCCGGATCGAGATACGCGGCGAACGGCTCGTTGTGCATGCGGCACGCGGCGAGAAAACCGCTGTGCTTGCCGGAGCAGTTGTGGTGCAGCTGGTTCCAGCGCGCGTTAGGCGCCGGCTTTTCCGTCACATAGGAGAAGTAGCTCGGCGGATGGCAACCGCACTGCAGGTCGGCTTCGCGCGCATCGATGCGGTCGAGTACCCGCTGTACGGTGGCGACATGGATCGCCTCGCCGCTGTGGCTCGCGCACATCAGCGCGAGTTCATGCGAAGTGAAGCCGAAGCGGCCCATGCCGCCGTCGGCCACGAACGGCAATGCCTGCAGGGGCTTCAATGCCGAGCGAGTGAAGTTCAGGGCATGCGCGTCACCCGCGCCCGCGACCAGCTTGCCGCGCGCGTCGACCACCGCGATCGAGCCAACGTGCACGCATTCCGGGAATCCGCCGCGCGTGGTTGCGATCAGCGGGACATGCAGCGGAACCGGTGTCATTGAGGCGGGGCGCCCGTCGCCGCGGGCGACTTTTCTTGTGACGAGGCGCCGATTATGTCAGCCGGCCGCCGCGCCGCCGGCGGGCAAGAGGGCGCTCGTCGCGAGCCGGGCACTGACTTCCTTGCGATAGCGATTCAGTTCCTGCACCGAACTGAACGTGCGCTCGAAGAGCAGGCTCATGTTGTGCAGGATCCGCTCAACCACCTTGTTCTCCCACACTTCGTCGAACTTGATTTGCTGATCGAGCCAGCGCTCGAGCCATTGCGGATCGGGCAGCCGCGACTGCACGGTGTCGCGCGGAAAGTGCGCCTGGCTCACATGCAGATTGGTCGGATGCAGCGCCTTGGCGGTGCGCTTCGCACTTGCCATCAGCACACCGATCTTGGAAAACGCCGCGCGCGCATTGTCGCCAAGTTCGCCGAGGTATTTCTTCATGTAGCGCAGATAGGCGCCGCCGTGGCGCGCTTCGTCCTGCGAAAGCAGCTTGTAGATATGCTTGATCACCGGTTCGGTGTGCCACTCGGCCGCACGCCGGTACCAGTGATTCAGGCGAATTTCGCCGCAGAAATGCAGCGTCAGCGTTTCCAGCGCCGGCGCCGGATCGAACTCGAAGCGCACGTTGTGCAGTTCCGCATGGGTCGGCACGAGCTCGGCGCGGAAACGGCGCAGGTACTCCATCAGCACCAGCGCGTGCTTCTGCTCCTCGAAGAACCAGACCGACATGAACGCCGAGAAGTCCGAGTCGTGGCGGTTGTCGCGCAAAAACATCTCGGTGGCCGGCAGCGCCGACCACTCGGTGATCGCATTCATGCGAATCGTCTGCGCCTGCTCGTCGGAGAGCAGCGCCGCGTCGAACTGCGCCCACGGCACATCCTCTTCCATGTTCCAGCGGACGGATTCGAGCGATCTGAACAATTCGGGATACAGCATGGTCATCCCCTGTCTCGATGAATATCAATGCGCGGCGCGGCGCTTCAACCAGCGCATCAGCCCGCCCAGAAGCGGAAGTTTCTCATACAGCTCTTCGGCCGCATCCCAGTAGTCGCGATGAAACACCACGCGACCGTCAGGTGCGAAGCGTAGGTGGGAGGCGCCGCGGATCACCTGCGAGGCGGCGCTGAACCTGCGCAGGCGGAACTGGAAGTCCCAGGTCAGAAGTGCCTGGTCACCGTCGCACACGACGTCCTTTACGACGAAGCGCGGCGCGTCGACCTGCCTGAACATGTGCGCAAAGATGCGGCGAATCGCGTCGCTGCCGCGCACCTCGTTGAATGGATCCTTGAAATAGGCGTCGGGCGTGTACACGGTCTCCATGCGAGCGACCCCCGCTTCGTCGAGCGTCTCGAAGAAGTGCTGCACGCGAATGACGGCGTCATTCATTACAGCCCTGTCACACGGCGCACCGCGGCAAACTGAAGCGAGTAAGGCAGCATGCGCAGCAGCTTGAGCCAGAAGGTGAAGCGCTTCGGGTAGTGGATCTCGAACCGACCCGCGGCAATGCCGTCGAGTGTTGCGCGCGCCGCCTCGTCGGCGGGCATCAGCGCAGGCATCGAAAATTCGTTCTTCTGCGTCAGCGGCGTATCGACGAAGCCCGGGTTGATCAGGTACACGCCGATGCCTTCCGGATGCAGATCTAGGTACAGCGATTCCGCGAGATTGATCAGCGCTGCTTTGCTGGCGCCGTAGATCAGTGCTTTTGGAAGGCCGACGTAACCCGCCACGGACGAGACGATGCCGACGCCGCCAGAGCGCTGCCTCAGCAGGGCAGGAAGGATCACGTCGAGACAATTGAGCACGCCAATCAGATTGACATCGAGCAAGCGCCGGGCGGCGGCAAGATCCCATGACTGTGCGCGCATCTCGATGTGCGTGCCGGCAACGATTAGCGCGAGGTCGTAGCCGCCCCAGCCCCTGTCGATCACACTCGCGGCGCGCCGGATGCTGTCGAGGGCGGTGATATCGAGTTCGGCGATCAGTGCCTCGCCGGCATCGCCGGCAACCTGCACCAGCAGTTCGCGCTTGCGCGCCGACAGCGCCACGCGCGCGCCGCGCTTCAGCAGTTGGCGCGCAATGTCGGCGCCGATGCCGTAGGAGGCGCCGATCAGCCAGACGCGCTTGCCGGCGAAGCTTGCAATGCGCGGATTCAGGCTCATGGAAGTTTCCGGAACGAAATGAAGATCTCGCCGACGCGGAATCCGAAGTACGACATCACCGCGCGGTTCAGCATCACCTGCTCATCAATCAGGAACATCCAGTCATCGAACTCGATGTTGAAGCGGCGGTCGCCGTCCGTTTGCAACGCCAGCGTGTACGACCAGTTCAACGCGTTGCCGCTGACCACCCCCTTGGCTTCGCCGATCACGTCGGCTGCAGTCCCGATCCATTGTCCGCTCGTGGCTGCCGGGTGCAAGGTCCATACTCGTTTCTCCTTTTTGCCGTCCGCCCAGGTAAAGTCTTCGTCGAGCGTGCCGACACCGCCGATCCAGCTGCCCTTGATCGTCACCACGAAGCGGCGCTGCACTTCGCCGGACCGGCTCAGCACCGCGCCATGGCCGATCAGGGAGCCGCTGAAATACCGCTGGAGGTCCAGCGCCGGCTTCTCTTTGGAATAGACCTGAGGGTCGGTCGACGTGCAGCCGGCGATCAGCGCCACGCACAACAGGACGAATAGTCGCTTCAGCATGGAGAAATCCTCAGAAGCTCTGCCGGCGCCACGCGGCGAACAGCAGTGCGGCGGCAACCAGCTTCAGCAGACACGGCAAGACGGCGTAGGTGAACGACAGTGCCTGCAGCGCCACCGGGCTGTATTCGCCCGGCGCATAGCCCATCGCGCCGAGCATTGGCAGCGCCAGTCCGGCCGCCAGCGCAAGGTTCAGCTTGTTCGCGAAATTCCACAAACCGAAATACGTGCCTTCGCGGGTTCCGCGGTGGCCGTTGGCATCGATCACGCGCGCCAGCAGCGCGGGTGGCAAGGCAAGGTCGGCGCCGAGCGCCGCACCGGACAAGACGCAGATGACGGCAAACGCGACCAGATCGCCACGGTCCAGACCGTAGGCCCAGACAAATGCGGCGACCGCCGCGACCATGCCCGCGAGCCATGCCGCGTGCAGCCCGTAACGCGCCGACAGCTTTACCCACAGTGGCATGCTCGCGGCGCCGGCAAGGAAATAGAGCGCTAGGAAGAGTCCTGAATATCGTTCGAGTTGCAGCCGATCGGTGATGAAGAACAGCACCAGCGTCGCCGGAATCGCAGCGGCGATACCGTTGGCGACGAACACGGCGAGCAGCCAGCGGAAGCGCGGTGCGCACAGCGGCGCGCCGAGTGCGGCAAAGGCATTGCCAGCGGATGGACCCGCGGTCCCGTCGGGGCGCGGCGAATAGCGCAGCAACAGAAGCAGTGCGATTGCCAACGTGACGAGAAAGAGCGCAACGAGCGAGGGCACGCCGAAAGCTTGCGGCAACGAGGCCGCAAGCACGACGCCGATCAGTCCGGCGCCTTCGCGCGCGGCGGTGATGCGCGTGCGTCCCGCATCGTCGTGCGCGAGTTCCGAACCCCAGGATTGGTACGCAATCGTCGCCAGGCTGTAGCCGAGATAAGCCGCCGTCAGCGTGACTGCGAGCCAGAGCAGGCGCGCAGCGCCGGCAAGAGCCGGCGCCGGACTGAACAGCAGGGCGAAACCAACCGCCAGTGGCAGGCTGGCGATCAGGATGGGCCGCACGTAGCTGCCGCGACGCTTCTGCGCATCGACCCATGCGCCGAGCAGCGGATCGGCAAAGGCATCGAGCAGGCGCGTGCCAAGAAGCACCGCGCCAATTGTTGCCAGCGTCAGACCGGCCCGGTCCGCATAGAACTTGGGAACCAGCACGTAGACGGGCAACGCCATCATCGCCAGCGGCAGGCCGAGCGCCGCGTGTGCGGCGAGCCATGCGCCGAGCGGATGCGTGCCGTCGGCGCGCGCCACGGCGACCATCGCCGTCTTGCTGCCCGTACTCATCGGCCGGTTTCGAGCTGCCTGAACAGCGTCTCGCGCAGCCGCGGCGCGCGCGTGCGCTCGTCGAACCAGATCGAGAAGAACGCACGTGCGAACTGCGGGTCATCAATCGCACCAAGGAAGCGACCGTCGAAATAGAAACGTGCGCCGACGCCCGGGACATTGATCCCGGTAATCTTCTGACCCCTGTCGACGTCGGGAAAGAAGGCCGCCATCTGCGCGTGCCAGCGGTCGCGCTGTGCCTCGGTGCCCAACCCCATCCGCGCGATCTCGTCGCGGCTGGTGTCGGCGATCGCACGCCCGTCGAGCTTGCGTGCGTACGTGAGCTCGAGTGCAAATGGCTGCTGGAGCGGTGCGCTGGCATCAAATCCGCGCGACACGTACAGGTGCGCGTCATAGACGTGAAAGCCGTACCAGGTCAGTCGACCGGGGCCGGCAACCTTCGCTTCGCTGATGTAGTTGCGTACGTGGTCCGGAACCGGCAGGGGATCCGCGCCGGCCCCCGCCGCGGTTAGCAGGGCTGCACAGGTGATGACGGCGCTAAGACGCATGGACCAGCGTGTACTGCGTGACATCGGTGTTGCCTTCCGCGAACGCTGCCTCGCAATAGGCGAGATAGAACTCCCAGATGCGCATGAAGCGCTGGTCGAATCCGAGCGTGCGCACGGTGCGCTCCTGGGCCACGAAGCGTGCACGCCAAGTGGCGAGCGTGCGCGCATAGTCACGGCCAAAGGAGAGCGTATTCACGATTCTGAGGCCGGCGGACCGCACCTGTGACTCGAAGGCGCACGGCGACGGCAGCATGCCCCCGGGAAAGATGTACTGCTGGATGAAGTCGGTGCCCCGGCGATAGCGCTCGAACAGTGCATCGTCGATCTCGATCGTCTGCACGCAGGCCCGGCCGTGCGGCGCCAGGCAGCGCTTCAGCATGGCGAAGTAAGCCGGCCAGTAGGCCTCACCGACCGCCTCGAACATTTCGATCGACGCGATGCCATCGTAGCGGCCATCCTCTTCGCGATAGTCCTGCAGCTTCAGATTGGCCAGCAGGTCCTGCTGCGCGAGCCGATTGCGCGCGTACGCCAACTGCGCTGGCGACAGGGTCAGTCCGGTCACTGCATGGCCAGCATTTGCTGCGGCATGCGCAAACCCGCCCCAACCGCAGCCGACTTCGAGTACCCGCGCACCGCGGGGCAGCGCGAGTTCGCTCAGCACGCGCGCGTACTTGGTGTGCTGCGCCGCCTCGAGTTCAGCGGCCGTCGCAGGCGTGTGCGGGTCCGGTACACGGGCGAACAGCGCGCTGGAATAGGTCATCGATCGATCGAGCCAAAGCGCGTAGAAATCGTTGCCGAGGTCATAGTGCGCGTGGATGTTCTTCTTCGCCCGCACCTTCGTGTTTCGATTCATCAGGTGGTTAAGGCGGTACAGCAGACGGCCCAGCGCCGAGCCGTAGAAGACGTCTTCGGCAGCGGCACGATTGCGGATGAAGACCGTCATCAGGCGCGCCAGGTCGCTCGTCGACCAGTCACTGGCAATGTAGGCCTCGCCGAAGCCGATATCGCCGCTCCTGAGTGCCGCGCCGACCACCTTCCAGTTCGCCAGCGCAATGTCCGCGTGCGGAGCGCCCGCGCCGAAGGTGGCCTGCTGGCCGTCCGGAAAGCGGATGAAGAGCGAGCCGTGTTCGATGCGTTCGAGCAGCCGCAGTATCCAACGCATCTGCGCTGGAAATCCCGACGTGTCGAGGGCAGCGCCGCCGCGCGCAGGCGAGGTGAGAGCAAATTCGTTCATGCGATTGAAGAAGGATCGAGGTCTGAGCGCGTGACGCCGTGTTCGGGCGGGCGCGGCTTGGAAACGAATGGCACGCGCCGCAGCCAGAGGCGCAGCGCCTGCCAGTGGATGCGCGCGACGACACCGAGGGTGAAGAGGGGGTGCGAAACCAGCGTGCGCAGCAGCCGCGCGTCGGTGAGCGGCGCGAGTTGGCCCTCGATCGACGTCTGCAGCAGCGCGCCGCCGGCATCGTGGTAGTCGATGCGGGCAACGAAGCGCGCCGGGCGGCTCCCACCCGGTCGTGCCAACAGAAAGCGGAAGCGGTAGCTGCCTTCGATGCGACAGAACGGCGAAACGTGAAAGACTTTGTGCGCCGACAGTGCTTCGCCCCAGCGGATTGCGCGCCCATCGGGATGCGCGAGGAGGTAGCAATGACGCTCGCCGAAGGTGTTGTTCACCTCGCACACGACGGCCCGCAGGCCGCCATCGGCGCGTTCGCAGAACCAGAAGCTGACCGGGTTGAATACGTAACCCAGCACGCGCGGCAGCGTATGCAGCCAGACTTCGCCGGTCGCGTCGACGACGCCTTCTCGGCGCAGCAGGGCGTCGATCCATTCGAGCAGCGGGCGCCCGTCGCCGTGATCGGCGTCGTTCAGCGCAAAGAGCGCGCGCCCGTTGCGCTTGAGCCATTTGCTCACCCGGGGGCGTTCCGCCAGCGCGCGAAGCGGCAAGCGCACAAACCAGGCCGCGTAGGTAAACCGATGGGTCGCCGGACGCAGGCGCGCGTGGCGGATCGAGCCGGTGCCCAGCCATGCGATGCGCGCGGTGCTCATCGTCACTTACGCCGCCAGGCGCAGAGCGAAGGGGATGCGCGCGCGCAACGCGTCGGCCACCCTCAGCCCCGACTTCAGCCCGTCCTCATGAAAACCGTAGCCGGTCCACGCACCGGCGTACCACACCCCGTGCCGTCCCTGCACGCCGGCGAGGCGACGCTGCGCGGCAATGGCGCCTTCATCGAAGATCGGATGCGCGTAGTCGAATTGCGCGAGCACCGATTCGGCGCGGGGCTCGGCGAGCGGGTTCAGGCTGACGAACACCGGCGTCGAGAAGGGCAGCGGCTGCAGCTTGTTGAGCAGGTACGTGACCGAGACGGCGGTGTGCTCGCCCCGGTGCGCGCTGTCGTTGCTCAGGTAGTTCCAGGCGGCCCAGACCTTGCGCGATTGCGGCATCAGCTGCGCGTCGGTGTGCAACACCGCGCGATTCGGTTGATAGCGAATCGCGGCGAGCAACGCGCGTTCGTCGCGGTCGGCGTTGGTCAGGATGCGCAGCGCCTGGTCGCTGTGGCAGGCGAACACGACCTGGTCGAACGTTGCCCGCCCACGCATCGTCGCTACCACCACGCCGCCCTTCGGACTGCGCGTGACCTGCCGCACCGGCTCCGCGATGCGTACGTCGACCAAGCGAGCCGCAATCCGCTCGACATACTGGCGCGCGCCGCCGCGCACGGTGAACCAGCGCGGCCGATCACTGATCTGCAGCAGCCCGTGATTGTGGCAAAAGCGCACGAAGGTCGACACCGGGTAGGCGAGCATCGCCGCCATGGGACAGGACCAGATCGCGGCGGCCATCGGCAGGAGGTACCAGCGGCGGAACGCCTCTCCATAGCGATTGCGCTCCAGAAATGCACCGAGTGACAGGTCGGCTGCGTCCGCCTTTCCTTCCGCGATGCGGGTGGCCTGGCGGTTGAAGCGCAGCAGGTCGGCGAGCATGCCGATGAAACGCGGCGACACCAGGTTGCGTCGCTGCGCGAAGACGCTGGCAAGGTCAGTGCCGGCCCACTCAATGCGCCGCGCGCTCCCGCGCAGGGTTGCACTAACGGAAAACGACATGTCGCTGGCGGCAACCGGAATTTGCAGCTCTTCGAACAGTGCAATCAGGTGCGGATAGGTTCGCTCGTTGAAGACCAGAAAGCCGGTATCCACCGGATAGGTCGCGCCATCCAGGGCGACATCGACCGTGTTGGTGTGCCCGCCGAGACGTGCTTCGGATTCGAACAGCGTCACACGGCACGCCGATCCAGGGTCACGCGTCAACGCATACGCACATCCGAGCCCGGCAATGCCGGCGCCGATCACTGCAATCTTCATGAGTGGCTGGGCCCCTTCTGATTCCGGCCGCGGTGCGGCCGGCGGTTCCCTCCCATGTACGACCCGCCCGGACCGTCGGCTTGCCGATTCGACGGTTCCTCTCCGGGACTGGTTTTCAATGCGACCGGCGTACGTTGCGCCGGCTCGCGGTTTCGCTACTTGTCGGCGCCGCGCTTGTCGTGCTCGATCAGCGCATAGGCCGAGTGATTGTGAATCGACTCAAAATTCTCTGCTTCGACGGCGTAAGCCACGACGCGCGCATCCGCGTTCAAGGCGACCGCGATGTCGCGCACCATGTCCTCGACGAACTTCGGGTTGTCGTAGGCCAGCTCGGTCACGTACTTCTCGTCCGGGCGCTTCAGCAGGCCCCAGAGCTCGGCTGACGCGGCCCGCTCGGCGATGCGAACCTGTTCATCGATCGTCATCTCGCCAACGAGTTCGACCGCAATCGTCAGGTCGGAGCGCTGGCTATGCGCGCCGTAGTCGGCGACCTTCTTGCTGCACGGGCACAGGCTGGTCACCGGCGCCGTCACGGTCTGGCGCAGCGCCGTCGTGCCATCGCGCTGCTCGGCACGAATCGACACCCGGTAGTCCATCAGGCTTTCCACGCCCGAGATCGGCGCCGCCTTCCTGATGAAGTAGGGGAAGCGCAGCGTGATGCAGCCCGCGGTCGCGTCGAGCCGTTCAAGCATAGCCTTCAGCATCAGCAGCAATACGGCCGGCGACAGCGGCGCGCGCTGGTCGCGCAACACCTCGATGAAGCGCGACATGTGCGTGCCCTTCTGCGTCGGGGCGAGCGCCACGTACATGTCGACGGTCGCAACCGACGGCTGCGGGCCGCCCGGCGTGGCGATCGAGATCGGGTGCGTCAGGCCCTTGACCCCCACGCGCTGAATCGCCACGTCGCGGCCGTCGATGCTCGACTGCTCGTCGGGTAGAAACATCTTCTCTGGAGCGTTCATTCGGTCAATCCGGATTGTCGCCCAAATCCGCCATGCGGCCCTTCGGGGCCCGCGGCGCGACAGGGTTATCGACTCGACAGCAGTTGCTCGATGCGGCCGGTGATCCGTCGGTCAAGCGGCTCGACGTCACTCGGGAAGAATGCAACCACGTGCCCGCTGCGATCGATCAGGTACTTGTTGAAATTCCACTTGGGCGGCTGTCCGCCCGCGCGGGCGAGTGCAGCGTAAAACGGGCTCGCAGTCTGCCCGACCACCGTGGTCTTCGCAAACATCGGGAACTTCACACCGTAGGTGTTGAAGCAAAACGAGGCGATCGACTTGCTGTCCCCGGGCTCCTGATTGAAATCGTTGGACGGAAAACCCAGGACGGAAAAGCCTCGGGCCGCGAATCGGCCGTGCAGCTGCTCGAGGCCCTCGTACTGTGGCGTGTAGCCACAATAGCTTGCGGTGTTGACGACCAGCAGCACCTGTCCCGCGTACTGACACAGGTCCTGCGGCGTATCGTCCTGAAGCCGCGGCACGACGTGGGCCAGCAGCTTCGGGCAAGGGGGCTCCGCACCGCAGGTCTGGATCGAGAAGAAGCTCGACAAAAGAGCCAGGCCGATTACCGCACGTCGGCGACTTGGCGGCGGCGCACTCCTAACAGTACGACGGACGATCAGTTCAGAGTTAGCACTTGCTTTCATGGGAGACACCTTCATCTTGCGGACGGCTCAACAGAATCGACACTCGTTGGAATCTCCTTCAGCGCGACAATCCCGCATCGCCAAATCAAATTTACCGCACTATCATCGCGGCAGAGCTTCTACCCTGTCCTTTTGTCTATGACAAGTATGCCAAGAAAACGTGCCATCGAGGTCGCTCGAAAGTTTGTGCGCACGCCACTCGCCGAGTGGGCCGTCACATATTTCCGCGATGGCTGAGTCCCAAGAGTCAGCGACCCTGCCGATCGCCGCGGTCGAGCGGGACTGCGGGCTCTCGAAAGACACCCTTCGCGTCTGGGAGCGCCGGTATGGTTTCCCGGAGCCGACCCGCGACACGTTCGGCGAGCGCACCTATCCGATCGATCAGGTGGTCCGGCTCCGCGCGATCAAGCGGCTGATCGATCTCGGGCACCGGCCGGGCAAGATCATCGCATTGTCGCTAGAGGAGCTGCAGGCGCTGGCGCAAGAGGAGCGCGCCAAGGCGGCGCGCAAGGCCGAGGTGATCGAGCCGGCCGGAGAGCTCCAATCCTATGTCGATCTTGTTAAGGCGCACCGGATCGACGAGTTGCGACACCGCCTTTCACTGTCGATCTTGCGCGTCGGATTGGCGCGCTTCGTCACCGACGTGGTCGCACCGATGAACGTGCTGATCGGCAATGCATGGGCCGGAGGGCACCTCGACATTTTTGAAGAGCACCTGTACACGGAGTCGATCCAGTTCCTGCTGCGCAATGCGATTCACGCGATGCCGCAGACGACCGCCAGTCCTTTCGTGCTGTTGACGACTTTCCCCCAGGAGTCGCACGGCCTTGGGATGTTGATGGCGCAGGCGCTGTTCGCCCTCGAGGGTGCGCATTGTGTCTCGCTCGGAGTGCAGACGCCGCTGCCAGAGATCGTGCTCGCGGCACAGGCGGCGCGAGTCGACATCGTGGCACTGTCGTTTTCATCCAGCCTCAATTCCAACCAGGTGCTCGACGGACTGGGCCAATTGCGCGCGCGGCTCGCGTCCGGCGTCGAAATCTGGGCCGGCGGAGCCTGTGCAATTCTGCACCGCCGGGCGTTGCCGGGCATTTTGGCCCTGAGAGAACTGACCCAGATCGGTCCCGCGATCGTGGCATGGCGTGATACCCGCCCGCATCGGCATTAGGAGTTGATCGGTCGTTGTCGATTTGCCCGACAATTCCGAAACATAACGGGGAGGCAATGAGCGATGAAGCTGCAGGATCGGATCGCGATCGTCACCGGCGCCGCGCAGGGAATCGGCGCCGCCTGCGTCCGGGCATTTGCTGCGGAGGGCGCCAAGGTCGTTGCCTCCGACGTCAATGAAATTGGCGGCACCGCGCTGGTCAAGGACGTCGCGGCACAGGGTGGCACGGCGCTCTTTTGCCGCGCCGATGTTTCGTCGCGAAGTGACGTCGAGCGATTGCTCCGGTTTACCGTCGACCACTTCGGCCGGCTCGACGCTCTCGTCAGCAATGCGGGCATCGTGCACGCCGCGGATTTCGTCGATCTGGGTGAAGAAGATTTCGACCGCGTGCTGCGGGTGAATCTGAAAGGACCTTTCCTGTGCGGTCAGGCCGCGGCGCGCCAGATGCTCGCACAGGATGCGCGCGCGTTGTCGGGCGGCGGCGCAACGCGTGGCGTCATCATCCACATGTCGAGCGTCAACGGCGTGCTCGCGATCGCCAATCAGGTGCCATACACGGTGAGCAAGGGGGGCCTCAACCAGTTGACCAAGGTGATGGCGATTGGCCTGGCGCCCAAGGGCATCCGCGTGATGGGGATCGGCCCGGGCTCGATCGCCACCGAGATGCTGAAGACCGCGGTGCTGACGAATGAGACGGCCAGTCAGCGCATCCTGTCGCGCACGCCGCTTGGCCGGCTTGGTGAGCCTGACGAGGTGGCGCGAGTCGCCGTGTTTCTCGCCAGCGACGATGCGTCGTACCTGACCGGCACGACGGTCTATCCCGACGGCGGGCGACTGGGGCTGAACTACGTGATGTGAGCGGCGCCGCGCAAGTCAGTAGAACACGGTCAGCACACCGGTGAAGCCGTACAGGTTGCGGCCGGCAATTTCACCGCTGGCGTAGAAGCCGGCGAGCGGCACGTCGCCGAGGTGATGCTTGATGACTCTGAGTTCCTCGGATTGCTCACCGAACATGTGGCTTCCGCGACCGACGCACGAGACGTAGATCGCGCCCTTGGCAATGCCCCGTCCGGCGCCAGCGCGCTGGTCGTCGACATGCTCGCGAATCTCGGCACAGATTCGGATCAGGTCCTTGCGCGCGGCGGCCTCGTCGCGCGTGCAGAAGCTCAGCTGTTGTCCTTCTTCCGTCTGCGCGCCGATGGCGACGGTTCCCTTGCCGGGGTCCAACGCGACGACATGGCGAATCACGTAGTCGACGCGAGGCGTCCGTTCACGATAACCGCCGGCGTGATCCGGCTCGATGCCGACAAACAAGCCGCGCCGGCCGAGGGCCAGCAGTTGCTGCCTGAGGCGCGCGAAGTCTGCGCGCGGCACGTCTGCGCCCGACAGCATCGCCGCCCGCTCGCGAATACCGGCGTCTTCCAACAGCACGTCGAAAGCGGGCCGGCCATCCAGTTCATGGATCAGGTTGTTGCTCGCCTTGGTGACCTCGTGCCGGCGCGCGCCGGGCAAGGGATGCGCGCCCTGCGAAACCCGCGAGACCAGCTGCACGTCGGAGGAAAAGACGGCACCCGACAGGCCTCCGCTCAGCGCACGGTCGGCGATCTGCGAGGTTCGCTGGCGGCCGCTCGACAGGCCGCCGAACAGATACTCGCTTTCCAGCTTGCCGGCCATGTCGAGGACGAGCTCCGGCAGGTCTGGCGTGTTCGGATCGACGTGGACCAGCGCGGTAAAGGCTGCCTGCGCGCCGCTGTCGGTTCGCGTTCCCAGGGTCGGCGGGCGCTGCGTGCCGGAAAACACATTGACACTGCCGGGTGTGAAATGTCCCAGCATCACCGAAAGCGCAGGCTCATCGACGTACTCGATGCCGCTGGCGCAGATGCCAACGCCGCTCGATCCCACCCAGTTCGGAATGCCGGTGCGCGACTTCAGCGTGGCGAGAATCTCGTCGAGATTCGCCAGGAGCGGCTCGGTGACGTAGAGAAAGCCCAGGTTGGCGTGACGTTCATACGCACCGCTTGCCGCCTGCGTCTCGAGCTGCACCAGACACTGGTGCGTGGCCTCGGCCCAATCGGTATGCGCGGCGTGTGCGTGGCGGAACTGCATGTCGACGTCAGTCGGGAGACCGTTTGCGCCGCCTGGCCTTCGCCGGCGCCGATTCTTCCTTCTTCTTCTTCTCCTGCGGCGCCGCCGCGGCGGCCGCGACTTTGGTGAACTGGTCGTGTAACGCGCCCCACCATGCGGCGGGGTTCAGCGGAAGAGAACCCGCGGCGGCGGTGGCCTGTGCCCGCTTCCCGCGATTCGGGCGTTGCGTTGCCGGATGCGGTGGCGCTGGCACAGGGGCGGCACCGCTGGCCAGTTCGCTTGGCTGCGCCCCGGGCTTCGACATCGTCGTCATCATCGCGCCGCCAAATGACCGCAACGTGGCAATGGTGTTGCGCTGGACTTCCAGGCTCTGGACGGCGGTGCGCAGCATGTTGACGTTCAGGTTCAGCCACTGTTCGACCGCGCGCAGGTCGGCGATGCGCTTGTCGATTTCCTCGACATCCAGTGTCGGCGCGATCATCGACGGCAGCGTCTGCGGCAGATTCTGGGCGAACTGCACCATGCCCGACGGGGTCGGTAGGCTCGGCAGTCCGGTCACGCCCCAGATTCTCTTGACCATGTCGAGGCTGTCGCTGACCGTGCCGGCAAACGGAAGGCCGCCGATGCCCCTCGCGCTCTTCTTGCTCATCGCTCCTCCCTGACCCGTCGCGGTGTGGCCGGCTGCAGAGGCACCACGCGTTGCTCAATCGCACCGAAGATCGACTGTCCGTTCGCATCGAACATCTCGATTCGTACGGTATCACCGAACTTCATGAATTGCGTAGCAGGTTTGCCATCGGCAATCATTTCCAGGCTGCGTCTTTCAGCGATGCAGCAGAAACCCTTGCTGCGGTCGAGATTCGACACCGTGCCGGAACCCACGATGCTCCCCGCGCCGACATTGCGGGTCCTGGTGATGTGCGCTATCAGCTGCGGAAAGTTGAACGTCATGTCCGTTCCGGCGTCCGCTGCGCCGACTTGCGTGCCGTTCCAGTGCACCAGCATCGGCAGATGGACCTTGCCGTCGCGCCACGCGCTGCCTAATTCATCCGGCGTGACCGCGACCGGTGAAAACCCGGTGGCCGGCTTGCTCTGGAAGAAACCGAAGCCCTTGGCCAGTTCGGCCGGAATCAGGTTGCGCAGGCTGACGTCGTTGACCAGCATCAGCAGTCTGACGTGATCGGCACAGCGCGCGGCGGGCGTGCCCATCGGCACGTCATCGGTGATCACCGCGACCTCGGCCTCGAAATCGATGCCGAACTCCTCGGATTCGCACACGATGTCGTCGCGCGCGCCAAGCAGATCGTCAGCGCCGCCCTGGTACATCAGCGGGTCGGTCCAGAACGAAGCTGGCATATCCGCGCCACGCGCCTTGCGCACGAGTTCAACGTGATTGACGTAGGCCGACCCATCGGCCCACTGGTAGGCCCGCGGCAGCGGTGCCATGCACTGCGCGGGATCGAAGGCGAATGCATGGCGTGCTCGACCTTCGTTCAGCGTCTGGTACAGCTCGTCGAGCTGCGGTGAATGAAACGACCAGTCATCAAGCACCGTCTGCAGGCGCCCCGCGATGTGGGTGGCGAAATGCGCGGTCGCGAGATCGCGCGACACTACAATCAACTGTCCGTCGCGCGAGCCCTCGCGCAGGGTGGCGAGCTTCATCTGTTCATCTTCTTCGCGGTTGACCTGGGCCGCGGCAATCTTAGCCGCGCGTGCTAGCGTCGGCGCGAACGCCGGCCCGATCGTTATCCGTTTCTGATGAGCTCGCCCGCTTTTGCATCCTCTGGCCAGGCCGCCGTTGCGCGGGCATGGATCGGTCGCGCACTATTCGTGCTGGGGCTGTCGCTGCTCGTGCATGCCGTCGTGCTCGTGCTGGGACATAGGGCGCTGCAGATCCCGGCGCCGGAGTTCGCTCAGGGCAGTCTGATTGAAGCGACGTTGCTGCGTGCACCCTCGGTCGCGGCGCCAGCCACCACGCCGAAAACAGTGCCAAAGCCGCGCAAAGCTGCCGCCGTACCTCCGCCGCCGCCCCCGGTCGCGGAGGCACGGCCGATACAGGAAGAGGAGCCTTTGCCGCCAACGCCAGAGCCGCCCGCTGCGCCGGTCGAAGAGCCGTCGGCGGCGGTCGCGAACCCCGTGCAGCCGGAGCGGGACACGACGATTGCCGGCGAATTCGACGCCAGCGGCGGAGCGTTGCTCGCCGGAGTCGAGAACCCGCCGCTGCAGGAGGCGTTCTTGCCGATGTCGGCGCGCTACGTGTATCAGACCACAGACACCCGGTTCTCGACTGTCACCGGCACGACGACGGTGCACTGGCGCGTCGATGAAGATCATCATTACGAGGCACGTCTTGTCACGACGGTATTCGGCCTCACCATCCTCGAACTGAGTTCCAATGGGCACATCCGGCATTTCGGCCTGGCCCCGGCGCGTTATACGGAGAAGACGGTCGGCCGATCCGAGTGGGCAACCAATTTCGACTGGACCGGCAGGCGCGTGACCTTCAGCGCCAAGAGCCATGAGCGCGAATTGACCGAAGGCATGCAGGATCGCCTGTCATTCCAGTTCCAGCTGATGGCGCTTGGGCCGCCCCTGTTGAGCCGATTTCGTCCCGGCGCGACGATCGTGGTGGCGGTGGGAGGGCGCGATGACGTTTCCGCCTATCGCTTCAACATCGTCGGCCCCGAGCAACTGCAGACCGGCGTCGGCGTGTTTGAAACCTTGAAGCTTGAGCGACCGAAGAGCGCCGACGGTGGCGACTCGCGCATCGAAGTCTGGCTCGCACCCGAGGCCAAGTGGCTTCCGGTCAAGTTGCGCTTCACCGATCGCCGCGAGGAGGTCACCGAGAGTCTCCTGAGCGAGATCGTGATTCCGGCGGATTGACATGGCAATGACCGGCGCGACATTGGCGGTGTTAGGGATGGTGCAGACGGCGCTCGCCGCGCCCACCTGCCCGAGCGATCAACCCTGGCCTCCGCCGTTCCGGCTCGAGTTCGCCGTCAAGGCCACCCGTTCGTTCCTCAGCCTGAGCGGCGAGAACACGCTCACGCTGTCGCGTGAAGGCGACGGCTACGCGTTAGTGTCCGAGACCTCGGCCGGCGTCTGGTTCAGCGCGCGCCAGACGTCGCAGGGCCAGGTCGGCGCATCCGGCGTTGTGCCGGCCGAGTATGCCGAGCGCAATCAAGACAAACCGACGATGACCGCATCGCTCGACTGGCAGGCCGAGCGCGTGACCTTCTCGGCCACCGACAACGTCGTGCCAACACAGCCGCAGATGCAGGACCGGTTGAGCCTGATGTTGCAGCTGGGCTGGGCGCAGCGCACGAAATCCGCGTCGTTCGAGCTGCCGGTTGCCGGGGTGCGCGGCGCGTCGCTTTACCGCATTGAAGCGCGCGGCATCGAAATGATCGACACACCGGCCGGTCGCTTTCAGACGCTCAAGCTCGAACGCCCGGCAAATGACAGCGACGACCGCCTCGAGTTGTGGCTGGCGCCGTCGCTGTGCAGCCTGCCGGTGCGCATTCGGTTCACCGATCATCACGGCGCCGTGATCAGCAACGAGCTCCGGTCGGCAAAGTTTCCATAGTCACGCCTTCACCTGATCTTCACGCCGGCCAGCGACTTGATCGCGGGCGGCGGTTTGGGCGCGAGGCGCTTCAGGGTATCGAGAAGGATGGTCGTCACCATCAGGTTCCGGTGCGTCTTGCTGTCAGACGGCACCACATACCAGGGTGCGATGCGCGTGCTGGTTTGCTCCAGCACCACCTCGTACGCACGCTGGTAGGCGTCCCACAGTTTGCGTTCCTCCACGTCCTGCATACTGAACTTCCAGTTCTTGTCCGGATCATCGATGCGCTCCTGCAGGCGCCGTCGCTGCTCATCCTTGCTGATGTGCAGGAAGAACTTCACGATCGTGGTGCCGGTGTCCCACAACAGGCGCTCGAAGGTGTTGATGTCCCTGAGCCGGCGCTTGCGCTCATCCTTGTCGATCCAGCCGTGCACGTATTCGATCAGCACCGCCTCGTAGTGCGAGCGGTTGAAGATCACGACTTCGCCCACTCCCGGCACGTCGCGATGGTGTCGCCACAGGAAGTCGCGTTGCTTCTCCGGATCGGTCGGGGCGCGATAAGACACGGCGCGCACGCCGAGTGGGTCGACGGCCTGGAACACGGCGCGGATCGTTCCGTCCTTGCCACTGGTATCCATTCCTTGCAGAACAATCAGCAACTTCTCCCGTCGTAGCGCATAGAAGTTGTCCTGGTACACGGCGAGTGCGCGCGCCAGCTCGGTGGTTCGTACACGGTCTTCGTTCTTCGCCATGCCTTTGGAGAAGGGCTGGGCGCCGGCGTCAATGCGTGCGAGCTTGACGGATCCGCCTTCCAGGCGATAGCGCCGCTGCGGTTTCTTCATGTCGTTCTCCCCATGTGGACTGAGTCCAATGCGCCACGGCAGTACGAACACACTTGCCAAATGTGTGGCTTTGTTGCGCCGCAAATTGTTATCGTTACCCCGCATTAATAGGATGATCCCGCAAGCCGCCCGGCTGCAACGACAAGACGGCAGCAATTGTGCAGCACAGCGTGGTCTGATCCGTCGGCTTGAGCCGGCGGCCCTTCATAAAGTTGGAGACGACTCAATGAACGCACCCATGAATCGCAGGCAGTTCTTCAGGATCTGCGCTGCGGGAATGGGCTCGTCCTCGGTAGTCGGTCTCGGCATGTCGCCGGGTACCGCATTGGCCGAGGTGCGTGCCTTCAAACTGGCTCGGACCACGGAGACGCGCGGCACCTGCCCGTATTGCTCGGTCAGCTGTGGCGTCATCATGTATAGCCTTGGCGACAAGGCCAAGAACGTCAAGAGCCGGATCATCCACATCGAAGGCGATCCGGACCATCCGGTCAATCGCGGCACGCTGTGTCCAAAGGGCGCGGGCCTGCTTGACATGGTGCACTCGCCGAACCGCCTGAAGTTTCCGGAAGTGCGCGAGCCCGGCTCCAACCAGTGGAAGCGCATCTCGTGGGACGACGCGTTCGCGCGCATCGTTGGCAACCTGAAGGCGGACCGGGACGCCAACTTCATGGAGAAGAACGAAAAGGGCGTCACCGTCAATCGCTGGAACACGACGGCGCTGCTCGCCTCGAGCGCGGCCAGCAACGAGACGGGTTACCTGACCGTCAAGACGGCGCGCGCTCTGGGGATGGTCGCACTCGATACCCAGGCACGTATTTGACACGCCCCGACGGTGGCCAGTCTGGCCCCGACGTTTGGGCGAGGAGCGATGACCAATCACTGGGTCGACATCAAGAATGCCGACTTGGTGCTGATCATGGGCGGCAACGCCGCTGAAGCGCATCCGTGTGGATTCAAATGGGTGGTCGAGGCGATGGAAATTCGCAAGGCCAAACTCGTTGTCGTCGATCCGCGCTTCACCCGTTCCGCTGCGGTCTCTGACTACTACGCGCCGATTCGCACCGGCAGCGACATCGCCTTTCTGGGCGGCGTCATTAACTACCTGCTTTCGAATGACAAGATCCATGCCGACTATGTGAAGGCGTACACCAACGCGCCCTTCCTGATCCGCGAGGATTTCAAATTCGAGGACGGGCTGTTTTCGGGCTACAGCGACGAGAAACGCAGTTACGACCGCACCACTTGGGCGTATGAACTGGGGAAGGACGGCTACGCCGTCGTCGATGGCACGCTCGAGCATCCGCGCTGCGTGTACCAGCTGATGAAGAAGCATTACAGCCGCTACACGCCGGAGATGGTAAGCAAGATCTGCGGCACGTCACAGCAGCAGTTCCTCAAGGTGGCCGAGATGATCGGGTCGACCAGCACGCCGGACCGCGTGATGACGATCTGCTACGCGCTCGGCTGGACCCAGCACTCGGTCGGTTCGCAGATGATCCGCACCATGGCGATGATCCAGCTGCTGCTCGGCAACATGGGTCGTGCTGGTGGCGGTGTCAACGCGCTGCGTGGGCACGCGAACGTGCAGGGCATCACCGACCAGTGCGCCTACAGCGAAGTGCTGCCGGGCTATCTTTCAGCGCCGACCGATGCGGACGAAACGCGCGAGAAATACATCACCGCGCGCACGCCGAAGCCGCTGCGGCCCAACCAGATGAACTACGCGGCCAACTTCGGCAAATGGCACACCAGCCAGCAGAAAGCCTGGTATGGAGACGCGGCGAAGAAAGAGAATGACTTCTGTTACGACTGGCTGCCCAAGCGCGACGCCGCCTACGACGTGCTCGCGATCTTTGAGCGCATGTTCCAAGGCAAGATCAATGGATTCGTCGTCCAAGGGATGAATCCGCTGGCCGCGCTGCCGAACAAGCAAAAGGTGGGTACGGCGCTGGCGAAGTTGAAGTTCCTGGTGGTTATCGATCCGTTGAAGACCGAGACCTCCGAGTTCTGGAAGAACTTCGGCGACAAGAACAACGTCAAGCCGGCCGACATTCAGACGGAAGTGATCCGTCTGCCGGCGTCGTGCTTTGCCGAGGACCCGGGCACATTCACGAGCTCCGGCCGCGTGATCCAGTGGCACTGGGGCGCAGCCGATCCCCCGGGCGAGGCGAAGTACGACCGCGAGATCGTCGGCAACATCTTCACGCGCATCCGTGCCGCGTATCAAAAGGACGGCGGCAAGTTCCCGGATCCCATTCTGAACGTCGCGTGGAGCTACGCGAATCCGTCGCAGCCATCGCCCGAGGAGCTGCTGCGTGAAATCAGTGGGCGCGCAGTGGTCGACGTCGTCGACCCGAAGGATAAGACCAAGGTCATCGTCGCGGCCGGCCAGCAACTGGCCGGCTTCGGCCAGTTGCAGGATGACGGCAGCACGGCCTGTGGCAACTGGTTGTATTCGGGGGTGTGGAGTCAAGCTGGCAACAACAGTGCGCGGCGCGACACGTCCGATCCCGGCGGGCTCGGCAACAATCTACTGTGGGGCTTCTCGTGGCCGGCCAATCGCCGCGTCTTGTACAACCGCGCGGGGAGCGATCCGTCCGGCAAACCGTGGGACGCACGGCGTGCCGGCATTCGTTGGACGGGCACCGCGTGGGCGGGCATCGACGTGCCGGACATACGTCCCGATCTCGGGCCTGATTCAGGCGCGGGACCGTTCATCATGACCGCGGAAGGGGTGGCGCGGCTGTTCGCGCTTGGCGGCATGGCCGAAGGGCCGTTCCCCGAGCACTACGAGCCGTTCGAAACGCCAATCGGCGAGAACCCGCTGCATCCGGGCAATAGAAAAGTGGTCAGCAACCCGGCGGCGCGCGTGTTCAAGGGCGACATGGCCTCGTTCGGCAAGGCCGACGAATTCCCGTACGCCGCGACCACCTATCGCCTGACCGAGCACTTCCACTTTTGGACCAAGAACGTGGAATCGAGCGCCATCGTTCAGCCGTCGCCATTCGTTGAAATCAGCGAGGTGCTGGCGAAGGAAAAGGGCATCAAGAACGGGGACCTGGTCAAGGTGCGCAGCAATCGCGGCGAGATCAAGGCCACATGCGTCGTGACCAAGCGCATCTCGGTGCTCGAGTGCAATGGCAAGACGGTGCACACGGTGGGAATACCGATCCACTGGGGCTTCGTGGGCGTCGCCAAGGATGGCTTCCTGGCCAACACGCTGACCCCTTACGTCGCGGACGCCAACTCGCAGACGCCGGAATTCAAGTCGTTCCTGGTGAACATCGAGAAGGTCTAGGAGGACGACGATGCAATCACAAGACGTCACGCGTCGTTCTGCGACAACAACAGCGCCGCCGTCCGCACGGCATGCAGCCGAGCCGGTCGCCAAGCTGATCGACATTTCCAAGTGCATCGGCTGCAAGGCCTGTCAGGTGGCCTGCATGCAATGGAACGATCTGCGCGACGACATCGGCACAAATACCGGTATCTACGACAACCCGGTCGACCTGACTGATCAATCGTGGACGGTGATGCGGTTTGCTGAGGTCACCAATCCCGATGGCCGGCTCGAGTGGTTGATCCGCAAGGACGGCTGCATGCATTGCGAGGATCCCGGCTGCCTCAAGGCCTGCCCGGCGCCGGGTGCGATCGTCAAGTACACCAACGGGATCGTCGATTTCATCTCGGAGAACTGCATCGGCTGCGGCTATTGCGTGGCCGGCTGCCCGTTCAACATCCCGCGCATCAGCAAAAAGGACAACAAGGCGTACAAGTGCACCTTGTGTTCGGATCGCGTTGCCGTCGGGCTTGAACCCGCCTGCGTGAAGACCTGTCCCACCGGCGCGATCCACTTCGGCGCCAAGGAGGACATGGTCCAGTATGGCGACAAGCGCGTGCGCGACCTGCAGGAACGCGGCTACCAGAACGCGGGCCTGTACGACCCGCAAGGCGTGGGCGGCACGCACGTGATGTATGTGCTGCAGCACGCTGATCAGCCCGAGATGTACAGCGGTCTGCCGAACGACCCGAGGATCAGTGCTTGGGTCCGTTTGTGGAAAGGCGTGGCCAAACCGCTGATGTCTATCGGTCTGGGCTTGGCGGTGCTCGGCGCGTTCTTCCACTACGTCACGCGCGGCCCGAAGGAAGAGGAACCGGGAGGAAAGGCATGAATCCAGTGACGAAGAAAAGCGGCGAAGTGCCGCGCTACAACGCGAGCGAACGCGTCACGCACTGGATGGTCGCGCTGACGTTCTTGTTGCTCGCCGCGTCCGGCTTGGCGTTCTTCCATCCGGCGTTCTGGTTCCTGACCAATGTTATGGGCGGCGGGCCGTGGGCGAAGATCCTGCATCCGTTCCTGGGGCTGGTGATGTTCGCCTTCTTCGCGGCCATGGCAATGCGTTACTGGAACGACAACAAGATCCAGGCGTATGACCGGGAATGGAACAAGCGCCTCGCCGATGTCATCAACAACCGCGACCAGGCTCTGCCCGAGATCGACAAGTACAACATCGGGCAGAAGCAGCTGTTCTGGACCATGATCGTGACGATGGTGTTGCTGCTGGTGACGGGCGTCGTGCTGTGGCGGCCCTATTTCGCGCCGTTCTTTCCGATCGCGCTGATCCGCATCGCGGGCCTTCTGCACGCACTGTCCGCGTTCGTGCTGATTCTGGGCATCATCGTGCACATCTATGCCGGCATCTTCTGGGTCCGTGGCAGTCTGCGGGCGATGACGCGCGGAACGGTCACCCAGGCGTGGGCCAAGCATCACCATCCGCTGTGGTACCGTCGTATCACCGGCAACGCGAAGTAGGTTTCTTCGAATGTGCGGGGACGGCGGCTGCGGCCGCCGTTTTCTTGTTGAAAGGGAGTGCGCGTGAGTCTGCGCATTGTCGAAGACGGATCGATCGGCCGGGTGGATCAGGCGCCGCGCGTGGTACTGCCCGCGGGCGTGCCCTTGTTTGCCGACCGCGCCGCGCGCTTCAAGCAACTCGCAGCGAAGCACCCGATCGGCGAGTACCTGCAGCTGATGGCGCGCATTGCGCTGGCGCAGGAAAACGCATTCGACGAGCGCGCTGCAGCGCGCGTCGACCCGGCCGTGCTGGAGCAGAGCCGTCAGTACGGCATGCCGCCGTTGTCGGCGCAGTCGCACCTGCGTGCGCCGCAGTGGCGTGAGGATCTTCGGCAGATCGTCGGCGCGATGCGGATGGGCGCGAGCGAAGCGCTGGCCACAAGCCTCGCGACGCTTGCAGCCCTCGATCAGACGAGCGTCGAAGCGCTGGCGGACCGGGTATTGGCGGGTGTCACCCTTGATGCCGATGCGGCCTCCGTTCCCTTCGTGGGTGCTGCGCTGCAGGTCTATTTCACCCGGCTGGCGGCATCGCTGGCCCCGGCGGACGTCGAACACTGCGATGTCGCCACCGTGTGCCCGGTGTGCGGGTCGCGGCCGGTCGCAAGCGTGGTGCGCATTGGCGGGGCCAGACAAAGCCTGCGCTACGCACACTGCGCGCTGTGCGGCAGCGAGTGGAACTTCGTACGTGTCCAGTGCACGTGCTGCGAGAGCGACAAGGGCGTGCACTACCTGAGCCTGGAAAGCGCGGGGCAAGCCGCCACCAACGCCGTGGTCAAGGCCGAAGCCTGTGACGAGTGCAAGACGTACCTGAAGATCCTCAATCAGGAAAGGGACCCACACGTCGATCCCTATGCCGATGACCTCGCCACGCTTGCGCTCGACGTGCTGGTGGACGAACAGGGTTTCGCGCGCTCCGGCCCCAATCTGCTGTTTCATCCGGGCTCGGAGTAGCAACGAGGTACCTGGCGGTGAACGACGCCTTCGATCATGTATCTGTTGCACCTGCGGATTTCGACCGCGCGCTCGCCTGCCATCGCGACATGCTCGGCTGGCGGGTCAACTTCGATTCGGGCGACGCAGGCCAGCCGCGTTGCACACAGCTCAATGGCGGTGGCGTGCAGATCGTGATTGCCGAGCAGCCCCTGATGGATGACCATTCCTGGTCACATGGCAACAACGGCCGGGGGCCGACGTTGCACCTGCGCATTTACCGGTGGGAGCGAAGGTCGTCGTGCGCCCGCAGAACACGCACTGGGGCACGCGCTGCTTCCTCGTCAGCGGCGCCGACGACAACCTGATAGTCTTTGAACAGCCAATCTCACGCGGCGACTGATCCATGAGCGACTTGACTCTGCCCGGTGCGGGCGAGGCAAGCGGAGCCCGACCGACGTCCGCCGCTTCGCCGTCGCAACTGCCTGCGATCGATCGGCTGCTCAGCCGTGCTGCGCAGGCGGCGCTGATCGCCGCGTACGGCCAGCCGATCGTCAAGCGCGCCGCGCAGGACGTTCTCAATGCTGCAAGAAGAGCGCTTAAGGTCGGCGGTGCGATCCCGTCGTCGGAACAGATGGATCGGGACATTGCGGCCGGCGTCGCCCGACTGACCGCGGCAAGGCTGCGGCCGGTTTTCAACCTGACCGGTACCGTGATCCACACCAACCTCGGCCGCGCGCTGCTCGCTGACGAAGCGATCGACGCCGTCGCCGCGGCCATGCGCGGCTATGCCGCACTCGAGTACGACATCGCCACCGGCGGTCGCGGGGATCGGGACGACATCGTCGTCGATCTGCTGCGGGAACTGACCGGCGCCGAATCAGCCACCGTGGTCAATAACTGCGCCGCCGCGGTGCTGCTGACGCTGAAGGCACTGGCGGCGAAAAGGGAAGTCGTGATTTCGCGCGGCGAGCTGATCGAAATCGGCGGCGCCTTTCGCATGCCCGACATCATGAAGGCGGCCGGCTGCAAGCTGGTCGAAGTCGGCACCACCAACCGTACGCACGCGCGCGACTTCGAGGCGGCCATCAGCGAGAAGACGGGACTCGTCGTCAAGGCGCACACATCGAATTACACGGTGACGGGTTTCACGGCCGCGGTTGATGAAGGCGAGCTCGCGCGAATCGCACATCAACGCAACGTGCCGTTCGTGGTCGATCTCGGTTCGGGTGCACTGATCGATCTCGCGCAGTTCGGCCTGCCGCGCGAGCCGCTGGCGCAGGATGTACTGGCCGCCGGCGCCGATCTCGTGATGTTTTCCGGCGACAAGCTGCTCGGCGGGCCACAGGCCGGCATCATCGTCGGCCGATCTGATCTGATCGCCAGGATCAAACGCAATCCGCTCAAGCGCGCGCTGCGCGTGTCCAAGCTCACGCTGGCAGCGCTCGAAGCGACGCTGCGCATCTACGCCTCCGCGTATCGCTTGCCGGCGCGGCTGCCCACGCTGGCGTTGTTGACGCGGTCGGCGGATGACATTCGCGCCGCGGCCGAACGGCTGCGCGCGCCGTTGGCGCGTTTTGCCGGCGATGCGTTCGACGTCCGAGTCACCGATTGCGCGAGCCAGATCGGCAGTGGCGCGCAGCCGGTCGAACGTCTGCCGTCCGCCGCGCTGCTGATCGCGCCTAGGGGCAAGGCGCGCGGGCGCGTGCTCGAGGCGCTCGAGTCGCAGTTACGTGCGTTGCCGACTCCCGTGATCGGTCGCATCAACCAGGGCGCACTTTGGCTCGACATGCGCTGCCTTCTGCCGCATGACGAGGCCGCCTGCATCGCCAATTTTGAGGGACACGGCCCGTTCTCCCGCGCGGGGAGAGGGGAGAAAGACGCAGCGATCGCGGACGATCGGGGTCGCCCATGCTGATCGGCACGGCCGGGCACGTCGACCACGGCAAGACCTCGCTCATCAAGCGACTGACCGGGCGCGACACCGATCGGCTGCCGGAGGAGATCAAGCGCGGAATCTCGATCGAGCTTGGCTACGCCTATGTCCCGGTCGACGGCGATGTGCTTGGCTTCATCGATGTCCCCGGGCACGAGAAGTTCGTGCACACGATGGTGGCCGGTGCAATCGGCATCGATTTCGCGTTGCTGGTGGTCGCCGCCGACGATGGCGTGATGCCCCAGACGGAAGAGCATCTCGCCATCCTGCGACTGCTCGGCCTTGACGACGGCGCGATCGCGCTGACCAAGGTCGATGCGGTCGATGCGCAACGCGTGACCGAGGTGCAGGCGCAACTCGCGCGCTGGCTTGCCGGCAGCGGGCAGGTGAACTGGCCGGTTTTTCCGCTGTCTTCAGTGAGCGGCGCAGGCATCGTGGCCCTCGATCAGTTCATTCGCATACGCGCGGCGCAGCACCGTGCGCGTTCCGCGGCAGGACACTTCCGGCTGGCGGTGGATCGCGTGTTTACCCTCGCCGGCATCGGCACCATCGCGACCGGGACCGCACATGACGGCGTCGTGTGCGTCGGCGATGAGGTGCTTCTGCAGCCTGGCCGCCTGCGCGCGCGTGTACGCTCGATTCACGCCCAGGACCGCCCGGCTGAATGCGGGCGCGCGGGGCAACGGTGCGCGTTGAACCTCGCGGGGGTCGCGAAGGAAGAGCTCGAGCGCGGCAACTGGGTGCAGGGCGTCGCCCTGGCCAATCTCACCGCGCGTTTCGATGCCACGCTGCGACTGTCGGCACGCGAAGCGAACGCGCTCGTGCCCGGGAGCAGCGTGCACCTGCATCACGGCGCACGTGATGCGCTGGCACGTGTCGCGGTGCTCGATGCCGATCGCATCGAGCCTGGTGCGGAACAGCTCGTATCGATCAGCCTCGAGGCGCCGCTTTGCGCCTGCAAGGGTGACCGCTTCGTAATCCGCGATGCGAGCGCGCGCCGCACGCTGGGCGGCGGTAGCGTGCTCGACATCACGCCGCCGACCCGCGGCAAACGCAAGCCGGAGCGGCTTGCGCTGCTGCGTGTGCTGCGCGACGACGCGCCCGGAGATGCGCTGGCGGCATGTCTGGCTGCGGAGCCACTGTCGATCGAAAGGCTGAGCGGCGGCTGGAATCTGCGCGCGCCCGATCTGGCATCGCTGCTGCAGGCGGTCGACGCGCGCGCTTGCGCCGGGATTGCGTTCTCCCGCGCAGGCTGGAACGCACTGCGTGCGGCCGTGCTCAGTGCCGTCGCGTCCACGCACGAGCGCGAGCCCGAAATGCCCGGCCTTGAACAGAATCGCTTGCGGCGCATGGTGGCGCCGAGCCTTCCGGCCGATGCGCTCGCCGAACTGATCGACGAACTGCTGCGCGAGGGGCAGCTCGTTCGCCGCGGCGCCTTTCTCGCATTGCCGGCGCACAAGGCCGAGCTGGGCAAGGAAGAGCGCGTGCGCTGGGAGCGCATCAAGCCGTTGCTGATGAGCGATCGCTTCGATCCGCCACGGGTGCGCGACATCGCGCGCGCTACGTCGATTCCCGAGGGCGAGGTGCGCACTCTCATGAAACGTGTGGCGCGTGTTGGCGAGGTCGTGCTGGTGGCGCACGATCACTTCTTCCTGACCGCCACGGTGCGCGAGATGGCCGACATTGCCGCAGACTTGATGGCGCAGCAAGGCAAGGCGCGCGCAGCGGAGTTTCGCGACCGCATCGGCACCGGCCGCAAGATCGCGATCCAGATCCTCGAATTCTTCGACCGCGTTGGTTACACGCGCCGCGTGCACGACGAACATGTCGCGCGCCGCGATAATCCGTGGCGTGTACCGGCGACGCCTTGAGCCAGGAGACACATGATGGACGCGACAACATCACTGCTCGCGATCTGCGCTGCGCTCGCGGTCGGCGTCGTCAGTCCGGGCCCGAGCTTCGTGATGGTTGCGCGGACCGCAGTCGCGCAATCGCGCCGCGACGGTGTCGCCGCCGCGATCGGCATGGGCGTGGGTGGCGTCCTGTTTGCGGCGGCCGCGCTGATCGGCTTGCATCTGGTGCTCACGGCGGTGCCGCGGCTTTCTCTGGTGCTCAAGCTCGGCGGCGGCGCCTGGCTCCTGTTTCTCGGCTGGCGCATCTGGCGTGGCGCGGCCCAGCCGCTTGCGTTCGCGCCGGGCAACGGGGAGACGGCGCCAACGGTGCGGCGATCGCTGATTCTCGGTTTCGTCACGCAGGTCAGCAATCCGAAGACCGCGTTGGTGTACGCGAGCGTGTTCGCGGCTCTGCTGCCGCGCGACCTTCCGGCGACCGCGCTATGGGCGTTGCCGCTCCTCGTGTTCGTCATCGAGACCGGCTGGTATGCATCGGTGGCGCTGGCATTGTCCGCCGTGGCGCCACGTGCCGCGTATCTGCGCGGCAAGCGCTGGATCGACCGCGTTGCCGGCAGCGTGCTCGCGGCGCTGGGACTGAAGCTCTTCACCTCCGCGCGCTGTCTCTGATTCATGAGCACACGGAAGAGTGCCGCGACCCGGTGGTCCGGCCAGACTTCAAATCTGGTAGGGGTTGCCAGCAATCCCTGGTGGGTTCGACTCCCATACTCTTCCGCCAACGACACGGTGCAGCCGTGTCGTTGGCGTTGCCGGCGAATCCGCCGGCATGCAAGGTGAGGAACGAGGGGCCCGGCGGTTCCACGACCGCGCCTTCGCCCCCTTGTGCGCCCTTAGCCATAATGAACGCGGGTCGCGCTCGAGATGCCGGATGATGGAAGGACGATCACAACTACCGTTGGATGGATTGCCCGCGGACCTGCTGTACGCGCCCGAACAGGACATGTGGGTTCGGCTCGAACCTGACGGAACGGCGACGGTCGGCACCGCGCATCTCGCCACGCTGCACGGCCAGTTCATGTTCTTCTCGCCGCGGCCGGCCGGAACAAAGGTGCAGCGGGATCGCTCGCTTGGCGTGATGGAAACCGCCAAGACGGCCGTCGCGATCCACGCGCCACTCACCTGCACGATCCTCGATGCGAATGCGTTGGTCGAGGCCGACGCGGCGCTCGTCGCGCGCGATCCGTATGGCACCGGGTGGCTGTTCCGCGTACAGCCGACCGCGCTGGATGAAGAGCGCCGGGCGCTGCTCGATGCGACGGCGTACCGCGCGTGGCTCGCGCCGCGAATGGATCGATTCAGGCCGCCGGTGCAGGACGACGCCTTAGGCGTCTACGACCCGACACGCTGGCAATGAGCGCGGCGCAAAGATTGGTGATCGTGCTGTGGTCGTGCGGTCCGGACCGCCCGGGAGGCGCGCAGCTTGCCGCCGCGCCCTTCGTCTATGCGCTCGCCGCGCGCGCACTGGAGCTTGAGGTCGAGTTGCACTTCACGTCGACCGCGGTGCGCTGGCTGCTCGAGGGCGAGGCGGCCGATGCGCACACCGATCACGCGCGCAGCAAAACCGTGCTCGACTACCTTCGCGAGGCGAAGGTAGCGGGGATCAGGATGTACGCGTGCGCCATGGCGCTGAACGAACACGGCCGCAGCAAAGCGCTGATTGCGGAAGCGGAGGGGATTGCCGGCGCGGCTTCCGTGATCGGCGCCGCCGTCGAGCCGGGAGTGCAAACGCTGGTGTTTTGATCGTTCACGCCGAAGCGCGCGGACGGGTCTCCCCACCTTCAATGTGTGGGGAAAAGAGGCGGGGGGGGGTCGGGTCAGGCTGCCGACAGGCGCGCGGTCAGCACCGGCATCTTCATGGGGCCGAGCACGCCGTCGATCGACAGTTCGGACACCGAGACCGAGACGCACAGGCCGGATCCTTGCAGCAGAGCCAGAACGCGCTTCAATTCGACGCGGGCGGCGACCGCGTCGTCCGGCGCCTCGGCGTCGAGCGCCTGGCCGAGCGCGCGTTCGAGATCATCGACCAATGTCGGAGCGGCGACCGACGCGTCTTCAAGGGCAAGGTGAATCAGCCGCGCTTCCTGCGCCATCTGCGCCAGCATTTCAGCCTGCTGTTGCGCGTCGAGCAGATTCAAGTGGCCAGGATCCTCCTCGGCTCGATAGGCGCGTCCCATGACTCACTTCTGAAGGTCGAATCGATGGGGGCGAAAGTTAAGTCAAAGCGCAAGCGGGCGCCAGGGATTTCTGCGCAAAGTTTGACGGCGTGGCAATGAGCTTGACCAAACGCAAATCCGGACCGGTCTTACGGACTTGCACGTCAGGCTGCCTTCACCGGAATCTGGATCACCTTGGCCGACTGCTGGCCGCGGACCCTCGCCAGCAGATCCGCCCAATTGGCGCGCGCCGCATCCAGGTGCTTTTCCTTCACATGACCGTAACCGCGAATCTCCTCGGGCACGCTCGCGAGCTGCACTGCCACGGTGTGGTTGTCGGCGGTGAGCCTGCCGAGCAGCTCGTCGATCAGCCGCTCATACTCGCCGATCAGCGCGCGCTCGCTCCTGCGTTCGGCGCTCGCGCCGAAGAGGTCGAATGCGGTGCCGCGCAGGAACCTGAGCTTCGCCAGCACGCCGAATGCGGTCATCATCCACGGTCCGAAGCGCCGCTTCCTTACCTTCCCGGTTACCGGGTCGGCTTTGGCGAGCAGCGGCGGCGCGAGATGGAAATTGAGTGTGTAATCGCCCTCGAACTGCGCTGCGATCCTGGCACGGAACGCCGGGTCCGAATGCAGCCGCGCGACTTCGTACTCGTCCTTGTAAGCCAGCAGCTTGAAGTAGTAGCGCGCCACGGCCTCGGCCAGTTCCGTCGCTCCACCGAGCCGGTCCGACTCGACCTTGCGCACACGCTCGACGAGATCGGCGTACCTCTTCGCATAAGCGTCGTTCTGATAGCCGGTCAGGAACTCGACCCGCCGCTTGACGATCTCATCCAGCGTCGAGGCCGGCCGCTTCAGTTCGATCACCTGCGCCGGGAATGCAGCTTTCTTCACCGCATCGAGGTCGTGCGCCGCTGCGCGACCCCACTCGAACGCGCGCTTGTTGGATTCGATCGCCACGCCGTTGAGTTCGATCGCGCGATTCAACGTCTCGTACGCCAGCGGGATCCAGCCCTTCTGCCACGCGTAGCCGAGCACGAACGGATTGGTGTAGATCGCGTCTCCAAGTAACGCGGTGCTCAAACCATTGGCATCGACGAACCCGCAATGGGCTTCGGTGCCGACGGCGTCGCGTAGCTGCTGCGCCATCGTGCCACCGGCGAATTCCCAGTTGGGGTTCCGCACGAATTCCGCGGTCGGCGACTCCGCGCTGTTGACGACCGCGCGCGTGACGCCGGCGCGAATCTTCGACAGTGCCTCGCTGCTGGTCGACACGATCAGATCGCAACCGAGCAGAAGACTCGCCTCGCCCATTGCGATGCGCGTGGCGAAGAGGTCTTCCGGATTCGGCGCGATCTGCACGTGCGAGAACACCGCGCCGCCCTTCTGTGCTAGCCCCGCCATGTCCAGCACCGACAGGCCCTTGCCTTCGAGATGTGCCGCCATCCCGAGAAGCTGGCCGATCGTGACCACGCCGGTGCCACCGACGCCGGTGATCACGACGCCATAGTTTCTGCCCTTCGGAAGCTCAGGCACAAGCGGTGTCGGCAGCGAGGGCACACTTGCGCCCGCCGCGGCTTTGCCTTTGCGCAGTCTGCCGCCCTCGATCGTGACGAAGCTCGGGCAGAAGCCATTGAGGCACGAAAAATCCTTGTTGCAGCTTGATTGATTGATCGCTCGCTTGCGGCCGAACTCGGTTTCCAGTGGCTCGACGGAAAGACAATTCGACTGCACGCTGCAGTCGCCGCAGCCTTCGCACACCAGCTCATTGATGACGACACGCCGCGCCGGATCGGGAAACTCATTGCGCTTGCGCCGCCGCCGCTTCTCCGACGCGCAGGTCTGGTCGTAGACGAGCACCGACACGCCGTCATAGTCGCGCAGTTCGCGCTGGACGCGGTCGAGCTCGTCACGATGGTGCACGGTGACGCCGGGCGCGAGCTTCCAGACGTCGCCGCTCGCCCCGCCGGCGTTGACCGCGCTGTGATCGAGCTCCTGCACGGCGTCGTACTTCTGCGGTTCGTCGGTGACGATCACGATCCTGCGCACGCCCTCGGCAAACATCTGCTGCGTGATCTGCGGCACCGTGATTGAGCCATCGGTCGGCTGTCCGCCCGTCATCGCCACCGCGTCGTTGAACAGGATCTTGTAGGTAATCCGCACCTTCGCCGCGACCGCGGCGCGCACCGCGAGCGAGCCGGAGTGGAAGTACGTGCCGTCACCCAGGTTCGCAAACAGGTGCCTCTCGTGGGTGAACGGCGCCTGGCCGATCCACGGCGTGCCTTCGCCGCCCATCTGCGTGAATGTCGCCGTGCTGCGGTTCATCCACAGCGCCATGTAGTGGCAGCCGATCCCGGCCGCCGCCCGCGAGCCTTCCGGCACCACGGTGGAGGTGTTGTGCGGACAGCCGGAACAGAAGTACGGGGTGCGTTCGGTGACGACGCGCGGCCTGGCAAGCGCGCGCTCCTTGGCCTCGATGATCGCCAGCCGTGCCTGGATGCGCGCGCGCACGTCGTTCGGCAATTCCAGCTTGCCGATCCGCGTGGCAATCGCCTTGGCGATGATGACCGGCGAAAACTCGTAGTGCGCGGGCAGGATCCAGTCGCCGCGCGGCACCGACCATTCGCCGCCGTCGTGCTCATCGAACTTGCCGATCACGCGCGGGATGCGCTTGCCCTTGCCGATCCAGTTGAAGAGCTCCTCCTTCACCTGGTACTCGATCATCTGGCGTTTTTCCTCGACCACGAGGATCTCTTCCAGACCGTCGGCAAACGCGCCGATCGTCTGCGCTTCCAGCGGCCAGACCATGCCACATTTGAAGAGCCGGATGCCGACCTGCCTGCAGGTCTCTTCGTCGAGACCGAGGTCGAGCATCGCCTGGCGCGTATCGAGATACGCCTTGCCGCTCGCGACAATGCCGAAGCGCGCATGCGGCGAATCGATCACCGTGTGATTCAACTTGTTGGCACGGCAGTAGGCGAGCGCCGCGTACAGCTTGTAGTCGAGCAGCCGCGCTTCCATCTCGAGCGGCGTGTCGGGCCAGCGGATGTTGAGCCCGCCGGGCGGCATCGCGAAGTCGCCCGGCAGCATGATGTTCACGCGCTCGGGATCGACCATCACCGAGGCGGTTGCTTCGACCACCTCGGTCACGCATTTCATGGCCACCCACACACCGGCATAGCGGCTCATCGCGTACGCGTGCAGGCCGAGGTCGAGATACTCCTGCACGGTGGCCGGAAACAGCACCGGGATCATGCAGGCCTTGAAGATATGGTCCGACTGGTGCGGCAGCGTCGAACTCTTGGCGCCGTGGTCGTCGCCGGCCAGTGCGATCACGCCGCCGCGCGGGCTCGTGCCGGCCGCGTTCGCGTGCTTGAACACGTCGCTGCAGCGATCTACCCCCGGCCCCTTGCCGTACCACATGCCGAACACGCCGTCGTACTTCGCCTGCCCGAACAGATTGACCTGCTGCGTGCCCCACACGCTGGTGGCGGCGAGATCTTCGTTGACCCCGGGCTGGAACTTGACGTGATGCTTCTCCAGATGTTTCTTCGCGCGCCATGCCGTCTGGTCGACCCCGCCGAGCGGTGAGCCGCGGTAGCCGGTGAGAAAGCCCGCGGTGTTTAGGCCCGCGAGCTGGTCGCGGTGCCGCTGCAGCATCAGCAGGCGAATCAGCGCCTGCGTGCCGCTCATGTAGGCGCGGCCGCGCTCGAGGGTCCATTTGTCGTCAAGACTCACCGCCGCCAGAGCGCGACGGACGGCTTCGGGAATGGGTGCGTTCATGCGATGACCTTTGCCAAAAATCGTGTTTCTGGGGTCGCACCGCGCGCGAGATCCGCGGCGGCCGGGCCGGCGGCGACACACCTTGTGGGCGCGTCGTGCCTGATGGAACCGAAAGAGGGGCGAAGCTTAATCGCTGTGGGCAGGGCACTCAATCCGTGGCGACGATGTAGCGCAACGTCGGCAAGGGTGAGAACCCGCGCCGCGCCCGGATCGCCTTTGGTATCGTGCCAGGGCGTTGGGAGAGCTTGCGGAATCTGGAGCGTTGGCGTGCGGCCGGAAATGCGTGCTGCGGACCTGGGTTTTCGGACCGAGCTGATTGTTCTGCGCTTTGGCGGCGAGATCGAGCGGTGCGACGGCTTCACGGTCGTGCGCACACCGGCCAATCCGACCTTCTTCTGGGGCAACTGCCTGGTGTTCGACGCTGCGCCGCGCGCCGGCGATGCACAACGCTGGCCGCAGCTGTTCGCCCAGCACATCGCCGAGCCGCAGCCGGCCTCGCGCCATTGGGCCTTCGGCTGGCTTGCCGATGAGCTCGGCGAGATTGCACCGCTGCTCGCACAGGGCTGCACGCTGCTGGAATCTCTGGTGATGACGGCCGATGAGGTCAAGCCATGCGCACCGCGCGTGCCGGCTGCGCTGCGCGCGCTGCGCGACGCCGACTGGCCCGCGCTGCATGAGCTGCAGGTGCCGGCGCGCGAAGCCGAGCATCCGTACGAGACCTTTGCAGAGTTCAAGCGGCGTCAGATCGCGCGCTGGCGCGCGATGGTCGAGGCGGGCCGCGGCCAGTGGTTCGGCGCGTTCATCGATGGCGCGCTCGTGGCGGCGCTCGGCATCTTTGCCGAAGCCGAGCGCATCGACGGTGTGCGGCTGGCGCGCTATCAGCATGTCGTCACGCATCCCGACTGGCGGCGGCAGCGGCTGTGTCGCGCGCTGGTGAAGCTGGCCGCCGACTACGCACTGAGCGATCTGGCGGCAGACGGGCTCGTGATGATTGCGGACGCGCACGACGTCGCGCGCCTCGCCTATGCGGGCGCCGGCTTCGTCGATATCGGCGTGTGGCGCGGCTTGCAGCGACTCGGCTACTGACGCTTCACCGCTTCAATCACACCTACGTGATCGGCAGCGCGCGGCCGTCCTTCAGCGCCAGCCATCCGCGCGCGATGCGGTAAATCGCCCACACGCCGAGCGCAAAGAGGCCGATCACCCACAGCGCGATGCCGATCAGCACGATCGCCAGCGCGGCCGACAGCAAGCCGACGATCACCGCCCACAGCAACGCGAACCAGAAGGTGCGGATCTGCCAACGGAAGTGCGACTCCAGCCAGGTGCCACGCGCCTCGCCGCGCTTCACGTAGTTGATGATCACCGCGATGATCGACGGCCAGCCGAACAGGAACGTGCCGACGATGCTGGCGGCGCCGAACGCGCCGATCACGAGGCTCACGCCGTGCAGCGCGTAGACGATGTGGGCGGTGGTGATCAGCGACGGGGCGGGGGCGGACGGAGCGCTCACGTTGATCTCCTTGCCGTATTGATGACGGGATCGACCTTCAGGAATTTCGCCAGCCGCTCGACGCCTTGCTCGATCAGCCCATGCGTTGCGGCGAAGCACCAGCGCAGATAACCCTCGCCTTCTGGCCCGAACGCGATGCCGGGTGCGAGTCCAAGGCCGACCTCGCCGACCAGCCTTTTCGCACACGCGAGCGAATCGTCGCTGACACCGGGAATGCGGAAGAACAGGTACATCGACCCCGGCGGCGAGGCGACTTCAAGACCTCGCAGCGCGCGCAGTTGCCCGACCAGCAGATCGCGCGCGCCTTTCAATCGCGTGACCGTCTGCGCGATCAGCGCGTCGCCGTCACGGATCGCGACGATGCCGGCGCGCTGCACGAAGGTCGGCGCGCACGAGGTGTTGAACTCGACCATCTTGGCAAAGTTGGCGATGAACAAGCGCGGTGCCACCAGCCAGCCGAGCCGCCAGCCGGTCATGGTCCAGGTCTTCGAAAACGTGTTCGCGCTGATGAAGCGCTCGTCGGGATCAACCTGTGCCAGCACGCCGGGGGCATGCGCGGAACCGTCGAACACAATGCGTTCGTAGGCATCGTCGGCGACAAGCCAGATGCCGTGTTGGCGACAATGCGCGAGCAGCGCGTGCCACTGATCCTGTGGCATCACCCAACCGGTCGGATTGCCCGGGGAGTTGACGACGACCATCTTCGTGCCCGGCGATGCCGCGTCGATCAGTCGTTGCAGGTCGAGCGACCATGCACCGTCCACGCAGGTCAGCGGCACGCGAATCACCTCGCCGCCCATGATGTGCGGCTGCGACGTCACGTTGGGCCACACCGGTGTCACGATCGGCACGCGATCGCCGGGTTCGATCAGTGCCTGCGATACCAACGACAATGCGTTGACTCCGGCGCTGGTGATCGCGATGCGATCGACACCGATGGTTGCCGGTGGTTGGTGCAGGCGATCGACATAGCCCGCGACCGCTTCGCGCAGCTCGATGATCCCGAGGTTGTGGTTGTAGAAGGTCTCGCCAGCATCGATCGACGCCTTCGCGGCATCGCGGATGAACTGGGGCGTCGGCAGATCGCCTTCGCCGAACCAGAACTTGACGAGATCCTTCGCACGGCCAAGCGCGGCTTCGCTGGCGTAGTGATTGGCGACCTCGCGGATGCGCGAGGCGGGCAGGGAATCGAGCGAGGGTCGCAGCATGGATCCGATTATCGCCGTTCCATCGGTTTGACTTTCATCGCGTTCGTGACTCGCGGCGCACGAACTCGAAAGCCGCGGATCGACCGGGAGACGCTTTTCGCAACGTGGTGGCGGCGACTGGAGCCGGGACGATTTGCGGCGTACCCTGCGAATTCCCGGCACCGTCGAACGGCGCCAAGTCACGAAATTGCGATGCAGGCCTGATCGTCGGAGACCGACCATGAAGAGCTTCCTATGCCTATTGCTGATGGTCGTGCTGACCCCGATCGCGCGCGCCGCATTGACGGGCGATGGCGCCGACGGGAAGCGCTTGCATGATGCGAACTGCATGAGCTGCCACGATACGGGCGTCTACGTTCGGCAGAACCGATCGGTTCGCTCCCTGGATGCGCTGAGAGCGCAGGTGGAAGGTTGCAGCCATATGGCGAAGAAACAGTTCTCGACGGTCGAGACGCACAACCTCATCAAGTACCTGAACGACCAGTTCTATAAATTCCAATAACGCCTTCTCAAGCCGTCTTCGAGCGCTCGATCGTCGCTGCGACGCGCGTGGGCGGCCGGAAGATGCCAGCGCGAGAAGTCGGTCGCAGACCGTTCCGCGGCGCAAGTCGCATTGCGGCGCGCTGACCGATTCGCCGCGCGAGCCGCCTGTCGAACCGCATCGTCGCAAGCTCTGCGAGGAGTGCGCGGATCGCCCGCTGCGGCAAGAGAAACCGGTGAGCGCCCCATTGCCCTGTGCGCCGGCCGGATGCGCGCGCACGCGCGGCGGCCTAGCGCGCGAGTTGATTGATCTCGATGATCGGCAGCAGTACCGCAAGCACGATCATCATCACCACCACACCCATCGCCAGGATCAGAAATGGTTCGAGCAGCGAAGTGAAGAAAAGCGCGCGCCGCTCTGCCTCACGCGCGTGGATGTCGGCCGCCCGCGTCAGCATTTCCGGCAGCTTGCCGGTCGCCTCACCCGAGGCGATCAGGTGAATCAGCACCGGGGGAAACAGACGCGCATGTCCTGCCTTCTTGACTTCGTCGCTGTCCTTGCGCAGCGCACGCGCCAGCGAAAAGCCCTCGCGCACGCGCGAGGTGGACTCGATCACTCGTGCGCGCATCGCCAGATTGTTGACCGTCTCGCCAGCCGCCTGTAGGGAGCGCAGCATTGGCACGCCGCTGCCGACCAGGATCGACAGCGTGCTGGCAAAACGCGCGGTGTTGAGCGTGCGCGACAGCACGCCCAGCACCGGCAGGGTCAGCAGCCGCCGGTGCCAACGCAGGCGGATCGCCTCGACGCGCAGCGCGCGATTGATCGCGAAGCCGATGCCAAAGAGGATGAGCGCAACGATCCAGCCGTAGCTGCGCATGAAATCAGACGCGGCGATCATCGCGCGCGTCAGCAGCGGCAAGGCCTGCTTGGTCTGCGCAAAAACCTGCACCACCTGCGGCACGACATACGTCAGCAAGCCGATCACGACGATGAGCGCGACGAATGTGACGATGGCTGGATAGACAAATGCGAGCGTGATCTTCTGCTGCAGGCGCGCGCGTTCCTCGACATAGTCCGCAAGGCTCGCGAGCACTGAGCCGAGCTTGCCGGACTCTTCGCCGGCTGCGATCAGGGCGCGATAGATGTCGGGAAACTGGCGCGGATGGCGGGCGAGCGCCGTCGACAGCGAGGTGCCGGACAGCACGTCGGTGCGGATCGCTGCCATCAACTCGCGCACCTGCTGTTTCTCGCTCTGCTCGACCATCACCGTCAGCGCGTCGGCGACCGGCAGCTGCGCACCGAGCAGGCTGGCGAGCTGGCGCGTGATGACCGCAAGTTCCGTCTGCGACAGGCGCCTTCCTAGCGACAGCGTGACGCTGGCCCGCTGGGCCTCACTGAGTACCGCATCGACGGTGAGCGGCACCAGCCCACGGCCGCGCAGCAGTTGCCGCGCTGCCCGTGCGCTATCGGCCTCGAGCAGACCGGCGAGCTCCTTGCCCGATGCATCGACGGCGGCGTAGCGGAATGCGGCCATACCTATTTCGCACCGCGTGCACGCGGTGCGGCGCGGCGCACGTGTACGCGGCGCGCCGCTGCGGGCGAAGGCAACTGCGACGAGGAGGGTTGAATCACAAGATGAGCGAACAACAGCTATTCACGCGTTACGCGCAGTACTTCTTCCAGCGATGTAACGCCGGCAGCCACCCAGCGCATCGCATCGCTGCGCATCGGGATCATGCCGCGACGTTCGGCAACGCGTCGGACGTCTGCCTCGTTGGCGCCGTTGTGAATCAGGAGCCGCATCTCGTCATCGACGGTCAGCAACTCGTAGATGCCGGTGCGCCCGATGTAGCCGGAGAACCCGCAGCGTGCGCAGCCCGCAGCGCGAAAGGTCTTGCCGTCGGGGTCGGGTTGTTTGCAGTGCGGACAAAGCTTGCGCACCAGCCGCTGCGCGAGCACGCCGAGCAGCGATGAAGACAAAAGGAACGGCTCAATTCCCATGTCGACCAGGCGCGTGACGGTGGACGCGGCGTCGTTGGTGTGAATCGTCGCGGGCACCAGGTGGCCGGTCAGCGATGACTGCACGGCGATCTGTGCGGTCTCGAGATCGCGAATCTCGCCAATCATCACCACGTCCGGGTCCTGGCGCAGGATCGCGCGCAAGGCGCGTGCGAACGTCATTTCGATCTTCGGATTTACCTGTGTCTGGCCGATGCCCTCGAGGTCGTACTCGATGGGATCCTCGACCGTCATGATGTTTGTCGTCGTGTGATCCAGGCGCCGGATCGCGGCGTACAGGGTGGTTGTCTTGCCCGATCCGGTCGGGCCGGTCACCAGAATGATTCCGTGCGGCAGCTGGATCAGCGTGTCGAACTGCTTGAGCGTCGCATCGGACATGCCGAGCTTGGTCAGGTCGAGCTTTGACAGATCCTTCTCGAGCAGACGCAGCACGGCGCGCTCGCCGTGACCGGTCGGCAGTGTCGAGACGCGCACGTCGACCGGGCGGCCGCCGACGCGCAGCGTGATGCGGCCGTCCTGCGGCAAACGCTTCTCGGCGATGTCGAGCGCGGCCATGATCTTGATGCGCGATACGAGCGCCGCATGCAACGCGCGCTTCGGTCGCACGATGTCGCGCAGCGTGCCATCGACGCGGAACCGAACCATTGAATAGGTCTCGAACGGCTCGATGTGGACGTCGCTCGCGCCGTCACGCGCCGCCTGCGTGAGCAGCGCGTTGATCATGCGGATGATCGGTGCATCGTCCTCGGTCTCGAGCAGGTCCTCGATGTCGGGCACTTCCTGCATCATGCGCGATATGTCGAACTCACCCTCGATCGAGCCGACGATCTGCTGCGCCGAGCCCTCACTTTGCGCATAGGTCTGGGAGATCGCTTCAGTCAGTTGCTGAGGTGGAACGACGATCGGCGTCACGCGTCCGGGAAACACGCGCATCACTTCGTTCAATGCGGCCAGCGGCGTGGTGTCGGTGATCCAGACCTCGGCTTCACGATCGCTCGCCGGCTTGAGCAGGATCGCGTTATCGCGCGCGAACGCGTAAGGGACGAATCGCTGCGCGGAAGCCATCTTTGCGTCTATTGCACGACCAGCATCGGATCGAGGCCGCGCTGCTTCAGGCTGGCCATGACCTGCGCCACGTCCTGACGCGAGCGATCAACCGCAATCCGCACGCGCACGATCTCGCCTTTGTCGCTGCCCACGCTCTCCCAGTAGGCGTCGTAGCCCGCGTCGCGAAGTTCGCGCTGCAGCTGCCGGCCGCGTGCCGCGTCGCTGACGGCTGCGATCTGGATCAGCTGCACGCGCTCGCTTGGCGTTGCTGAAGTGGACGCCGCGAACGTTCCGGTGACCGGCGCGGCGGCGGCTGATGTGTTCGTCGACGGTGCCGCGCCCTGCGGCGCGGCTTCGGGCGCTGCAGGCGCGTCGGCCGGACGTACCGGCACACCCGGCGCCTGCTTGATATTGTAATCGGGGAAGAGCAGTGAATCGGGTTCCTGCGAATCGATGATCTGCGTGCGCATGTAGTCGTAACGGTCATTGGCCAGCGAAGTCGACTTGTCTGCGCTGCGAATGATCGTCGGCCGCAGGAAGACCATCGTGTTGGTCTTCTGCCGGTCGCGGTTCTCATAGCGGAACAGATAGCCAACCAGCGGGAGGTCCCCTAGCAGGGGCACCTTGCTCTGACTGCTGGTGGTGCGGTCTTCAATCAATCCGCTCAACACGACGAAATCGCCGTCCTCGACCAGCAGGTTCGACTCGAACGCGCGCTTGTTGATGATCAGGCCTCCCGCCGCCGTGCCCGGCACAACCGATGAGACCTCGAGGTAGATCGCGAGCTTGACCGTTCGGCCCTCCGAGATCTGCGGCTTCACCCGCAACTGCAGTCCGATGTCCTTGCGCTCGTAGGTCTGGAACGGATTGACCGCGCCGGTGGCGGTGCCGACGCCCGTGTTGGAGAACGAGCCAGTGATGAAAGGCACGTTCTGGCCCACCAGGAACCTCGCTTCCTCGTTGTCGAGCGTCTGGATATTCGGCTGCGACAGGATGTTGGCGTTGGCCTTGGTCTCCAGCGCGCGCGCCAGGAAACCGAGATTGAGGACCTGACCGATGCCGGGAATCGTGACTTGGCCGCGCACGACACCGATGTTCAGGCCCGGCCCCAGCGTGGTGAGATTGCCTGCCGCCGCCACGATATTGCTGCCCCCGTTGGCAGAGTTGAAATTGGTGCCGCCGATCACGGCGGTGTCGGTGGAGTTCAATCCTGAAAGGTCTTGCCACTGGATGCCGAACTCGGCCGCCTTGTCGGCAGTGACTTCGGCGAGCAACGATTCGATCACGACCTGTGCGCGGCGCGCATCGAGTCTTTCAATGATCGTGCGGATGTTTCGATACAAAGGCTCCGGTGCAGTGATGATGAGCGAATTAGTCGCCGCGTCGGGCTGGATCATTCCGCCCAGCGCGGATGATGCGCCGCCGCCGCTCGCCGATGAAGCGCTTGCTCCCTGCGGTGCGAACTGCATCGTCGGCTGGCCCGGAAGCCCTGCCTGGCCAGGCGCACCAGTTGAACCGGCCTGGGTGCTCGGACTCAGGCCACCGCCCCCTGTCTGAGGAACGAAGGTCGGATCGGAAGCCAGCACCGCTCGCAGCAGCGGCGCCAACTTGGTCGCCTCGGCGTTGCGCAGATAGACGACATTGATGTTGCCGGGCGTCACGCTCGGTTGATCGAGGCGCTCGATCAACTGGCGTGCGAGCTTGGCACGCGCCGGGCTCGCGGTGCGGATGATCAGCGTATTGGTGCGTGGCTCGGCCATGAGCTGCACGCGCTGGCCGCCGTCGACGGCCTGACCGGCTGCGCGCGCGCCTTCGTCGAGCACGCGCGTGGCAATCGTCGCAATTTCGATCGCGAGGCCATACTTCAGCGCGACGAGCTCGGTCTCGCCGCCCGCGGGTGAATCAAGCGCCTCGATGATGCGGGCAATGCGGCGCAGGTTGTCGGCGTAATCGGTGATGACAAGCGAATTGTTGGCCGGGACCGCGGAAATCGTGTTGTTCGGCGCAATCAGCGGACGCAGGACCGGCACCATGCTGGTGGCCGACTCATATTGCAGGCGGAACACCTGCGTGACGATCTGATCGCCGCGCGGCGCCGGGGTCTCCGGTGCAATCACGCGCCCCCCCTGCAGCTTTGCATCCGCCTCGGGCAGGATGCGTGCGATGCCGCCGGGTTGGCCTGACTCGACGATCGTGAATCCGCTCAGGCGAAGCGCCGCCAGCAGTTGCTCGTACGCTTGTTGCTTGTTGACCGGGCGCTCGGTGACCAGGTTCAAGGTGCCCTTTACGCGCGGATCGATCACGAACGAGCGGCCGGTGAATTGGCCGACCGCGCGCACCACCGTTTCAAGTTCGGCATTGGGAAAGTTCAGAAATACCGTCTCGTCACTGCGCGTACCCTGCGCATGCAGCGGTTCCGTGGGAAACGCCGCGCACACGATCAATAGCGCCGCCACGATCACGGCCATCGTTTCTGACGCCTTGGCCCGTGCGCCCTGGAGGGTGCGCATCATCGATCTCTCAGTTTCCGAAATTCAGTAACGCGGTATCGCCCTCGCGGCGACCCAGCAAGGCGATCAGGCCGGCCAGCTGAACGCTGACGGCCGGGTCGGCGCCAGGTTGTGCACGGGCCACACCTTGAAAGTGTAAGCGCCCACCCTCTGCGATTGTGCCATTTCCGGTCAGTTCGAGGGGCCCTGAAAGGGTTAGGAGACTCAGTTGGGTGCCGGGGTAGATCCCATTCGTCTGCAGTCGATAGTGGCCGAAAGGTGAGACCGGCGTCAATGTACTCGATGCGAACTCCCATTCTGCGGACAGGTTTCCTTGCGCTCGGCCGGCGTCGACGACGAGTCGATCCCAGGAGATCAAGAGGACGCCGCCGGGCCGAATCGTGTTCCACGGCGCACCCAGCCCGACCAGAAGCGAAGCCGGCAGACGCATCGCTGCCGGACCGGCATCGAAGTGGCCCTTCGGCGTCGCCCGCAGTTTCAGAGGCTGCGTCAGCGCGGATGGGTGCGACAGCGTGAGATCGATCTCTCCGGCCAGCAACGGCCACGGCGCCAGCGTCCACGACAACGGCTCGGCCAGGCTGACGCGGGCCGAGCCACGTTCGCTGCCGCCAATGACGACGGTGGCACGGCCCGACCAGATCGAGCCGCTCGCATCGGCCAGATCGACTTGACCCTGCGATGCGCCGCGCACGGCATGCGCCATCCATTGCGCCGGCGCGATCGCAAGTACCGTCGCCGCCATGGCGAACAGCGCAACCAACCCGTAGACAATCGCACGCAGCATCAAAGTCATTCATTCAGGAATCGTTACCGCTATCGTCGCGCCAGGCGCAGCACCATTTCGATGTCAGCCTTCCCCGCCGCGTCCACGCGTGTCGCACTGACGGAAAGCGCGCGCGCTCCCAGTGTGCGCTCGGCGTCGGCGAGCCAACGGGTCCAACTTGCGTAGGCAACGCTGTTGAAGGAAAGTTGCAGATCGCCTTCCGACAAGGGCTGAACGCGTGTGGCCTTTAGTCCCGCGGCGGCCAGTGACTTTTCCAGCGTGCCGCGGGCCTCGGAGGCACTAATGGTCGCCACCTGCGGACGGGACTTGAGCGAGTTGAATTCGGTGAGCAGGCTCTCCAGACGCGCGGCTTGCGCGCGCGTGGCGGGCAGGTTGTGCTCGAGACGGGCGATGCCGCTCCTCGCTGGCTCGATCAGCAGCAGATACAGCAGCGCCATCAGGACGACGGCGCCGCCGGCGGCAAGAATCGCCTTTTCCCGCGGGGCGCGCTCCGACCAGTAACGCAACAGGGTCTGCATTGCTCAGCCTCCGGCCGCCTCGATGCGTGCCGATCCGTCGGCATCGAAGCGGACATTCAGCCCAAGTGGACCCGCCTGCGAGCGCAGCAGGTTCTGCAATGCCGCATCAGCCGCGCCGGCCTTGAATTTCAGGCGCAGCGCACCGTCGCGATACTCCACGGTCGAGACAATGCCGATCGGGGCGGCGGACAGGAGTTGCGCAGTCTGGGCGTTCAACGCCGAGAAGTCGTTGCTTGACGCGAGTCCGGCGCGAGCGCGCACCGTGCGCAGCTCGCGTCGCGCCTGTTCTACCGCCAGGCTGGCGTCCGGGTCGAGATTCGGGAATGCACTCCGGAAGGCGTTCTGCATCGCTTGCTGGATCCGGTCGCTCTCGCTTTCCAGTTTGTACCAGTAGGCGTTCATGCCGAGTATCCATACCAGCGCGGCGACGCCGAGCCAGATTGCGGGCGCTCGCATTGATTGCGCCGTGATACGCGGCATGCCGGGCAGCATGCCACCGACGGCAAAGCTGCCCTGCAGCAGGTTGATGGCGTCGCGCCCGGCGTTCGGATCGATGTCATCGCTCACGGCCTCGACGGGCGCGTCCAGCGCGTCGGACATCGCCACGAGCTTGCTCGCTTCGCGGCCGTAGGCGCGGACGCGCTTGACGCCAAGCTGACGCAGCGCCAGCAGCAATGTGTTCGGGACCGTGGCACCGAGCTCGAAGGCGAAGCCTTCGTGGGTACCGACGCGTGCGACGCCGCGGCCGCGATCCACCCGGACGTGAAGGGTTTGGTCGGCCGGCGCCGGGACCGTATAGAAGTCCGAATAGGCGGCGCGCGGACGCACGCCGCTTTCGGCCAGCACGTCGAGAGCGCTCGTGAGCAGGCCGCGATGAATCGCCGCCACTGGGAGCCTCGCGCCCGCAGTGCGCGGGCCGGAGACAAAGTGGCAGTCGGCGGGCTCGCTCAGCAGGCGCTCCTCGAGCAGATTGGGCAGCGCTTGTCGCAACTTTGCCTCGGACACGGCCGGCGCGTCGATCTCGGCTGAGAACACGTCAGCACAGTCGAACACCAGATCAACCCGGCTTGCCTTTGGCAACAGGGGAATCGGTGCGTCCCCGCGTTCGGTCTTTCCGGCGGCATCGACGGCGAGAAAGGCGACGACGGAAGACGACGACAGCTGCGGTCGATTGCCGCTGCCCGCCACCGTTCGATGCGGCGGCATCAGCACCAGCAACCGCTGGTAGGTACGCTCCTTTACAGCTCGCGTTGCCATAGCACCTGGACCACCTGGTTCACCGCGGGCCGCCGCACCAGCGCCTCCATTCTCGTGGTAGCGCGATCGAGCTTGACCTGGCCGCGGATCAGAAAATAGTTCGATTGAGTGCTGATCTGCGTCGGCAGAGAATCCAGATCTGCTCCTTGTTTGGGCAAACGGTTGCGAAAATCACCGACGTCTCTGAAGTAGCCGATGCGCTCGCGCTCGGCGACCAGCGCGCGCGCGGCGGCGAGCGTCAGGCCGACGCGCGCCGCGATCACTTCAGCGGTCGCGGTGTTCACGTTGATTGGCGTGGGCGAGGTGAGCAGTATGGCCACGTATGGAATCAGTTTTTCTGCGGCCTGTGGATCGAGGCCGCGTACGCCGTACAGGTCTTGCGGCAGCATCAGCATCAGTGGCCGAACGGTGATCGTGCCGTCGCCGGGCGTTGGCGCCGCGCCGCCGGGCAGCGGCACGCCAGATTCCATCATCGCCACCGCGATCAGATCGGCGGTCGCAGTCGGTAACGCGAGAAGGCTGCAAAGCCGCTGCAGCGCTTCGAGATCCGACTTGGAAATCTTCCCGTCCGGCCCGATCAGGTTGCGCAGATTCATTCGTGCCTGCGCATCTTCGATGCCGCCGGCGATGGTCGCCCGCGCCGCAAGCGTCGACGTCTCTCCGAGTTGATCAAGTTGCGTCTCCGCCAGCGGCTGCGCCCAGGGCTCGGTCAACGCATCGAAGTTGTTGCGGTGTTCACGCAGGATCGCGCGCGCCCAGTCGAGCGCGCCCGCCAGCAGCATCCGGCTCTGTACGGTCAACTGCTGGTTCTCGATCGAGCGCAGAATGATGAATTGATTCCAGAACAGCCCGGTCACGATCAGCGTGGCGAGCGTGGCGATGAACAGGGCCATCAGGACCGCAGCGCCCTGCTGGGTCCTGCCGCCCATGTGCGCCTGATCGATCAGTCGTTGCCCGGCCGCCGGGAGCATCGCGTTCATCCCAGCACCAGCACGCGGCGCAAGCGTGTTCCGTCATTGCGTTCAAGCGAGACCTCGATGCCTTCCGGAATGCCGTATGGATTCTCCGGCGTTGGCGCCATACCGGCGCCTGCGTCAACCCAACCCTGCCCACGGCGCCAGGCGCGCACCTGCAGGGTGCGAACGTTTGTCAGCAGCGGCGCCGGCGACAAGGGCGCCTGCTGCAGCAGGCTCGCGGTTCGAACCGGAGTCGATACCTCACGAAGCAGTCTCCCGTCCTTCAATGAATAGATGACGCGCTGAACCGCCGAGGCCTCGCCGACGTCCACCGGCGCAAAGCGGACAAGCTCCAGCGTCGCCTGCCCGCCGGCGCCGGCACTGATCGGCGGCATCGGCAGCGTCACGAAGGCCGGATTGGCGAGCTGCGCCAGATCGATCTCCATCTGACCGAACGTGGTCAGCATGGCGCGCACCTCCTCCGCCTCGGGTTCAAGGCGAATCCGGGTCGCGGTCAGCGACTCGAGGCCGCGCCAGGAAATCAGCGAGACCATTGACAGCACCGTGATGGCGACCAGCAGCTCGAGCAGCGTGAAGCCGCGCGACCCGGGCGCCGCATTTGCCTGCGCGATCATTGGTTGACCGGCAGGACCGTCATGATCTCGGCGTACCTGCGCTGCGTGTCGGCGTCGCGATAAAAGACGCGCAACTCGACGCGGCGGAAGAAGGGATTCGGCGTGGACTTGACGACCTGTTCGCAGGTGAAAGCGACTCCCCCCTCGGCGCATTCGGTGCTTGTCTGCCCGATATCGAGCTGGGAACGAGCCAGGCGCAGCTCGAGCAGACGATTCTCGGCCGTGACCGTGGCGAGCAGCATGCGCCGTGCATCGACGGCGTTGCCGGTCAACGCCAGTGCTCCGCGCATTGCCGCTGCCAGCGCAATGCCAATGATCGCCAGGGCCACCAGCACTTCGAGCAATGTGAATCCCGGCGCCCGACGCATCTTCATTGTGCGATGACGCGACCATGGCCGGACGGATCGAATTCGACCGCAACGCGGCCGGCATCGCTGGCCAGTTCAAGCCGCCAGCGCGGCTGCACCCATTCGCGTGCGATCGGCAGGCGCACCGGCGGGGCGCCTGCCGCCAGGATGATCTGGCTGGGGCGCGCCGCTTCGCCCTCGAAGATGGCCAGCTGTTCGAGCGGCCGTTCCCACGCGCGTTCTCGCAGCAGATCGTCGGTCAGCAGTATCCGCTCGCCGCCGCTGGCCGCAAAGAAACGATATCCGCGCAGATCGGCCTCCCAATAAACCCACTCGCCGCGGATCCGCGCTTCATCAGCGGCGACGCCCACCAATTGTCCGATGCGACGCGCTTCTCGTTCCAGTTGCTGGCGGGGATCCGGCGATGTGTTGACCGTGACGACCGCGAGCAGGATTCCCGCCAGCACAATCACCACCAGCAGCTCGAGCAGCGTGAAGCCGCGGACGCAGGCGGGGCGGCTGTGTTGTGCATCACGAAGGGCGGTTACAGGCTCCACGATCCGATGTCGGCGTCGTAGCCCTCGCCACCCGGCTGTCCGTCCCGGCCATAGGTGAACACGTCGATCTCGCCGTGCAGTCCGGGATTCAGGTACTTGTACTCACGTTTCCACGGGTCGACCGGCACGCTGCTGCGTTCCAGGTAACCTCCTTGGCGCCAGTTGGTTGGAATCGGCTCGATCGTGGGCTGGGCAATCAGCGCGCGCAGCCCCTGCTCCGTGGTCGGGTAGACGCCGTTATCGATTCGATAGACCTTGAGTGCCTGCATGAGCGAGGCGATGTCCTGCTTGGCGGCACTGACCCGTGCGTCGTCCGTAAAACCGACGAATTTGGGCACGATCAGTGCGGCGAGAATGCCGAGGATCGCGATGACGACCATCAACTCGATCAACGTAAAGCCGCGCAAGAAGAGGCGGTGTCTGGGTATTGCTTTCGGCATGGGTCTCCCGATTCTGGGTGCAAGCGCTGAGCGCCGCAGCGTGCGATCCGATCTTCTCGGCGCTTGTTGGCTTACGCGGGTCGCTTCGCATAATATCAACCGCCTTCGCGTGCGGCGCTGGATTTGTCGCTGAATTGGGGCACGCTAACCTATGGAGATGACCGGCGAAGAGGTGTCGACCGCACACACTTGAAGACGCAACCTGCGGCGCGCGCAACCTGCTGACAAGCCATGCTGAAGAAAGTTTCGGCCCTGCTCCTGCACCTCGTGATGCTGGCGGTCGTGTGCGCGGTCGCGACCTACTGGGTGCTGAAGGTCGTGACGCCGCCGCCGAGTGCGACGCCGCCCCCGGTTGCGGCGCCCGCGCCACGCGAGACTGATCCGATCCTCGCCGCGCGGATGTTCGGTCTTGTGCAGGTGGCTCCCGTCGTTGTGTCAAATACCCAGCTCATCGGCGTGTTTTCGGCCGGCACCGACTCCTCGGCCATCATCGCAGTTGATGGTAAGCCGGCGCGCGTTGTGCTGTTGGGACAGTCCGTGTCGGCCGGCTCGAAGCTGATCGAAGTTCGGCCCGACGGCGTCACTTTGGACAACAACGGTGCGCGGCAGGAGTTGAGGTTGCCGCTGCGTGCGCCGGTCGCGTTGGGGGGCGGTGCGCCGCGGCCGGCGGGGTTCATGCGTGATGGGAATTCACTGACCGCACCCAGCGCGGCCGGACCGGCCGCGGGAGCCGTCGGGCAGCCGGCGCCCGGGATGCCTGCCGCGGGCGGCCCGTTCCGACCGATGCCGCCACCGCTGCAGCCGCCTGCCGAACCCCCGGTTCCACAGAATCCGCCCGGAAACCCGCCCTCGCCGACGCAGTAGCGCGGGGGCGCTGCAAATCCAGTCGCGCGTACGTGCCGGCGCGGTCACGGTTGTTTGCGGACGCCATCGTCGTTGCGCCATTCGACCCCTCCGCGCATGAATGCGCCGCGTCATTGAGCGGCGAGATCATCACATGCACGGGATTCACCTCGTCACCGCCGCGACGATCGCGGTGCTTGCAGGCAAGTCCGCCCGCCCTCAGGGGACAGGTGGCACTGAGCCAAGCGGTTCGCGGCCGGCACCGTACAAGAAGCTCGACCTCGATGGCGATGGTCGGATTTGCCGCGAGGAGGCGACGTTGGCGCCGCGCCTGGCGAAGCATCGCGATCCAAGGGACACGGACAGGAGCGGCTTCCTGTCCCGCGCGGAGCTGCGCGCGTGGCGGGTCGTCATCGCCCCAAGCGCGCTGTCGCTCGCCGTCCACGGGGCCGGCAAAGCGGCTGCGCGGCTTGCCCGGGGCGCGCGGGGTGTCGGGCTGGGTTGCGGTCGGCAGTTCAGGCCTTGGCATCGTGCGGCGCCAGTACGCCGCGACGAATCTGGTCAAGTTCGATCGATTCGAACAGCGCGCGAAAATTCCCTTCGCCGAAACCCTCGTCGCCTTTGCGTTGGATGATCTCGAAAAAGATCGGCCCGATCACGGTCTGCGTGAAGATCTGCAGCAGCAGTTCATTCGGAGCGCCCTGATGCGTTGCGCCGTCGATCAGGATTCGCAAGCGCTTCAGGTCGGCGAGTCGCTCGCCATGGTCCGGAAGGCGCTTGTCGACGAGATCGTAGTAGGTCTCGATCGTGTCCTGGAAGAGCACGCCACCTGCCCGCATTGCACCGACCGTGGCGTAGATGTCGTCGGTGGCGAGCGCAACGTGCTGGATGCCTTCGCCGTGGTAAAGGTCCAGGTACTCGGCGATCTGGCTCCTGTCGTCCGAGCTCTCGTTGATCGGAATGCGGATCGTCCCGCACGGGCTCGTCATCGCCTTGCTCTTCAAGCCGGTGAGCTTGCCTTCGATGTCGAAGTAGCGCACTTCCTTGAAGTTGAACAGCCGCTCGTAGAACTCGGCCCATTCCTTCATGCGGCCGCGATGCACGTTGTGCGTCAGATGGTCGACGTAGTTCAGGCCATAACCGCGCGGCACAGACTGGGCGCCCGGTAGCGTGACGAAGTCGACGTCATAGATGCTGATGTCGCCGATCGCACCGGCGTTGCCGTCCTTCCCGCGCCAGCGGTCGACGAAGTAGATCAGGCTGTCGCCGATACCCTTGATCGCCGGGATGTTCAATTCCATCGGCCCGGACTTCGAGTCGAAACCCCATGCGCCAAGCTCGAGCGCGCGCCGGTACGCGAAGGCTGCGTCTCGCACACGAAAGGCGATCGCGCAGATCGACGGGCCGTGCTGCCGCGCGAAGCGCTGTCCGAACGAATCCGGCTCGGCATTAATGATGAAGTTGACCTCACCCTGGCGATACAGCGTCACCTTCTTGTGACGGTGTCGCGCGACGGCGACAAAGCCCATCTGCTCGAACTGGCTCCCGAGAGCGGCCGGATCAGGCGCGGCGTATTCGATGAATTCGAAGCCGGCTGTTCCCATCGGATTGTCCCAGGGGGTGAATTTCATCTCTGCCTCCCAGCGGTGAGGGTCGAATTTGCCGCCCGCTATCTTCTCTCGCTCGGCCAGACTACCGGCGACCCGTACCACTTGCCTGGGCGTTTGCGCAACAAGGTTGCACCTTTCTCAACAGGGGAGCGGCACAATGCTGCCCGGTTCCCTGGACGGCACTGATCTGCGAATCCCCGACATTCTGCAAGAGGACGGACGGCTGCCGAACCAGGACATTGCCGACGGCGCTGCGTTGTCGCCATCGCCCTGCCTGCGACGGATACGCCGACGGCAAGAAAAGGGCGGCAACCGCCAATACGTCGCATGGTTCGACGCGGCGCGGCTCGGCCTTGGATCAATCGCGTTTGTCACGGTCAAGCGCGAGAAACGAGGGACGATGTCGATCGAAGGCGTCCGGGCGCGCGTGCAGACTTGGCCTGAACTCGTCGCCTGCTACGCCTTGACGGGCGACCTGGACTATCTGCGGCGCGTCCGTGTCGAGGGATTGCAGCATTCTTGCGCTTCATGGTGGAGCGGCTGCTCAAGCGCATCGGGGTTGTTGACGCGAGATCGATTCTGGCCCCTGGAGCGCACAGGGAGACGGCGGCGCTGCCGCCGAGACAGCTGGCGCCGAGTTGAATTGAGCCGCTCGGAGGCCATATCGGCAATGGGAGATGTTGTCATATGAACCAGCCCAGCCAACCCGATGTATCGACGCACGAGCGCGCGTGGCGTAACGTGTTCTTCTATCTCAGCGCTGTCATGGGAGCGCTTGCGCTGGTGGATTTCGATGCGGGGCGATACGCGCACGGATTGGGTGATGCGGGAGTAGGTTGCCTGATGGTGTCGCTGATGACTCAGTTCCCGTTCGTGCAGGCGATTGCGCGTGCCGACGCGCGGGCGAAGTCGCGCGACGAACTTTTGCGCGAAGCTGAGGAACTGCGCAACGCGCATCCATGGGCTGAGCGCGTTTCGGCCGCGGGCTGGTTGCTGCTCTTGACCTCGCTGCTGCTGCGCGCCGTCGGGGTCGGCTGATTACGCTCAGACGCGGCGATTGCATTTCAGCCCCCGCTTGTTGCAGTTCATCGCGCCGCGCTCGTCCCGGAGCGAGGGTGTTCTTACATTCCCGCTCACGCCCCGATACCTGAATGCACCTGGGTGCCCGTTGCCGGCGCCAGGGGTCGAGTGAAAGAACAGCAAGGCCATTGTGCTTGAGCAGATAATCGGCGCGGGCCGCTAGGGAAGAACGATGACGAGCGAGATCAACAACGGCCGGCCGGGTTCGAACGCCGGGTTCGCGGACAAGACCAGGCAAGCGGTCGAAGATCTGGCGACCGGAGCGGCTGAATTCGCCCGTGTCGCTGCGCCTCGCGTCAAGCGAAACGCGGCAAGATTCGGCGATTGGCTCGCCCGAATCGGCTGGGGCAAGTTCCTTCTGTTGTCGATTCTGCTGCTGATCCTGGGCGGGATGGCGACGTCGCTGATCTTCGAGCGATCGCCGGCGGTCGTGATCGACAAGGGGGATCCGAGCGACCGCGTCAATGTGGTCGTTTCGGTGACGCCGGAGGGCCTCAAGATTGCGCCGCCGCCGCGGCCGCCGACCGCGCCCGTGCCGCCGCGGCCGCCCGCGACCCCCGCACCACCCTTGCCGCCGGCGCCCGGGGCGACCGGTGCGGAGGCGACCCCCGAACCCCAGCCCAAGGGCGCGGCCGGAGTGCACGTCGACGGCAAAGCCGTTCGTATCCTCAGCGAAAAGGACGGCAAGCGCGTGGCCGTCATGATCGACGGCAAGGGCATACGGATCGAGGACGCTGCATCGGTGTCCGCGGACACCAGTGGTGCGGCGCCGGACGCCGACGCGGTCGTCATTGCGCCGAATGTTCTGGCGAACGCCGACACGGCGACCGAAGCGATCGACGCGGCGCGCGAACGGATCGAAGAGATCGTCAGCGAACAGATCGATCGCCAGGTTGCCAAGCGAACGCGTGCGTATCGCGAACACAGCAGCGACTGGATCATGACGTTCATCATGCTGCTGATTACGACGCTGATCATCGTCAAGGTGGTGCTGGGCTCGAAACGCAAGGCGGAGACGCGTGCGCAAGCGGCCGCGGCAACGGCGGCGGAAGAGAGCCTGAAGCGGCAGCTCGCCGAGGCGCAACTGAAGATGATGCAAGCGCAGGTCGAGCCGCATTTCCTGTTCAATACCCTTGCGTCCGTCGACTACCTGATAGAAACGGATCCGTCGCGCGCTTCGACCATGCAGAAGAATCTCATTCAATATCTGCGCGCGGCGCTGCCGCAGATGCGCGAAGGCTCGACGACGCTGGGAAAGGAGATTGCGCTGTGCCGCTCGTACCTTGAAATCCTGAAGGTGCGAATGGAGGATCGACTTCAATATGCGATCGCGTTGCCGCCGGGGCTCGCATCGGCGAAATTTCCGCCGATGATGTTGCAGTCCCTGGTCGAGAATTCGATCAAGCACGGGCTGGAGCCAAAGGCCGAGGGCGGCACACTCACGATCAGCGCCGATGTGGCCAATGGCAATCTGCGCGTAACGGTGGCCGACACGGGACTGGGGTTCGCGTCGGGCGCGAAGCCAGGCACCGGGGTCGGGCTGGCAAACGTACGGGAAAGAATCGCTGCGCTTTATGGCAGCACCGCAAGAGTGACGCTTGACGCGAATACCCCCTCGGGAACGATCGCGACGATCGAAGTACCGTACTCAATCGACGTCGCAGAGCAGGCCGCGGAGCCGACGCCTGCCGCGCAGCCGGCCTGACTCGGCGCGGCCTCTTAGAATGCCCGTATGACCAGGGCGATCATTGCGGATGACGAGCGCTTGATGCGCGAGCAGCTGCGGTCGCGCCTGAGCGAGGTCTGGCCGGAACTTGAGATCGTCAGCGAAGCCAGGAGTGGGCGCGAGGCGGTCGACGCGGTGCGCGAGTTCAGGCCGGATCTGGCATTCCTCGACATTCGCATGCCCGGCATGACCGGCGTGGAAGCCGCGCGCGAGATCGGCGACGCTTGCCATATCGTGTTCATCACCGCCTATAGCGAGTACGCGGTTGAGGCTTTTGAGCAGGGCGCGGTTGATTACGTGTTGAAACCGGCTGACCGCGACCGACTCGAACTCACGGTGGCGCGCCTGCGCAAGCGGTTGGATGAGAAGCCGGCCGACCTCAGCGCGTTGTTGGCCAAGCTCTCGGCCCAGATTGAGGGGATTTCGTCCCCAGTTTCGACTGCGGCGGGCGAGCCGAAGCATCTCGAATGGATTCAGGCTTCAATGGGTCAGCAGTTGCGCATGATTCCCGTCGCCGACGTGCTCTTCTTCACGTCGGACGAGAAGTACACACGGGTGCAGACCGACTCTTACGAAGCGCTGATTCGCAAACCCATCAAGGAGTTGGTTGAAGAGCTCGATCCCGCGCAGTTCTGGCAGATTCACCGGTCGACCATCGTCAATGTCAAGGCGATCGCCGGGGTCACGCGCGACTTCCGTGGGCGTCAGCTGGTGCAGCTGAAGAATCACTCAGAGAAGCTTGAGGTCAGTCGCAACTACACGCATCTCTTCAAGCAGATGTAGCCCGCACGGATTCGGGGCAGTTCAGCCCTGCAACGCGCGCCAAAGCTCAAGGTCTCGCTGCGCAGTCCAGATGCGCGGGTGCTTGATCCCGCTTGCTTCGTCGAAGGCGCGCGAAACGTCGAAAGGCAGGCAGTGTTCATAGATGAAGACGTGCCCGAACAGCGGGTCCATCCGTGATCGCGCGTAGTCAAATGCCTGTTTGAGATTATGGCCGGCGGCGATACTTTCGCGCGCCGCCGAGTACAGCTGCACGACAAAGGACTTCGTGTATTCGATCGCCTTGCCTGCATCGATGGGGTTGAGTAGCGCGGGGCCGCGGCCGGGGACCAGTTTCTCAGGTTTCAAGGTGCGCAGAGTTTCAAGTGTCTGCGGCCACTCCTCGAGCTGCGCGTCCCCAGTGTAGGCGGCGGCCCCATACTCAACCAGATCGCCCGAGAACAGCACCTTCTCGTCCGGCAGCCATACGACCGTGTCCCCTTTCGTATGGCCGGGTCCGACGTGCTTCACGCGAACCTCAAGGCGTCCCAGGAAGAGCGTGAGTTCACGATCAAAAACGATCGTTGGCCGGGTAAGTCCCGGAATCGACTCGGCATTTTGGAACAAACGTGGAAATCGTTCGATCTCCGACCTCATGTCCTGCTCGCCGCGCTCTTGGATCAGTTCAAGGGTTCCCCGACTTGCGATGATCGCTTGCAAACCTTCGGCGACATACGCGGATGCGCCAAGTACGCGCACGGCGTGGTAGTGCGAAAGAACAACGTACTTGATCGGTTTGTCCGTGATGGCGCGAATATGACCAATCAAGGCCGCGGCCATCGCCGGCGTCGCGGTTGTGTCGATCACCAAAACGGCGTCATCGCCGATAATGACGCCGGAATTGGGATCGCCCTCCGCCGTGTAGGCGTAGGCGTGCTCGGACAGCCGGGTGAAGGAGGTCTTCTTGGGCTCCAGGTCCCCTTGTGAGGCGAACTGCTTGATCATGCGGTGGCTCCTAGAATTGGGCGTAGTCCCGAAACTTGCCGCGGCCCCCTTGCTACAGTGGGCGCACACTCACATCAGCGCACTTCTCGGCCGGCTAGAGCCTGGAGTGACCGCTTTGCCAGGGGCCAAACGGTCGCGCCGCAGTGCACCTTGACATGCAGCGCAAGTCGCGCGTCTCGTTTGACAAGTCCTTGTCTCGCAACCATAATTTGCGGTTCCCTTACGGAGGGGTGCCCGAGAGGCTAAAGGGGGCAGACTGTAAATCTGTTGGCTTACGCCTACGTTGGTTCGAATCCAACCTCCTCCACCAGCGAACGCAAAGGAAACCGGTTATCCATTTTTTGCGGCGGGCGCAGCGGTTTCGAGGCTTTCGCGCGTCGATTCGGCAGGCGGGTGTAGCTCAATGGTAGAGCAGAAGCCTTCCAAGCTTACGACGAGGGTTCGATTCCCTTCACCCGCTCCAGAGTTTTCACAAAGGTGCGCTTGCGGCGCCTTGGCCCATGTGGCTCAGTGGTAGAGCACTCCCTTGGTAAGGGAGAGGTCACGCGTTCGATCCGCGTCATGGGCACCAGGTTTTGTGTTGATGAATCTTTTCGGTTGATCCGGCCGGCGAACAGGACGAAATCGTCAGGAGTCAGTGATGGCAAAAGGCAAATTTGAGCGGACCAAGCCGCACGTGAATGTGGGCACGATTGGGCACGTGGATCATGGCAAGACCACGTTAACGGCGGCCATGACG